>Ga0310811_10000259_pt1 | contig 75353 bp, 80 predicted proteins | sample YCmetagenome_FD_207642 | JGI IMG/M metagenome (GOLD analysis project Ga0310811, IMG submission 207642) | Soil microbial communities from experimental microcosm in Duke University, North Carolina, United States - YC | ecosystem: Engineered > Artificial ecosystem > Soil microcosm > Unclassified ... | reverse complement strand
TGGGACAGCCGCGAGCTGGCCACGAAATTCCCCGAGTGGTCGCGCGCCGTGCATGGCACGCGCAATACCGCGACCAACCACATCATCGGCGACGGCTGGTGGAGCTGGTGGATCCCGCTCAAGGGCGGTGATGTGAGCGTGGGCGTGGTCTTCGACCAGCGCCTCGTCGACTTCCCGACCGAGGGCCGCATCGGCGAACGCTTGAAAGCCTTCCTCATGCGGCACCCCGTCGCGAAGGAACTGCTCGCCGAGGCGGAATACGACGAGGAGGACGTCCACTGGCGGCGCAACCTTGCCTACTACAGCCGGACTTTCGCCGGAGACGGCTTCGTCCTCGTGGGCGACGCCGCCGCTTTCATGGATCCGTTCTACAGCCCGGGCATGGACTGGATCTCCTTCACCTGCAGCAGCGCGGCGAACCTCATCACCCAGCAGCGCCGTGGCGAGCCGATGGCGGAGCGCGTCCCTCGCTACAATCGCGACTTCTCGGTGTGCCACCGGCGGTGGTTCGAGTCCCTCTACAAGGACAAGTACGAGTACATGGGCGAGTACGATCTGATGAGCCTCGCCTTCCGGATGGACTACAGCCTCTACATCTGGGGCGTGGTGAGGGAGCCATTCACGATCGGGGAGGCGGCGCTCTTCGAGCCGCCATTCTCCCCGCCGAGCGGCCTGTTCTTCTGGAAGCTCATGAGCACGTATAACCGGCGCTTCGCCCAGATCGCCCGCCGCCGCCGAATCGAAGGCCGGCTCGGGCGAAAGAATCGCGGCCATCGCTGCCTGATCCCCGGCTATACCTTCAACCGCGGGAACATGATCCACTTCCTCCCGATGCTCTACGAATGGGCGAAGCTGGAGCTCACGGAAGGCTGGCGCAGCTGGCGGGACAAACCCAAGACTCCGCCCCGATCGAAACCCACGGAAACCCCCACCGGGGAGCGGGAACTGGCGAGTGTAAACTAATCAGGAAAGAGGAGAGGCTGCTTAAAAATGCCAGGAACGCGGAGGCCAATCCCTGCCGTTTCTGTCTGAGAGCCGATGCGGGCAAATTCTGCCAGCCCCGCTTAGTTCACCCAGGAGGATGTCCGGGTGCCGATCCGTATCCACCGGAAAAACACATATTAACCCTCCTTACGTTGACAAAGTAAGAATACTTCATACAAAATCCTTCCTTACGTACCCCGGCAGATGTGAAACCTGAGCATCACGAAGACGGTCCCCCCATACGTGCGTTCCGGCCCGGCCGATTCGGCATCGGTCGGTTAAAGCCGTGGAAAGCCTGTCTTCTGGCCGTGATTTCCACGGCGGCGGCGCTGGGTGTCCGGCTCGCCTTCGAAAAGCAGCTTCATGGGCATCCGACGCTCATCATTTTCGCCATTCCGATCATGATCAGCGCGTACGCCGGCGGACTCGGCGCCGGGCTGCTGGCCACGGCTCTTTCGTTCGTGGTCGCGAACTATTTCATCCTCCAGCCCTTGGGTGAAGTCTCGCTGGCTCCGGGCCCGGCCCAATGGGATCTCGGGTTCGTCGTTCTCACCGGCGTGGTGATCAGCGGCCTCTGCGACGCCCTCCACAAGACGAGGCAGCGCGCCGCGGTCGCGACCTATCGGACCGAGGAGGCGCAGGTGGCCGCCGATGCCGCGGTGAAGGAGTCGGATGATCTGCGCGCGGCCATGGACGAGCACGCGATCGTGGCGGTAACCGACCCGAGCGGCAAAATCACCTACGTAAACGATAAATTCTGCGCGATCTCGCAGTACACCCGCAGGGAGCTGATGGGACAGGATCACCGGATCATCAACTCCGGCTTCCACTCGAAGTCCTTCATCCGCGAGCTGTGGACGACCATCGCCAGGGGGCAGGTGTGGCACGGCGAGATCAAGAATCGCGCAAAGGACGGGAGCCACTATTGGGTGGATACGACGATCGTGCCCTTCCTCGGCCCTGACGGGAAGCCGCGCCAGTACGTGGCAATCCGGGCCGACATCACCGAGCGGAAACTGGCGGAGGAGGAAATCCAGACGCTGAACGCCGAACTCGAGAACCGGGTCGCCGAACGGACGATGCAGCTCCAGATGGCGAACAAGGAGCTCGAGTCGTTCTCCTACTCGGTGTCGCACGACCTGCGATCGCCGCTGCGCGCGGTCGACGGATTCTCCCAAGCCGTGCTCGAGGACTACGGCGACCAGCTCCCGGACGAGGGCCAGAGATATCTCCAGACCATCCGCAAGGGAGCGCAGAAAATGGGTATTCTCATCGACGACCTGCTCTCGTTCTCCCGGCTGCACCGCCAGGCCATGAAGCGGCTGCCAGTCAACACCCGGGAGATGGTCGACAATGTCCTTCAGGAACTCCTCAGCCAGGAACCGGAGCGCAAGGTCGAGACCGTCGTGGGTCTGCTGCCCGCCTGCATGGGCGATCCCGCTCTGCTCAAGCAGGTGTGGGTAAACCTGCTCTCGAACGCCCTCAAGTACACGCGCAGAAGCGAGGCCGCCCGCGTGGAGGTGGGCTGCGAGCAGCAGCCGGGCGAAGCCGTCTACTACGTGAGGGACAACGGGACGGGCTTCGACATGCGCTACGTGGAAAAGCTCTTCGGAGTGTTCCAACGGCTGCACCGCGCAGAAGACTACGAGGGCACCGGCGTGGGACTGGCGATCGTCCAGCGCATCGTCCATCGGCATGGCGGGCGCATCTGGGCGAAGAGCGAGCCGGGAAAAGGCGCGACCTTCTATTTCACCCTCACCGAACGCTTCAAATCATGAACACAGACGGCATCGAACTCCTGCTGGTCGAGGACAACCCCGAGGATCTCGAACTCACGACCCGGGCGCTGAAAAAGTCGAATCTCGCCAACCGCATCCACGTGGCCCGGGACGGCGCCGAGGCGCTCGACTTCCTCTTCTGCGAAGGTGATTTTCAAAACCGCGACGCGGCGCAGCATCCGAATCTCATCCTCCTGGACCTCATGCTGCCGAAGGTCAACGGGCTCGAGGTGCTGAAGCGCATCAAGGCCGATCCGCGCACCCGGGCGACGCCGGTCGTGGTGCTGACTTCCTCGAAGGAGCAGCGCGACGTGGTCGAGAGCTACCAGCTGGGCGTGAACAGCTACATCGTGAAGCCGGTGGACTTCGAGCAATTCTCGGCCGCCGTCCAGGAGCTGGGGCTCTACTGGCTGATCCTCAACCAGCCTCCCAAAACCCAGGTCTGAAAATGGGAGCGCCCCTGCGAGTTCTATTGGTCGAGGACAGCCCGGACGACGCGGAGCTGGCGCTGAGAGAGCTTCGCCGGGCGGGCTTCGATCCTGACTGGGAACGCGTCGAGACCGAGGCAGCCTACCTCGACCGGCTTCACGACGGGATCGATATCATCCTGTCGGACTTTCAGATGCCGGAATTCGACGGCATGCGGGCTCTGCGAGTGCTGAAGGAGCTGCATCTCGACATCCCCTTCATCCTCATCTCTGGAACGATCGGCGAGGAGGTCGCCGTGCAGGCGATGAAACAGGGCGCCACCGACTACCTGCTGAAGGATCGCCTCGCCCGCCTCGGTCCCGCGGTCACTCACGCCATCGAGGAAAGCCGCCTGCGGAAGGACCGGCGGACCGCCCGGGAGACTCTGGCCCTGCGCGAGCGTGCCCTCGGTGAGGTGTCGCAGGGGGTATTGATCTGCGATGAAAACCGGAAGGTGATCTATGCGAACGAGAGCTTCACCACGATCACCGGCTACGAGCAAGACGAGGTGCTGGGCAAGAGCTGCGCGATCCTCCAAGGACCGGAAACGGATCCCGCGACCGTGCAAAAGATCCGCACCGCGCTGGCCGCATATCTGCCATTCGAAGGTGAGATCCTGAACTACCGGAAGGATGGGACTTCCTTCTGGAACGAGCTCTCGCTGACGCCGATCCGCGACCGGCGCGGCGGACCGATCAAGTTCATCGGCATCCAGCGCGATGTCACCGAGCGCAAGCTCGCGCGGGAGGCGCTGATCATGAGTGAGGAGAAGCTGAAGCTCGAGCGCGCCCAGCTGCGGGCGCTGATCGACAGCATCCCGGATCTGATTTTCTTCAAGGATCCGGACTCGATCTATCTCGGCTGCAATCGAGCCTTCGAAAAATACCTCGGGGTCACGGAGGCGGACCTTATCGGCCGGACGGACTTCGACCTCAAGCCGGAGACCGCTGACTTTTACCGGGCCCGGGACCGCGAGGTCCTGACCTCCGGCCAGCCGCAGGTCACCGAGGAGTGGATCCATGGTCTGGCTGGCCGGGGAGGTCAGTTCGAAACGCTGAAGACGCCCTACTATGGTCCGACGGGGGAATCGCTCGGACTGGTCGCGGTGAGCCGCGACGTCACGGAACGGAAGAAAGCGAGCGACGAGCTCCGGGCCGCCCTCGACCGGCTGAAAATCGCCACCCAGGCCGCGCAACTCGGCATCTGGGAACTGGATGTCCAGAGAGACGAAACGACGTGGGATGCCCAGATGTTTGCCATCTTCGGCATGGAGCCGAGCGTGAGCCGGGAGGGCGTCGAGCGCTGGTTCCGCGTGATGGTGCCAGAGGACGTCCCCCGGTGTCAGCAGGTCATCGAGGACGCGCTCTTCCGGAATCGAGATTTCTTCGATCTGGAATTCCGAATCCGCCGGGCTGACAACCAGCAACGACGACTCATCCGGTCCGTGGGCATCGTCAATCGGACCCCCGAGGGCGCCCTCTTGCGGATGATCGGCATCAACCAGGATGTGACCGAGGATCGCCGCCGGGAGGAGGACCTCACCAAGGCGCTGGCGCACGAGAAGGAATTCGCGGAAAAGGCGCGGGCCGGCGAGCGGAGCAAGGGCGAATTCCTTGCGGCCATGAGCCACGAGCTGAGGACGCCGATGAGCGCCATCCTCGGCTTCTCGGAGCTGCTCACGAAAAGCCGATCGCTGCCGGACGATGCCCGCGACTACGCGGAGACGATCCTGCAAAGCGGAGAGGCCTTGCTGCGCATCCTGGATGACATTCTCGATTTCAGCCGGCTCGAAGCGGGCCGCTTGCAGGTCGAGGCGGCGGGTTTCGATCCCCGCAAGGTGACTGCCGACCTGTACAATCTCTTTCTCCCCCAGGCCGAGGAACGAGGTCTGAAACTCGAGACGACGGTCGAGGACTCCATCCCGCCCCTCCTCGTCGGAGATGCCGGACGCATCCGACAGGTGCTGGTGAATCTGGTCGGCAATGCCCTGAAATTCACGCCCGAGGGCTCGGTAAGCCTGAGCCTGCGCCGGGCTGCCCCTCGCGGAGACGAGGTCATGCGCTACGAGTTCCTGGTGAAGGACACCGGCGCCGGCATCTCGGCGGAGAAGATCGAAGCCATCTTCCAGCCCTTCACCCAAGCCGACTCCAGCATCTCGCGGCGGTACGGTGGCACCGGACTGGGCCTGACCATCTCCCGCCGGCTGACCGAGCTGCTCGGTGGCACCCTCACCGCGAAAAGCACCGTCGGCGAGGGCTCGGAATTCCTTGCCGTGCTGCCGCTGAAATCGCCGGAACAGGCCACCAGCCAGCAGGCCCCGGCACAGTCACCGTTTCTGAACGCCGAGTTCGCGCGGAAGTATCCGCTCCGGATCCTCGTAGTGGATGACGACCGCATCAATCTCAAGCTCGTCCAAACCCTGATCCGGCGGCTGGGCTACGAGCCATACGCTGCTCAAAACGGTCGCGAGGCCCTGGAAATCTACGATGCCAAACATCCCGACTGCATCCTGATGGACCTCCAGATGCCGGAGATGGATGGGATCGAAGCCACCGAGGCGATGCGAACCCTGGAGAGACGCACGAACCGCCCACCCGCCTATATTTCGGCTCTCACGGCCAACATCCTTCCCGCCGACCGGAATCGATGCTTCGAGGTCGGCATGGATGAATACCTGAACAAGCCGATCCGCATCGTGGGGCTCGCCCAGATGCTGACCAACGCTCACAGTCATCTCGTTCGTTAGCCGTCCCGAATCGCCCCACAGCCAAACACACGCGGATATCGAGCGGACCGCCCCAGTATCGCCGCTGGACGAAAATGGGGTCCGCGAAGGCTTGCATGATCTTGTCTGGCACCGGCTCCGGTGCTGGTCATTTCGGGGCTATTTAAAGAGAAAACAGAGATTTCTCCCCCCAATGCGTTACTTCGTTTCGTGAGGTGACCTTATCCCGTTTGACGCCATACGGGGCGTCGGTGAATGAAGGCTGCTATCCCCCGAAAAGGGCAACCCTAAAAAGAAGAGTTCATCAAAATACAGTCATCATCCAATGAAACCCCGTAAAATCACCCTTCTCCTGAGCGCGCTGGCCTCCGTTGGCGCATACAGCGCCTCTGCAACAACTTACACGTGGGACCCAAATGCAACCACGACCGGCAGCAATGGAAGCGGCACTTGGGATAACTCCACGGCCATCTGGGCAACCGGGGGCGCGGACACGACTTTCGCTTCGATCGTGGATAGCAACGTAAGCCCGGCCACGACCAATGCGACAGCGATCACCAATGGCTCGAACACGTTCGATGTCGCCAGTTCCACCGGCCTGGCGGTCGGCCAGTATCTGTCGCTGACCCAATTTCCTGTAGGGACCTACATCACGGCAATCTCTGGAAATACGATCACGCTCAGCTCCGCGGCGACCGGCGGGCTCGCGGCCAATAGCGCGGTGACCTTCTCGACCGCCAATGCGGCGGTTTTCGGAAGCGGAACGGGGGCGGCAGGGACAGTGACCGTAAATACGGCCCAGAATCTCGGCTACCTGACGATCAATCCAGCCGCAGGCGGCGGTAACTACGTCTTCACGGGCACGGGCAGCATCGCTCTCGGAGCCGGTGGATCCTCGGCGAATGGCATGGGGACGATCTTCGTCAACTCCAGCGCCACCCTTGGAGTATCGATCAATACGAAAGCCATCGTCTTCGGAACGAGCGGCCAGACGCTCACCTTCACTGGCGGCGGGACCTCGACGTTCAATGGCGTCGCGACGGGATCGACTGGCGCGATAGCCGCGTCCAGCACGGTTGCCGTAACCACCGGAACCTACACCGGCAACGGCGGTGGAAACGTGTTCGACATCGGAAGCGCCTCGGCTGAGACCGGCGGCTTCCAGATGTCGGGCGGGACCATTACCACATCGAGCAATTTCCAGATCGGCCAGAGCAACGGTGGCGGATTTGCAAATCTGACGGGAGGTACGATCAACAGCAAAGGCCAGTTCACCATCGGGCGTAACTCTCCCACGAACATCGGCAAGGTTGTCGTCAATGGAGGATCGATCCTTCAGACCCAGACCGATACGAATGGAACCCAGCTCGCGATCGGTCGCGCAAGCGGCAACGGCACCCTGGACGTGCGCAGCGGCACGGTCAGTGTGATCGGCAACGGCATCGGCAACGCCAACGGTGGCGTGATGGTCTTCAACGCCGATGGCAACAATGCCTCGGGCGGCGGTACGTTGAAAATCTCCGGCGGCACGGTGACAGTGAAGGATCTGCGCTTCAACGGCAGCAATACGAACGCGGGCACCGCATCGGCGGGAAGCTCCACCCTCCTGATGACGGGTGGATCCCTGTATGTAGGCGGAGCGATCGCCAACGACGGCTCGGGCGGAACGGCCGGCGGCATCCGAAACAATGGCACGGGAACGAGCACCTATGGCATCACCCTCTCGGGTGGCACCGTCGGCGCGAATGCTAACTGGAGCTCGAGCCTGAACATGACCCTGGCCACGACCAATGGCAGCGTGACCTTCAAGGCCGCGGACGCATCGAATGCCGCATTCAACATATCGTTGAGCGGCGCGCTCTCGGGCAGCGGCGGTTTGATCAAGACGGGCGGTGGGATGCTCTCGCTGACCGGAGCCAACACTTACACCGGTGACACGAAGCTCATGGCCGGCACCCTCTCCATCACCACCGGATATCTGGCCGATGGCGCGGATGTCTACCTGACGACCGGCTCGACCTTCAATCTTAACTTCACCGGAAGCGACACGATCCGCTCCCTCTATATCGATGGCGTGGCCCAGGCACCGGGAACGTATGGCTTCTCTGGGTTGCAGAGCAGCTTTTTCACGGGGTCGGGTACGCTCAACGTGACGGCTGTGCCGGAGCCTGCCACGTGGGGCTTGCTGGGTGTGGGCATGTCGGTGCTGGCGATCGCCCGCCGCCGGCGCAATTCCCTCTCGTAGTCTCAAGGAAGCCCTTCAACGGGCGATCCATTGGAAAAGCCTGCCGGAGCCGCCCGGCAGGCTTTTTCTTTGATCTCAAACAAGCCGGGCACGACCGAAGTCTCTTTTCTGCCTGATGGCGGAGACAAACCTGCGTGACGGGTCGCCGACCGGTGCTGGGTTGGCCACTCCATGAACGCGATGGGCACCCGAATCCGGCACTTTTCCTCCAAAGGTGAGAGGCACCGCGCCCGAGGCTCCATACCATATGCGGCTTCTCATAACTCGCCTCCAGATTTCGCGTCCGCAGTCCCCAAGAGCGCGATCACCCGCCCCCATTCAGGAGGAAGCAGCCCCCCACCAAGCTTGCGGCGGATGGCCCCAAACGAGAGCACAAGGCCCCCTCCGATCAGTAACAGTCCGACCGAAGGCTCAGGAACAGCGGACGTCGCGATCACCTTTTGAGCGAATGCCTGCCCAAGAGCCAGCTCTCCGGCAGAAGTGAAATGAATGCCATCCCCTCCTACGCTGAATGAGGCGGCATCGGTCTTGATGAGATAGGTATCGTCGAGGCTATTCGCGGCGAACTGCTGGCCGGCCCGCACCTGGTCCCAATAGGTGGCATTTGCGCCTCCGTAAGCAGTTTGATTCAGGGAGATCTGGGAAAGGTAGAACGGCAGATCGGCTCCGTAGGTCAAGCGGACATCGTCGATGAAATTGACCAATCGTGACCCGTAAAGGGAAGCATCAGCGGAAGTGATATCCGCCTCCCCCTGGGTCCAAAGCATCCCGGAAATACTGATCGTGTACCCGGCCAGTGAGGGATCGTTATGCAAAGCCGACAGGCCCAAGGCGACGACGGATTGAAACGATTTGTAGACGCTGCCGTCGTTGGCCGTAGTGGCCGTTCCTCCGGCCTTCCAGTGCTCCGACAGGCTGGTTCCGCCGAGAGCAAACTTGATGATCGCAACCTTGTCTCCCGAGCCATCGGTGCTCAACCAGTCATTCATCGCCCAGCCAAATCCGATATCGAGACCAAAATAGGGACTCAAAGCCGGATCCGTACTCGTGGTCAGGTAATTCGAGGACCCGGGGCGCAAAGTTGTGTACGCCGTGGTGGTGGCGCTCCGCCCATAAAACAGGGGGACGGAATTCAGAGGGTTTTGATATTGAGCCGGCAGGCCGGAGTTCGCGGCGTGGCTATCGGCATTCGATTGGCCTCCGACGAGGTAGACATGAACCGTGGCGGAGAAGCCTCGCTCCACCAGGCCAAGGCCCAAGATTACGGCAAGGCCGCCCACGGTAAAAAATCGATCAAACCTGGACATCACTTTAATTGATTAAGTTAATAAGCCCCCGCCTCGCATCCACCGGAGTAAAATACAATCCCAACAAATATATCCTAAACGACTTCGACGAACCTTGGCCGGAAAGGTCACTTTTCATGGCAGGGGGGGGGGAACTGGCGCGAACGATGAAAATCTATAGCCTCGGTCGAAAATAGAAAGGGCAAAGAGGCACAATTCATTCACCGAAAACGGGTAACGGTCTAGGCGACTTTACGAAAATGACAGGCAGGAACATATTTTCGACGATGGAAGTTGTCGAAAAAAACATTGTCGTTCTCGATCACTGTCAAACGATTCAAACTTCGAATTTAGCACTCTTGAACCTGGAACCGGGCATCTCAGGCCTGATTCTGGTTAGCGATAAGTCGGCCAGCCTGGCCAGTTTACTGGAGCGGATTCCAAACATCCTTTTACTAACCCCCCGCCTGCACGAGAAATCGGCGATTGAGTCCGCACAAATCTTGAAAAGGCAAAATCCCGGGGCACGCCTCATTATCATATACTGGGTCAAAAGCGCAAAACGCAGCCATTTGGAATCGGTGGCACACGTAGAAAGCGACCTGGATCGTAAAAAACTCCTCGATTCCATTGGAAAAGATCTAATTCCCCTAAGCAACGGAACACTAACTGCGCGCGAAAAACAGGTCATTCAATTCCTTGCTAAGGGAGCGCGCTTTCTCGACATCGCCCGGGAGTTGAACATCTCCCGGGAGACCGTCAGATCCCACTCGCAAAATATCATTCGAAAGCTGGGCGCTCGCAACCGATGCGACGCCATCGCCAAATATTGCTATTACAGCTCATCCGAGCTCGTTCACGCCTAAGCCTCCCAAAAACACACCCGGTCAAAATCGGTTTCGCCACCGAAGTCACAGTTCCGACCATATCTCCGAACTATGCATCTCCGTTTTTCTCTGAGAACAGCCCTGTCGACAGGCTGTATTCTTCTATTCTCAGCTTCGGCCACCACAACCGTCAAAGCTCAGGACAATGGCCTCCTGCGAAATGCCGTCACTACAACCCGAACAGGCTCGCCAATGGTCAATGGCGATCACTCGAAATCGGATCACGGGGGATCCCAGACAAGGGCCGGGGATCCCGGCGCGCCATCCATTCTGGCCATGTCAGGCTATGGACTCTGTCTCCTGCTCACTTTTTTAATGTTGCGGCGGTTGGATCTCTCCAGCAACCGGATGTCGTTGCCCCCTCGTTGATCCCCGCACCGCTCGTCTCGAGATCACATTGACGCGACTATCCCGGCGGTCAGGAACGAAGCGGACTCTTGAAAGACTCGACAAGAAAACCAGAGGACCGGGCTGGACGACGACTATTGATGATATTTGATGATCGCCTCGACGCGATTGCGGACGTGCATTTTTGCACAAATGCGACCGACATAGGTCCTGACCGTATCTTCTCCGATCCCGAGTGACTCTCCGATCTCCTTGTACAGGATGCCAGTGGCCAGGAGATCGAGCACCTGCAGCTCACGGGCGGTCAATTTCGTGTTTGCGACGGTCTTGATCGGAGTCTGGAAATAGCGGACGACCTTGCGGGCGATATGGCTCGAAAAGGCCGATCCTCCCGAGTGGACATCGCGGATGGCCTCGAACAACTCCTCGGCGTCGCATGATTTCAGCAAGTATCCGGTCGCCCCCGCTTTCAGGGCCCGGAAAACGTTATCATCGTCCTCGTAGGCCGTGAGCATCAGGACCTCGGCCTCGGGTGTCTTCTCACGGATCAAAGGCAGGCAGCTGATCCCGGACATCCCGGGGAGATTGATATCCATGATGATGACATCGGGCTGCATCCTTGGAATAGCTTCAACGGCGGCCTCGGCCGTGGAGACCGCTAGCAGACACTCGAAGTCCGGTTGTGAGTTCAACAACTCTACCAATTGGCGCTGGAGGGGGACGTTATCTTCAACCAGAGCGACCTTTTTCTTCATGACTTGGCGGGATAGGAAAAGGAGATGGGAATCAGCGTGATCAATGGAGAGACGAGGTGAGGTCGTCCAACAGAGACGGCCTGGGTGGCATGGGTGCCACACCGGTCCTCCTGGCTGGCGGAATGTGACCGCCCCCCGATAAAAGGCCGATAGCGCCAGCTACGAGGAAAACGATGGCGATTTTTCTCATCGAGGAGCGTTCATAATCTCTCAGCTGGCGGTATTTCGCCGCCTTGAGTGAAATTCCCCGACAAAGCGACCGACGAAGAAAGCCACGAGTTTTTCGACGCGAGAATCATACTGGCTGTCATCCGGTTTTTTCATTTCCGCCCGCTTGAAAAGTCGGTGCATCGCGATCATGAAAAGACACTCCCATTCACGAGAAGAGTCCAACGGAATTCCGAAATCGCCCACCACCGCCATCCTCTCTTGGGGGGATCTCACGTCGCATGGCACCATCGCCTCACATTCATGCGGGGACCAAGCCCGATCCCCACAGCCACTCCAGCGCGACCGGGGAGAGCGTTACTTGTCGGACCAGATGTTACTCCGGGCTCAAGCCGTGGGCGAAGTGTGCCTGCCAGACGTGGTAGCTGTTGTTTTCTCCAATGCCGAAATAGTGCCGGATGTCGCCATGGCAACGATCATTCTCAAACCAGATGCCGTGGCCGGAGTATCTCCTGCCGCCACCTCTGGTAGTCCGCTTGTAGAACGAGAAATGGTTCCGATTACTGGCATCCGAGTGGATGACGCCCATGACCTGGTGCCCATCGATGTGGAGATTCGAAATCGTCCCGCTCGAGGACAGGGTGAACGTGACATGCTCGTTCCCCGAGCCCCAGCTCGTGTAGTGGCCCGGCTTCGGAGTGATGGCGCTGGCGGAGGAAAGTGAAGCGAAAGCGGCGAAAACGAAAGCCGTAACCAGCGAAAGAGACCGGGAGTGCATGTCGTACTCTAACAACCGCGCGCGGGATGTTAATCGGGAGTTCTCCCGGCCCACCTCTCCGCTCCAGAGTGATACTTTGCTCCCCTCGAATGGCCATGCGCCAATAAAGAATCTTCGAGTTTTTGAAAGAAACCGGGCTCAGCACGTTAGGGTTCGCAAGCTGGACGCAACGAGCTAAGCTGAAATCGTCCCCACCCTACCAGGCGTTCCGGGCCGACAATCAAACCAGCAGTTCAATCGCGCAGTCGTCATTCATTCGGTTCATGGGCCCAGGCAATATCTTCAATCAACGGTGCATTCCCCTGCGCCCGACATTCAGAAACGGACTTTTCAGCGCCGTCACAAAGTTGCTCGGGGGACGCCGAAATGTCGCCGACCTGCACGAAGAGCTTTCGCAGGTCATCGTTGCCTTTCGGAACGATGAACCCGACCAGGCTCGAATCCGCCTGGGACGGATCCTCAAAACCCTGCGCGAGATCAAACGCAATGGATCCCAATTCGTCCTGGATGAATCCGACTGGCTTTCCATCGATCGGGTAAATACCGAGGCTCTCGCCGCTGCGGACCAATCGAACGCGAATCAAGATCTGTCGTCCATGCTCCGGACGGTTGAAGACATGCTGAAATCTTTCGCTATCGGGAAGATCCCACCTGACCCGGTCACCTTCACCGAATCGGCCGCGCCTTCGCGAGCAAGCCATAGATAACAACTGGACCAACGGGTTCAGCCAGCCCCCATAGGACATTTCGCGGAGAGTAGCCACACCTGCCTCGCCGTCACCAGGCCCGAAGAGGAACGGCGTCATCCCGGGAAAGGAAAGCTTCCGCATTTCCCGGATGCCGGCTTTCCCGGAGCGCTCAACCGTTGCACCACCTTTATTTACCTCGAGGTCTTGAGGACTACGCTCGCGGAAGAGGATTTCGACGCATCGACCAGGCTGGTGGCGGCGATGGCTATGCGAATGGCGCGCCTGGACCGGATGTCCGCGCGGGCATTGATCTGCACCACGACCCGCGCGCTGGTGCCAGGAGCAATCGTGGCCGTAGTGCCATTGGCAATGGCACCCGAAACATTGGCACCGTTGAGCGCAGTCACGACCTTGAAGGCAGGCTTGACGGGCCCTGCGCCGGAGCGGGATCCGAGCACCTGATGGCTCTGGACAAGGCGGAAGTCGGTGACTGTGGTACCGGTATTCGTGATCGTGAACGCCGCGCGATTTTTGCCTTTTGCCAGCCCTACCGCCACTGCGTAAACCGGAGGAGTAGGCGCGGCGGTGAAGAGAAGCTCCGTGGCCGTAAGGGTGAGCGTGCCGGCGAGGCCGGTAACGGTGAAATCCGAGGCCGAAAAACCCGATTGACTGCCGAAAGCAAGCAACGAGTAGGTCTCGCCCGGACTCACCCCGGCATCGGTGAGGTCGATCGTGTAGGACCCGGGAGCCCCCTTCGTCAGTGCGCCGTTAATGTAAGGCCGGACAAAGAAGGTTGGGCTGATCGATTCCGTGATGTGGCCGCCGCCATCCCAAGTGAGCGAGCCGAGGAGATAGCCGACAAGAACGAGCTGGGACGAGTAATATGGCGGATCCAAATGGTAACCATCCGATGGCTGGGAGGGAATCGCAGGAGGCCAGAAGGGCGAGAGAGTACCGCCGCTGTGGAGCACCACGGCTCCCGCAGCGGAACCGTACCCTGAAAGCGTCGCATGATTCTCAATCGTAACCGCCCCGGTACCCAGGCCGCCGCCGGCAAGAGAGAGCGTGCCGGACTTGACCGTCGTACCGCCGGAATAGGTATTCGCACCGGCGAAATAGACCGTCAGCCCATTTCCGGCGGTATCGATGGAGACTGAGCCAGGAGTCGAGCCGCCATCGCTGATCACGCCCCCGCCCCAGCCAGTCGTGCCAATGGTCAGCGAACTCGAGGAATCACCAATCCCCTCGATGAAGAGATGCCCTCCATTGAGGTTGATATTTCCCTCCCCGCTGGCGAATCCGGGCGCTGCTCTGTTGCCAATCCACAACTGCCCCGCGTTGACATAGATCGTCAGCTGCCCGCCGGATGACAGCTCGAGGTCGTGATTGAGATTGAACGAGCCGGAACCGTCCATTCGGACCGCGCCATAACTGAAATCATTGGATGCGAAGAGGAGATTCTGGTCCGCCGCCGCTGCGGCAAGCGTGGCTCCAGAGCCGGAATAACCCGCATCGATGACCACTGAGTAAAGATTGAAGTCCGCGCCGAGATCGTTGGTCGAGGTGAAGGCAGAACTGCCGGTAAATTTGGCGATGGTCGTGGAGCTGCTGGCGGGGACGCTGTTCGGGGTCCAGTTCGAGGCAGTGCTCCAGTTCCCCGTTATCGAGCCCCAGGTATGCGAGACCGGCGGTGTGGCCTGTGCGAGCAGACTGCCGTGGAGAAAAGCGGCAGCCCCAAGGAATCCCGCGGAAAGACAGCGGCTCTTGAAGAGGAAAGTGAAGTGGGGAACGGTCACGGATCGAGAGTATGGAGCAATACTCTTACAGCACAAGTCAGCATCCCCTAAAACGGGCTCCTTATTTGGGAATCTCGCACGACGTCCGGATCCACATCGATTTCCCAAAAACTGGACCGAACAAATCTGCCGGGAAACCCGGATATGGGAGGAGGCTGCCGTGGAGAAATCGCGCCGGAACGCGGTCGTCTCCCTTTACGAATGGTCGGGTCGGCCTTCTCTTCGACTACACGCGTTCCGCCCTCGTCCATTTTCTTCCGGATTGCTAAATTTTCCCAACGAACCCCATTTTCGCTGGACAGTGAGGATTTTAAAAATATTTCCCCTTACTGCTATCCAATTCGTCTCCACCCTGATAGGGACAGCCGAATGTTTCGCCCCTTTTCCGTCTATTCGCTTGCACTAAATCTAGGGCGTTTTCTCTACTCCGATCGACCCACTTTACTCGGTGTTGTCCTGTTGGTTGGCGCAAACACGCTCTCCATTGCTCCGGCCTCCGCCGCGGTCTATCTCTACACGCCGACAGACTCCACGACGGATCAGTGGACTGTCGGCACCGGTTGGGATGCCCTGCCGGTGAGCGGTATTGGCAACACGCTGATTTTCGGACCCGTGGGGCTTTTCGGATCTTCACCGTTGACCAACGTCAGCACGAACGACTTCGTTTCCCCATTTTTGCTCAGCGGACTCACCTTGGGAGGCACAGGCTCCGCAGTCACCGGGTCTCCGATCGCCGTGACGATCGCCGGAGGCACGCTGGATTTTCAGGATGTTTCCCCCGGAGTTTCGCCGGTCATCAATCTCGACGCCAGCAACGGTGCCGGGACCTCAACCGTGGCTTACACGGTGAACTCCGACGTCTCGCTTTCCAATTCCCTCACGGTGACGGGTAATGGCAATGCGTCCTTCACCTTTGGAGGAGCCATCACCGGCAGTAACGGCCTCACCAAGACCGGCTCGAGCAAGATCGTTCTGTCCGGAGCGAATACGTTCTCCGGCGGAGTCGCGATCAATGCCGGTACGCTCGGCTTCGACAACTCCGGCGCGACCGGCACCGGCACGATCTCACTCGGCGGAGGCGTGCTGCAGGCCTCGAGCAACGATCTGGTCCTCTCGAACACGATCATCGCGCAAGCGGGCACATCCTCGGGCATCGATACGAATAGCCACGCGATCACGATGAACGGCGCGATCTCGGCCTCGAATGCGCAAATCGTCAAGATCGGCGAGGGCACGCTCGCCTTTACCGCCGCAACGAATCATGTGAATTCCTTTTTCGTCAACGGCGGTGACGTCCACCAATCCACCGGAGCTTCACTCACCTCCTACGAAATCGGCATCGGCTCGGGCAGCGGCAACACCGGCATCTACAACATCGATGGCGGGGCGCTGGAAACTCTGGCTGGAATCCCTCCGTTGCCTGCCGGAGGCACGGCGTCGTCCTTCCGCATCGGCGATTTCGGAGGCACGGGCACGCTGAACCAGACGGGTGGCACGGTCACGGTCCACGGATCGCTGAATGTCGGCAACCAGGGTGGTCACGGCACCTACAACCTCAGCGCTGGCGAGTTGCACCTCATCTCCGACCAATCCACACTCGGCCGTACAAACGGGGGCAGCCTTGGCTCGGGCGGCAGCACTGGAGCCCTCAACCTCTCCGGCACCGGCCTGCTCAGCCTCGAAAATGGTGCCATCCTCACCCTGAGCAACTGGTACGGCTACACCGGCGGCGGCACACAGGGCTCTGGTACCCTCACCCAAACTGGGGGCACCTTCGCCGTGGCCAACACCTCGACCCTCAACCTCGCGGGCAGCGGATTGGGCATCTACAATCTCAACGGCGGCACCCTTCAAATCGGCGGCACGAGTCTGAACGGCAACTATTTCGGCCAATCGGGCCCCTATCAGTTCAATCTCGGGGGCGGCACGATCCAGGTGAGCGGCACGAAACTCACCACCAGCGTTAAGGCAACCCTCGCGGACTCGACAATCTCCACGATCGACACGAACGGCCTCGGCGCAGCTCTCTCCGGCGCCATCAGTGGCAGCGGAAAACTCACGAAGATCGGCGCGGGCACACTGACTCTCTCGGGAGCGAACACCTTTTCCGGCGGAGTGGCAATCAACGCCGGCACCCTTGGCTTCGACAATTCAGGCGCGACCGGCACCGGCGGGATCTCGCTCGGCGGCGGCACGCTGCAAGCTTCGAGCAGCGACCTGATCATCCCGAACGCGATCACCGCGCAAGCCGGCACATCGTCGAGTATCGACACGAATGGCCACACGATCACGGTGAACGGCGCAGTCTCCGCTCCAGGCGCGCAAGTCGTCAAGATCGGCACGGGCACGCTGGCCCTCACCGCTGCGACGAGCCATGTAAACTCGTTCTTCGTCAACGGTGGCGATGTCCACCAGTCCGCGGGAGGATCACTCACCTCCTACGAGATCGGCATCGGCTCGGGCAGCGGCAATACAGGCATTTACAACATCGACGGCGGCGCGCTGGAAACCCTCGCAGGAGTTCCGCCGCTGCCTGCCGGTGGCACGGCGTCGTCCTTCCGCATCGGCGATTTCGGAGGCACCGGCACGCTGAACCAGACCGGCGGCACGGTCACGGTCCACGGGTCGTTGAACGTTGGCAACCAAGGCGGTCACGGCACCTACAACCTCAGCGCAGGCGAACTGCATCTCGCCTCCGATCAATCCACACTCGGCCGCACGAACGGCGGCAGTCTCAGCTCGGGTGGCAGTACCGGCGCGCTCAACCTCTCCGGAGCCGGCCTGCTCAGCATCGAGAACGACGCCATCCTTACCCTCAGCAATTGGTACGGCTATACCGGAAGCGGCGCGCAGGGATCCGGCGTCCTCACCCAGACCGGCGGCACGCTCGCCGTGGCCAATACGGCAAGACTCAACCTCACGGGTCACGGCTCCGGCACCTATCATCTCGACGGCGGCACGCTCCAGATCGGCGGCAGCAGCCTCGTGGGCGTCTATTTCGGGGAAGACGGCACCTACCAATTCGACCTCGGTGGCGGAACGATCCAGGTCAACGGCTCGAATCTCACCACCAGCGTGAAGGCAACCCTCGTGGACTCCACAATCTCGACGATCGACACGAACGGCCTCGGAGCCACTCTTTCCGGCGTGCTCAGTGGCAGCGGGAATCTCACAAAAACCGGCGCAGGCACGCTCACCCTCACCGCCGCGAACACCTATACCGGCGTGACCACGATCACCGGGGGCACCCTGCAAATCGGCGACGGCGGGAATACGGGCTCACTCACCGGTGACATCGTCAACAACGGCACGCTTGCCTTCAACCGCAGCGACATGGTCACCCATGCAAATGTCATCTCCGGCGTCGGCGCGCTCAACAAAGGTGGCACGGGCACCACGATTCTCACCGCCGCCAGCTCCTATAGCGGTCCAACGACGATCACCGGAGGGAAGCTCGTCGTCGATGGATCCATCGCCAACAGTTCGCTCACGACCATCGAGAGCGGAGGCACACTGGGCGGCCACGGCACGGTCGGCGCGGTTGCGATCCACAGCGGAGGCAGGATCTCGCCAGGCAACAGCCCCGGGACTCTGACCACCAGCGCCGAAACCTGGGCTGGCGGTGGCGGGTACGTGTGGGAGCTGAATGCCGCCTCCGACGACAGCGGAGCGAAAGGCACGAGCTACGATTGGTTGAACGTGAATGGAGGTCTGGACATCACTTCGACCACGGACGGTCTCTTCACGATCTACGTGACCTCGCTCACGGGCACGAATGCCGCCGGCATCACACCTGGCTTCACCTATGGTGTGACTTATCAATGGATCGTAGCGAGTGCGACCGGCGGCATCACGGGTTTCAATGCCGATCATTTCGCGATCGATACGAGCGCCTTTGCCAATGATCCGAATACGATCGGCTTCGCAATCAGCCAAAGCGGAAACGACATCGTCCTCACCTATACTGCCGTCCCCGAGCCCTCGGCATATGCGATTGGCATCGCGGGATTGCTCGGCATCTCCATTTTCCTGCGCCGGCGCAACCGGATCGCGAGGCAGTAACCTGTCGTTACGCCCTGTCCTCAGGGCGTCGCGCGGGCGAAATCAATTTTCCATCGCCCCATTCTCGCCGGCTCTCGCAAAGAATTCGCCTGCTCCGCAGTGACCCACCAGATCGCAACTACCGCACCGGTGATTTCGAAAATAGCTCGTTCGAAAATGGAAAAGATGAAAAATCGCGCCGAACCGCCCATCTTGTTCGAATGCTACGTGGAATGATGATGAAACGAATCTCCTGGCTCGCCGCAGTGCTCGTCCTGGCTCTCTCCGGATTTGGCTACGGTGCATTTTCCACCGTAGTGATCGACGCCGGCCACGGCGGGCACGACAAAGGAGGCATCCCGTCGAACATCATTCCCGAAAAGGGCGTCGCCCTCGATGTGGCACTCCGCGTGGCTTCCGCGCTCAAAAGGGCCGGCCTGAGGGTGGTACTGACCCGCTCCTCGGATGTCTTCATCCCCCTCCCCCAGCGCGTGGCTATCGCCAACAACCAGAAAAACGCCATCTTCGTAAGCATCCATTTCAACTCCGGCACGCGGAGGGGTGCCTGCGGAATCGAGAGCTACTACAACTCGTCGAAAGGCAAGGTCCTCGCGACTGCCATCCAGCGCTGCGCGATCACCACGACCCGAGGGGAAAACCGCGGCGTGAAGTCGGCGAAATATTACGTGCTGCGCAAAAACAAGCTCGTCTCTGCCCTCGTCGAGTGCGGGTTCCTGACCAATCCGCAGGATACAGCTCTTGCCCGGAGCGCCGACTACCGGCAGCGACTGGCGAGCCAGATCGCGCAAGGCATCCTCAACTATCGGCGAAGCCTCTAGGCGGCACGGTTGCCATCGCAAGCGCACTGTGAGATGGGGCGGGAAAGAGTACGCTCTGTTCCTCCCTCGAGCTTTGTACCCCCGGGCCATCAATCAGAGAAGTCCCCGACCCGCCGAAACGTCAATTATCTTGCGCGAGGCCACCGCTTTTGGGTTTTCACAGAGACATGGAATCCCAAATTGTTCATCCAAGGGGTCGGAGACAGGATGCGGACGTACCTGACCAATTGCAGTTGCTGGACGTGCTGGCCTACAGTGCCCAGATCCCGTGGGAACGCGTGAAAGTAGAGATCGCGGCCCGCTGTCGGAATTTCACCCTTCCCTTGGGGGTTGTGGCCGCCCAGCTCGCAGATGAGATCCGGGCAGGGGCTTGGTTTGCCTGAGCTTCCCGCTCTCGAGCAGCCGAACTTTCCATCGCGGGGACGCGAAAAAGACAGAACGCAGGGAACCCCGGCGAACACTCATCCTCCCCGGCGGAAGGCAAACTTCAGAAAAATGCCTCTCGAGAACGAGAGTTTCCGGCGACACGAAGAGGGGAACCCAAGGCTCCCCTCCCGCATCAGACGGCAGTTACTTGCTGGTGACTGTGGTGGCGGCGCTGTTGTAGGTAGAGGTCTTTTCGTGCGAGGCGCAGCCGATGGCGGTCATGGCAAGGGCGGCGGCGGCAAGGATGGTGGACAGGATTTTCATATCGGCAGGAAATCGCCGCCCGATCCTCGTATGGACGTATCCCCCGCGGCTTCGAATAGAGCCCAAGCGACCTCATCCTTTCAATTCACACGCGCAACCTCACTTCGCGGTTGAGCCTGCTCTCAGCCCCGCCCCCGATGGCGGCACAGAGTCTCACATGCTACTGGTTTGCGAAAAATCACTCTTTCATGGTGCGCTCACTCGTCGATTTCTGCTCTCGGATCACTCTTTGTCAGCTCGCGGCGGTTTCCGTCCTCGCCGGGCCAGCCGGGGCAGCAGGGCCTTTTCTCTATGTGCCGAACAGCGGCTCCGGAACCGTGAGCATCGTCGATCTATCCACAAATGCCGCGCTACCCGGCACCATACCCACGGCCTCTCCGGTGGGTTCAGCCGTGCGAGGGGATGGCTCGATCGCTTATGTCTCCGTGGTAAACGGCACTGTCCTCGTTATCGATACCGCCACCAATACCGCGACCGCGACGATCGGAGTCGGCAGCTCACCGGTGGGACTCGCAGTCACGCCGGATGGCACCCGCCTCTATGTCTGCAACCGCGGCAGCGATACGGTCTCCGTCATCGACACAGCCACGAACACGGTCACTCGGAACATCGCCCTTCCCAGCGGGTCCGGCCCGGTCTCCATCGCGTTCAAGCTGGACGGCTCCCTCGCCTATGTATCGAACTCCGGCAACTCCACGGTCTCCGTCCTCAATCCTGCGACGAATACCGTCACCGCCACGATCTCCGTTCCCGCGGGAGCCAACCAGATCGCGATCGCTCCGGATGGAGGGCATGCCTATGTGACCTCCGGCACGGCAACGACCAGCGTCATTGACACGACTGCGAACGCGGTCTCGACAACCATCGCGACGGTGGGAACCAGCCGTGGAGTGGTCGTCCGCCCGGACGGGGACACCGCCTACGTAGGAGGCCTGGACAGCAACGACAACACGGTCATCTCGGTCATCAACACCACGACGAACACCGTGATCACGACCATTTCGACGACGGGGATTGGCCAGCAAGGACTGGCGATCAATCCAGACGGCACCCGCCTCTATTCCACAAATCTCCGCACGAATGATGTGTCCGTCATCGACACGGCCACGAACGCCGTGCTCGCCCCGGTCGCCGTGGGCGTCGATCCCGTCCTCCCGAGCACCGCCCTGAATGGAAATGCCCTGCTCGCCACCGGCCGAACCTTCATCGCGAACTCCATCGGTGCTTTGGAGAGCACGCAGGCCTCGGGCTCCAACGGCGCGCCGGGCCCCATCTTCACCGGCGGGACGTTGCGCATGAATGCCGCGGATATCAACAGCCCCCTGCCGATCGAGCTCCGGACCGGCGGCACGATCGACACCTCCGGGCATGACGCAGTCCTCTCGGGAGTACTCTCCGGACCCGGCCTCCTGACCAAAATCGGCGATGGCACTCTCGTCCTCAGCGGTTCCAATACCGCCAGCGGAGAAACCTCCCTTGCCATGGGACGGATTCAGCTCGGCGCCGTCGGTGCGTTGCCAAAGGGAAGCATCAGGCTTGCAGACGGAACGACACTCGATCTCAATGGTTACGGTCTCACACTCAATTCGGGCCGCCTGCTCATCGGGACTGGCACGGTGGACGGGCATGTCGTTCTCGGCTCCGGCGGCACGATCAATCCCGACCGAGGCCCCTTCACGCTCACTTCGCTCGACTGGGATGCCGGCGGTCGCATCACGGCGGCGATCGGAGGGGCCGGGGGAGAGCGCGCTTGCGTGGCAATCACCGGCACGCTCACCAAAACCGACGAAGGCGTACGTACGATCGACCTCACCGACGTGGGCATAAGGCAGGGTGCCGTCTATAACCTGCTTTCTTTCGACAACAACAACGGCTTTACCGCCACGGACTTTACGGTCACCGGCGTCGGCGGCGGCACTCTCACCCTCTCGGGCAATGCTCTCACCTTCACCATACCCGTGCCCGCCCGCTACGGGGTATCCATATCTGTCGCCAAAGGTAAAAACCACGCGACCTTCACGGTAACGAACACCGGTAGTACGGCGACCAGCTTCCACCTATTCCGGAGCCAGCAAATCGCCAACAGCTACTCCGAACCGAAACCTTCCAAGCCAGCCGCGAAATCCCCCGTAGTGATCACTTATTCGCTGGGTGGCGCGAATATCACCAAGACGCTCAAGGCCGGCAAGGCCGCGACCACCATCCCGGCTGGCGCCAGCGCGCACATTGTCATGAAAGTCAGGCCCCGCAACACGCTCGCTTTTCAACGCACGATCACGGCTAGGATCATCGCCGCCAGCCAGGCGGACAGCTCGGCCACCGCTTTGGCGAAAACAAAGATCGTGCTGAAACCAACGGGCAGCAGTGTGAACTAAGCAGGATTTTGCGAAATGAAGGAGAAAGCGGAAAAAACGCAAGGACGCCACGGGAAATGAATCCTGCCTTCCTGCTTTACCAGAGCTTCTTCGACGCGTCCCTGGCAGTCTTCGCAGTCAACTCCATGTAGAATTCATCCCGCATGCACCTCTGCATAGACCCGCGTGGCAGGAACCCGGACAACGCGGCCTTCCGGAAGAATAAGGGCAGTAAGGCAACCCCCATAGACACACGCGGTATCGATGCCGTAGAACCGGCTCTCGATGATGTACGGCTCCGATTCCACGCGGCTGTAGCGCTTGTGACCGACGACCAGCGGGCGATCGAGGGCTAGATGGTCCTTCCAGGAAAGAGGTAGTGTCGTCTCGCCGATAAGCACTTCACGCGGCTGCTCATGAAGGGCGATTCCCTCCAACAATCCGCCATGCACGGCAATCGCGAACTCATCCTCGTACATCAACGGCATGCGCTCCGCCAGAGCCAGGAACGCTGCATAGCCATCGGGCGACATGAGGCGACGCGTCTCCCTCGAGTCCGGCTTGGGCGTCCAGTTATCATCCCTCCAGTGCAAATGATCCGCCTCGTGGTTGCCGAGCAGGCAGACACAATCAAGCGAGCGGTAGATATCAAATACCCCCTCCGGATCGGGGCCCTTGTTCACGAGATCCCCCATCAAGACGATACGATCGTCGAAACTTGGGGCCACCTTCTCAAGCAGGAGTCGGAACTCATGGGCGCACCCATGAATGTCTCCAATGAAGATTGTACGGTCGGCTCTGGCCATCGACCGGTAGTCTCCACGGCTGCCGCGAAATTAAAAATCCGAAAAATCGTGGCGGAATTGTCACCTCTGCCCCCCTTGCAGTTTTTCGTGGGGTCTTCAAGCTGGCACCAGTTCCGGGGATAAGGGGAACAAAGGCCGTTGCGACTCCAGTCGCGGCGGCCTTCATTTTTTATAGCGAGTGGCCGGACCAGTGAAGGCTCCCTTCAATCCTCTTCCAATTGGAAGAAAAGGGACGGGAGACCGCCGGCTTGCGAGGCCCGCCCCTAATTGTGACTCACTAAGACGATAGAGTCTTCTGGTCCGGCATCGGCAGCCTTACTTCTTGGAGGCCTTGCCGACGGCGGTGAAGGGGAAGTTATAGGTAGTGCTACCGTCGGAAATTTGCAGCCCGACGGAGATCACCTTTTGTTTTTTCCCTTTGGGTTTCACGCTGATCGTGCCGGTAATCGGAATCGCGAGGCCAGGAATGAATGCCGTGTAGGTAAAACTGGTTCCCGCACGATTCAGCTTCCCGGAGCCCGAGGCGGCAGGAACCGCCTCCAAGTTGTAAACGACATTCGCGATCGTAATGGAATTTTTTGTGAGAGTGAAAGTGTTGGTCAGCGGGGCTTGATCGCTTCCCGAGGAAATCAGGCCGGAAACCGTAATCGTCGCGCTTTTCCCGTTCTTGGGAACGGCAACGGAAACATTCGCCGTCGCGGAAAAGGGCGAATTCACGTAGGTAACCGTGACTGGCTGCCCGACGTAGTTTCCTTTGAACTCGGAAAAATCCGCCGGCTTTTTCTTCGCCTCGGCAATACCGGGAAAAGAGACCAGAGCGAGAACACTAGCAAGGATAGGAAGGGATCGGGAAATTTTCATCGGAGGGCAACTATCATGTAGGAAATTCATATTGGCAAATGGAAGTCAGCCAACGGAGTTTAGATTTCGACTACGAACTCGAATCCAGCCATCAGACCAGTTTCCACTACCCCGCAGCGTCCCATACAAAGCCGACTTTCTGCAGAAGGTAGAGTGCTACCAGCATCCGATGCGATGGGTCACGAAAATCAGCGAAATCGAGGGCGATCAGGCGCCCTCGCGGATCGTGGTCTTCATCGCCTCTCGACAACTTCGAGGCTTTGCCCCCCTCGATCTCTCGCTACAGGAGACGCCTCTGGACCGACCAGTATGGAAGAATCGATCGGCATCGGACTGGCTCGTCCGCTCCCCGAGGTTCGATCGGCATCCGCCACACCCGAAATTTTGGCGGCGACCGCGACTACTACAAAGATCATTAAGAAAACACGCACCCTGCTGGCCGGATACAGGCCACCAAATTGCCCGGCCAACACAAAATTGTGACACTTATATCATATCTTAAGTCTCACGTTTCCTGCTCACGGGAAGGCCCATCGCAGGGTGGGAAGGTCTGGATGTTCGAAATGTGATCCCGACGAGCGCGGATCTACTGATCTCGAGCGACCACGATATTTCCCGCTCCGCTCTGGCTCAGGTCGAACGAAGTGGTCATCACGACCGAAGCCGTGCAACTGCGGTCCTCGTCCGCCAGACCTGAAATTTTTGCAACGACGGCCAATGCGAGCACCGTAAAGATCATCAATAAAGCTTGCATATCAAAGATTCGTAACGGCGCCCAGAGCCGGACGTTTCCGCCGGCGGCAAGGGTGCCGGGGGTTATTTTTGCTTCTTGATCGTGAAGTTGGCGGTGACCACCTGAGCCCCCGTATCGAGCCGGGTAAAGGCCACATTTCCCACCAGCTTGTTGCCATGGACCTTAAGATTCATGGCGACATTCGTCGGACACATATCGAAGAGCAAAAAGCTCGACGTCACGGAGTAGCTCTTGCCCTTGATCTTGGCGTTCCAAGGGATAGTCAGGTTGGAAACTCCTGCATCGGGGTTGTTGACCAAAGCTGAGCCCGATCCGTTACGGGATAGGGTTACAAGGATAGATGTCGTCTGATCAGTCGGATCCGGAGCGTGCCACGAAAGCAACAACTTTCCAGCATTGCTCTTCCCTTTAGGCTTCACTTTTACGGTGACCAACTTCGTGTAAGTGGGGGGCGTTGTCTCGGTGAAGGTCGTGAGCGTGGAGCCTTTATAAGTACCCGCAAAGTCGGTCAGATTGGCCTGACATACACCGGAAAACCCCAAGGCGAAAGCTAGGGCAATGGGGGAGAGAAACTTCTTCATAGGGGGCTACCCAAATTAGAGCAGGATATCCCCCATTTATCAATAAAGAGTTTTGCTTAGTACTTTTCGCAACTAAATTGTGAGCTTTAGTTACAACGCATTTAATTTGCAGAGAGAAGCCTCCGTGATCGTGATGCTCGGACCAATTGCGATTGACCGTTTTACTCAATCGCGGCGTACACCGCAAATAACGATGGATCTCGAAGCATGGCCGAGAGGTGAACCATCGTAGCCGCCCCACTCGCCTTCGATCTCAAAGCCGGATAGACGGAAAAGAAGCCGAAGTTCATTCGGAAAGTAAATGTGCGCGTCGTAGTCGTCGACAAATCGGCCTTCCGTGCCAGCCGTATCCCGCAGGAGTCGATCATAGAAATAACGCACTTTCAGGAACTGGAGATCCGCCCGGTATCTTGCAGCCCGGCAACGCAGCAGACGATGTGTGCCATCGTCGAAATCTCCGTCGAAGAAAATAGCGTTGCGAGCCGGAACACGCATCGATTCGGCGAGGGCCGGATAGTCGGGCGCCAACTCCGCCACCACGAACCGTCCTCCAGTTTCCAGAGAACAATACGCATTTCGCCAAGTCGCAATCTGCTGTTCGGTCGTCGTGAGGTGACTCATCGACCCGCACCCGGAGAAAATGAAATCGAACTTCTCTCTGGACTGCCACGACCTCACGTCCCCCTCCTCCCAGATGACGAGGCGAGCTCGTTCATTCGTGCGTGCGGCCTCCAGCATCGAAAGTGAAGCGTCGATTCCGGTCACCGTTCCCTGCCACTCTGCTGCTGCATCCGCAATCGGGATAGTCAGTCGACCGTTCCCGCAAGCGTATTCCAGAATCCGCGCCGGTCGATGTGACCGGACCAGCCCCACGAAGAAACCGATATCCGGTTGGGGACCGCTGTGTTCGAGATCGTAGGTATCAGGAAAATCGTAAATGGAGGCCATGATTCGTAAATTTCGCGGCCACGGGAATTCGCATACCCAGCGCTCTCCGATCGCACCATGTGCGCGTGACCAATGTTCCGCTCAAAATGAACTTTCCAAAGGACGCATTGCGATATTCCCCGGGTCTGCCGCTATCGGGAAGGGCTCGTCGTCTGGTCGGCAGCGTTGTTGGAGTTTGATTGCGTCGAATCGGAACCGGTGGTCTGAGTGGGAGTCATCGGTGTGGCACTACTATCCGGCGTGGTGCCGGAATTTCCCGTGCCGGTGCTGCTGTTTGCGGAGGAACCGGCGGTGGTGGAAGTGCCGGAATCCACTGCGGGCGATGACCCGGTGGCTCCTTGGACGGTCGAGCTGCCGACCACGGTTCCCGTGCCGGTCTCTGAGCCTGCGGGCCCACTGCTCTGTGCCCAGGCTGAAATCGGCAAAATGCCGACCGCTAGAATCGCGAAAACTTTGTTGTTCATAACGATCGTTCGAGGCGGCAGGCGGCACCGTGGGTCAGAGACCGGACTGAAGAACCGCTCAGGTCGCTGGGAACAAAAATTCAGTTCGTCGATCGAGTATGATAACGCTGCATGATCGGCGTGGCGGTAATGCCATGAACGAAAACAGAGATCGCCACGATCAACAGCGTGATCGGAACAATTTTGTCGGCAAGGGGACCAGGTAGGCCGTGATTCAGTGCATACATCAGGTAATAGATCGAGCCGATGCCGCGGATTCCAAGCCACGACACAATACACTGCTGTGGCCGATCGAGGGTGGACCCGTAAAGGCCGATGAATGACGCCAACGGCCGGATAACAAAAAGAATCAGCGCGGCCAGAGCCCATGCACCTCCGGGCAGATGGCCGAGGGAGAGCATCAACCCTACTGAGAAGACAAGCGCCACTTCAATGAGGTGTTCTGCCTGCTGATTAAAATAGAGGATGGCCTCGGTCATGAAAGCTGGAGCTTTCTTCGGATGTACTGCGGCCTCGTGAGGGCGGTGCGCGCCTTTGCCGGCGAGGATGATTTCCGGAGAGGTCTTTTCCCCGCTGTGACGACGCTCGATCGCCCGCAGCGCCAGACCGGCGGCGAAGACAGACAGAAAGCCGTAAACGTGAATTTGCACCGCGACCCCATAGGACAGCGCGATGAGTCCCAGCGCGAGGAATTCGTCGTAACCAACGCCTTCCCGATGTTTTCGACGGAGATAAAGCACTACCTCCCCGGTCAGAAATCCAAACGCAGCGCCGAGGATCAATCCCCCGGCGCCGGCGTAGAGAACATCGACGATCACCCACTGCAGTCCCAAATCGCCGAGATCATGGAGGCCAAGCAAACCCAGCCCCAGCATCACGAAGGGAAAGGACGTGCCGTCATTTAGTCCCGCCTCGCCCGTGAGCGCGAAGCGCAGCGGCTCGCGCTCGCCCGCCTTTTGAATCTGGACCGAAGAAGCCAGCACTGGGTCCGTCGGCGCGAGGATTGCACCGAGTAGGACTGCGGCGCCGAGGGGCAGGCCAAGAAGATAGACTCCGACCACCGCAATCATCCCGACCGTGAGAGCCATGGAAAGAAACGCGAGCCTCACGGGCACGTTCCAGAGGGAATCGGAGAACCGGATGCGAAGCTTCAAGCCCGCGGTGAAGAGCGAGACGACAACTGCCACCTCCGAGAGCCGTTCGAGCAGGACAGACTGGTGCCGTGGGTCGATGTGGATCGCGCCGAGCACGGTGGGTCCCACGATCAAGCCTACGGCAAAATAAAACATCGCTGCCGTGACGGGCAGCTTCGAGATCAGCGATCCACCGAGCCCCATCGCGAGAAGCAACGCGCCAAGAAGAATGCACCAGTGTTCGAAAGCCATGAGGGCTGGGCCGCAGAGATTGCGGTCCCGTGGAATCGCGGTTGCCAGAACAACCGGCCGTGCATAACGGAGACCTCCGTCCGGGAAAGCTCATGCCTCCGAGCAACCGGGGAGATACGATCCTTGGTCATGAAGCCTCGCCGTCACTCCCGAAACGGTGGCTGGGTCACAGGACGGGAGAAGGCCCTTCCCAACGAGGCGGCAAAATCGTGAGCGCTGCCTCGGACGTACAGCGTACGGGGGGCCGATGGCAGAGGGCAAGGACAGGCGGCGCCATCCTGTTCGCTCTCGGGAATTTCGCCCTTCTCGGTGCTTGTGCAGCCTTTGGTCCGCCGCGGGCTTGGGGAGAGAAAGTCCATCGCGACCTAGTCTTTGCATCCCCTGGTGGCCACGCCCTGCGGATGGATCTCTACGTCCCGCCAAAACGAGATCGCCCCGCCCCGGTGGTCATCTGGATCTTCGGCGGCAGTTGGAAATTGGGTAGCCGGGCTTTCCACGTGAATGTCCGTGATCTCACCCGAAGCGGCATCGCGATCGCAGCCATTGACTATCGTCTGAGCGGCGAAGCGAAATATCCCGCCCAGCTCGAAGACTGCCAGAGCGCCCTGAGGTGGCTGGAGGCAAATGGGCAAAACTACGGGGTCGATGAACGGCGCATCGGCGTAGCTGGCGAATCCGCAGGCGGACACCTCGCCGCGCTGTTGGGCACGATCGAGGGCAAGGAGAAGATCCGGGCGGTCTGTGCCTTATATCCCGTAACGGATCTCGTGGAAATCGGCCGTCAATATGCGAACGCAAATCCCAGCGATATCGAGCGGCTTCTGGGTGGACCGATCGAACAGATGCTACCCCTCGCCCGGGAAGGAAGTCCGGTAAATCACGTCTCCCGTAATTCGCCCCCGTTTCTCTTCATCCATGGAAAAAGAGACACTCTCGTTCCCCTCAGCCATAGCGAAAACCTACATCGCTTGCTGAAGGCAGCAGGGGTGGAGTCGACTCTGATCGTCGATCCCGATAAGAAACATTGGTTCGCCCTGAATCGCAGTCAACGGGAGAAAGTCGCGGAATTTTTCCGCCGCCATTTCAACCTTCAGAGATAACGTGCGCCCCCGGCTCTAGGGTGAATGCTCGTATGCACTCGAATTCCGCCTTCGGTGCGATTCTTTCACATCATGGCCGATCAATTCACGATGCAGGATCCGACGAAGCAGTATCCGCGACCGAAATTTAAAAAACAGCCGCAGAGCGTCCCAGGCTTGGCGAGGAAGATGATTCCGCCACCGGATCATGGTGAGGAGTCCTATCAGGGCTTTGGCCGCCTCGCGGGGCGAAAGGCGCTTATTACCGGGGCGGACTCCGGCATCGGCCGGGCCGCGGCGATCGCCTTCGCACGGGAAGGCGCGGATATAGCCCTGAACTACCTGCCCAAGGAGGAACCCGATGCCAGGGAAGTCATTGCCCTGATCGAGGCCGCAGGTCGCAAAGCGATTTGCCTTCCCGGCGACATCAGCAAGGAGAAGTTCTGCACCACGTTAGTGACGAAGGCCGCGAAGGCTCTTGATGGGCTCGACATTCTCGTAAACGTCGCAGGCAAACAGCACGCCGTCGCGGCCATCGCGGATGTGACAACCGAGCAATTCGACCAGACGTTCAAGACGAACGTCTACGCGATGTTCTGGCTATGCAAGACAGCCATCCCGCTAATGCCAAAGGGAGCGACGATCATCAACACTGCATCGATCCAATCGTACTCTCCCTCGGAGGACCTGCTCGACTACGCGACCACGAAGGCCGCCATCGTCGCTTTCACGAAATCCCTCGCCAAGCAGCTCGCGTCCAAGGGAATTCGCGTGAACGCCGTAGCTCCCGGGCCGGTATGGACACCTCTGCAAACGAGCGGAGGCCAGCCGCAGAAGGAGATCCCGGAGTTCGGAGCTCAGACGCCGCTTGGGCGGCCCGGCCAGCCTGCGGAGCTTGCCCCGATCTACGTCCTGCTGGCGTCGCAGGAATCCAGCTACGTCACCGGAGAAACCTACGGAGTGACCGGAGGCAACCCCACCGCCTAGCCATGGCCACGGACGATAGCTATCGAGAGGCGGCCTCCGTCGAGGAGCTGACGAAGCGCAATGTCGAAACCATTGTGGCGCTGGAGCGCAAGGCCCGCTCGAACTGCACCTTCTCCGACAAGGGCGCGAACTTCATCGCCCGATTTTGCGGCAGCATGACTTTCGTATGGGTTCATGTAGTTTGGTTTTCCTTGTGGATCGGCTTCAATGCCTTCCCCAAGGAACATCACTTCGACCCCTATCCCTTCACCTTTCTCACCCTGGTTGTCTCGCTCGAGGCCATCTTTCTCTCGACCTTTATCCTGATCAGCCAGAATCACGACGCACGTATCAGCGAACGGCGAAACCATCTCGACCTACAGATCAACCTGCTCAGCGAGCAGGAGAATACCAAGGTACTCACCATGCTCGAACGTATCGGCGAAAAGCTCGGAGTACAGGTCGACGACGATCCGTCCGTGCGAGTACTCGACAAAGCCACCCGACCAGATCAGCTCGTGGAACAAATCGAAGCCGCTACGCGCCTGAGCGAGCAGAACGGGTGAAACCCGAACCACGAATCGACTGCTCGGAAATCGACCAGGTACCTCTGAACATACCACTGTTCGGGTAGCTCCAACTCGCCCCTCGTCGGAACAGCTCCACGGGCGTCACCTCTCACCCGAATGAAAATAACTCTCAGCCGTGAGTGGAGTTTGCCCACTCTATGGCAAAGCGATTGACTTCCTTCGAGTCGGCAAAGCCGAGCTTGTCTTTGATGTTGGCCCGATGGGTCTCGATCGTCTTAACGCTGAGATTCAGTTCGTCGGCGATTTCCTGCGAACCACGGCCCCTCCCCACATGAGTCAACACTTCCATTTCGCGATCCGAGAGGGCACTGACCGGCGAATCGCCGGTATCGCCAGGAGATTGGATAGCGTGGAGGACGATCTTATTGCTCAGGGCATCACTAACGAAAGGAGCCCCGGTTAGAATCTTACGCAGCGCCGGGACGACGGATTCCACGGCCTCTTTCTTCATGAGATATCCGGATGCCCCAGCTCGGAGCGCCCGGATCGCGTAAAGCGATTCATCGTGGGCGGATAATACCAGGACGGGAAGATTCGGCATCTCCGCACGCATGGATTTTACGAGATCGATGCCATTCGTCCCCGGCATCGAGATGTCGACGACAGCGACGTCGGGCTCCTCGGTACGCATCACGGACAAAGCATCGCGAGCCGATGAGGCTTCGCCACAGACCTCGAGATCCCCCTCAGCGGAAATCAAATGGGTGATGCCGTGTCGGAAAATCGGGTGATCGTCGACGACCAGGACTCGAAAAGTCCGTGTGGAGATTGCTGCTTCCGACTCCATGATTACCTTGCAGTTTTCTTTGGCTTGACCGCGGATTTCTTCGCGGCTCGTTTCTTCGCATCCGCTGACTTCGGAGGACTTTTTGGCTTGGCAGATGCGGGTGTTTTCTTCGCCGGCTTCTCGTCCATATCGAGGCTGCCGAGATAGGTCGCATTGACCTCCTTCAGCAATCCCTCCAGCGTTTTGGCCATCGCAATCTCATCTTTCAGGATGGTTTTACAAGTCGCGGCAATCTTGGTCTCGCCCAAGGCCGTCGCGGTCTGGATGAGCGAATTGTAGCAGGCGATCTCGAAGTGCTCGGTCGCAAAATCAGCGATGCCATTTTTCACGACGGTGTCTTTCGCCAGCGAAGTACTCAACCCGGCAACCAGGTTGACCACTTTGCTCACACCCTCACGAACGTACGGATGCGTCCCTCCTAGAGAGGCCAGGGCCTCCTTCATTTCCGTCGCATGCCGCTTCGTCTCGGCGAGATGCTTGGTGAGGGCGGCGCGAACCTTTGCCTGGCCCTTCGCGTCGGAGATATGTTTTTCCAGAGTGGATACAATCCCGACCTCCATCGCGTGAGCGTCTCCGAGCCAATAAATAAGTTGTTCGCGTTTGGTCATAACGTTCTATTCGAACGCGAAACAGTCATTGGCCGCATGGACATGGTGATTCCTGCGAGGGCGGACGCTGCTATACTCAGGGATCACGTCAGCTTTTGCAACCGATCGAGCGTAGAGATATGCGCCATTATGGACGGCAGGAGCCGGGAGCGAATCATCTCCTTGCACTCTGGCATTACGCCATCGTCTTCGAGGCTCTTCTCATAGTCACCACGGCCAGCGCTTTCGCCGCTCTTGAGGGATTCGAGCGCAGAGCCAGCTCCGAATAAATTGGCGGAGGCCTGGATTGCGGTTGCAAACAGCCCCCACGTTCCGGCGTCAGGCGCAGGCTCGCCCCCCATGGAGCGCACGTTCTCCTCGAGCAAGTGGACCGCGGAGACATGCTCGTCGCGAATACGCTCGAGCTCGCGAGAGACTTCCGTCTGATCGCGATATTTTTCGAGCACCTTGCCGTAGGTGTCGACGGCCGAACGCTCTCCGCGCAGCAGGCCGTTGCAGGTATTGACACAGTGATGGATGTCGACAGACATAGATTTTATGGATTTAGGGGTTCGACGAGCCTGTTAACGGCGTCTTCAGACGGACGTAGCAGGAAATCCGGGACGGGATTCCGCCCCGGGAGACTTGTGATCCAGCCGAGCCTAGGTGCAGCCCCGGAGAAGGAACAAAATCGCGAGGACTGGAACGGGAATGCCAATGAGCCAGAGAGCGACCCAACCCCACGCACCCGTCTTTTCTTTGCCGTATAGGTACTTCATGCCCAAGGTTCGCCCATGGAGGGAGGGCCGGTCGCCGGGTACCACGATGGCCGGGGAAAAACCTGATCCCTTCAAATCGCGCGTGGCCGGCGGCGGCTGAAAATCCGGCCTTCCCCCGCATCTGATCAATGCGAAGGCCCACCCCCATGCGGGCATGCAAGCGAGCTTCTCAAGCTCCCGGGCGAAGGCTCTGGTGGCGAATCCCGATCACCCCATTCGCAAAATCGCCGCAGACAAGACCGACAGCCATGTGGTCCGCGATGACAAGTCACGTGAGCGAAATTCGCACTGAGATCCCGGGCTGCAGACGCACGGAATTCCGGTTCGAAGAGACACTCACAAGCCTCCTATGAGTTCCCCGGATATTTCTCCCGCTCGACCGCGTCTCTCGGACCTGCTGGCCACCGGAGTGGCAATTCGCTCGGCCTCGGTCACCATCCTGACGGTACTCGCGATTCTCTACACCTTGTTTTTTGCAAAGGCCGTCATCCTGCCCGTCGTCCTTGCGATCCTCCTGAGCCTCCTGCTGGCTCCGCTCGTCAAAAGGCTCCACCACGTCCTGAGGGTGCCCAAGGGGCTCGGTGCCGCCCTCGTCCTCGCTGCACTCATCGGACTGCTTGCAACGGCCACGACTTTCGTCGCCGCGCCAGCGAGCGCATGGGTGCAGACCGTCCCGCAACGCCTGCCCGACCTGAAGTATCGCCTGAAGTCTCTTCAAAAACCTTTCGAGAAAATGCGCGACGCCTCGGAGCAGGTGGAACAACTCACCCGCCTCAACCGCCCAGCCAACACCGGCGTGGTAAGCGTGCAGGACTCCTCGCCCGCAACCGCCGTGATGAGCCAGACCCCGGCATTCCTCGCGAACTTTTTTGTGATGTTCATCCTGGTCTACTTCCTGATGGCGTCCGGAGATCTCTTTCTCCGCAAGCTCGTGCGGATGATTCCCACTTTCGACGACAAGCGCCGAGCGGTCGAAATCGCGCGCGAGATCGAGGACCGAATCTCCCGTTACCTGCGGACGGTGACGGCCATCAACCTTGCCTTGGGCGTCGCTGTCGGAACGGCGGCGTGGCTCATCGGGATGGAGAATTTCATCCTGTGGGGCGTACTGGCTTTCGCGTTGAATTTCATCCCCTACGTCGGACCGCTCGCGGGCATCGTCTCCACGTTGATCGTGAGTCTGTTGACCTTCGACTCAGCCGCCCATGCCCTGCTCATGCCTGTGGCCTATCTGGCCATGGCCACCATCGAAGGAAACTTCGTCACGCCGATCATTGTCGGGCGCATCCTGACTCTAAACCCCGTAATGATCTTTCTTTCGCTCATGTTCTGGGGATGGGTGTGGGGCATCGCGGGGGCATTGCTCGCAGTTCCGATCCTCGCGGTCTTCAAGATCGTTTGTGATCACCTCCAGCCGCTGGCGCCCATCGGAGCGTTCATCGGCGGAGAGACGGACGAGCCCGCTTCCTGACCGGGGAAATTCCCGCCGCTGCCCCAGCGGATCACCAGGTTGGCAGCCTCCTCGGACGGAATCCCCACGGTCGCTTCGGGATCGCTTTCGTTGAATACGCGATTTACACCGGAACAGAACTTCGCTGACCAAAAATGACGACGCGACCGGTCCCCATCCGATCCGGGCGAGAAGCATGGATCGTCCGCCGTGCCAACGATGACCTGGGCGACGACCTCCCGCACAACCTCGCCGTGTTTGTCATGTTTGTGGAAGGGCGATGGGCTTTCATTCGTGACGGCAAAGGCCGCCAGCGACGCATCCCGTCCAGCGCCCTCGATGGCGGCAGCGAATACCAGGGACGAAGTGGCCACTGGTATCCCGAGGATCACCCACTGGTCCATCGCAGCCTGGAAAGCCGGATCGCAAAGCTCGAAGCGGAGGGCGGGGCCAATGAGGAGATCGGAAAGCTGCGAGCCATCCTCAACCGCCATCCCGATGTGGAGTGAGTCTTCCCAGAAAGCCGCATCTACGGTCTCCTCGAAAATCGAGGGAACAAAACCCGACGACAGTCAGGACAATCCGTGAGAAATTCGGAGGTATGGAAATCCCCTTCACTGTCAAAGACAGCCAGACCTCGGGCACATTGTTCCACCTTGAAACCTTCCAAGCGGAAGACGGCGCCATCATGATCCGCGGTGCCTATCGCGCAGATGACCTCGTGACGCCCGGACAAACGCTCGTTTTTACGGAGCATGACGGTACTCCGCTGGAACTGAGCGCCTCGGCAGCCACCACCGATGGCCATGTCGATCTGGGACCGGAGGGGGCATCCGATTTCGCGATCGCCTTCGGCCTCGACTGATCGAAAAACAGAGGCTCGGACAATCACCATCCCGGACGCCAGGCCCCGTCGTGTTTCCGTTCGGATTTCGAAGTTGGACGCCGCGGATCGCCATTTCTTATCCGGGTGGGGCCTTCACTCGGTAAGCGCCGACTTTGGCTTTCTCATCTTTCCGACCAGAGCCTTCCGAATTAGGAACGGCAGGAGAAACGCGGCACCCGCGTCACGAGGTCCGCATCCGCTTCCAGTAGCGCTGCACACAGAGGAGCAGCGCGCCCAGGCCGAGTATCCCATAGCTAGGCTCAGGGATGCTCGAGAAGGCAACCAACTGCAGGTGTGACGCATCCACCGTTCCGAGCCCGGACACGGCGACCAGCGAGGCATCGTCGGCCGAGATGGTGAGGATATCTCCGATGCCGCCGTTGTTGGTGGGATATGCCCACGACGGCACGGCAGCCGTGGCGGTGAAGACACCGTACTGCGTCGAGGTCTCGATCGTCGGGGCGTTGAACACCCATAGATAAATCGTCTCTCCGTTGAAAGCATCAGCCGCAGAGCTGAGGTCATTGCTGGTGCCAATGAGTTTCCCTCCGTTGCCGAAGGCGCTGCCGATGGCGAGCGAATCGCCGAACTGTGTCCATCCCGCGGCATTGGCGAGATCGACCGGCGGCAGGTTCGCCAGCGCGGAAATATTCGAGAACGTGCCGACCAGCACGAGACTGCCATCGGCAAGCGTGAAGCCGCCGGAGTCCAGTACGCTTCGCCCTTGGGGCTCGTTCGATAGGTTGATGCTTGTCGCATGGAGCGAGCTGGCGGCAAGCGCCACAAGGGCGAGAAAAAGAAGCGGGAGTTTCATAGGATGATCTTCAAGGGAGTTGCGCCGGGGCCGACCAGTTGAACGCAGGCCCGGCCTTGCGTTGGATCGAGAAAGAGGCGCCCGCAGGGATTACGGCCGTGGATGCCGGTTGATAAGCGCTGTCGTACCAGCCCGCCGTACCGCCCTGAGACCCATCATAGCGCCAATAAACGGTGGGGCCGGAAACTCCGTAGACAACCACCTGGTCCGCCGTGGAGAGCGCACTGGCCGGCGCTATGCCCGTAGCGGGATCGCCCGTGAAGAGCTGCGAGGAATCCAGGGCAAGGTCCAGCACGGAGGGATTGCCGAGCAAGTTCACGCGTTGCTGCACCGCCACGCTGGTCGGCCCATGCTTCACGGTTCCCGACTGCGCGAGTGAGAGCGTGGCGGCGGCCTTGCGCTTGATGACGACGCCTTCGCCAGGAGCGATCGTGACGGATGCGGACGGAGTATACGAGGAATCGTACCAGCCCGCGGCGCCTCCGCCCGTGCCATCGTAGTACCAGTAGCTCTTCGGCGTGCCGTCATGATAAATGGCGACCTCGTCCGCTCCCGCGAGCGAGGACGCGGATTGCAGACCGGCCTGATTTTGTGTCCCCAGGAAATCACCAAGCGTCGTCAGACGTCGCAAGGCCACATGGGTGCCGGCCGGCGCCAACGCGGAGAGATCGTCGTTGGTCGTGATCGTCTTCGATGCAGGATCCGCGGCAACAACATCCGTCCACAGGCCAGCACTCGGCCCGCTCGTGATCTCGATGTAGTGCTGCGGCCCGAAGGGACCGTCCGACCAATCAACCCCGGAGAGGGTGACGGCTTGCCCATGGATCGCGGTGACCGTCCCGATATCCGATGGATTTGCAAAGGCCGGCGCCACAAAGGTATTCGCTGGCGCAGCAGGAGTACCGGAGTTGAGGTCGTTGGTCACGAAGCCGACCGGATCGGTCACGTAGCTCGGTCCTTCCGCCATGGTAGCTCGCACGTGGAGGAAGAATCTCTTCGCACCCGCGGGCGGACTCGCCTCCAGGGTCACGTCTTCGAACTCCTCATCCTGTGGCGTCGTCGAGACCTCGGTGGAGGCATACGGCGCCCAGTCGACAAGATTCGTGGAAGCCTCGAGCGCGTAGGCAAGCGTGCTGGTGCCGTCGAGGCGGCGAGGAAACTCCACCCGTGGCTTGCCAGCCACAATGGTCGGCTGGACTGGCGCGGTCGCGTTACCGATGCCTGGCTCGGTGCCGAAGGCATACTCGATAGCACGCGGAGTCCCGTCGCCATCGTCGTCCGCAGTCCAGTCGATCGGGCTGTCACCGAAGTAGCGTTCATTCCAAACCGCGGCCGTCGTATCCGCAGACTGGGCGAGTGCCTGCACCTCTGCGGCGGTCAGCGCGCGATTGTAAATACGCGGCTCGTCGATCTGCCCGCTCCAATAGCGGCTCTGGACATCACTGCCGATCTTCACCGACCCGCTGGAAGTGGTATTGATCGCGACTCCCTGCGAGGTGGAGAGCGTCTCGGCGGTGCCGTCAACGTAGAGCTTCACATCGAGCGTGCTGGGGGTGCCATCGTTCGCGAAGGTCGCGGCCACGTGGTGCCATTGGCCGTCGTTGAGCAGTCTGGTACCCACCACCCAGCCACCTGTCGCCTCGAGGCGGAGCCGGCCGGCGGCGTTCATGAGAAAGGTCCACTTGTTGCCGTTGCTGTTCACACCCCACGCGATGATCGGCCGGTCGCCGGTACCGGAGAAAGTCGTCTTCACCCAGGCGGCCACGGTCCGGGCTCCCGTACCGAGAATGCCGTTGAAGCCGGTAACGGAGACATAGTCATCCACGCCGTCGAAGTTGAGCGCGCGGTTGAACTTCCCCGCCACCCACTCACTGGAGTCGTTTGGGAACCCTGACAGCACCGCGCGGGTGCCACCGCCCGCCTCGCGAGTGGACAGGCCGCTGCGCTGATTGAAAGGGAACCAATACGATCCGTCGAAGTAGGTGACGTTCACGCGCACCGTGGCGGTCGAGGTCTCAGCGCCGTCGCTCACCGTGTAGCTGAACTTGTCAACACCGAGGAACCCGGCGTCGGGCGTGTACACGACCTTGCCATTGACGAGGGCCGTGCTGCCGCGCACCCCGGGCGTGACGGACTGGATGAACAACTCCTGCGGCGAGCCGTCATCGATGTCGTTCGCCAGCACGTCGATGGTCACGGGTGTATTGCGCGGGGTATCGACGGAATCCGCGTTGGCCGTGGGCGGAGTCTGCGGACCAACGCCATCCCGGTAAAAGGCGGCCTCGGGCACGGGTTGCTTCGTGATTGCCGCGCTACTCCATTGCAGCGAGAGATCAGGTGTCCCCGTGCTGCCACGCTCGTAATAGAGGCGGAAGGGGTGCCGGCCGGCCTTCAGCTTGATCGTACCGCTCTTTTCCGAGCCGTCGTCGTGGCCGAAATCCTCGTCGATCACGGTGGCTTCGTGGATCCGCAACAGGGCACCGCGGTCTGATTTTACATAGAAGGTGTAATCGCCATCCGCCGGCGCCTGGATGTAGCCGGAGAAAAGCAGGCCGATATCGTTGTCCCGTGGCCGCACCGCGAGATCAGGCAGGGCGGCGGTCCCGGAAGTGACCGCCTGGAGGTTCTCCAGCTTCGGCACCCACGGGTACGAGCCTTCATACGCCTTCCAAGCCACGCCATGCGTCACCGGCGAAGGCTTGAGCGGTGGCACCGGCTCGCTGTCGTAGGGGCGCGGCGCCTCTCCATCCGGGCGGCGGAGGCGTAGCGTCGTGTCCTTCAACAGTTGCTGGAGCGCGGTCTGGCTCGGCGCGAGGTTGATGAGTTCCTGTGGGTCGTGGACGATGTCGTAGATCTCGAAGTCATCCGCCGCGCTCAGAACGTTGTAGCGCACCCCGATGTAGTCGCCGAGGCGGAGCGCCTGCATCTGATTGCGTGTGCGGCCCCGCTTCGCCGCCTGGAACTCCGCATAGCTTGGCGTCGTGCCTGCGTAGTAATATTCCACGTAGACGGTGCTGGCGGCCTGGGTGCCCGTGCCAGTGAGCGTCGGCACCAGCGATACGCCATCCGTCCGCGCGGGCGCGGGCACCCCCGCGATCTCGGCAAAGGTCGGCAGCCAGTCGTGGAACTGCGAGGGTGTGGAGTCGACGCGGTTCGGCGGAATGGCTGCGGGCCAGCGGGCCAGCGCGCCGACACGGATGCCCCCCTCCCACGTATCTCGCTTGATCCCGTCGAACGGTCCGAAGGAGTTGAAAAAATTCGCCGCCAGCGCCTGCGAGAGATACGACTCATTGCTCGGTCCGTTATCGGAGGCGAAAATAATGAGCGTGTTGTCGTCGACGCCGAGGTCTTTCAGCGTCTGGACGAGATCGCCCACCGCATCGTCGATGCGCCGCACGGCTGTCGCATATCGTTTATAGACGTCCGGCCAGGGCTGCTCGGCAGTGGCGGGATTGCTGTCGTTGTCCCACGTCGCGTTCGCGTAGTCGGGGTGATACCAGCTATCCACCGTGCCGGAGGCGGTATTGATCATATGCCCGGGCGTACCGAGCCACTGCAAGCCGCCGGAGACACCACCCCCGGCTGGATAGGCTTGCGTCGGCAGCTGTGTCTGCGCATGGGGCGTGTCGTAGGCGAGGTAGAGGAAAAACGGTTGGTTCGGGTTCGCACCATGCTCGTCGATGATCCACTTTTTCGCCCGGGCCGTGAAAAGATCGCCGGTGTAGCATTTGTCGAGCTGGTCGGAGATGTTCGTGTCCTGATCCCAGACTTCCTTCTGCCCATCGTAGATGCCCTCCTTGGGATAATGCTCGTGGCCGTCGCCGTGGCGGATGTAGCCGAAGTAATAATCGAAACCGCGCTTGGTCGGGTACGCCGGCCACGCGGTCGGACTGCCGCCACTGCCCGCGAGCCCCCATTTTCCGACCGCCGCGGTGGCGTAGCCGGCCTGCTTCAGGATCGTGGCCAGGGTATGATTGCTCTCCAACGCTTTATCGAACTGGTTATCCCGCACGTTCGCATGGCCCTGGTGCACTCCCAGAAGCAGCGAGGCCCGCGATGGTGCACAGACCGGTGACGGGCAATACTGCCCGCGCAATTGAATACCCTCTGCCGCGAGCGCATCGAGCTGCGGCGTGAAGTGCCAGGGCTCGCTGCGAACGTTGTTGGCCTTGCGCAGATTTTGGAAGAAGACGCCAATGTCTCCGTAGCCCAGATCGTCAGCGAGGATGAAGATCACGTTCGGCCGGCTGCCCGCGACCTGCGCCGCCGGAAGTGATGGCGAAATGAGAAGTGCGACCAGGACAACTGCACTGCGAATGGTGGTAAATTTCATGAAAACGGATGGGTGAGTTTCCGAAAGCCGGACGGACTACTTCGGACGGCGCAGTCCGCGCGCGGCGCCCAGCACGACGGCGGCGGCGGCCACGACGACTCCGGTCGAGCCCGGCTCGGGTACGGCGGTGATATTCCCGTTCAGGGCGAGATTATCGATCGCAACGTTGTTTCCCAAAGTGCCCGAGGATGAGACGGTGAGCGTGAACGTGTAGGCCACCCCGGCGGAGAGCGCGAAGGTCGAGAGATCAATATTCGCAACGTCGCCATCGGGCGTGCCCCCGCCCGCGTCCGAGACATTGTCGAAGGCACTGCCGAGCGACGTCGCTCCCTGAGAGATCGCGAGGGTGTAGACCGCGCTGCGGGCCGGGCCTTGATCCGCTCCGCTTCCGGTAATGGCACGGTATCCGAGCGTGAAGTTGGTCAGCGAGATCGCCGATGACGGCGTGAGAGTGAAGCTGAACGACCATGGACCGGTCGTCTCGATATTGGCATTGATCTGGATGTTGTCCGCGGGCGTTCCTTTCGCGGAAAAGAACGCCGGAGAGTAAGCGGTGCCGTCGGACTTCCTGATCCCCGTGAAGGTGAGATCCGTCGACGCTAGAACGACCCCATTTGGGGTCCAGGTGATCCCAGTGGCCGTTGGCCCGTTTGTCGTGTCCACCCCGGTAAAATCCGTCCCGAGGATCAAGCCCGCATGCGCCACTGCCGAGACCGCCAGGAGGGCGGAGGAAATCATGAACTTCATCTTCATGGCCCCGCAAAAAACAAATTCCATGCGGCAGCGCAATATAAATACGATCTATTTAGTCGTTATTTTGAATCACATTACTTGAAATATACCTCGTGAAATATCTCCATTCGAATTAAGATTTTCATAAAATAAACAGAGTATTTTTCAGAAATAAATCTCAGATAAAATATTGGAAGTGGCATAAACACGACTCTACAGATCGTAGATTTGCGTTGATTTTTCCGCCATTGATTTTTCTGTTCGCACCCAAATTTCTCTATTTTCGAAGAGACCCAAAGCGTCGTTCAGACCAAGACCTCGCGCGCCGCGGGCAGGAATACTTGCTGGCGAGCCCAAGTTCCGTGAGTCGCAAATGCCGGGATACACTCCCCTTTTGACCGTCGTAGTTCGGCACCCTCTGGATGGGGTATCGACCCCATCGCGTGATCCGCCTCTTAGCTGCAATTCTGTGCGCGTGAGATCGGAGAAGGAGAAGATGCTCGTCGGCGAGCTCTACGACCCGCTCGACCCGCAACTCTGCTGGGAACGGCAACGCTGTCGTCTCCTTTGCCAGCGGCTCAATGAATTTCCGACGGGCGGCTCGGAAGCCTACCTGCAAATCCTGCACGAGCTCTTCCTCTACCGCACGGACGCCTGGATAAAGCCACCATTTTTCTGCGACTACGGGACCAATATCGCCTTTGGCACGAATGTAGTCGTCGGTGACAATTGCGTAGTCCTCGATAGCGCTCCCGTCTTCATCGGCGACAATGTCCGATTCGAGCCTTCCGTCCAGATCCATACGGCGACGCATCCGGTCGATCCAGCGGGTCATCGCCAATGGCTGGAGGCCGCGGAACCGATCATCATTGGTTCCGACGTCAGGATCGGCAGAGGCGCGATCATTTGCCCGGGGGTGACGATCGGCGAAGGCAGCGTCATCGGCGAGGGCAGCTACGTGACCAAGTCGATTCCCCCCGGCGTTATTGCCAAGGGAAACCCATGTACAGTCGTTCGGGAGTTGGTCGAGATTCATGGCGGTTAGGCGGCCCCAAGGGCGGAGTTGCACCCGCGAAGACAGCCGGGAAGACTCCAGCGCGCGAACGCCCTCTCGATGAGAGATTCCCGCCAAGCCCTCGCCACCTATCTCACCGACCATCACGCCGGCTCTGTAGGTGCACGTGAGGTGCTCGCAAAGGCAATCAACCACGACGCTCCGGACCGGGAGCTCTTTCAACTCCTGGACCAGCAGATCGCCGAGGAACAGCAGTCATTGGAGAAACTCATCGAACACGTGCACGGCGACGCGAGTCTCCCCAAGGTTGTGGGTGCGTGGGTGGGCGAGAAACTCTCGCGATTCAAATTGGGGTTTTCGGACGACGCGCTCGGTTATTTTGAAATGCTGGAGAGCCTGCTCCTTGGAATCCGAGGGAAAAGGGCGCTATGGGAAGCTCTGGATTCGCTGCCGTCAGGAGCCCTCCCTTTGGAGGCCCTGGGCCTTGGCGCCCTCATTACCCGCGCGAAGGATCAACTCGAGAAGGTTGAATCTGCCCGACGGGCGGCGTTCGCAAAGATGGTGATCCACTAAAGGCACACCGCGGCGTCGTACTCGAAGCGGCGCCCGGGATGGAAATCACGGCGTTCCATCTCGTAAGGCCTGAGCCTGAGCGCTACCTGCGGGAGCAACCGCAACTTGAGCGGCCGGCGAACAGACGGCCTATGGAACTCTCCACTCTCAAAGACCTCTACATCCACGAATTGAAAGATCTCTTCAGCGCTGAGAAACAAATTATCAAGGCGCTGCCCAAGATGGCAAAGGCAGCCACGAATCCCGACTTGAAAGCCGGGTTCGAACAACATCTCGAAGAAACCAAGGAGCACGCCGTGCGCCTGGAAAAAATCCTCAAGAGCCACGACCAGACGACCCGCGGCCCGAAATGCAAAGGCATGGAAGGCGTCGTCGCGGAAGGTGCGGAAATGATCGAAGAAGAAGCCGACGATGAAGTCCGCGACGCCGGTCTCATTGCCGCCGCGCAGCGCGTCGAACACTACGAGATGGCCGGCTACGGCTCCGCCCGGACCTATGCCGAACTCCTCGGCGACAAAGCCGGTGCGAAGCTGCTCCAGACCACGCTCGACGAAGAAGCCGCCACCGACGAAAAGTTGACGACTCTTGCCACCAGCGCCATCAACGTCGCCGCCGACAAATAGCCATGTCCCACACGTTCGCCCCTTTTTCGGACCTCGAAGGCATCGATCCGGCGCCTTCGTCCCCGGCCAACGTGGCGACCGCCGAGCGAGTTGGCTCGGCGGTCGTGGGCACGGCTCTCACCGCCTACGGAATTGCCCGCCGGGATATCGGCGGCGCCCTTCTCGGGCTGCTGGGAGGACTTTTGATTTATCGAGGCACCACCGGGAATTGCGCGGCCTATCGCCAGCTTGGGATCGACACGGCTGGCCGGACGACCGGCCGAGGAGTCACGGGGAACGCGGGTATACGGATCGAGCAGACGGTCGAGGTCGGCCGCTCGCCGATGGAGCTCTACCACTTCTGGCACCAGCTCGCCAATCTGCCGGACATCATGCCTCATGTGAAATCGGTCGTGGTGGACGGCGCGCACTCGCATTGGGTGGTGAGCGGTCCCGCCGGCTACGATGTAGAGTGGGATGCCGAGTTCACCGCCGAGAAACCCGGTGAACTCATTGCCTGGCAGTCTCTGCCCGGGGCAGAGGTTGCCAATGCGGGATCGATCCACTTCGAGCCTACGCAGAACGGCTTCGCGACCAGGATGAAGGTCTCCATCGAGTATCTCCCGCCGGGAGGCAAGGCAGGAGCTTTGGTAGCCCGTCTGCTCGGCCAAGCGCCGGAACGGCAGATCGAGAACGACCTCTCCCGCTTCAAGGAAAAGATGGAGACCGCATGAGACGCGCCCTTGGCTCAGGTTTCATCGGCGCCGTCGGAGCGTCACATCGCTGAATTTTCTAGCAAAGCGCTACGTACCTCAGGCGCCCCGGCTCGACGAGCTCGGCCTGCGGCTGGCGGCGGCGGGATTCGAGAAGGCTGGCGTTAAGCCGCCTCGCGGCCTGCCGCTCAAGATCATTGCTCTCTTTGGGGACCTGGTGTCGAACTCACTTTTCTTCGGTCTCGTCGGATTGGGCAGCCCTCGAACCGCGCTTTTGCGCGGGGGCGGCATTGGATTGGCCGTGGGCATCGGAGCCGTTACTCTTCCGGAGCCGCTGGGCGTCGGAAAAAAGCCCAGCGCCCAGACCGACCGGACCGCCGCCCAGACGATTGCCTGGTACGTAGCCGGAGGCCTCCTCGCAGCCCTTACCTACCAACTGACCGGTCGCAAAAGATGAAACAAACCTCGCTCACCTTGCTGACCCGTGGGACCGAGATCGAGTGCTCGAGCGCGGTCTATCGCCCGCCGATCGAGTCCGCACCCGGGGCGCCGGAAAATCCCGAAGTGGTCGCCGGCAGCATCGTCGCACAATTGCCACGCCGCCGGAAAAAAGAACGAGGCTGCAAAGTGCGGACGCCGGAAGGCGACTTCATCATCACCGCCGTGCCCCAGGCGGACAAGACCGTCAGGCTGGAGGGGAAGAATATCGCGGCCGTCGCCGCCGCCCTCCATCTGAAACGGTAGCGATTGGGAACCGAGCCCGGCACGGGATCGTCCATTGGGACGCTGTGAATTTTCACAGCCCTGATTCGTCGTGATCCCTCACCCCGGCCGCCTCGATCGAGAACAACTTCGAAAGAGCCGCCTGCCTCCCCAGCGGCGATTCCCTGCCGTGAAGTCGATGCGTTTCGCGACCGTGGTGGAGAAGGCAGGCCAGCCGGACGTTCATCTCATGTTGGTCGCGCCGGAAAAGGACGACGCCCTGCAAAAGGCGATCAAGGCCAACCGGGTGATGGTCGTGCACCAATCCGGCTCCGACACGGATTATGGCACCGTCGGCTTCGAAAGAGCGGCGAAAGGGCAAATCCTCGTTTTTCCCCGCTCGCTTGAGCCGTTCGAAGGAGCGCGCATCGTCGGGGTGAACTACGAGCTGCTCGAGTCGGCCTCGGCCCGTAAGAAACCGCAGGATCGGAAATCCAAAAGTCCGAACGTTCCGCCGAAGAGGAAGGCAAAAGACAAAACCGCCGCCCCTGTACCGCCGACGTCCGACAAGGTCGTGACCTTCCGGAAACCGGAACCGGAAGAAGAAGAGGAGGACGAAGAGGTGACAGACCTCAAAAGCGGCATCCATCACGCGATGGAACTCCTTGAAGCCGGCAAACAGGTGACCGCATTCAATATCCTGAAGCGATTGGTCGAGTAACCACACCGCCAGCGCGCCGACTGCGTGCGATCAACAACGCACCCCCTGTTCAATTTATGAGATCCATGTGGAAAGGCGCGATCACCTTCGGGCTGGTCAACATCCCCGTCTCCCTTTACCCGGCGACCCGCCGCGAGGAACTCAAGTTCCGGCTTCTGCGCGCTTCGGATCAAAGCCCGGTGAATTACAAGCGCGTCGCCGAGGCCGACGGGAAGGAGGTGCCGTGGGAGCACATCGTCAAGGGTTACGAGTACGAGAAAGGGAAGTTCATCATCCTCAAGGAAGAAGACTTCGCTCGGGTCGACATCGAGGCCACACAGACGGTGGACATCCTGAACTTCGTCGCGATCGACGAGGTGAACCCCCTTCTTTTCTACAAGCCCTACTACATGGAGGCGGGCAAGGGAGGTGACCGGGCCTACGTCCTGTTGCGCGATGCCCTTCGCGACACGGGGAAAATCGCGATTGCGAAGGTGGTTATCCGCACCCGTCAGCACCTCGCCGCAGTGAAGCCGCAGGAGCACGGGCTCATCCTCGAACTCATGCACTTCCCCCACGAGATTCTGGGCACGGAGGAGTTCAAGGCCCCGCACGAAAAAGCACCGGCGAAGGCCGAGATGACCATGGCCAAACAGCTCATCGCGTCGATGACCGAGAAATGGAATCCCGACGAATACACGGACGAATATCGGGACGCCCTGGAGAAAATGATCGAGGACAAGATCGAGCATGGCGGTAAAGCGACCGTCGCGCCGAAGCGCAGTCACAAGCCAACGAACGTGATCGATCTCGTCTCCGTGCTGCAGCAAAGCATCAAGAAAACCAGCGATAAGACGACCACAAAGGGCCGCGCGAAGAAGTCGTCGTCGAACAAAACCGCGAAACCCAAGTCCAGGAAGAAAGCGGCCTGAGCCGCATGCAGGATGGATCGCCCCACTTCGAACGCTTTCTCAAACCGCCCATGGATCTTGAACGCTTCAGAATCGCACAGGCAGATCCCGCCGCTGGTTTCGATGTGGCGATCGCGGAGCTCCAGCACGGCCGGAAGGTGAGCCACTGGATCTGGTACATTTTTCCGCAACTGCGCGGCCTCGGGCACTCGCCGACGGATATCCCCAGCATCCACCAGATGGTGCAAACCGCCCTCGAATTGGCCGAGGAACAAGGATTCCCACCCTGTCGGGAGACACTGATTCTCATCCAGCCCCAACGTCTCAGCCATGGATGACCGGCTCCGCCAGACTCCCCGCAGGCCAGCCGCGCTCGGTCGGAGAATGTTCCACACCTCCTCTCTCTAACCCACATGTCCCTCGCAGAATACAAACGGAAGCGGAATTTTCAGAAGACGGCGGAACCTCCGCCCTCGAAGCCGAAAAAGGGCGCGCATCGCTTCGTGATCCAGAAACACGAGGCCACACGGCTCCACTACGATTTCCGACTCGAGCTCGATGGCACGCTGAAATCCTGGGCCGTACCGAAGGGGCCACCCTTCGCACACGGGGAGAAACGAATGGCTGTTCGGGTCGAGGATCATCCCGTGTCCTACATCGATTTCGAAGGCACGATCCCTCAGGGGCAGTACGGAGGAGGCACGGTCATGGTCTGGGACAAGGGGACTTTCGAGCCTCTCACCAAGCATCCGCTGAAGGATCTCGAGAAAGGAAAACTTCATTTCACGCTGCGTGGTCAGAAACTCAATGGGGAGTGGTATCTGGTGCGGCTGCGCGAAGAGGAAAACTGGCTGCTCATCAAAGGCGGCGACAGCGTGAAACCGGTTTCCAAAAAAGCGGACGCCACTTCCGCCGCTTCTGGAAAAACGATGAAGCAGCTCGCTGTGGGAGATCGGATCTGGCACTCGAAGCCAGCCACCGCGAAAAAGACGACCTCGATGGTCGTCCCGGAATTCGTCGAACCGATGAAAGCGAAACTTGCCGCCCACTCGCCTAAGTCCGGAGATTGGATTTACGAGATCAAGTTCGACGGCTTCCGAGCACTCGCCCTGCGCGGGAGTGACGAGGCGCGACTGCTCTCGCGCAACAACAAGGATCTCGGCGCCAAGTTCCCGGATGTCCTCGATGCGGCGCTCGGCCTCAGGGTGCGGGATGCGATCATCGACGGTGAGATCGTGGCCATGGATCCGGACGGCCGCTCCTCCTTCCAGCTGTTGCAGCAGTATGAGATGGGTCGGGAAAAGCCTCCTCTCTATTACTATGTCTTCGATCTTTTGCGGCTGAATGGGAAGGACCTCCGCGATCTATCCGTACTGGACCGGAAAGCCGCGCTCGAAAAAATCCTGCCAAAGAAAGACGGCATCATTCGTTACTCCGGCGCACTGGGATCGAACGCGAAGCCTCTGCTCGAGCACGCGGCAAAGCTCGGGCTGGAGGGACTTATCGGCAAGCGCTCCGATTCGGTCTATGAGACCGGCCGCCGCAGCGGAGCCTGGATCAAGCTCAAGCTCTTGAGCGAACAGGAATTCGTGATCGGCGGCTATACCGATCCCGAGGGGAGTCGAAGGTATTTCGGCTCACTCATCATTGGCGTCCACCGAAAGAAGAAGCTCGTGTACTGCGGCAAGGTGGGCACGGGCTTTTCACACAACCTCCTGCGCGATCTCCATGCGCGGTTCAAAAAGATTGCGACCAGCGAATGCCCGTTTTCCGATCTGCCTCAGCCACGCTCATCGAGATGGGGACAAGCCATCACCGCCTCGGAAATGAAGAAATGCCACTGGCTGGAGCCCACCATGGTCGCCCAGATAAAATTCTCGGAATGGACCTCCGACCACCACCTGCGCCAGCCGGTGTATCTCGGCCTGCGCGAGGACAAGAGTGCCAGCGAAGTCGTAAGGGAAAGGCCGACCGCATGAGGACAAAATCCACACTCGATATCGACGGGACGAAGGTGGATGTCACCAATCTGGAAAAGGTCATGTACCCAAAGACCGGCTTCACAAAGGGCCAGGTCATCGACTACTGCATCCGCGTTTCCCCGGTACTGCTACCTTACCTGAAGAACCGCCCGATCACGCTCAAGCGGTATCCGGACGGGGTGGAGGGATTTTTCTTCTACGAGAAAAAAGCGCCCGCGCACCGGCCAAAATGGATCAAGACCACAAAGGTCCTGAAATCCGAGGGTGGCGAAATCGACTACTGCGTGATCGACAGTCTCCCTGCGCTGGTGTGGGCGGCGAATCTGGCCGACCTGGAACTCCATACCTTTCTGCATACGGCCCCAAAGATCGATCGCCCGAACTTCATCGCTTTCGATCTTGATCCCGGCCCTCCAGCCGACATCCTCCTTTGCTGCAAGGTGGGTCTATGGGTTCGCGACATCTTTGAAGCGCTGGGGCTGCAATCCTTCCCCAAAACCTCCGGCTCGAAGGGCCTCCAGATCTACGTGCCCTTGAACACGGCCGTGACCTACGAAAAGACGAATCCCTTTGCTCACGCGATGGCGGAACTGCTCGAGAAACAGGCGCCCAGGGAAGTCGTCTCGAAGATGGCGAAGAATCTCCGGGAAGGGAAAGTGCTGGTGGACTGGAGCCAGAATCACGCCAAGAAAACCACCATCAACGCTTACTCCCTCCGCGCCAAAGAACGCCCGACAGTTTCCACTCCCGTCACGTGGGAGGAAGTCGAGACTGCGATCAAAAAGAAGAAGCGGATGAGCTTCGAAGCAGGGGAGGTAATCGAGCGCATCGAAAGTCTCGGAGATATTTTTTCTCCGGTGCTAACGCTCAAGCAAAAGCTGCCGCCACTATCCGCGCTGCATCAGCTATAGCGATCTGCTCCGAAAGCACAGATTCCAGATAATTTGAAAATTCGGAAAAAAATCGGCATCCACTTCCGGGTAACCGATCGAAAAATCAACGTGGAAAGATCATCCGTACCGGTAAAACCGATCGCAGTGACGCATCAGGATTTTCATCCTGAAACCTGGGTCACCATCGAGGTCGAGCTTGCCGAGCGCATGCTCTCGGAACTCGTACGCAAGTCAGTGCGGGATAATTGTTCGAAGACCCAGTCCCTGCGCGAGCTCCTGCATCGGGCTGCCGGCCCGGAACTCAGATCCGGGGTCCAGGAGTTTTAGCCCCGCGGCCTTCAGGATCACGAGAAAGAAGCATCGTCGTCCCGCGGTGTTCTCGTGGCGATCCCTTTGAAGGATAACGGCGTTATTTGAGCCCACGATCAGGCACAATCCCGATGGCCGGAACGGGAAATGCTGACGATAAGAATGGCATGAGTCGTACCCCATTTTCCAAGTCCGCTCTCGAGACCTCGATCCGCAAGACCCTTCCCAAGAAAATTGCCGAACCGGCTGCCAAGAAAGACTTGGGATTCATTGGCACCACGGTCCGTCCCCAGGAACTCGTAATGCGCCCATCCCGATTTCGACGCTACTTTGAATAGGGCGGCAAAGGCCCCGAGAAGAGTTCCGACGAGATTGTTCTTCGCCAGCGACATACGCTTGGAGAGAATTCCCGAATAGGTCTTACCTCCGGAACTCCACGTGATCGGAATACCGTACGTGATGTCGTTCTTTCAGTACCGTGGCCCGCAGCCGAGACCAGCCCTGGCGAGGAAGACAGGCTCCAAATGACCGAGTTTTTCTTGAACGTGAATTGCTCAACGACAAACAAGACCTCTCCGAAATTTACGGCGGCGCACAACGCCCCTCTCCGACCTCCTTTTTTCTTCGACGCCGTGAATTTGCCGGTCGTGTTTTCACCAAAACGACCAAGAACCACCCGGCCCCTATAAGGGCCGGCGAGAGCAAAGGGTTTGGAGGGCGACTTGGGAGCGGATTGAGCACTCGTGCCGAGACCGCCAGCGGTCAGAGTGAGAAAGAGCCAGCTGGCGCATTCGCATGAATCTTCTCGTAGGATAACCTCGGCAATCTCCAACCCAAATAGCCCTTCGCAACGACCGACTCTTTCTCAACTCTGAGCGGTAGAGCGAGACCTGGCGGCGTGGAGCGCCGAGGAAACAGCGAGCCGAACCAGATCCCTGCTCGAGGCGAGTTGCAGCTTTGATTTGATGGACTCTCGGTGTGACTCGACGGTCTTCACCCGGAGACCCAATTCCTGCGCGATCAGATGCTTGTCCAAACCATGGCCCAATAAGTCATAAATTTCCCGCTCCCGGGAGGAAAGCGAGGCAGTGTTGGGAAGGTCTTTGGCGGATATCGTTTTCAAAGTGTAGGACGGCTTTTCGGGAGAACTTCGGAGAACAACCTCCCATAAGTGCATCGCAACGAGTTGCAGGAACGGATGCCTTTTCGGCCGGAAGAAGGTCGCTCGAACGGAAAATCACCCCTGCCGCCAGCCACGAACTTCCCTTCACTTTATCTTGGACCGGTTCAAGGATTCGACTCATGCCCGGCCATCGCCGCAAGATTCATCGCGTACGAAGGGAAATCATATGGTTAATGAATCGACCGCCGATCGAATCAATTCCATATATTTCACATCCACATTAATCTGGAGAGGCCGCTTTCCGTCAGCGGCAAAAAGACGACATTTCGTACCTCGGAAAATTGCAAAAGCCCCAAATTACGACCGACTCAGCACATTTCGGTACACGAAAGCGCGCCCCCGCTACCCATTAAAATTACGCGGTTGTGGTGACTACACCGTTTTCCGAAAGGGCGTACCCTGTATGGAGACCCCCTCCAGACAAACACCTTCCCCACAACATGAAAAAACCTCTCCATTCAGCCTCCAGAAATGTCGCGCTGGCCACAGCTATGCTCGTTGCGGCAAACGCCTCTGCCGCAACTTTCTATTGGGATACCAACGGCGCCACACCCGGCTCCGGCGCGGCCACAGGCATCTGGGACAGCGGAATTTCCGCCTTGTGGACCACGGACGCGACCGGCTCGATCGCGACCTCCGCGATCACTACAGCCGCCGATTCGGATCTCATCTTCTCGGCCGGCTCCAACGGTACCGCCGGCACGATCACCGTCTCTGGCACGCAACTCGCGAACTCGCTGACCTTCGCCCAGCCCGGCTTGGTCTTCAACAGCGGCGACATCACGCTGACGAACAACAATCCTCTCACCCCCTCGGTCGTCGTGAATGAAGACACAACAATCAATGCCACGGGAAACCTTGCCCAATTCTCCGCCATCTCGGTGGCGGCCGGAAAGACATTAACGCTTTCCAGCACCAATACAGGCGTGAATGCGAACAACTTCTTCCTCTCGGAGAGCAATGTCGCGACCGGGGGCATCGTGGGCGGCGGCACGGTCAAGCTCACCGCCGGCAACTTCACGACCCAGAGCAACCCCTTCATCAAGAATGGCAGCACGACCGCAGGCGGGTTGCTCCTGACCGGGACCTCGACCATGACCGTCGGCGGCGGCCTCCAGGTGGGACGCGACGGCACCGCGGGCCGTCTCGAAATCAATAGCGCCACGGCAGGGATCAGCATCACCGGCCAGCTCACGGTCGGACGCGGAACGAGCGGCAACTTCGTGCAAAGCTCGGGCACCTTCAATAGCACGCACGTCAGCGCGACCGACTCGTCGGTGATGATCGGGCGCGATGGTGGCGGCACCCAGAACGGCGTCGTTTCCATCTCGGGGGGCACCTTCAACGTGATCGGCAATGGCATCGCGGGCAATTCCGGCGGCGTCCTCACGTTGAATGCCGGCGGCAACAATGCCACCTCCTCGGGCACTCTGAACATCTCCGGAGGCGTGGTCACCGTGAAAGACCTCCGCTTCAACGGCAACAACTCGGTCGCGACCGGCACGGCGACGGCAGGCTCGAGCATCGTGAATCTGAGCGGCGGCAGCCTCTACGTGGGCGGCACGATCATCAACGACGGCAGTGGCGGCACGAACGGCGGCATCCGCGATCTGAACTCCGGCACCGCAACCTCAGCCCTCAACCTTACGGGCGGCACGCTTGGCGCCAATGCCAACTGGACCTCCTCGATGGCCATGACGGTCGGCACGAGCGGCGGAGGGATCACCATCAAAGCGGCGGACGTGACCAATGTTGCTCATGACATCACGCTGAGCGGGGTGATCTCCGGCACGGGCGGCATCGTCAAGAGCGGTGGCGGAAACCTGACCGTCTCCGGAGCGAATACCTATACCGGAGTGACCCAGGTCAACGCCGGCACCCTTACCCTCGGCAGCTTCAACTCGATCAATGACTTGGGAACTCTGGCCTTCACGGATGGAACCTCCATTTCACTGGGCTTCGCTTCGGGTTCCGAGACGGTCAACTTCCTCTATGACTCGACCCAGAACAAGTTCATGACGCCGGGAACCTGGACCGCTTCGCAGCTCAATTCCTTCTTCGGCACCAGCACCTTCAGCTCCATGGGCGGCACCCTTACGGTCACCGCGGTTCCCGAGCCGTCCACCTGGGCGCTCCTCACCATTTCCCTCACGATCGCAGGTTTCGCCGTGCGGCGTCGCGCCAGCCGGCTCGCCTGACCAATGAGCGGGGAGGCGATGGCCGCTATCGCCTCCCCGCTATAGGGGATTGCGGATTAACCCGCAAAGCACAGAGTGAGAGCGATCCACATTTGTTCATGCCGCGTACGGTAGTAATTGTCGAAGACGATCGAGGCTTGCGTGAGGAGATCATCTCCCTCCTCGGCAAAGCCGAGGATATCGAGTGCCTCTATGCCGTCCGCACGGCAGAGGAGGCCCTGCAAAGAATCCCTCTCGATCCTCCCGATCTCGTGCTGATGGACATCCATCTCCCTGGAATGTCGGGCATCGAATGCATCCGCAAGCTCAAGCACCTGCGACCCGAGATCGAGATTGTGGTGCTGACCGTCTACGAGGATGCGGAAAATATCTTCCAGGCCCTCCAAGCGGGAGCGGAAGGATATCTCGCGAAGTCCGAGCAATCGGAAGACCTCTTCCGAGCGATCCGGGACGCCTGCGCGGGCAGTTCTCCGCTCTCCGGCTCGGTCGCGCGCAAGGTGATCCGGCATTTCCACTCGGATAAGCCGCGTGGGGATCATCTGAATCTTTCGAACCGCGAGAAAGAAATCCTCCGGCTGCTCGCTACCGGAGCCCACTACAAGGAAGTGGGCAGCGAACTCGGCATCAGCCCGGAGACGGTCCGCACCCACCTCCGCCGCATTTGCCTGAAGCTGCATGTGCGGGGACGCGGGGAGGCCATCGCCGCCTTCTATGCCGGCGGTGCCGGGCATCCCGTGCCATCGATCGGCTAGATGCCAGGCTCTTCCAGCCGACCAATTTCCCCGGGGACATGGCGTCCCTTCCTCTGCCTGGTCGCGGCGCTCTCCGCCGCCACCGCGGGCCTTGCATACGGAGAAGACCCCTCGGAGGAGCAAGCCTTCGGCATCCGGCTTTTCCTCGATGAACAACTGACGCCGGGCAATGGACCACTGGTCATTCCCTATGGCCGTCACCATCTCGTCTTCCGGGTGCTCACCTCGCGGAAGGCCACCGAGTACGGGGTGAAGCGAATTCGGACCCGGCTCGACGAGCGGGATCACGAGTGGGTCGAGCCCCCCTCCGAGATGAGCATCGCCTTGCGATTCACCGACGAGTCGAAGGCCCAGGTCAGCACGGAGAGCTATTCCCTCATTGGCAAGAGCCCCGGCTGGAATGGGTCTTTCGCGAAATCCAAGTTCACCCACCGTTCCGAGAGTGTGCAGGTGCCCGATGGCGCGGCCTACTTGAACATCGTCGTCTCCTCGGCCGGCCCTCCGACAGCCGTAGGGCTCCTCGCGGTGACGAATCTCACGGTCCACAGCAACACCTCCCCTCCTCTTTCGCTGAAGCTCTTTCCCGACCCCGCCGGAGACAACGTGGCGCCGGACAAGCTCACCAACTGGCTCCAGAACGGGATGAAATTCAAGATGGCCCGGCTGCTGGCGACGGACGCCTCGCCGGGGCATCCCGCGCTCGCCATCGAGGACAATGACGCCATCTCGCATGCGGAATGGGGCTTGCGCACCGAGGCTTTCATCCAGGTAAAACCCGGCAGCCAGCTCCAGGTGAGCTGGGACGAGCTCTACTCGAGCGGCGAAGGCACGATCACGGAGGCTGACCTGGTCAAGCTCCCCCTCGACGCCAGCCACGCCGGGCAGAAATTCGCCGGCGACAAGGACAAGCCCGACTACGCCTGGGGGCCAAAAGCCGCGGAGTACCGCGACCTCGCGCCCGGCGCCTATAGCTTCCGCGTGCAGGGCCTCGACTGGCTCGGGAACCCACTGCCGATCGAGACGGCCTTCCACTTCACGGTCGAGCCGCCTTTCTGGAGACGCCCCGTTTTCATCGGCGGGTGTTTTCTGGCGGCGGCAATCCTCGTCATGCTGGCCCTGCGCCGAAGGAGCACCCTCCGCACCCGGCGGCAGATGGAACAGATGCGCCAGGACCATCTCCTGGAGACCGAGCGGCTGCGCATCGCGCGGAACATCCACGACGACCTTGGCGCCCGGCTCACCCACATCTCGCTCGTAAGCGAGAACGTCCGCCGGGCGGCCGGGATTTCCCCGGAGGCGGAGAAGGGCTTCGAGACCATCTCCCGCATGACGCGCGATCTCGTCGGCTCGCTCTACGAGACGATCTGGACCGTCGATCCGCAGAACGACAACCTCGAGTCACTGTTCGATTTCGTCTGCGAGACGGTCCAGAAGCTCTGCGAGAGTGCCGGCATCCGGTGCAAGATCTCGCTGCCGGAATCGGCCCCGGGATTCGCGGTCTCCAGCGACATGCGGCACAACCTCGTCCTCGCGATCAAAGAGGCGGTGAACAATGCCGTGCGGCACTCCGGTGCCTCCTGCATCGAGCTAAACGCATCCTTCGTCTACGGTCGCTTCGTCATCGAAGTTTCCGACGACGGCAAGGGATTCGATCCCGACACCATCATCGAGGGATATGGCCTCGCAAATCTCCACAAGCGGATGAAAGACCTCGGTGGAGAATGCCTCGTGGAAAGAAGACAACCTCAAGGGATCCGAGTGATCCTGGAGGTACCGCTGGGAGCCCCAGAGTCTTCAGACTCCTGACTCGGCGATCCCGAGTGTAAACCATAGCCACAGCCTCTTTCAGATCAGCGAAAAGCCGAAGGCGAACACAGCCCCATCTGAGCCTTCAACGCCGGAAGGCATGGAAAATCAACTGGAACATCCGGTCATAGCTGACGCCGAAACCAAGATGAAGGATAAGGCCAAACCCGATGGCCAGAAGAAGACCGGTCGACAGCGAAATAAAAACCGCCGAGTAGAGCAGGCTTCGAACCTGTTTTTTTGAATTGTCGTCCGATGGCATGAGATAAGTGGCGGCGTCGAGGTATTCGTGGCCTGTTTTCCGAATCACGCCAGGCCTGTTCAACAATCCCCATCTGCGGCGGCTTCAAAATGGAAGAGTCCAGGAGCGAAGGATGCCGATCCGTTTCAACTCATCCAGAAACTTCGCGGTCACCCCGCGAAAACAGACGATACACTCGGGATGAAATCGATCGTAGCAGCCAAACTGAAGTTCTCCGCGCTTCTCGATCTGGATGTGGATGATGTCCTGCATGTAGCGATTGCCTGGCAACACCACATCCAAGAGGGGCCGAATGGTCTCTTCCTCGAGCGGCAGGATCACGAAATCCAGCTCAGGCTCGAGTGTGCTCCGCGTGAGCAGCCCGTCCCTCCCGGCGAGATTCGGAATCGTTTCGGGAAATCGGCAGCGCGACAAGTCGCCTTCAAACGAGATGCGGGCTTCTCCAGCCAGGAAACGCATCATGTGAATCAATAGGCCGGGCTTGTCGCGAGCGACCAGCCAGAATCGTTCTTGGGAGATGGCACTCATGGAAGCGGGGTTTGGCTCAAAGCGCGTGGACAACACTCGCTCCCCCGGGGCCTAATCCTCAGGAACCGGCGGCTCAAGGACATTCGGAGTGGCGATAGGCTCCGGCTTTTGGACTGGCGGAGGCGTCGTCTTCGGCATGCCGGGAATCTCCGAGTAGCCGACCATGTGTGGATCGTTCACTTTGAACTCTCCCACCTGGCCATCTTCCGTTTTCCCGGGCGGCACGGGCGTCGGGCTCGGAGTGGGTACCGGAGTAGCCGCGGCAATCGCCGCCCCGCCACCCGTGGGCATGAGATCGAGCCGCACCGGATTGTGATCGCTGATGCCTTTCTCCTCGATCACCGTAGCGGTCAATTTCGGTCCCTTGAGAAGAATGTGGTCAAAGGTGATCGGCGGGAAATTTCCCTCGCCCGGATGCGTGATGCGCTTCTCGAACGGCACTCCCTCCCAAGTCGAGCGATAGCCGCCGGCCATGAGCAGGCGCAGGGTCTTCTCGCGCCGGAAGCGCGAATCGGAGTCGAGCGTGGTATTCCAGTCGCCGGCCATCAGAACCGCCACGGGACCCCGCGCCCCGTAAAGTTTCTCCATCGCCTGGGCATGCGCGAGGAGCTGCGCGGCGGAGGCCTCGCGCTTGCCGATATTGTCCGCATCCGCCCCGCCGGAATTGGCCTTCATGTGCAGCGAGTACACCAGCAGCGTGGGGCCGCCGGGCAACGGAATCGCCGCGAAGGCATAGCCGCGTGGCAGTTCCAGCCGGCCGCGGGACTGCCACTCCGCCGCCCAGGCGGAATCGACCGGCAATCGAGTGGCGATTACCTGCTGCTGCTTGCCTTGGAAAGCGGAGCAGATGGCGACGTGGTAGCCAGGCAGGACGGAGACGAGCTCATTCGCCGCCGACCAGTCGCGCACCTCCTGCAGGCAGAGGATGTCGGGGTTGATCACCCGGATCGCGTTCTGCGCCACGGCCATTTTCTCGGCTGCGGCCTCCGCGCTGGCCCCTGGGCTGCCGCCAGGAAACCACTCGAGATTCCAGCTCACCAGCTTCAACGGCTCGTCGGCATGCGCGATTTGCGCGAGGAGGAAGATCAGAACGACGACGAAATAGCGCATGGGATTCGAGACGAAGAGAGCAATTCTCAGGCCGTGATTAGCCCGAAGTTTCAAGGCCTCGGCCACAGTGCACGATGATCATGGAATTTGAATCCGTTCCCCCGGAAAAACAGCCATTGCCCCCACAACCGGAACGATAAATTGTGCGGCGGGAAAAAGGAAGACCTGCAGGGCGGGAATCATGCGGGACCATGAGCAGCCGCATTCAGGATTGGCATCTCCAGAAAGAGAGAATGGACGATCAGCCAAAACAGAATCGCTTGCACCGGAACCAAGAAAAGCAGCCTCCGACAGCACAGGGAAATCGCCGTAAGGCCAAAGCATCCGAACAAGAGGAGCAACCGACCATCGAATGCTCCGAGAGCGTCGAAAATCCAGTGAAACGCGATCGCCGGGGTCATGAGGATCATCAGAAATCGATCCGCCAACTCAATCGGACCGTCTTCGAAGTCCCATTGAAAGGCGGCAAAAGAAATGGCAGCCAGCCATACGACGGCGGTCGTGGTAATCCGTGTTTGGGCAGCTATCCCCATCCCGGAAGTTCGAGGGGTGGCACGGTCGGTTGTCTTCATAACTATCCCACCACCTATTCTGAAAAAATGAGCTTTTTATGACCGCGGGATGGAGAACCTGTGAAATTTTCCCTCCCGGTTTAAATTCTCTGAATTTTACAGAAAAGCGCGCAGTACCAAAACCTGTCTCCCTCTTCGCGTCCTTTGTGAGCGTCTGTAAAAAGATCCTGTCAAGCCTCTGATAGGGAGAGGCCAATGAGCAGGTCGGACATTGCTTAGGACGCGACTGGCGAATCGGGTTTCCGATAAGGGATCTTCACAATAGCCGGAGCGGTCCGACAAAGGATGTCCACGATCTCATCCGCACAGATCAGCCGATAGTGCCGGAGCCGTGCCGCATCTGCATCCGACCCCCGCCCACGCTGCATTGAGAGAAGCTCCGAGGAAAAAAATCGCACAAAGGTCTCCCCGTCCCCTCTATCTTCCTCCGAGACGCACGCCGCAAAATCCCCCCGCACATACACGGAGAGACAATCAGAGAACCGAAAGGTGGCATCCATGACTTTTGTATGGATCGCGGGATAGGACAGGATGTCGCTGACGTGACGATGTCCGGTCTCTGGCCCCGAAGCCTGCACATTGAACGCAACCGCGACCTCGAACACCCCGCGACCTTGAAAGGATGCGGCGGTCAACACCCACGGAAGTTGCAGATCGGGACAGAAAGGAGTCATGGGCGGGACTTTATCTCTCGGAAAGAATATCTCCGCCTGATTCTCAAATCACCAGGAAACAAGCCAGAGCCTCGTTCAAGGTCTCGGGACGAAGCGGCTTCGTAACGAAGTCGTCCATGCCCGCCTCGAAGGCTCGATCCCGATCCTCGCGGAAGGCTCCGGCGGTCACGGCGATGATATACGCTTTCTTCCGCCGCGGATCAGCCTGCTCCAGGCGGCGGATCTCCCTCGTCGTCTCGTAGCCGTCCATCAACGGCATCTGGCAATCCATCAGGATCACGTCCACCGGCTTGCTCGCGAGGTGCTCGATCACTTCCAGTCCATCGCTCACCACCTCGAGCTGTGTGATCCCGATTTTTCGCAGGATCTGCTGTATCAGCCGGCTGTTCGTGGGGTTGTCCTCCGCTACGAGCACGCGCAGCCCCGCGAGATGCCGGGGAAGAGCTTGAAAGCCTCCCAATCGGGCAAAATTGCGCTCGCTCGCCGTCCTCGAGGGAGCTCCCTCCGGCTCCGTCCCCTCGGGCGCGACCTCCATGGGGAGGGAGACATGGACCTCCGTGCCGGCACTCTCCTGGCTGGTCAGCTCGATCTTTCCCTCCATGCTGGAGACGAGTCCGTGGCAAATGGCCAGCCCCAGACCCGTGCCGCCGAAACGCCGGGTGACGGAGCTGTCGAGCTGGTTGAAGGGCTGGAAGAGATCTTCGAGGCGCTCGCGCGGAATGCCGATGCCCGTGTCGGAGATCCGGAAATGCAGCATCACGCTCTCGCGGGAGATCACCTCGCTCGTCACGCGCAGGGAGACCTCGCCCTGGATGGTGAACTTGACGGCGTTCGAGAGAAGATTCCCCAACACCTGCCGCAGCCGGATCTGGTCTCCCACGACGACCTCCGGCACGGCCGGATCGACCTGCGCGGTCAGGACGATCCGCTTCGCGGAGACGCGCGGCATCAGCATCTCGACGGAGGTATTCACGCACTGCCGGAGGGAGAAGGCGGCCTTCTCCAGATGCAGCTTCCCGGCCTCGATCTTGGAGTAATCGAGAATGTCCTCGATGATCGTGAGCAGGGATTCCCCACTCGTGATGATCGTCGAGAGATGCTCGTTGAGTTCCGGCGGGACGCCCCGGTCCGCCAGGAGGTGGGTGTGACCGATGATGCCGTGCAGTGGGGTGCGAATCTCGTGACTCATCATCGCAAGGAAGGCGCTCTTCGCGCGATTCGCCGCATCGGCCGCATCCTTCGCGGCGCGCAGCTCGGCACTGGCCTGGGTCTGCTCGGTCACATCGTGCGTCACCGCGATACATCGGGAGGGATTCCCATCGGCATCCCGGACGATGTGCGCGTTCACACGCACGGTTCTCACGCCGTCCACCGGATGAAGAATGCGGAAGGTGATATCGAGCGGGCTGCCATCGGCGAGGGTCTTGGGAAGCGCGGCCACGGCCTGGTCGAAGTCCTCGGGATGGACACAGGCTGCCCAGGTGGGCAAATCGATCAGCCCGTCCGGGGTGGGCGCCAATCCATAGATGGAGAACATCCGGTCGTCCCAAAACGCGAGCTTCTGCGTAAGGTCGTAGTCGATCACCCCGATGCGCGCGGCACTGGTGGCGAGCTGCAGGCGCTCGGAGAGTTTCCGCAGCTTCTCGCGATCCTCCACCGCACGGGAGATGTCCTCGATATGCGAGATGAAGCAAAAGGGAGTGTGATCCGGATTTCGGACGAGGGTCACCGTGAGCTGAGCCCAGATGTGGTGGCCGTCCTTGCGGAGATAGCGTTTCTCCAACTGGTATCCGTTGCGCCGGCCCGCGAGAACATCGTCGACCAGCTGCAAATCCTTCTTCAAGTCGGCCGGGTACGTGATGTCCTGAAACGTCCGCTGGAGCAGCTCCTCCTGGGTGTAGCCGACGATCTCACAGACGGCATCGTTCACCTGCAGCCATCGGCCGGATGGATCGAGCAGCGCGATGCCGATCGGCGCCTGGTGGAAACTGGTCGCGAAGAGCTCCGAGGCGGCAAAAGAAGGAGCCTTCCCGGACCTCGACTCCGGAGAATCGGGCACCTCGGAAACCTCCCCGCTTTTGATCGATTTTGCCATGGGAACCCTTTCGAATTCAAAAGCCTATCCTGACGTCAACGGGATGAAAAGAAGCCGTGTGGAACTTTGCCGGCGAGATCTCCACCGCCCGTATGGCCAGAATGCCACATCTGGGATCGAAGGGAAACCGCACCCGTCGTTTCGGCGCATTCACCGATGAGCCGACTCGATATGCACGGCCCCGTCGAGGGCCATGGTGGTCACGCCTTTTTCGGTGTAGGCGGTCAGGATAATATCGCTGGCGTAGCCCTTTCCCCTCGGCGGGGTGTAAACCACCTTCGGCGATGTCGTCAGCTTCTCCAGGTCGCCTTTGGTGAGATAATTTCCCTTCGTGAGCTCCTGCAACGATCGAGGATACCGCCCCTCATCGCCGGAAGAGAAAGAACCGAGCGAGTACGTTTTCAGGGCCATCTGGAGTTGGCGAAGATTCGAGAGCGTTCCCGTGAGGCGACCTGCCTCGAGCCGACTCTGAACCTCAGGGACAATCAGAAGGGCCACAACACAGACCAGCACCGCGGAAAGAACCGCGATGAGAAGATTTTTCTTTTTCACGGGGGAGGACTAAACATCGGTCCGATTTTCGGAAAAATCAATTCGACAACTACTCATTCCGCAAAAGCAAACATTCCAAGGCGTCGACCGCAGATGTCGCGGATATCGCAGAGAATACCAGTTGACCCGGTAAAGACTTCCTCGGACGGGCTCAGTCTGACGTGGTGCCTGCACATTTCGAATGTGACTTCATTTCGCCACGTAGAGACCGCCCGTCATGTCGCCAATCCCAACTTGGATTCCATGCTCAAGCAGGACATGAGCAACTGCATCCCGATAAGCTTCATAATCGGGAGAGCCTGATTTCGAGAAATAGATTCGTTGCAGATCGCTATCGGGAACATCGACTTCTTTGAGAAGTTCTGCGCGGGACCTCCCCTCAAGAAGTCGCCGGTCTTTGGAAAGAACCTCCAGGGTGTAGCGCGGCTGGATGTTCTGTAGGGCCTTTGGGTTCGAGAACGAAAATTCTCTATCCGGCTGGTCCAGAGCGATCCGGAGTTGTTCCCGTATCCCGGCGTCGCCATAGCTGAGGTGCTGCTCTGTTGCGATCGCTCCAAGGAGAAAAGGGGCCTCGATGCAAACAACCCGCGATGAATCGGCCTTAACGTCGCGCAACGTGATCAGGACATAGAGAGGAGCGGTGCCGGCATCGGTCAAAGCCCGACGATACATCTTCTCGGTGAAGTCCGTTCCAGCCAAAGCCATCGCGTGGAGAAGAAGGAAGCCAGCCATCATCATGACTCGGAACTTTGGGAACACCGGCATCATCAACTTCCAAAAATTTCAACTCCAGGAAACACGGAAGGAAACATGCGTGCGGTCGGGAGAGATGATCACCTCGCCATAGGATGCGTCCTCGGCTGTCTTGAGGATATATTTTGTCGAGTGGTCCGGTTGGACTTCCTTCTGCCCCTGAGTCACGCCACGGGAATCCTCGAGCCATTTATTCACGGTCGGAGACTCCGCAGAGAAGGATCCACGGAAGGTCCTCGTGAACGCATTCCCTTCGGTGTGGATGGAGAAACCGCGGGCGGAATTAGGAAATGGAGCAAGCTGCCCCCAGCGTCGGGAAATATCGACCATTTCCGCCTGCTTCGAGGGATTGGCATTGTCGGGCGCGCTCGTGGGCGCAAGGAACACCCCCGCAGCGTAGAGGATGAAGGCCACCGACCCCAGCACGAGCATGGCGCAGAGGCTGCCGAGCCCGATCCAGATATGGCGGCTGGTGAATTTCATCTTATGATCTCATTCGTTTCCTGGACGAAGTCCAAGAAACTCCGCCATCTCAAGGAAAACCGCTCCGTGGGATACGAATGGACGTTCGCAAATTCCATTTTCGAACTACAAGGGCGCGGCCTGCCCGCCATACTTCGCTTTGCGATGTGGGCACGGGGAGCACCAAGCCGATTTTTCTCCCCGCAGAATTCCCCGCACTGGCAGGAGGCGCATTCGCCCCCCAGATCTCCACATCCGCTATCCGGCTCACATCCCCTTCGCATCGTCGCGTCTTTGCGTGAGATTTTTGGCTCCCTCTCGAAAAAGTCGGCTCGACGGGAGTCTCACCCTCCCTTGGCACGATGCGCCTCGTTACAAGAAAGAGGACGGAGTTTCCCAGACGTATCGTTTCAATGCCCGGGCGACCAGGAACGCAATCACTCCGCCCAGCAGATAGAGAAGGGCGGTCTGGTAATCACCGAGCCAGAGATAGAGCAGCGCCATGACCGGCGAGAGGACGGCGTAGAACGCCGCGGTGATGAAGACGATCGATGCGAGGATCGCGGCCGGGGCCCATACCGTCGATAGAATCAGAAGCTTCAGCAAAGGCGGGCGCGCTTTGGAGTCCATTTCCTCGGAGGATTCCAGCTCAGGCCTTTCGGTCATGATCATCGACGGGATCGGGGTAATCGAACGAAGACGAAAAGGGATCCAGCCTATCCTGGCGCCGACGTAGCGCCTCTCCAGCGAACCCGAGGCCCAGGAGGATAGAGGCCATGATCCATTGATGCGTCATGGCATTTCGAAAAGCCTCGGGATGCTTGAGCTTGTTCTCGTGATAGGGCTGACCGTCCGCACTGGATCGCGCCATCTTCGGAGCATAGACGAATGTCTCTCCGCGAATCTCATCCCGCACATTGGCCAGACCATAGATTAGGCCCCACGCGAGAAAAATGAGACTGAGCACACGGATCATCGCGCATGTCTCCTTTCTGACTCAGCGGTTCGGACGAACGGCATGGCGACCAAAGCATATCACTTTGCGTGGCTGGCCGCAGTATTTTGTGCGGAGAGCTCCGGGTAAGAGAGAACGATATCGTCCGAGCTATCGGACTTATTCGGGCCGAACGAATAGACTCGAAAGCCGGCGGTTGTGGCGGAGTCGGTGCGCTCGTACTGATAAACGTGCCCCCAGGGATCTTCAATAGGCTCCGCAAGCTGTTGAAGCCATCTCGTCGGTGCATCGATCGGCTTCCGCACGAGCGCATCGAGAGACTGTGCCTGCGACGGGAACTCCCCAGTCCTCTGCGCGTAGCTCAGCAGCGCCTGTCTGAGCGCCATCTCATCCGTGTGGGCCCGACACTTTCGACTGATCTGCAATTCCGGCTCCAGGAGCTGGTAAGCGCAGATGGCGAGCCCCCCAACGAGCAAAAGAAGCACCATTACTACCGGATGAAGCTTCAGGAATGCTCCCTGCCGCCATCTCCGTGTCACGGGTGCCATTCGCGATTGATCGCCAGAATTTACTGAGTTCCGGATCCCGCCACCTGGTTGGGAAGGCTCGATCATAAACTCCGACGAGCCACGCCATCCTCCCGAATATATTGGGAATATTGCTCGATGAACTGGCGGGTGGACTCCGTGAAGGGCGCATCGGGAAAATGGTCCTTGAACACCTGCAGGTCCCACGCCGCGCAAATCCTGAAAGGCTGGTCTGGAGATGGTTTGCCAAAGACGGAGGCATTCACCAGCTTCCGGAGGGAGGGCTCGCTCGCCCTATCAAGACCGGCGACCGCGACGTTCAGTTGCTCGACGATACGATCCCTCAGCGCCTGCGGCCCCTTCTCCGCGAGGACGGTCATATAGAGACAGTTGAGACCAACCTGATCCCGTTTCAAATCATTCTCACAGGAGGCCATGCTGCGGTAGTTTCCCAGCAGATAGCCCACGCCGAGCGCCCCGGTCATGGCCCCGGCCAAAGCCATTGATTGAAGATATCGTTTCATTTGCGCACAGCCGATATCAGGCACCGCAAAGGCCGTTGTCAGGAAGATGTAAAGAGGTCGTAAAATTCCTGTATGGGCTGCCGGCAATGCTCCTTCAACTCGCCTTCGAACCGCTCGGACGCTCGCTCCACGGCTTGATCCTGCAGTATCGCAGAAAACTGGAACCCACCACTTGGAACGAGGACATCACAACCGGAACCGCAAGGGAAAGTGCCTCCCGATATCCGATCCGATAAACAACAATGAACCGGCCGGCCACCCCGGAAACCTGCCAGGAAAGACTGAGGGCCAGCAGAAAATGGAGGGCAAAAACGATCCCCACCCACACGGCCTCGCGCAGCCAAACCGCGAGGCAGACCTCGATCGCAAGGAGCGGTACGAACAGCAAAAGAATCGCTGGAAATATGATCGCTTGGTGAAAAAAAGCCCCAAATCGCCGATACACAAAATCGTCGAGCGTTTCCATATCGCGGTATCAAAACCTTACCGCGCACCTCGCCAAGAACAAGTTCAACAAGGCGAACGGGACGACCTTTGCGGCCTCCGATGAATCATTGTTTTTCCCTCTGCCGTCATCCTTCTGCCTTTCCTCACGCTCGTTCTCCTCTCGAGTGCAGAAAGGCGACCAGGATGGATTCTCTTGCCTTGCGGTAGTTGTCCTCGCCGGCGGGGAAGGTCTCGTAGCTATGAACGAAGTCGTGGAATACCCCGGCGCCATGTTTCTCGACCGCCTTGCGCAGAATGGCCAGGCGGGACTTCCCACTGGTGGCGGTCACGGGTACGCAAAAAATCTTGGGATTGCGCTGCTCCAGCCAGTCCCACCGGACGCCTTTCCACCCAGCCTTGATCGCCTCCTGCAAGGCGGCGACGGCGAGATGCGGACGCTCCGCCAGGTCGGCAAGCATCAACTCCTCAGCGCGTGGTGTCATGGCGCCCCCTTTTTTCTGGCGATGCTTCCGAAACTCCCGCCACTCGGCGGCGAATCCCGGTCGCCGCGCCAGACCTGCCGGGAGCTTGACGGTCGAGCGCACCGCCTTCTTTTTCCCATCAGCGGCCGTCGGCTCCCACCCTCCACCCGGTCTCTCCGGGGCGGTGCTACGGGCTCCCCATCGTTTCGCCGCGCCTCGCGCCCCCGCCGCGGAGAGGGCGGAGTGCCTTGCGGCGAGACGATCCCAGTCCCGCTCCATCCGCCTGCAGCGCAGGGAAACGCGCCGGCGGTCCGCCGACCACTGGACCTCGCCCACCTTCGCCTCGGCAATCTCGTCGACAATCTTCCGGGCCAGCTTTTCGCTCACATGGAAGAGGCGGGCCATGGCGGGGAACTGCAGGCTCAGCACCCCACGGCGAGACGGATGCCAGGCCGAGCAGATCACCCGCATCCACGCGCCTTGGGCAACGAGGCTCAATATCTCCGTATCCCGCAGGTAGTCCGCGGGAAAAAATTGCATGAAGGGAAGCTCCGCCATCGTTCGCGCCACTTGGGTTCGTCTTGATCATGAAACGCTGGAAGGGACCCGGAGATCCGCCACAGCAGGAAGGATTTTTGAGATTTTCCGGAGCTATGAATTCGGGTCGCGGAAGAGCAGCATGAGCGAGGCAAAGATGATCGCCATGAGCGCCATCTGCACGGCGGTCGGGAGGACTCCGAAATGAAGAAACATCTCAATCATGACAGTCCTCCGCTCCAACGGACACCTGCATTCGATCGGATATATCCCTCTGCCCTCCCCGCGGCCTTCAGTCTCACATTGTCCGTTCCATCCGCGATTTCCCGCCTCGCCACGTCCTCCGTTCCGCATTCGGTACGCGCTTGTATGAGAGCATCCCGCGCCACTCGCGCCTCGAAGGCCCTTGGATCCTGGCGGTATTCCCGCGCGTCGATCCACCGCTGCTCGAGGCGGCCCTGCAAGCGGTTCGCCCATTGGCACAGCACGCAGGCGAGCATGATCGCCGTGAGAAAAACGCATCCGATACCGAGGGCACAGACCGTCTCCGCGTTCACTCGACAGCCTCCGTATTCATTCCGACACCTCTGGTGTGGGCTGCCCGCACACCGGGCAGCGCACCTCGTGCGGCTGCACGCAATTAAAACGGCAGGCGGGATTCTCGCAGATGAGCGGAGGCTCGGCGTACATCGCGACCGAGACGGAAAGGAGGGTCGCGATGGTCACGCCGTGCCTCCTTCCCACCGCAGGCCGGGAGCGGACGTGGAGCCCTCGTCGATCCGTGCACGGACCATTGACCGGGTGTCCGCGCCCGCTCCGGCACAGGGGTTCACCAGCAGTTGCTCGAGGCGGGCTTTCGCCCTCGCGGCCTCGCCCCGCCAGTATGCTGCGGTGACGCTTCCGGATCGCACGCAACGCTCGGCAAAGCTCTCGAAGGCCGCCTCGAGATCGTCGGGAAAGGTCCTCAGCCCGAGGTGACTGGCGACCTCGGCTTTCATTTCGCGCAGCTCGCTCTCGAATCTCCCGCACAAGGCGAAGACATCGTCCGGTCGCTGCCGGCCGCCGTCCCAGATACGACGCAGTTCCACCGTGATCGGTCGGCCGCTCATTTCACGATCTCCAGGTTCCCATCGCGTCCCTCAACGGTGTCGGCGATCGGGCTGCGCCACGCCGCCTGGCGGATCATCCACGGACTCAGACCGGCCGCCCTCGTTGTGTCCACCGCACTCATGGCTGCACGACCTCGCGGTAAAGGCTGCGGGCGATCTGGGGAGGAAGGGCCTCCCACCAGCAGGCAAAGCGATGCACCCAGGCGTCGTTGCGCGGCTGGCTCAATGCGCCGCGGCAGGAGAAGCGGGGAAAAGTCTTTCGCAGGCTCGGGGGATAGGTGCCACGGGCGAGGATGCGCGACAGATGCGCGCTGACGCCGGCGCACCAGGCCTCCTCCTGCTCCACGGAGGCAAACTCGTCCGGAGTGGTGATGTATTGTCCGAGGGTCACGCTCATGGCTGCGAGGGGGTGAGGGTTGCGCTGTTTTTCCCGCCCTTGCGCGCCAGTCGGGAAAGTACCACCGGCAGGCCGAACCCCACCGCGATGCGGATCGTGTCCTGAATGGAGATGCCGCACTTCCGCGCGGTCTCGCGGATCTCCGCCTCCCCTTCGCCAAAGCGGGTGGGGATCGGCTTGGTTGTCTTGCTCATATTTTTTGTATAACAATAATATACAAATTGAGTCAACTAAAGATTGATAATTTTTTTCTACAGCAGAGAATATTCTCTTATGACGGAGGGGAAAAAATCCAAGAAACCATCCACCAAGCCGATCCCCGTGCGGTTCCCGGAGGGGCTCATTCGAGCCCTCGACGAGGCCTCGCGCGAGAGCGGCATCTCTCAGCAGGAACTCATCCGCCTGGCGACCGCCGTGGGTCTGAAGACCTTGCGGCGGATCAACTTTGATGTCGCCGCTTCGATCGACGAGAAGGCGACTCGCGACGAGCAGCTCTGATCTCCGCCGGCGGATTCCGCACGAACCGCTCGAGCAGCCGGAGGGCCAGTGCCTCCGGCATCATCCCATACTGCGCGGCGATCTCCTCGAATCCCGCGGGAGGCTTGATCGCCTTCATCACCGCCCCCTCCGCCGCGTGTAGGCGCGAGGCTCGCAGAACTGCTCGTAATAGTCGGAATGAAAGGCCGTGTGGTCATTCATGCACCGCCCTGCGCAGCCCGTAGCCTCGTAATCTTCCATGGTCGTCTCGCCGGAGACGATTCGCCGCGATTGCGACCGCTTGTGGTTGGAATCGGTTTTCATAATCCCAACCATGCCCGCCGGGGGAGGTGGATTCTAGGAGCCGCCTCCGGCCTTGCTAGGGCCATGTTTTTCGGGTTATTCACAAACCTCTATGCGATCAAGGGCTCGGAAGGTGAATACGCCAACGGCACTGGGTGATGCCATCGACGAGCGACTGAAGGAGCTGCCCTACGAATCGTTCAGCGACTACGTGAACTGGCTCATCATCTACGACCTATCCACGCGCAAGCCCCACCACGTCACCGGGGAGATGTCGCTGCTCTCCCGGGCCGAGGTGGACAAGATCCACGACGCGGTCGCCAAAGCCTTCCGCGACGGCGAGAGCCTGGGCGGCTCGTGGTTCGAGGCGCGGCTGCGCGAGGCGGTCGAGCAGCTCGCCAACGGGAAGGACATCCCCGCCCCCCGCGCCGCGCAGGAGATCTCCAAGCGCATCCGGAAATAGTTCTTCCCCCTCCTTCCCTCCAACCGCCCCCCATGAGATTCGTCTCCATCCTCCTCAGCCTCCTTCTTTCTGCCTGCGCCATCGGCAATCGCTACGACTACCAGAGCGTTAGAGCGGCAGTCCCTGCCGACGCCACCAAATCCACGATCGCCATCGCCGCCGTCGACCTGCGGCCAGATCTGCTCAGCAAGGATGTGGCCAGCAGCTATGTCGGCATGACGCGCGGCGGATTTGGCAACCCCTTCCGAGTCGCCACCAAAAGCGGGAAACCGCTCGCCGAGGATTTCGCCAGGTCCATTGCCGGAAGCCTCGATGCCGCAGGCGGCAAGGCCCGGGCAGTCAGCGGCTTCCCGGTCAGCGATCCCGCCGCCGCCCTGGCCGCGCTCCGCACCTCTGGCGCGAGCCACCTGGTCCTGATCACGATCAAGCAGTGGGAGAGCGACACCCTCATCAACACCGAGCTCACCTTCGACCTCACCGTCCAGGTCTACAGCCCGACCGGCGCCCTCCTCGCGACCGCGACGTCCGCGGGCACCCGGAGCCTCGGCGGCAGTATGTTCCCGGTGATGCACGCCCGCGAGCAGCTCCTGAGCGAGGCCGCAAAAATCCTGAGCGCACTCCTCGAGACCCCGCAGATCGCGCGGAGCTTGAAGTAATCCTCATCCCCGAACCTGCCTTGTCCGCAGGATTGAAATGACCCTTAATCTTTACGGCGCGGTGGCAGGATGCACGAGCATTGTGGCCTTCGTCGTCACCTGGCGCCTCGTCAAACCGCAGCCCATCGCTCGCAAGCTGTGGACTTTCGCCGGGTTCGCCATCCTCTCCGTTCCGGCTCTGTTGGCGTCGACCTACTATCTGCATCTCTTCCCGGACCAGCCTTGGTTTTACACCCTGCGGTCCTGGCCGGGGACGGAGTTCCTGGTCGTTTTTCTCGGATGCGCGGGCGGCAGCTTCGCCTCCCTGCTGCCGAACGTCCTGATGGGCTTTCCGCTCTTCGCGGTAATGGCCATCGCGGCGATCCCTTATCTGAAGCCGATCCTCAGTCCGTTGCCGGAAGACGCATTTGCCGATCGGTGGAAGGACGGCACATGCCTCCCGAGCACGCCCTCGACGTGCGGGCCGGCCAGCGTGTGCTCGGTGCTGTCCAGACTGGGAGCCAAGGCGACGGAGCGCGAGGTCGCCCATGCAGCCTACAGCTACAGCGGAGGCACCGAGGCGTGGTATCTGGCGCGATTCGTGCGCCAAAAAGGCTTCCAGCCCAGGTTCGGCTTTCAGGATGGCTTTTCGCCGTCCGTGCCGTTGCCGGCGATCGTCGGAGTTCGCCGCGGTTTGATGGGGCATTTCATCGCCGTATTTTCGATCTCCAACGGCGTGGTGACCTTCGCGGACCCGATGGTCGGCGAAGAGCAAATGCCTCTCTCTCAATTTCTGCGCAGATACTCCTTCTCTGGCTTTCACCTCTCGATCACCAAGAGCTGAAATCTCTCCTGAAACTGGCCGCTCCATCGTCGAACATCATGATCTGGCTCTACCAAACCACCTCTGGATCACGATCCTGACCTTTTTCCCCGGCTTCACCTTGCTTGTCCTTAACGCACCAAACCGAAAGCAGAATCGGATCCGACCGCACCTGTATGAAATGCCCTCGTTGTAAACTTGAGAACCCTCCCGGCAGCTTGGTTTGTGACTGCGGACATCGCTTTCCCGGCGGTGAAGGCGTCAAGCTTACCTCCTACTCCATTCGCCAGCGCGACGTGGAGGAAATCAAGCGGCTGGGCATTGCCAACTTTCATTCGATTGCCCCGGCCGATCTTGATCACGAACTCTCGACTGGCGGCAAATTCGTCGTCTTCGACTACTGCGTCTCCTTCCTTGTCCTCACCCTCTCCCGATCCTCGAGCGTCTATTTTATTCCGTCCCAACAATCAGCGCTGCCTCACGGCCTGAAATATATCCTGCTCAGTTTGGTTCTCGGATGGTGGGGCATCCCTTGGGGGCCTATCCGCACCCTAATGTCGTTGACGACGAATTTTCGCGGAGGCCGGAATATCACGGACGAAATCCTTCGAGGAGTCCGCAGAGGCGCCTGACCATCTTCCTTCTTCCAACCCAACACCACATTTTCGCAATGAACAAAAACTTCAACCTTTGGCGGGTTCTCATGGTCACGGCGGCCATCGTTATCGCGGTGGTCGGGCTCGCCTGGTACCAGGGCTATCTCCAGCCCTTCGGCTACTATCGCCCCTCGAATGCGCTGATGATGATCGTCCCGTACAAGGACGGCGGCACGTGGGTCTTCGACGATGCGAGGGTCGGCCTGGAGCGAGAGCCGTTCATCTCCGGCATTCCCGAGATGATCGACGGTCTCGTGAAGGACATCCCCGGCGCCGACAAAGGCTTCCGGCTCATTTTCTCCACCAAGGACTTCCCCGGCAGCACACTCAAACTCGACTGGCGGCGGGAGGAAAAAGGCGGCAACTGGTACTACTGCGAGCAATACCAGAAGGAAGGATGGCTGTGCCCGGGACTCTTCCGTTACTACAAGGGCGCTCCAAAAGAAATTTTCGTGAAGGCGGAGAAGAGATAGCGAATCGGGAGCGTCCCCCGGAATGACAAGCCGCGCAAAAATCGTCGTCGCCGTCATCGCAATCGCAGTGATGGTGGTGCTGGCCCTGGCCGTCTTCTGGATTCCCAGGGAATTCCGGCACGTTGTCGATGACAGCTATGCCAAATGGGGAACCGCTGAAATGATCATCGCCTTTTACGAGGATCATAAGAGGCTCCCGGCGAATTGGGACGATTTGAGACCAGCCTTCGTGACCGGGAGCGCATTCCCTCGCGGAGGGCTGAGTTTCCCCAAGATTCAGAACCTGGTTGTCGTAAATTTTGACCGCCTCGGCGAACTCCAGAGAGCCAGCAATGAGAAGGTATTGCCTCCAGTCATTCAGGCCCGGGATGGGCGAACCGCACATTGGTCGGGCGCGGAGCCAAATGAAATGGTCTTCGAGTACTTTCACCAAAAGCCTCAACCGGAACCAAGGCGGAATCCACGAGTCTAGATTCCATCTCCTTCCCATCCACGTCCGTTGACCACTCCCCATCCGGAACACCTCTATGCTGGAGGGCCGACAAATCCCTAACCTCAGGCGGCAATTCTGCCACTTCGCTCTGAGTAACCTCGGAGTGTCGGATGAGGCCTCCGCTTCACGCTCACGCTCGTACAACGAATTCTCCCGCCCGAGAGTTACTCCGAAAGGGCCGATGACGGCATCGACGCATTTTGCACCGGAAAGGTTGATCGAAAAAAGAAACCTCCTGTAGCCTGATCGTGTGTCAGACCCGACAGATCCCAAAGGCAGCGTGTACCCGTCGAAAGTCGATTGGTGGCTGGCCGCCATTCTCTTGATCGCTCCGCTGGTACCCACGGCTCTCGGCATCTATATGTGCGCGGCCTTTGGCTGGTGGGGCCTCTTTGCCATCTTCATCGGGCTATTCATGGCCGCCGTGATGGCAGTTCTCACCATCCCGTGCCGCTACAGGATCACGGATTCCGCCGTCGAGGTGAAGTGCGGGATGATCGAGGAGCGCATCGAGTTCCGCTCCATCCTCGGCATCGAACGCTCGTCGAATGCCACCTCCGCGCCTGCCCTCTCCCTGGAGCGCGTAAAGATCAGGACCAGCCGCGGCCCACACCTGATCTCCCCGGTCCGTCGTGACGAGTTCATCGCCGAGCTCAATCGTCGCTGCAAGGAAGCCGCCATCCGAGGCGCCGCCACGACGTGCTCGTGTGAGCTGCCGGAATCCACTTCCAACGTCGTTCCGAACGTTGTTGCCACGACATCGCCATGAAGCAATATCCGCTCCTTTTCGCACTGTTAACGACCGGCGTGCAGGTGAAGGCCGAAACCCCGCCGCCCCGCCCGGCGACCACTCCAACGGCCGTGACCCAGATCTTGAACAAGCTGGATGACGACATCAACAAGGCGCGGCGCTACGCGGTGGACGATCTGGAACGGGCGAAACGCTCGGATCCCGAGGCCACGCGAAATGCCGACCGAGCACTCCTCTACACGAGCGAGATCGAGAATATCAAAAATCAAATGGCCCGCACCGAGACCATCCGGAGTCTGTGCTCATCCTTTTGGGCGGCCGCCACAGATGACAAATGGGATCTCCGGCGCGACGGCTCCCTGGTGAATTTGAACCATGGCTGGGCCGGCCGGAAATGGATGCTCTCCGAGGACAATCAGGAGTTGACCTTCTCCTTCGCGAATGGCCAGCTCCTCCTCTACCGCGTGGTGGGCGGCAAGCTGGTCGACAACCGCCCCGACTGGAAATACACCGCCACCCAAAAGCCGTAAATCTGGCTTCACGGGCTGGTTGTAACTCCATTGCCCGCCAGGAATCGTTTTAAGCCATATCTGCCTTGCTTCAGATAAAAATCCGGGATATTCCGCAGGGAATTCTAGGGATCTTCCCCTCTCCGGAGTGCGACCAAGGGCGGCAGCGTCCGGAGAATTACGAGCAAAGTCTTCAACCCTACTTTGCGATGAATCCCCCCGCCTCAACAGCCATTGATGGCCGAGTTTTGGCTGAATGATGACGCCTCTGAGGGCCCTTGGGCATCCGCCATTCCGTGTAGACCGAGATCGGGGATCTGAGGAAGATTACCCGGTGATCGAGAGGATCTGGAATTTATGAATCCGAAAAACACCGGCATTTTCATCATCATCTTCTTCCTTATTTTTTCCGGGGGCCTGCTCGTCGGATATGGAACCTGCGTCGATGACGTTCCTGGCGAATCGCACGGCGTCTCTCTATTTCTGATCGTCTTCGGCTGTCTTCTCTCCGCGCTCGGGGGCCATCGGTTGTTTCGCGTCCTCCGCGAGTTCAGCAAACAGGGTGCCGCCGCCTTGGAGCCTTGACCGGCGATCGAATCATCCCATGGCTCTTCCATCCGCCATTGCCCGCTACTTCGAGGCTGCCAATCGCTTCGATCACGTCGAAGCCGGCAAATGCTTTGCCATCGACGCCCGGGTCCACGACGAAAGCCGCGATTATGTGGGCTCGGCGGCAATCGAACATTGGATCCAGGAAACCAGCCGGAAATATCGGCCTCGGTTTGAAATCAGGCACTTCGACCTGAACGGCGAACAAGTGCTGGCAACCGTCGAGGTTTCCGGGACTTTTCCGGGAAGCCCCATCGAGCTGGAATACCAGATCACCCTCTCCGAGGGGCTGATTTCCGAACTGGTCGTCCTATGAGCCACATCGGAACACCCATCCACGGTCGCCCGGCTCGCATCCACTGATAACGCAGCCGAGGTTCCCACATATTCGCGTGAGACTTCTGCGATCTCCGCGTGATCTGCGGTGCAGCACCCGGCACTCTGGTATTGCTCATTCGCCTCGCTCGCTCCGCGCTCGATTCCGACCTCGCATCCCCCATTTTCAACTTCCCCCCTATGAATACTGCCGCCCTCACGCGCACGATCGTCCATCCTTGGCGATGGATATCAGCCTTTCTCCTCCTCCTGCTCATCTGGGCCACAGCCCGGTGGCAGCACATCCGGAACTATTATTGGGGACCGGCAAACACGCCCCTGGCCCAAGTGCTCTGGACCTCGGATCCCGCCTATCAGACATTCTATGGCCCAGGGACTCCGCAGAGCCTGGCGGTAGCCCGACAGATCGACGCCCTCAAGGATAGGGGCTATCTCCCCAAGGAAGTCCTCTTCCCGAACGTCCCGGTCTATATCGCCCCTTTCTCCCCGAATGAGTCGGGCCATTCTCAGGATCCGAAGATCATCGTCAACTTCACAGCCGCGATGGCAGAGCAGCTCCGGGCTTCTCATCGGGCCCGGTAAGCCCTACCCAGTCACCCTGGGCTCCCACCCGACAGACACCCCCGCCGATTCCATGGTCACACGCCATATCAGTTTGATCGCGATCATCCAGGTCTTCGCCCTGGGATGTGCTCTTCTTTTTGCAGCCTTGGCCGCTAAGTATTGCGATCTCTGGAACGAGACGCTCGGCGGACGGCCCCTGCCCCTCTTCCTGGAACGAGCGCACGTTTTCCGGGACTACGGCATATGGTGCTGCGCGTTGATTTTTCTATGGGTCATGACCGCCCTGCATGCGGCCAGGTCGCCTTCATCCCGATCCTCGCTGGG
>Ga0310811_10000258_pt1 | contig 75839 bp, 66 predicted proteins | sample YCmetagenome_FD_207642 | JGI IMG/M metagenome (GOLD analysis project Ga0310811, IMG submission 207642) | Soil microbial communities from experimental microcosm in Duke University, North Carolina, United States - YC | ecosystem: Engineered > Artificial ecosystem > Soil microcosm > Unclassified ... | reverse complement strand
CGTTATCTGTTTATAATCAAAGCAATTTTAAAGGATTCGAAGGTGGTTGTATGCTGGATCGTGAAGGCTTTCGCCCGAACGTCGGCATCATCCTCTTGAACGCGCACAACGAGGTGTTTTGGGGCAAGCGGGTTCGCGAACATTCCTGGCAATTTCCGCAAGGGGGCATCAAGTATGGTGAAACCCCCATGCAGGCGATGTATCGGGAGTTGCACGAGGAAACCGGCCTGCATCCGGAGCACGTCAAGGTCATCGGTCGCACGCGTGACTGGCTGCGTTATGAGGTGCCCGACAAGTTCATCAAGCGCGAGATTCGCGGCCACTATCGCGGGCAGAAACAGATCTGGTTCCTGCTGCGCATGGTCGGGCGCGACTGCGATATCTGCCTGCGCGCTACGGAGCATCCCGAGTTCGATGCATGGCGCTGGAACGAATACTGGGTCCCGCTCGAAGCGGTGATCGAGTTCAAGCGCGATGTCTATCAGCTCGCGTTGACCGAGCTGTCGCGCTACCTGCGGCGTCCGGCGCCGCGTCCCGAGCGCGCCGGCGTGCATGGGCACGAGGTGCGGTATCCGCGCATCATCACGTCGTCGCGGATCGCGAAAGAGGTGCTCGCTCCTGCGCTCGCCGTTCTCGACTCGTCCGCCGACCTGCAGCACGACGCGTCGATCGAAAGCGATTGCGAAGCCGCGCAGAGTATCATCGTGCCTGCGCCCGACGGGCGCGATTGAACGGACGATCAATAGCCGGCGCGTCATGCGTGCGGCCGAGGCGGTGCGGAGCGATCCGCGCCGCCGCGTTTTTTTTCACGTGCGCGGCGCGACATCGACGCGCCAGCTGCTTCCTGGGGAAAACCAGTTTGAAACGAATTGCTCTCGTCGCCGGATGCGTCGCCGCCGGCGTGTTGCTGGCTGCATGCGCGGGCTCGAAAACGCCGTCGAACAAGGATGACGGCACGTTCAAGTACCTTCTCGACCGCGCCGGCCCCTGGACGGAAAACAAGGTGACGTCGCTGCCGCCGCTGCCGCAGCCGGGTGCGCACCTGCTGCCGTTCGACGTGTCGAACAACACGTCGCTCACGTTCGCGGTCGATCCGGCGTCGGTGTCGGTCGGGAGCGACGGCGTCGTGCGCTACACGATCGTGATCACCACGCCGACCGGCGGGCGCAACGTGAACTACGAAGGCATCCGCTGCGAGACCTACGAGTGGCGTCTCTACGCGAGCCTGAACGCCGACCACGACGGCTGGGACGAAACCGTCGCGAACGATTGGGAGCGCATCCAGAAGGGCACGCTGAACGCGTACCATTCGGCGCTCTACACCGACTACTTCTGCGCGAACAAGATGCCGGCCGGCAATACGCACAAGGTCGTCGACGATCTGCGCTACGGGCGCACGCAGTCGTCGCAGATGCATTGACGAGCCCGGCGTCCGCCGGCAGCATGAAAAAAGCCGTTCCGGCTCGATGCCGGAACGGCTTTTTGTTTGTCCGCCGCGAGCGAACAACGCTCAGACGATCACGAGGTTGTCGCGATGGATCAGCTCCGGCTCCAGCATGTAGCCGAGCACCGATTCGATGTCGCCGCTCGGACGCCGCTGGATCAGCTTCGTCTCCGCGCTGCTGTAGTTCGTGAGCCCGCGCGCGACCTCGACACCGTTGCCGTTCAGGCACGCAATCACCTCGCCGCGCGCGAACGCGCCCTGCACGCCCACCACGCCGATCGGCAGCAGGCTCTTGCCTTCGGCGGTCACCTTCTGCGCGGCGCCGTCGTCGATGACGACATGTCCGCGGACCTGCAGGTGATCGGCCATCCACTGCTTGCGCGCCGCCATCCGCGCGGTCCGCGCGACGAGCTGCGTGCCGATCGCCTCGCCCGACGCGAGCCGCACGAGCACGTCCGGCTCGCGGCCGCTCGCGATCACCGTGTTCGCGCCGCTGTGCGCGGCGCGCTTCGCGGCGAGGATCTTCGTCAGCATGCCGCCGCGTCCGAGGCTCGATCCGGCGCCGCCCGCCATCGCCTCGAGTTCCGGCGCGCCGGCGTTCGCCTCGTCGACAAGCGTCGCCGCGGGGTCCTTGCGCGGATCGGCCGTGTACAAACCGCGCTGATCGGTAAGGATCACGAGCGCATCGCCTTCGATCAGGTTCGCGACAAGCGCGCCGAGCGTGTCGTTGTCGCCGAACTTGATCTCGTCGGTGACGACGGTGTCGTTCTCGTTGATGATCGGCACGACGCCGAGGCGCAACAGCGTCAGCAACGTCGAACGTGCGTTCAGGTAGCGTTCGCGATCGGCGAGGTCGGCATGCGTGAGCAGGATCTGCGCGGTGCGGATGTCGTGCTCCGCGAAGCGGCTTTCGTACACCTGCGCGAGACCCATTTGTCCGACCGCCGCGGCGGCCTGCAACTCGTCGATTTCGCGCGGGCGGCGGCTCCAGCCGAGCCGCTGCATCCCTTCGGCGATCGCCCCCGACGACACGAGCACGACTTCCTTGCCCTGCGCACGCAGCGCGGCGATCTGCGCGGCCCAGCGGCCGATCGCCTCATGGTCGAGCCCCCGGCCGTCATTGGTGACGAGGCTGGAACCGACTTTCACTACCAGACGCCGGGAATCGGCGATGACGGAACGCATACTGCGCGGTCTCCCAGATGACTTGATGACGCGTGAAGCGTCCGGCACGCGCGGCATGCCGGCGCGTGCGGCGGTTTATTCGCGGGATTGGGCGGCGTCGTCGTCCGCCGCGGGTGCCGGCACGTCGCCCGCGCCGCGAAAACGCACATCCGACGCGAGGTCTTCCGCATCGGCCGCGCGCCGCGCGTCCGAGTGCGACGACACATAGTCGTACACCGCGTAGCACAGATTTTCGCAACCCTGCCCGGTCAGCGCGGAGATCTCGAACACGGGGCCGTCCCATTCGAAACGCTTCACGAAGTCGGCGACGCGTGCCGCGCGTTCGTCTTCGGGCACCATATCGAGCTTGTTCAGCACGAGCCAGCGCGGTTTCTCGTAGAGCGCCTCGTCGTACTTGCGCAGCTCGCCGACGATCGCCTTCGCCTCGGCGACCGGATCGACGCCTTCATCGAACGGTGCGAGGTCGACGAGATGCAGCAACAGGCCGGTGCGCTGCAGATGGCGCAGGAACTGGTGGCCGAGCCCCGCGCCTTCGGCGGCGCCCTCGATCAGCCCCGGAATGTCGGCGATAACGAAGCTCTTGCCGGGCCCGACGCGCACGACGCCGAGATTCGGCGCGAGCGTCGTGAACGGATAGTCGGCGATCTTCGGCTTCGCGTTCGACACCGACGAAATGAACGTCGACTTGCCGGCATTCGGCATGCCGAGCAGACCGACGTCCGCGAGCACCTTCAGTTCGAGCTTCAGCATGCGGCGCTCGCCGGGCTTGCCGTCGGTCTTCTGGCGCGGCGCCCGATTCGTCGACGACTTGAAATGCAAATTGCCGAGGCCGCCCGCGCCGCCCTGCGCGACGAGCACGCGCTGGCCGTGCTCGGTGAGGTCGGCGATCAGTTCGCCGGTGTCCTGGTCGGTGATCGCCGTGCCGACCGGCATGCGCAGCGTGACGTCGTCGCCGCCCTTGCCGTAGCAGTCCAAGCCGCGGCCGTTCTCGCCGTTGCGCGCCTGATGCTTCTTCGTGTAGCGATAGTCGATCAGCGTGTTGATGTTGCGGTCCGCGATCGCGTACACGCTGCCGCCGCGCCCGCCGTCGCCGCCGTCCGGCCCGCCGAACGGGACGAATTTCTCGCGCCGCATCGACGCGCTGCCATCGCCCCCATCACCGGCGATGACTTCAATCCTCGCTTCGTCAATGAACTTCATGCGTTACTCCGTCCCGTGGATTCCGTTATTTTGCCGCGCGCCGCCGCGCTTGACCACGCGCGGCGCTGAAATAGAAAAGGCCCCGCCAACTTCGCGGGGCCTTCTTGCGTCAGTTGCGCGCGTGCCGGGTGACGACTCAGGCCGCTGCCGGAACGACGTTGACCATGTGCTTCTTGTCCGCACCCTTGGTCGAGAACGTGACGTGGCCGTCGACCAGCGCATACAGCGTGTGGTCCTTGCCGATGCCGACGTTGTCGCCGGCATGCATGCGCGTACCGCGCTGGCGCACGATGATGCCGCCAGCCAGGATCGCCTGACCGCCGAACACCTTCACGCCCAGACGTTTCGACTCGGAGTCGCGGCCGTTGCGCGACGACCCGCCTGCCTTTTTGTGTGCCATTTCGTTTGCTCCTTTACCGTCTTGCGCTTACGCGTTGATCGCGTCGATGCGCAGTTCGGTGTAGTTCTGGCGGTGGCCGCCGTGCTTCTGGTAGTGCTTCCGGCGACGCATCTTGAAGATGGTCACTTTGGCATGACGTCCGTGCGACACAACGGTAGCCTTGACGGAAGCCCCACTGACCAGCGGCGTACCGAACTGAATCGATTCGCCTTCGCCCACTGCGAGAACCTGGTCGAGCGTGATTTCTGCGTCAATGTCTGCCGGTATCTGTTCTACTTTAAGTTTTTCGCCAACGGCAACCTTGTACTGCTTGCCGCCGGTTTTTATGACCGCGTACATTGAGAACCTCACTCTGGATTTACTACTCGATTTGCTACTTCGACGTACTACTTCAACTCCCCGAACCGCAGGAACGCGAGCTCGGAAACCCGTGATTATACATGGAGTTAGCTGCCGGGTCAAAACTGTCTGTCGGGCAGATTGACAGTGCCCCCCCGCACGGCCCCGGGGAGGCCGGCAAAGCTTACCGGCGCAACCGGCGGGGGTCCGGGACGGCGCGGATTCGCCTTATAATCCGCGGCAATACCCATTTCTGCCATCATGTCGTCCACCGCCACTTCCGCTCCCAACGCCGCAGCCCTGCTTGCTCCGATCGCCGACGACATGGAACAGGTCAACCGTGTCATCCGGCAGCGTCTGGCGTCCGAGGTATTGCTGATCAACCAGATCTCCGAATACATCATCAGCGCCGGCGGCAAGCGCCTGCGTCCCGCGCTGCTGCTGCTGTTCGCGGGCGCGCTCGGCGATCGCAGCGCACATCGGTACGAGCTTGCAGCGGTCATCGAGTTCATCCATACGGCGACGCTGCTGCACGACGACGTCGTCGACGAGTCGGACCTGCGGCGCGGCCGCCAGACCGCGAACGCGCTGTTCGGCAACGCGGCGAGCGTGCTGGTCGGCGACTTCCTGTACTCGCGTTCGTTCCAGATGATGGTCGGCGTCGGCAAGATGCGCGTGATGGAGATCCTCTCCGAAGCGACGAACATCATCTCCGAAGGCGAAGTGCTGCAGCTCTTGAACATGCACGACGCGGACGTCGACGAAGCGCGATACATGCAGGTGATCCGCTACAAGACCGCGAAGCTGTTCGAAGCGGCCGCGCAGCTGGGCGCGGTGCTGTCCGGCGCGGACGAGCGCACCGAGGAGGCAGCCGCCGAATTCGGCCGGCGCATCGGCACGGCGTTCCAGATCATGGACGACTGGCTCGACTACACGGGCACGGCCGAATCGATGGGCAAGAACGCCGGCGACGATCTGCGCGAAGGCAAGCCGACGCTGCCGCTCATCTGGCTGATCGAGCACGGCACACCGGCCGAGGCCGCGCTCGCGCGCGAAGCGATCGAGCAAGGCGGCACGACGCGCTTCGACGAAATCTTCCAGGCGATCACCCGCTCGGGCGCGCTCGACCACACGCTCGACTGCGCGAAGGCCGAGGCGCAGGCGGCGGCGGACGCGATTTCTTCGTTTCCCTCTTCCATCTTCAAAGAGAGTCTGATAGACTTATGTTCTTACTCGACGACGCGTCAGTCTTGAACAAGACTGAACGAGGCGGAGAGTCCAGCAGTATTGCGGCAAGAATGCAGCAAGATTCGGGGTGTAGCTTAGCCTGGTAGAGCGCTACGTTCGGGACGTAGAGGCCGGAGGTTCGAATCCTCTCACCCCGACCAGAATTTAAGGCCCGGAAAGTCAAGCCAGTTAAGGGAATCGCCCTGCTGGCAAGACTTTCCGGGCTTTGTCTTTTCCGTGGCTGTCCATTTACCTTGTCAATTCGCGTATCAAAATACGCGGATGGACGATATGGCAGCACTTCCCCCGGGGCTTGAGCCGCTCCTCAAGAGCGGCAGCTACCAACTCCGCATCGGCATCCCCAAGCACCTCCGGCACCTGTTCCCTCACACGAAGGGCGGCAAGCTCGCGACCGATGCTTACCGGGCCAGTCTCAAGACCCGCAACCGTGCCGAAGCCATCACCACGCGCATCGCCCGATAGCGGAATATCGGACCAAGTTTCAAGCAATGGAGGCCCGCATCACGCCGTCGCGCCCGATCGGAACGGCAAGCGTCTGTACAACAAGGCGCTACCCAACGACGAGGCCAAAGAGCCGCACGAATGACATGCGACGGCGAAGGCTGACAACTGTGATTTGCTGAAGCCGGACGATCGTCATTCCAGCGGTTCGGTCTCACATTGGCGACCACGATGTCGACGCCGCCCTGTTGCGCGGCGGCATCGCGTGTCCAAGCCTCTAACACCGGGGCATCCGAAACCTCGACCGGGGCGCCCACACCTTCACCGCGCCAACCGTGACCCGCGCGATGTCGGCCACCGTCTGGTCGACAGCGGCATCATCACGCGCGCACAGCGCGACGTCCGTACCCTCGGCTGCACAGCGTGTGCGCAATCGCGCAGCCGATACCCTTGGCGTCACCGGTTACGAGTGCCTTCTAACCCTTGAGTTTCAAATCCACGGCGGCGTCTCCTCAGGCGGCCGCTGCGAGATACTTCTTGCTGATCGCTGCGCCGACCGAATACTTGGGATCAACGAAATTGCCGAGCCGCACCTTGCCGCATTGGCTAAGCATCATGTAGGCATCCCAGCGGTCAAAGCCGTACTCCTTCTCCATCCACAGCACCAGTTCGTGGTACGCGATGCGTGTTGCGTCCTCGAGTGGGCGGGCGCTGCCGATTGCCATCAGCAGCTCATCCGTTTCGAGGCGCGGCCATTCGATATGCCAGCCCTTGATCAGATCGACGTGAATCGTGGTCGTGCTGGAGAATTCGACAGCGGTGCCGCACACTTCGCCGTCGCCCTGGCAGGCGTGCGCGTCGCCGATAAAGAGCCGCGCACCGGCGGAGCGCACCGGCAGATAAGTGATGCTGCCCGGCCCCATATCGGGCACGTCCATATTGCCGCCGTGGTTGTCCGGCGTGAGCGAATTGATCGAGTCGATTTCCGGCGACAGGCTCAGCGTGCCGATATGCGGCTTGTACGGCAGCGTCACGCGCTTGCTCCAGTAGACGCCTTCTTCGTCCACATCGATCTTGCGGGTAATCTCGGGCAGCGGCTCATTGAGCGTCGCGGTGTATTCCGTACCCGTCAGAGCACCGAAGCGCGGAATCAGGCAGCAGGTACCGCGAGGGTTGTCGCCGCGCGGCAGCATCGATTCGATATACACCGCCACCACGTCGCCCTTCTCCGCGCCTTCGATCATGATCGGGCCGCTCTGCGGATTCAGGAACGGCACCCGCAGCTTCTGGCTGGGCAAATCCTGTTCCGTGAGGATCTTGCCGTCGAACGCATCGCGCGTCTGAACCACCACCCGGTCGCCCGGCGCAATGCTCATGACAGGCGCGGAGTACGGCCCGATGGTGTAGTGAAAGGTGCCCTGACGGGATTCACTGAGCTCATGCGTTACGCGAACCTCGCCGCGTGCGACGCCGCGCGTGTGCATGATCGATTGTTCTAGCCATTTCATCATGGGGTTCCTGCTCGAATGTGGGTTGTCGACGTGAACGAGTGCCTGGCTGGGCGCCGCATCACACTGAAATCAGTGCTCTGACGTTATTGGCTTCCATCTGGTCTCCAGGCCCTGCCGACACGACCTGGCCTCGCACCAGCACGACATAGTCGTCGGCTACCGCCTGCGCGAAATCGAAAAACTGCTCGACCAGCAGGATCGACAGCGATCCTTTCAGCGAACGGATCACCGCTTCGATCTCCATCACGATCGACGGCTGAATGCCCTCGGTCGGCTCGTCGAGAATCAGCAGCTTCGGATTGGTCAGAAGCGCCCGGCCAATCGCGAGCTGTTGCTGCTGTCCACCGGACAGATTGCCTGCGATGCGCCGGCGCATCGTCTTGAGCACAGGAAAGGTGTGAAAGACGTCGCCAAAAGAAAATTGTTTGCCCTTGGCGGTCTGATTGCGTTCGCCCGCATAGGCACCAATACGCAGGTTTTCTTCGACGCTAAGCTGCGGGAAAATCTCACGTCCTTGCGGTACGTAGCCGAGACCCGCCAGCGTGCGCCGATGCGATGGCGTGCGCGTGATCGGCTGGCCCGCCAGTTCGATTTCGCCGCCTTTGACGGGCAGCAACCCGACGACACACTTCAGCAGCGTCGTCTTGCCCACCCCATTCCGGCCAAGCACGACCGTGCAGGCGCCGTCGGCCACGTTCAGCGACACGTCGCGCAATGTGTGGCTGCTGCCGTAAAACTGGTTGAGCGCGGAAATCTTCAGCATGCCTACCGTCCCAGATAAACCTGAATCACGCGTGGATCATTGCGCACGCGCTCCATCGATCCCTCGCCCAGCAGCTTTCCTTCATGCAACACGCTGACGAGATCCGCGATCTCGCCGACAAAATCCATGTCATGTTCGATCACCACCACCGCCCGGTCCGGCGACTTGAGACGCGAGATCAGTTCGGCAGTGCGGGCGGTTTCGTGGTCGGTCATGCCGGCGACTGGTTCGTCGAGCAGGATCACGTGGGGATCGGCGACCAGCAGCATGCCGATTTCGAGCCACTGCTTCTGGCCGTGCGACAGCGTGCCGGCCAGGCGGTGCCCTTCATGCTCGAGACCGATCGTCTCGAGTACTTCGTCGATACGCCGGTTCTGGTGGGCGCCGAGACGCGAGCGAACCATCTCCGCATAGCCACGCCCGTTGCGAATCGCCAGTTCGAGGTTTTCGCGGACCCGCAGCGCTTCAAACACGCTTGGCTTCTGGAACTTGCGGCCGATGCCGAGGCGCGCGATGGATGCTTCGTCGAGCGTCGCAAGGTTCGTGACCTTGTTGAGAAACACTTCACCGGACGCCGGCCGGGTCTTTCCCGTGATGACGTCCATCAAGGTCGTCTTGCCCGCGCCGTTCGGGCCGATGATGGCGCGAATCTCGCCGTATCGAAACTCCATCGACAGGTTCGTGATCGCCGCGAAACCGGAAAACGTGACACACAGCCCACTGATGTAGACGGCGGTGGCGCGCGGTGGCTGAATCATTGGCTGCCCCCGTTGTTTTCGAGGCCAGCGGCCTTGAGCGCGCCCCACAGGCCATTGCTGGAATACACGACAATCACGAGTGTCACGCCAGCAAGAATGAACGGCCACAGCGCCGGCAGTTGCGCCGTCAGCCAGAACTTGAGTCCGTTGACCACGATGGCGCCCACGATTGCGCCGATCAGGGTGCCGCGCCCACCAATGGCCACCCAGACGGCGATCTCGACGGACAGTTGCGGCGACACGATAGTCGGGTTGACGATGCCGACCTGCGGCACGTACAGCATCCCGGCAAACGCGGCGAGCACGGCGGACAGACACCACGCGAAGAGCTTCAGCGTATGCGTGCGATAGCCGAGAAAGCGCATCCTTGCTTCATCGTCGCGCACCGCGATTAGCGCCCTGCCGAAACTGGAGCGGGAGAGAAAGCGCACGCCGATATAGGCCGCCACCAGCAGCAGGCACGAACACACCGCGAGGCCGATCTGCGTAGAGGTATCGGCGAGCCTATGGCCCGCGAGGCTCGTGAAGCCGGTCATGCCGTTGTTGCCGCCGAGGCCCACGTCGTTGATGAACAAGAGCAGCATCAGCGCATAAGTCAGCGCCTGAGTGATGATGGACAGATACACGCCATTGATGCGCGAGCGAAACGTAACGAACCCGAACGCGCCCGCAGCCAGCACGGTTACGACGACAGTGGCGATGATCGTCACATCGAGTCGCGAGAGCATCTTCCATGCCGGCGGAAAGTCGCTCGCCCCCATGTATTGCAGGAAGTCCGGCAATACGTGCGTGTCGGCGTAGGCGCCGTTCAGCAGATAGATGGCCATCATATAGCCGCCTATTCCGAAGAAGATGCCGTGCCCGAGGCTCAGAATGCCGGCATAGCCCCACACCAGATCGAGCGCCAGCGCGAGCAGCGCGAAGCACATGATCTGTCCGATCAGGTTGATGCCGAACAGCGACAGATGCAGCGCATTCGATTCCGGAATCACAAAATAGGCCAAAGGCAGATAGAGCGCCAGCAGAACCAGCAGCGGCACGATGCCGACCTCCACGGACTGGCCCATCCATTTCGTTGCGAACGCCGACAAGGTCAATCTCCTGCCGGCACGCGGATCGGGAAACGTATTCATACGCGGGTCTTCAATGCAAAAAGTCCTTGCGGGCGCTTCTGGATGATCAGCACGATGAGCAGAAGCACGGCCACCTTGGCGGCAACTGCTCCGTAGAACGGTTCGATGAACTGGTTGATTTCGCCGAGCGCGAGCGACGACACGACGGTCCCCGCGAGACTGCCCGCGCCGCCGAGCACCACCACCATGAACGAGTCGACGACGAAACCCGTGCCCATCGACGGATTGACGCTCGCGATCTGCGTCAACACCACGCCAGCCAGCCCCGCGAGTCCGGCGCCCAGCCCGAACGCGATGCGATCGACGCGCTCGGCGGGCACGCCGAGGCAGCGCGCCATGTCCCGCAGTTGCGTCGTGGCGCGCATCAGCAAGCCAAGCTTCGTGAAGCGAACCACGGCGAAGGTCGCGCCGAAGATCAACACGGCCAGCACGATGGCAAACACGCGGTTCCAGGTCACGAAAAAGCCCGGCGCGACCTGCATCCCGCCGTTGAGGAAGCCCGGTGTGACGAACTCGACGTTCTGCGAGCCGAACAGCACCTGAATCAGCTTGATGAGCGCGATACTGACCGCCCACGTGGCGAGCAGCGTCTCGAGCGGCCGGCGATACAGAAACCGGATGACGAAGAATTCAAGCAACATGCCGCACGCGGCGCAGATCACGAATGCCACCGGAATCGCAACAAAAATGTAGGCGTCGAACCAGCCTGGCAGATGCGCCTGCATGAAACGTTCGACGAGCCAGGTCGCGTACGCGCCGATCATGATGAATTCGCCGTGCGCGAGATTGATCACGCCCATCAGGCCGAATACGATCGACAGGCCGAGTGCCGTCAGCAACAACACGCCGGCATAGCTCAAGCCGCTGAACAGGATCGACAAGCCCTTGCCAAGCGACAGCCACGTGTCCATGTGGCGAATCGCACCCTGCACCGCGGCGAGCACGTCCGGATCCGAGCGCACGGAATCCTCCGCCGCGAAGTTCGTCAGCGCGGTGCGCGCGGTTTCGCTCGGCGCCTCGGCCACCGCGTTGATCGCTGCCAGGCGGTCGGCCTTCACATTGCTATTGAGACCGCGCTTGGCCAACGCCAGCGTGAGCGTGGCCGCGATATCCGGGTCATGCTGCGCCTTGACCGCACGTGCGACGACGGCAGGGTCGAGCAAGGCAAAGAACTTGTCGACTTGCCGCGCAGCTGCCGCGCGGGTATCCGGCCGCGGCGAGAACAAGTCCATTTCCGCCGACGCCACCGCGAGCTTGCGCATCATCACGATGCTCGGCACGTAGGGCGAATCCGCCGACGCGTTGGCGCGTGGCTGGAGAGTCGTGGCGTCGAGCGCAGGGTGTCCCTGCAGCGTGACCTGACCGTCAGCACCGCACACCAGCGCACCGTTGCGAATCGCATCGACGATCTGACGTGCCCACGCTCGCTCGTGCGTGTCGTCGGACACGCCGGCTTCCACGAGCTGCTCCAGTGCAGCGGCCTTATCGCCGTTCGTCGCGCAGAACGACGCGAGTGTGGCGGCGCGACCCGGCGCGGCGCTCGCGGCCGTGGTCCAGACAAGCGCCAGACAAACGATCGTGCAACAGATCTGCCTGAAATTGATCATGGGTATTTCCATTCGATCCTGCCAGGGATCGGCATCCTTGCGCATGCCGATCCCACAACTGCCAGGCCATGCGGCAGGGACCGTCAAGCCTTGCCGATGAAGGGGCTGAACGGCACCGGCTTCTCGATGTCTTTCGACTTCCACAAAATGTCGAAGCCCTGTTTGGCGTTGATCGAACCGATCATGTCGCCGCGCCACAGATACTGCGTGGAGGCATCCATCTTCACGGTGTAACCCGCCGGATCGACCATGGACTGCCCTGCAAGCGCCTTGCGCACCGCGTCCGTGCTGGTGGAATGCGCTTTCGTCACGGCCTGCGCCCAGAGATTGATGCCCAGGTAAGTCGACACCATCGGGTCGATCACCATGTCCGGTCGATGCTTCAGGTTGTGCGCGCCGACATAGTTCTTCCAGTCGCTCTTGAACTGGCGGTTCTGCGGCGTATCGACGTTCTGGAAATAGCACCAGCAACTGAGGTGGCCAACCAGCGGCGTGGTATCGAGACCTTCGAGATCGCTATCCACCACGTCCAGGCCGAGAATCGGAATATCCGTTGCACGCACACCCTGATTGATCGCTTCCTTGAACATCGCCGGAATCGAATCGCCCACCACGGTCATCACGACGATGGCCTGGCCGCCCGGTTGCGCGGCGAAGTCCTTGATGTCGCGCACGATGGTCTGGAAATTCGACTGCCCGAACGGAACGTAATGTTCACGCCATGCCGAGTCCGGAATGCCTTTGGTCTTCAGATAGCCCTTGAGCATCTTGTTGATCGTGCGCGGCCACACGTAGTCACTGCCGATCATGTAGAAGCGCCTGGCACCGCCGCCCTGCTCGCTCATCAGGTAATCGATCGCCGGGAGCACCGAGCTGCTCGGCGGCGAATTCAGATAGACAACGTTCTTCGACTGCTCTTCGCCTTCGAAGTGAAGCGGATAAAACAGCAGACTGTTTTGCGACTCGACCACCGGCAACACCGACTTGCGCGATACCGACGTCCAGCAGCCGAACAGCGCCGCGCATTGGTCGCGCAGGATCAGTTGTTTCGCGAGCTGGGCATACATGGGCCAATCCGACGCCGGATCGACAACGACACCTTGCAGCTTGCGCCCGAGCACGCCCCCCTTGGCGTTGATCTGATCGATCGTCATCAGTGCCGTATCTTTTAACAGCGACTCGCCGTTGGCCATCGTGCCCGATTGCGAGAACAACAGGCCGAGCTTGACCGGATCGCCGGCACCCGCGGCAAACGCAGTCTTAGGTAGCGCGGTGCCCGCAGCGCTCACCAATCCGGAGCCGACTGCCGACAGGAAAGTACGTCTTTTCATTTGCTTCACTCCGACATGGATTAGAAATCGCAAACGCAAAAAGCCCGAAACCAGACACGCTGGTTTCGGGCTCTTTTGGCCGGTGCCGCTCAAGACGCCTTTGTCTCGAACAGCTAAATGGATGCTGTACGTCCCCGCTTTGCACGACGGGTCGGCGCGACTCTACATGCAATGGCCATGCCAGAACCTGCGGTTTGAGAGGACAGCTGCCGCAAATTCCTTTTGTGCGGCGAATGCAAATTGATCAGTTGCGTTTCCGGCAAAGCGGACAGCATCATAAATAAAGTGCTCTGCGCGGTTGACGCCCTTAGCACCGCACTACGACAGCGCTCGCGCGCACCAGCCCGGTGCCGCACGCACAAACAGCGCACTTTCAAAACGGAGCGACCATGGGTTTTGACGAATGACCCGTATTGACGCCGGCCTTGCCTCGGAGCCAATCAGAATTGGCGCCCTGTATTCGCGCTCAGGTGTAACTTCAGCGGCGGAGCTCACTCAACTGCAAGCCACCATGCTTGCGGTGGAGGAGATCAATCGCGCAGGGGGCGTGTCGGGACGCGAGATCGAACTCGTCTGTCTGGATCCGCAATGCCAGCCTCGGCGATATGCGGAACTCGCCGAACAACTGATTCTCGAACATCGGGTCAGGGTGATCGTCGGTTGCTATATGTCCAGCACGCGCAAGGCGGTCATTCCGATTGTCGAGCGGCACAATGCGCTGCTCTTCTACGCGACACCGTATGAAGGCTTCGAATACAGCCGCAATGTGATCTACACGGGGGCGGCGCCCAATCAGAACACCCTGCCGCTTGCCGGTTTCATGCTCACGCAGTTCGGCTCGCGGGTGAGCATGATCGGTTCGGATTACGTGTGCCCCTACGAGTCGAATCGCGTGATGAGCGATCTGATCCTCGAGCGGGGCGGTGAAAAACTGGATGAAACCTATCTGCCGCTCGACGCGCCGTGGGAAAGTTATCTGGATGCAGCCAAGCGGATCAAGCAACTCGCTCCCGACTTTATTTTCTCCACGGTAGTGGGCGAAGGCATTCCGCATCTGTACCGTGCATTTGCGCAGGTTAGGCTCGATCCGTACCGCACGCCTATCGCCAGCCACATGACCAGTGAAGCCGAAATTGCAATAATGGGAAACGACCTCGCGCAAGGGCACATCACCTCCGCCACCTACTTCCAGAGTGTGGGTACAGCCGCGAACCTCGGCGCCGTTGCCCGCTATCAGGCCCGCTTCGGCGACGATCAGCCGACCAACATGTGCTGGGAAGCCTCCTATTTCCAGATGCATCTGCTCGCGGATGCGATCCGCCGCTTCGGCTCCGACGACCCGACGCTGTTGCTGCGCGTGTTGCCCGGACTCGAATTCGACGCTCCACAAGGCCGCGTCCGTATTGACGAGCACAATAACCACACCTACCTGCACCCACTAATCGGGCGAGTCGACGCGCGTGGCCGCTTCGATATCATTGGGCGCGCGCCCGAACGCGTGAAAGCGGATCCTTATGTCGTTTCTCACAGCACGCCAGCGTGGACCGCGCAAGCGCATCCTGAACTCGCACGCGCGGGAGCCTATCGATGAAGCGGGCCGCGCAGACGCCGGCGATCCTGCGCGACCTGCGTTCGCTGAAAGTCGTGGTGATTCATCCGCGGGATCAGGATTGCGAAGAACTGCTCGCGCAGCTTCAGCGCATTGGCTGCGACGTGGAAGTATGCTGGCCGCGCCTCGATGCCCTGCCGTGCAACACCGGCCTCGTCATCATGGCGATTCGTCCTGAGGCGCTGTCGGTCGATTATCCGTGGCTTGGAACCAGTACGTCACCGCCGGTGATTCCGGTCGTGACGTACGAGAATCCGATCACCATCGAAGCGGTACTACAGTTGAATGCGTTCGCAACGATTCCCTCGCCGGTGCGCTCCTTCGGGTTGTTGACCGCCATTGCCGTTGCGCTTACGCAATTCAAAGCATCCCGCTCGCGTGAGCGATACATAGAACGGCTCGAGCAGAAGCAGGCAAAGGTCCTCGTGATCCGTCAGGCCACACGGATCGTCATGGACTCGCGCGGCATGTCCGAAGAAGATGCGTATCAACTGCTGCGCTCACAGGCCATGCTCAAACGCGAACAGATCGAGACGGTGGCTGGCGACATCGTGAAGGCATACGAGACCCTGAGTTTCTGACACTCGCCCCGCCTGGATTGTCCTGAGACGAAATGGCTCTGTCAGCTCGTGCGTTCATCTCGCCGATGACTTGCCAATGCATTCAGCGCGACGATCGCCGATATAAGCGTCGTTCTGTGCGGTCGCGCCGGCATGCTGCTCGATGCAATGCGCGGCATCTGCCGCGCATCGGGCGGTAAATCCACCGCTCGATGCCGTGGGCACCGGAATCGGCCGGCCCGGCACCGCCCATCGCTCGCTATCAGCTTGCCGGCGACGCTAGCCCGGCATCTCCGCGGTCACCTGCACTTCGACCAGCGCGCCGTAATGCAGCTGCGCGGATACCGCCACGGTGCGCGCCGGGCGGTGCTCGCCGAGCGCGTCCGCATACGCGCGGTCGACCGCCGGCCAATGCGCGATGTCGGTCACGAATATCGTCGCGTTGACGATGTGCTGCATCGACGAACCTGCCGCTTCGAGCACGTGGCGCACGTTCTTCAGCGCCTGCGCAGCCTGGGCGCCGACGTCCGGATCGAGCACGCCGGGACGCGCGGGATCGAACGGCAGTTGCCCCGCGACGAAAACCAGCCCGCCCGCGACGACTGCCTGACTGTAATGCCCGCCCGCTCGCGGCGCGTTGTCTGTCTGAATGAATTGCATCGATCGGATACCTGATAAAAAAACGAAACGTCAGCGGCCGGCAAGCACGCCGAGCAGCAGCCGGTTGAACACGCCCGGGCTGTCCAGCGACGAGATATGCGCCGCGCCTTCGATCAGCGCATAACGGGCATTCGGCATCGCGTCGCTGACCGCGCGCACCGTGTCGGGCGGAAACAGCTTGTCCTCGCTGCCGGCGATGACGAGCGCGGGCAGCGTGATCTGTGCGAGACGCTCGCGCACGTCGAACCGGCGCATCCCGAGTGCCACATGGCTTAGCGACGCGCCGCTGGCGCGCCGTGCGAGTTCGCACCAGCTTTCGTACGCGCCTTGCCCCGCCGCGCTCGTGCGGAACGCTTCATTGAGCATCGCGGGCCACGTCGCCTGGAAGCGCTTCAGCGGCCCGTCGGGCTGCGCGAACATCGCGAGCCAGCCGTCGACCACGGGCCCGAGTTCCGGCATCGCGAAGCTCGCCTGCGAGTTCGCGACGACGAGCGCCCCGACGCGCTGCGGATGATCGAGCGCCATCTGCAGCGCGATCATTCCGCCGAGCGACAGTCCGCATACGTGCGCGCGCTCGACGCCGAGATGATCGAGCAGCGCGATCAGGTCGTCCGCGAAGTCCTCGACGGTCGTCACGTCGGTCGCCGCCTGCGACTGGCCGTGGCCGCGCAGGTCCGGCACGATCGCGCGATAGCCCGCGAACGTCAGCGCCGCGATTTGCTGCATCCACGCCATGCCGGCGTTCGTGAAGCCGTGCACCAGCAGCACCGGCTCGCCGGCACCGCTATCGACGTAATGGAGCTTGCGCTCGCGATGGGTCAAAAAAGACATGTCATCTCCGTGCGCCGCTCAATGCGGCGGTGATCTCTTCGAGGGACTGGCCGCGCGTTTCATAGCCGAGCAGATAACCACCGATCGCGCCGATCAGCAGCACCACGGCAAGCGCGACGAAAAAATCGTAGCCGGGCGCGCCGGCGCTCAGCAGCGCGCCGAGCGCCGGCGCGGCGACAATCCCGCCGATGCGCTGCCACGACGCCGCCCAGCCGGTGCCCACGGCGCGAAAGCGCGTCGGGTAGATCTCGCTCGTGTACGCGAACAGCGGGCCGCCCGCGCCGCCGGATGCGAACAGCGCGGTCAGCGCGCCGAGCGCGAGAATCGCGCCGGGCGTCGTCGCGCGGCCCCACGCGAGCATCAGCAGGCCGCCGACGCCGAGCAGCATCGATACCGTCGCGCGCCGCCCGAGCCGCTCCAGCAGCGCGCCGCCGAACAGATTCCCGAGCGCGCCCGCGCCGGTGATCACGCCGGTGAACACGAAGCTGCGCACGAGCGGAAAACCCATCTTCGCGAAGATCGACGGCAGCCAGATCGCGAGACCGAAGAACACGGCGCCGCCGGTAAACTGCATCAGCCAGATGCCGAGCGTCGCGCGCAGATAACCGCCGCTGACGATTTCGCGCACGCGCGCCGGTTCCACCGCGACCACGCGTGCGGCGGGCTGCGCCGTTGCGGGATCGACGGTGGACAAACGCTCGACGATCGCACCCGCTTCGCTCAGGCGCCCCTTCGAGATCAGGAAGCGCACCGACTCCGGCATGCGCGCCCACAGCGCCAGCAGCAGCAGCGCGGGCAGCGCGCCGACGACGAACATTCCGCGCCATGTATACGCGGGCACGATCCACACCGCGACGAACGCCGCGAAGAAACTGGAGCCCTGCCAGAAGAACACGCTCGACGCGAGCAACAGCCCGCGCCGGCGCGTCGGCATGAACTCCGACAGATACGTGAATACGAGCGGCACCTCCGCGCCGAGCCCGACGCCCTGCAGGATGCGCAGCACGAACAGCGATGTGTGGCTCCACGCAGCGGCGGCCACGAGGCTCAACAAGCAGTACGCGACGATCGACGCGATCATCGCGCGGCGCCGGCCATAGCGGTCGGCGACGAAGCCGATCAGCGTCGAGCCCGCGAACATGCCGAAGAACACACTCGACGCGAGCAGCCCGGCCTGCGCGCCGGTCAGCGCGAACGCGGCGACGATGCCCGGCAGGACGAGCCCCATCATGTTGATGTCGAAGCCGTCGAAGAAATGGCCGAGCGCGGCGGCAATGTACAGACGCGCGTGCATCGGCGTGAACGCGGAGCGGTCGAGGCTGTCGAGCAGCGCGTTCGCGCCGTGCGCGGCGGCCGGTGCGCGAGCGGTCGGCTGCGCGGACGAAAGGACTTCGGGACTGGCCACGGCGGTTTCCCCTGTTGGTGACGGTCTGCTCGATCGATGCCGATCGTTGTGTGCGATCGCTGGATTGGAAACCAGCCTATTTTATTTGTCAACATATTGGACAAAATGTCCAGATCAGGGAGAGGTAACGGCGGAGCGTCCTATAATCGGGCGCACGCCGCGGTGCCCGCGGTTTTTTGCTGCCGTTTGCGATCGCGAGGAGAACGCCGAAGATGATCACCCGGAAGAAGACGTCGCCGTCCAGCCGCCGCGGCAATGCCGCAGCGCACAGCGGTGCCGGCAGGAGCGACGCGGACCTGCGCCTCGCGACGCTCGCTGCCGTCCTCGAACCGATGGCGACGACGTTCGGTGAACACTGCGAAATCGTGCTGCACGACTACCGGCGCCCCGACCACTCGGTGGTCGCGGTGGCCGGCAACGTCACGCATCGCAAGGTCGGGAGCGCGATGTCGGAAATCGGGCTGTCGGTGATGGCCGAAGGCGATCTCGCCGAGGACCGGCTGAACTACCTCGCGGCGACGCCCGCCGGGCGCATCGTGAAATCGTCGACGATCGTGCTGCGCGATTCGGCCGGCAGGATGTTCGGCGCGCTGTGCATCAACCTCGACATCACCGAGTTGCGCCAGGCGGCGCACGTGCTCGCGGGAATACTTGGCGAGCCACTCGCGACGCCGTCGCCGACGACGTTCGTCGACGACATCCGCGTGGTGATCGACACGGTGCTCGCAGAGCAATTGAGCGGCCGGGCGGCCGGGTCGCTGACACGCCGCGACCGGCTCGACATCTTCCGGGCGCTCGATGCGCGCGGCGTGTTCGGCATCAAGCGCGGATTGTCCGAGGTGGCCGAACGGCTCGGCATTTCACGTGCGACGGGATACACCTATTTGCAGCAGGTACGCGGCGCAGTCTGACCACGGAATCCTGGCCCCCGCTGTCCCCGCTGTCCCCGCTGCCCCCGCTGACACCTGCCTGGCCAGCGCTCCACATCCTGGCTGATGTATCCGCGAGAACGAGCGGTAGCGGCCGCCGGATGCGCGCGCGGCGCGGATGACCTCGTTGGTCGTCGCGCAGCAGGTGGCTCATGACGGGTGTTGCCGGAGCGGCGAACCCGCCACGAGCCTGGCGAATCTTGCGCGTTCAACGACCGCCGCGCCAGCGGCGCAGCGAGGTCCCGCTAGCCCCCAACTTCTGCACCGGCCATCTGCCCGTTGTACCAGTCGAGAATCTGCTCACCGTTCCAGTGCAGCACACCCGGATGCCGGTTGATGTGCTCATACACCTGCTCCAGATAGTCGATGCGGAACGGCTGCCCGCTGATGTACGGATGGATCGCGATCGCCATGATTTTCGGCCGCTCGGCACCTTCCTCGTAGTACCGGTCGAACGTATCCACGCATTTGCGTGTCCAGTACGCGGCCTCGTGGTGTTGCACCATCATCATCGTGATGTCGTTGTTCTCCATCGTGTACGGCAGCGTGACAAGCGGACCGCTATCGGTCGAAATGACGGTGGGCTCGTCGTCGTACACCCAGTCGCCGATGTACCGGATACCGGCGCCGGCCAGCAGTTCGGGCGTTTCGAGCGTCTGCGTCAGGCCCGGCCCGAGCCAGCCCACCGGCCGCTTGCCCGTGAATTTTTCGATCGTGTCGAGGCTCCGGTCGATCATCTCCTTCTGGTCTTCTACCTTATGTATCGGCATCTGCTCGTACGCGTGGCCCATGAATTCCCATCCCGCGTCGCGGCAGGCGGCCGCGACCCGCGGATAGTCGACACACACGCGGGCGTTGATCGACAACGTGGGACGAATGGAAAGCGCGTCGTACAGCTTCTTGAACCGCCAGAAGCCGACCCGCATGCCGTACTCGTGCCACGACCAGTTGGGCACGTCGGGCAACATGACGGCGCCGGTCGGCGCGGGAAGCACCTGACGCGCCATCGGCCGCGCGATGTCCCACGCTTCGAGATTGACGATGGTCCACACGACCACTCGCGCGTCGCCGGGCAACTTGAGTGGTGGGCGATCGACGATCGCTGAATAATCGACACGTTCACGAGGAGTCTTCGACATGACTGAGTTCCTGAGGAAGCCGCTTGTCGCGGCGGAGGGATACCGGCGACGAACGCGTCGCGCAGTGAAAGACAGGATTCGTGACGTCAGAACACATGACTGATACCGGCCATTACGCCAGTCTGGTTTTCGCCCGGATCGGTGGTGCCCAGACCGTTGACGCCGATATGCGCGTTGCCACGATTGCTTGCGTACGAGCCGCTCACATACAGATTCGTTTGCTTCGACAGGTAGTAATCGAGCGTTGCCGCGAAGGTCAGCGCGTTCGCCGACGCCCCCGAGTAATGCGTGTAGTACACGGCGTCGCTGAGCTTCCATGCAGCCGAGAAGCGATAGTCGACGCCGCCCCACCAGAGCGCATTCACGGCTGTGACGCCGGAGACATTCGAATTCGCGTTCTTGTAGCCGACGAACGCCTGCGCATCGCCGAGCTTGTAGTTCGCGGCGACCGCGATATAGCGGTAGCGGTCGTTCTGCGTCTGCGTCGTCGTGCCGAAATACTGCTCGACGACGGCGCCCGTTTCGAACGGCCCGCTCGCATAATCCAGCTGCACCGACTCTTCGCGGCCGACCTTCGGCTCGCCGGGCAGCGCGCTGTCACCACCGTAGTTGAATGCGTAAAGCAGCGCGGTATAGAACGGGCCGAACTGCCCCGTGTATTTGATCGCGTTGTTCGAGCGATCGTTGAATGCAGCGTCCTGCTTGACGATGCCGTAGTTGAACACGTGCTCCGGGTCGTACAGCCGCGCAAAGTCGTAGAGCGGCGTCGCGTTGCGACCCAACATCAGCGTGCCGAACGGGTTGCTCAGACCGACATACGCGTAGCGCCCCCACTCGACGCCCTGGGTGTACATGCCCGTATTCGGATCGATCCCGGCTTCGAGCCTGAAGACTGCCGTCAGCCCGCCGCCGAGATCCTCGGTGCCGTTCACGCCGAAGCGCGACGGACGCTCGCCGCCCTGAATCAGACCAACCAGACTGCCTGCCTTCTTCGGCTGCGCGTTCACGTATTGAATCGCGTTGTCCAGAACCCCATACAGCGTCACTGACGATTGCGCATGCGCCGCGCCGGCAAGCAAACTCAGTGATAACGGCATCAGTACTCTTTTCATGATACGGATTCCTAATATAGTTATTGACGTAAATTTCCGGAAATGCTCGAACCCTGTGCCTACGATGAACGGGGTGTCAGTTCGGGGCTGCGAGGCTGCTCGCGAACCGAAGCAGCGCATGGTCGGCGTGGCGCGGTCCGATCACCGACAGGCCGATCGCGCGGCCGTCGGCGCTCGCCACCGGCATCGTGATCTGCGGCAGGCCCGCGAGACTGGCGATGCACAGCAGTCGCAGCGCACGCGTGCGACTCGCGTCCGACGACGCCATGCCCTTCAGCGGCGCGGGATAGGCGACCGTCGGAATGCAGATCAACGCGCCGGACAGCGCCTCGTCAAGCGAGTTCGCGATCCGGCGGCGCTCGTCACGCGCGCGTGCGGCCGCTGTCTCGTCGATGGTCGACGCCCACTGAAATCGCTCCCGAATGCCCGGCCCGAACGTGGGCTTCGCGCGTTCTATCCACGCGCCGTGGCTTTGCCATACTTCGCGACCCTGAGTAATTCTAAATACCTGCTGCCAGCTATCCAGCGCATCGCCGGTCAGCGATTCCCGGCTGACCTGCGCGAAGCGGTCCGCGAGTGCCGCCATGCTCCCCGACAGTGCGGCGGTCACGACCGGATCGGCATTCGACCACGCATCATCGGGCAACAGCAGCCGCTTCGACGATTCGCACGACGACTGCAGTGACGCCGGCAGCAATACGTCGGCAACGCGAGACAGCAGTCCGACTCCCGATGTGATCCAGCCGATCACGTCGTAGCTGGGCGCCAGCGGCACCACGCCTTCGCTGCTGATCGATCCGTGGGTCGGACGAAACCCCCACACCCCACAGAACGATGCGGGCAGGCGTATCGATCCGGCCGTGTCGGTGCCGAGTCCGATATCGCACAGACCACTGCCGACCGCGACCGCAGACCCCGCCGACGACCCGCCCGGAATGCAAGCCGGGCTCGCGGGATTAACCGGGGTGCCGTAGTGATGGTTTTCGCCATTCAGGCTGTACGCGAGTTCGTCGGTCAGGGTCTTGCCGACAATGTCGGCGCCGACCGCGAGCAATGCGGCGACTGCGGGTGCATGCCGATCCGCCGGCGCATGCGTCGCGCGCCAGTCGGGATTGCCGGCGCCCGTGCGATGACCCGCCACGTCGAACACGTCCTTCACGCCCACGCGCAGGCGTGCAAGCGGCCCGGCTTCTGCGCCTCGAATGTCGAACATGCCGGCGGGTGCAAACGCACCCGTCTCATCATTTCGGACCTCGAACGTCATGCTGCCGCTCCGGCTGTCAAAACAGGCAAGGGATAGATGGCCATATAGTGGAATCCGTTATACGATCTGTTGGGAGGATCGTATTTTTCCCGCAATATCACGGTCAATCACGTCAATAATCAGTCCATTATCTGGAACTTGAATCGGGATGCCGAAGACCACCGAAACCGCCGCGCCGACCGGTGCACAAACGATTCATCGCGCGATCCGCGCGCTCAAGTTCGTGGCGACGCAGCCTGAGCGCGGCATTCGCCTCGTCGATCTCGCGGAGGCGATGGGCCTCGAACGCCCGACCGCTCACCGGCTGCTCAAGGCACTGACAGAAGAGCGAATGCTCGTTCAACATCCCGGCTCGCGCCGCTACAGCCTCGGCGCACTCCTGTTCGAACTAGGGCTAGCGGCGGCCCATCAATACAATCTGCGCGACGTGGCGCAGCCGGTGCTGAAAATGCTTGCCGAGGAAACCGGCGATACGTCGTTTCTATTCGTGCGCAGCGGCAGCGACGCGGTATGCATCGCGCGGCAAGGCGGCACGCATCCCATCCAGACGCCCGTCGTGCCGGCAGGCGCGCGGCAGCCTCTCGGCGTCAATGCCGGCGGCCTTGCGCTGCTGAGCGCGCTGCCCGAGCAGGAAGCCGTGCAGATCATTCATTCGATCGAACCACGGCTCGCCGCGTATGGCGATCTCGAAGTCGAGCAGCTCGTCCGTTACTGGGAGCGAGCACGCAAGCTCGGTTACGCGTTGATCGGCGAGCACGCGGTGCCCGGCATCTCGGCCGTCGGCCTGCCGGTCGTCAACGCGGCCGGCCTCCCGATCGCGGCGATCACGGTGGCGAGCATTCATTCGCGGATGTCCGGCACGCGGCTTGCGTCGATCGTTCCGCTCCTGAAGAAAGCGGCATCCGAACTCACCGCGTTGCTGCGTCAGTAACCGCCGCTTCGAACCAGCGCGCTACCTACTGCGTGCCCCTGTCCGCTTCGCCGAGCGCGGCGACGGCATGGAAGATGCCGCGAATCGCACTCGCGTCGATGCCGCGCGTGATGAACACGATCCGGCTGTCGACGTCGCCCGTCGGCCAGCGATCGAGATGCACCGGTTCATGAAACACGTGCTGCACGGCCTGCACGAGCACCGGCGCCCCCACCACGTTCACGATCCCCTTCACGCGCAGCAGATCGGGACCTCTCATCGACGTCAGCAGCGACATCGCGGCAGTGAACACCGGCCACGTGAACGGGACATCGAAGCGTAACGACAGCGTGTCGATGTGCGGATCGTGTACCGCAGTCGTGGTCCGGCCAAGGTAGCGTCCACTTTCTTCGACCGCTGAGTCTTCGACCGCTGAGTCAGGCGCCTCGCCGAGAAAACGCAGCGTCGCGGGACCCGCCCGCGAGCTCGCTACGCCGAGCTCGCACAACGTCTCCGGATCGATTTCGCCGTTCACCACCGGAACGATGCTCGCGTGCCGGTTGATGCGCGCAATTCGCGTTTCGAGCGCGGCAACGTGGTCGGGCTGTGCGAGATCCGTCTTGCTGACCAGCACGCGATCGGCGAGCGCGATCTGCCGGATCGCTTCGGGATGCCGATCGATCTGCGCCGCGCCGTTCACCGCGTCGACGAGCGTGATCGTGCCGTCCAGCCGATACCGGCTCGCGATCAACGTATCGCTGATCAGCGTCTGGATGACGGGCGCGGGATCGGCGAGACCCGTCGTTTCGACGACAACCCGGTCGAAGTCCGGTATTTCGCCCGCAGACCGCTGCGCGAACAGCAGCCGCAGCGTCTCCTGAAGGTCGGTGCGCAGCGCACAGCACAGACAGCCGTTGCTCAGCAGCGAAACACTCTCGGACGACACGCTCACCAGATCATGATCGATGCCGATCTCGCCGATTTCGTTGATCACGACGGCCACCCGGTTCATGCGGGGATGGCGAACAAGCCGACTGATCAGCGTCGTCTTTCCGCTGCCGAGAAAACCGGTGATCAACGAAACAGGCAATTTGCCTGCGAGCGGGTCGCGACGGAAGGCCATGATGGGGCGCGTGAAATCAAATGGTCATTTCGAGGATGTACAACCCGCCCGTGAACCGGTCCACCGCATAGACGATGCCGCGTTCGTCGACGTACACATCGTTGAGCTGCGCGGAACCGGCCGGCGACAACGCCGGCGCGCCGGGCACGTAGTACGCGATTTCCTCGACCCGATAGGGGTTGCTCGTGTCGTACACCCGCACGCCCGCATTGAAGAACGTGCCGACGATGATCGTGTCCGAACGGAAGGAACACGGAACCGGCAGGTTTTCGTGCAGGTTGTGTGCGCCGAAGCGACCGCCGCGCTTCACGAACGCCTCCACCGGCGGCGCGGGAAACGTGCCGATCGGCAGCGGATTCGCGTCGTCGCGCGCATCGACCACCCAGACCAGCTTCGGCCAGTCCGCGCCGTCGTCCTGCACGCATTCGTCGCTGACGATCCATAGATTCCGGTCGAACAGCGGCAGCACGGTATGCGTGAAGCCGTTGAACGGCGGCGAATGATTCCAGTGCGACACGACCTTGATGTTGCTCTTGTCGGCAATGTCGAGCACCACCGCGCCGCCGTCGATGTAGCCGACGTACGCGCGGTCCGGGCGTTGCGGAAACACATTCGTGTTGTGCGCGCGAAAGCCGGTGTCGAACTGCTTCGGCAGCCGCGCCGGCGGGGACTCCGCGTCGCCCTCCTGCGTGCCCGGCAGCCACCAGCGTCCAGCCTCGATCGGCTTCGCCGGATTGGACACATCGACGATCCGGTAGAACTGGTCGTCGAGCGGATTGCGCGGCCGGGAATCCGGCGAGCCGGCAGCCATGTGCACGTACTGTCCATCGACGAACCACAACGCGTGCACGCCACGCGACGCAGAACCGGAACAGTCGAAATGCGAAATCACGCGCGGCTTTTCCGGCACGCTGACGTCGAACAGGTCGAAGCCGGCCGGCGTAATGCCGACGCTGCTCGCCTGATACGCGACGGCCATCACGTCGCCGACCACATCGAGTGAGTTCGAGCGCAGCTTCATGTGCGGCAGATCGGTTTGCACGATCACGCGCGGCTTGTACGGATCGGTGACGTCGACACCCGAAAAATTTTTGGGCGCGCCTTCATGCGCGAGCCACAGAATCCGGCGCCCGTCTTTGGTCAACTGCATCGAAATGCCTTCGCCGAGGCCACCGAAACCGTTGAGTTCGTGATGTGCGAGCAGCCGCATGTTCCATGCGAGCGTCTGGCCCGCGCGGCTGGCGGGATGCGAAACGTGCGACACAGTCAAGAGGAGACTCCCATCGAGAAATGAACTGGATACCGATGTGCACTAGGTCGTGGACAGCGCGTGCTCGTCGGCTGCGCGTCGATGCGCGGTGCGCGTCGTCAGCGCGTTATCGAAGAACAGCATCGCGGCGATCGCGATCGCCGGAAACAGCCCGAGTTGCACGAGCGCCGCCGTGCTCCAGCCCAGATGACCCACCAGCGCACCGAGCAACATGCCGGAAAACGCTGCGGGAAGATAATGCGCGGACGACGCGATGCCGGATGACCGGCCGAGAAACTCGCGGCGCACGCTTCGCTGCGTCAGCGAATAGATGTTGACGAACAGCACGCCGCTTGCGCAGATACCCTGCAGCAGGCTCAGCACGGCCTGTCCGCCGGTCCCGCGGACGACGCTGAACATCAGCAGATAGACGCTCATCGATCCGAGCGCCGCCCCGATGACGAGGCGCTTCTGGTTCAGCCGGTCGCCGATGAAGCCCGCCGGCAGCCCCATGAACGCGCCGACGCCGTACATGCTCGCGCACAGCGCGGTGGCCTGGGTGCTGAAGTGCAGCGACGTCTTCAGGAACGTCGGATACAGACCGAGGTAGGCGAACGTGGACAGTCCGACCATCACGTTCGCGATCGACACCAGCACCAGATTGCGCGTCATGAGCCTCGCCGGCAGGTGCGCCTGCTCATGGCGCTCGCGCCCCGCCATGGCCATGCCCCCCGCTTCCGAAAACGGCTTGCGCACGACGAGCCAGAAGATCGCGCAGAACGCGAGGCCGAGCGCTCCGAATGCGATCATCGGGATCTGCCAGCGTTCGCCGGTCGCGAGAAACAACTGCATGCCGGCGACCGGCCCGAGAAATGCGCCAATCCCGTATGCGGCGTTCAACGAACCGATCGCCGCGGTTCGATGCCGGTAGAAGTACGCACCGACCATCGTGAACAGGGCCGTCTGCTGCAACGCTTCGCCGACGCCGGTCAACACCCGATACGCGCTCAGGTCCCAGAAGTTATGCGCGCACGCATTCAGCAGCGTGAACAACGAGTACACGAACATGCCGGCTATCGTGACCGTCTTGCGCGACAGACGATCGATCAGATGCCCGGCCGGAAAACCGCCGAGTCCCATGCCGAGCGCAAAGATCGTGGACAGAAACCCACCCTGACTCAGCGAAAACCCATAGTGCCCGTTAATGTAGGGGACCAGTTGCGGATACAGAGACCGGTCCATTGCGTTGGTCACGTACGACAGGGAAACAAACACCAGCAATGCGAGCGATACCGGCATCGACAACGATTGATTCGCAATACTATATTTCTGTCCCGTATCTTGCATGTCGCTTCCCTCGATTGCCGTCGTGATGATCTGTCGGTACGGACTATCGATGGGCAGTAAACCTGTGTCAACGAGCCCGAATTAATGGAACACTATGTGGAATTTTCGCCGGGCACGGGTGCTGGACTACCCTAGAACAACGTACGAATCCCGCTGCCGACGGTAAAGCCCGACGAGTAATTCGTCGCGTGATCGCCGAGCACCGCCGCGTAAACCAGCGTGCGCTTCGACAACGGATAGTCATAACCGACCGACCACGTATTGCGGAATTCGTCGCGCGTGCCGCCGCTCTTCGACATGGCGTCCGACATCAGCACCGTGCCGACGCCCAGCCGGATCGCCGCCCCGAGCTGGCCGAAATTGACGTGATACCCGCCGCTCGCGATCGCGTTCGAGACGTACTGGTATTGCCCGTACAGCTTGACGATGCCGACCTCGTAAGCGACGCCCGCCTGGATCGCCGACTGTGTGGACAGTCCAGGCACGCTCGTCGCGAAATCGCCCGGTACGCTGTTGAACTTGATCTGCTGATACACGACGTTCGCGCTGAGCGGGCCGCCGCGATACTGCACCTGCCCCGCCCACTTGTTCTGCCCCGGCTCGCCCGCCGCGTTGCCGAATGCGTACTGTGCGTTCAGCTGCCAGCCGTCATAGGGCGCGCTCGAATACGTCACGGCATTGCTCCACTCCCCGCCGCCGCCGCCCACGCCCTGACCGTTGACCGGCACATACGTCTGGATCACGGCCGGCGAGAACACGAACGAGTTGAAGAACGGATTGAAGAAGATCGTCGAGTTCCAGTACAGCGGTCCGATCTGGCCCAGCACGAGTTTGCCCCACGGCGCGTTCACCCCCACCCAGGCGTTGCGCGAGAAGAATCCGTCGCCGGCGAAGCGCCCGTAGGTGCCGTTCTGCACCGAGAAATAGCTCTCCAGTTCGAACACCGCCTGGTAGCCGCCGCCGAGATCCTCCGCGCCTTTCAAGCCCCAGAACGACGCCGTCGAGCCGCCGTTGCCGAGCGTCCACGCGGTCTGGCCGCCCAACGCCTTTTTCGCGCCCACGAATGCGTCGACGTCGCCGTACAACTGCACGCTCGACTGCGCCGCGGCGTGGCCGCTCCAGCACAGCGCGGCGAGCGCCGCCGCAGGGAACGCACGCAGCAGTTTCCTGTTCATCTGATTACCTCCGTAGTCTGTTGTTGTATCGATGCGTGGCCGCTCAGTGCATGGCGGCGCGATAGTAGGTCGGGTCGTAGTACTTCGACGGATCGGTCAGCGTCTTATGGGGCGTCGCATAGCGGCTACGCAGATCGAGCACCGTGCGAATGCCCGCGACGTTCATTCGGCCCTTGCGGAAGAAGCCCGCGTGCGGATCGAGCAGCTCGCCGTAAGTGGTCGCCGCGAGTTCGGGCGACATCTGCGGCACGTTCCTGCGCAGGATGCGGATCGCCTCGTCGTGGTTCCTGGGGTCGTACAGCCAGTCGATCGCCTCGACATACGCCCGGATGAACGCCACCACCTTCGCCTTGTTCTGCTTCGCCCATGAGCGGCGCGTCGCCGCGACGTTGCCCTGATACGGGCCGATCACGTCGGTGGCCGTCGCGATCTGGTTGAATCCCTCGTTGCGCGCGAGGATGTTGAACGGCGTCGAGAGCAGCGTCGCCGCGTGCCGGTGTTGCTGCAAGGCCGCCCAGCGCTGCACCATGCCGCCCGCGGTCTCGATCTTGTAGTCGCCCGGTTGCAGGCCTTTGCGCGCAAGCATGTCGTACAGCACGAACGCATAACCGGTCGTGCGCGCATCGACAGACAGCGTCTTGCCGCGCAGGTCGTCGTAGGACTTGATGTCCGGCGCCGCGACGAGGGAGAGGAAACTGCTGTCGCTGCCCATTACCGCGACGAAATCGGGTTGCGGGCCGATCGGCGCTTCGCCCTCGCCTTCCACGTACGCGACGATGTTGTCGATCGCGGTCATCGCGATGTCGAAGCGGCCTTGCGACAGATCGGTCATCTGATTGACCGAACCGGTCGTGCCCTGCAGGATCACGTGAATGCCGTGCTGCGCAAAGAAGCCCTTGTCCTCGGCCACGTAGCTCGGCCAATTGAAGCCACCCGGAAACACGTTGACCGTGACGTCGCCGAGTTGGGGCGTCGTCTTCGCGATGGCGGCCGGTGCATCGCCGATGCCGAAGGCAACCACCGCCGACGCCGTGAACGCCATCACCCATGATTTCATGATTCGTTTCATCGATTAATAATCCTGAATAAATAAACCAGCGAGAGGCCAAAAAATCCGTTCAGACTACCTGGCAGAGGCAGCGCCGCCGGTTGCGCGACCGGCCGGCAGCGCCATCCGCGACGGTTCAAGCGCAAGCGACAGCAAGGCGCCGATGCAGCCCAGCAGCGAAATCTGCACGAGCCCGGCGGCCGACCAGCCGGCAGAGGTCGCCAGCCAACCGATCGTGTAGCCGGCGATCGACGCCGAACCGTACAGGCTCGACACGAACACGCCCGACACCTTGTTGTTCAAATGGCCGCTGACCGAGCGAATGTGATAGCCGGCCAGGTTCACGTAGATCACGCCGCTCGCCACGAGCCCCCATACGAACGACAGCGCCGCTTGTGCTGCCACCGTGGTCGCTGCGTAGAAGAGCCCGTAACCGAGCAGCGCGGCGATCAGGAAGCTCACGCACAGCAGCTTGCGCGCCGACATCCGGTCGCCGAGCCAGCCGCCCGCAATCGAAGCGAACACGCCGAACCCGAATGCACTCATCACGCGACCCGTCATCGCCGGCGTGAAGTGCAGATGCTCGCGCAGGAAAGTCGGATACATGCCGAGATAACCGTAGATGATCAGACCGCCGATCAGGCTCAGCACGGTAAGCAGCAGGGTGTTGCGATTCCACAGCGTGTGCGCGGCGTCGGTCTGCGTGTCGTCCCGACGCTCGGCGGTGCGGGTCTCGCTGAACCACGGACGCACCGCCACGAGGATCAGCACGATCGCCACGAGGCCCAGCAGCCCGAATACGATCATCGGAAAGCGCCAGTCCTGGCGCATCGCGAGAAGACCGCCGCCGGCCAGCGGTCCGACGATCGCGCCGACACCGAACGAGAAGTTCACCGCGCCGACGGCCGTCGAGCGAAAGCGCGTGAAGTAGCTCGTGCCGATCGCGATGATCACCGTCAGTTGCATCGCCTCGCCGATGCCGGTCGCGGCGCGGTACAGCAGCATGTCGGCAAAGCCGTGGGCGCCGGTGGTCAACACCGTGCCGATCGAAAAGATCGCGATGCCGATGATCGTCGCGCTCCTGCGCGACACCCGCGCCAGCAGAAAACCGGTCGGCACGCCGGCCACCGCCATGCCGAGCGTGAAGATCGTCGAAAGCAGGCCGATCTGCGCAAGCCCGAAGCCGAACTCGTGGCGCACGTCGGCCGCGAGCAGCGGGAAGATCTGGCGGTCCATCGCGTTGATCGAGTACGACGCGAGCAACACGACGAACATCGCGACGGCGGCCAGCGTCGAACCGGACGGACGCGACCCGGCCTGCAGCGCAGGCCGCGAAAAAGGACTATTCATCAGCGTCTCGAAGAAGAGGGCGGCCCCTCGGCCGCCGCGTGTGGTGAGAGCGGCGCAGGCCCGTCGTGCCCGCGCGCCACGTGTTGCATTTAGCCCGGGTACGGCGCCGACGCGGTGAACGCGTCGCAGATCGCGCTGCCGGTCGTGAATACGACGCCCTGCCGGGCCTTGATGTGCGCGAGCGCCTCGCGGAAATAACGCATCCGGTGCGGCACGCCCATGATGTACGGATGCACGACCAGCGCCATCACGCGCGGCTCCTTGTGCGCGTCCGCGTACAGCTGCTCGAACTGGTCGATCGCGCGGTCGCGGTACTCGGCCGCCGCGTGGTGCTGGATCAGCATCATCGCGACGTCGTTGCACTCCTGCGTGTAGGGCACGCTGACAATCGGCTTCGTGCGCGTCTTCAGGTACAGCGGCTGGTCGTCGAGCACCCAGTCGCACACATAGTCGTAGCCCTCTTCGACCAGAATGTCCGGGGTCTCCCACGTTTCGGTGAGCCCCGGCCCGAGCCAGCCGCGCGGCGCCTTGCCGGTAAACGCGCGGATCGCCTCGGTGGTCTTGCGGATATCCGCGCGCTCGTCCTCGACCTTCTGCATGTTCTTCTGGCTGAAGCCGTGGCCGATGAACTCCCAGCCGCGATCGAGCGCCGCGCGCGAAATCGGTTCGTAGCTGCCGATCGCCGAACCGTTGATCGCGAGCGCCGCCCGGATGCCGAGCGTGTCGAACACGTCGAGCATCCGCCAGAACGCGACGCGATTGCCGTATTCGTGCCACGCCCAGTTCGGCACGTCCGGCGTCGGCGAGCCGCCCGCGGGCGGCGTCAGCACGGTGCGCGGCATCGTCTCGCGCGGATTCCATTCCTCGATGTTGACGATCACCCACACGGCGAGCCGCGCGCCTTCCGGCAGCGCCAGCTTCGATCGTTCGACGATGGGCGAATACGCGAGACGTTCGTTCGGTAGCAGGTTCATGATTCCCTCGAGCCGATAGTGAAATGGATGGTGTCGAGCCCTTCGATCGCCCCTTCGAGACGGTCGCCCGGCACGACCGGGCCGACGCCCGCAGGCGTGCCGGTGAAGATCAGGTCGCCCGCCTTCAGTTCGTATTGCGTCGACAGGTTCGCGATGATCTCGGGCACGTTCCAGATCATCTGCGCGAGGTCGCCCGTTTGCCGCGCTTCGCCGTTGACCGACAACGTAATGGCGCCGCGCCCGACATGCCCGACGCTCGCCACCGGATGCAGCGGGCCGCACGGCGCAGAGGCGTCGAACGACTTGCCGAGCTCCCACGGCAGCATGCGCTCGCGCATTTCGCGCTGACGGTCGCGGCGCGTCATGTCGATGCCGACCGCGTAGCCGAACACATGGCCGAGCGCATCGCCCACCGCGATGTTTGCGCCGCCGCCGCCGATCGCGACGACGAGTTCGATCTCATGCTGGAAGTCGCTGGTGCATGGCGGATAGGCGAGTTCCGCGCCGTTCGCGACGATCGCATCCGACGGCTTCTGGAAAAAGAACGGCGGGTCGCGCTCATCGCCTTCCTTCATTTCGCGGATATGCTCGACGTAGTTGCGGCCGACGCAGTACACGCGACGCACCGGAAACACACCGGCAGCGCCGGCAATCGCGAGGACGGGGGTAGCCAATGGCACGGCATACGAGGCAGTCAAAGCTTGTCGCTCCTGATGGTGAAGATTCGTTCACACAAATGCTCTGTGTACAATAAACCATTGTCAACGACAAAGTGTATTCACTTTTATGGGTAATGCAGCCATCTGCATTACGCCAGATTGGACGTTTTCTGCACCTTTAGGCGGAATAGTTACCGGATAGCCCGCACGCAGACAGTGAATGAGACGGAGAACCTGCATACTTCTGTGGCCAGATTTACCCATAAGTGTGCTCATTCCTCATTTATAATCATGCACATCTCCAGTCCGAGGACCCTATGGTCGAAAAACCCGCTGCCGCCACGCTCTCCGGCGAACTCGCCGAGCGCATACGCCAGGCGTTGCTCGATGGCATGCTTGCGCCCGGGTCGCGCATCAACGAAGTGTCGTTGAGTCGGGAACTCGCGGTGTCGCGCACGCCGTTGAGGGCTGCACTGCAGATGCTCGCGGGCGAAGGCCTGCTGACCTACACGCCGAATCGCGGCTTTACGGTGCGGGCATTTCCGTTATCGGAAATCGTCGATGCGTATGAAATGCGCGCCCTCGCGGAGGGGCTCGCCACGCGGCTCGCGGCCGAGCGCGGGCTTTCGGCCGAAGCCTGCGTACAGCTGGAAAATGCACTCACGCGCGGCGACGAGATTCTTGCGAGCGACGCCGGTCCGAACGAACAGCGCGCGGAGTACGCGGAGGTCAACGAGATTTTCCATTCGGTCATTCGCCGGGCGGCGAGCTCGCAGCTCGTGTCCGACGTGCTGCGCCTGTGCCAGCAGATTCCGCAGGCTTCCGCGCACAACATCCTGGCGTTCGAGATCGACGACATCCGCGAACGGCACCGGTTTCATCACCGCATTTACGATGCGATTCTGTCGCGCGAACCGCGCGAGGCGGAGACGCTGATGCGCCAGCATGTGGTCAGCGTGAAGACCTCGCTGATTCGCGCGACGAGCCGGCAGTTGAGTTCGGCGCAGAGCGAGGGGGCGGGCGCGCCCCTCAAGAAGGCCACGACGAAATAGACGATGAGCCTGCGTCGCGACGAGCCGCGCCATATCGATCCCGTCCACCAACGAACAACGCCCCCGCCCCGCGGCAGACAACGTCCGTCGAAGAGCCGCTCCCGATACGGTGAGTGCACCGGGCCCAACCCCAGGCGGCCCAACCTCCCGTTTCCGGCTCGTCCGCACGGTCCACATCGCCGGCCTTGCGCTTCGTTCAGATGCCCGCGTGCCGCCCGACCGACACCTTTCACTATCCATTCGGCCGAGCCAGACCTTTCTTCGTCGCCTATATTCTTCCTGCAGCGCCAATGGCTGTCGGGGCATCGGGATATCGCCGGCAAGCCGAATCGCGGCGCAGATAATCAGCTTCACCCAGCAACTATGCACCGCGCATCCACCGGGTTTTTTCGGTCACCCCGGCGGCGCGGGGTGATCGGCATTCCGGCCGCGCGGAACAGGAAACATAAGGCGCTTTGGAGGAAGCTCACCGATGATGACCGTACTCGGCTGCATCGTACAAAAGCACAACCCCTGGCTCGTGCTCGTCGCGCTGTTGGTCGGCACGGCCGGCGCCTGGGTGACCTCCCGCCTCTTTCTGCGCACCGTCAACGCAACAAGGGTGCAACGCCTCGGCTGGCACTTTCTGACCGCGATCTCGGCGGCCGTCGCGATCTGGTGCACGCATTTCATCGCGATGCTCGGTTTCAATCCGGGCGTGCCGTTCATGTTCAACGCGACCGGCACGATGGTGTCGTTGCTGTTCGCGCTGTCGGGCGCGATGATCGGCCTTCTGGTCGCCGCCGAATGGCGCTCGCGGTTTGCTCCCGTCACGGGCGGGATCATCCTCGGCCTCGCGATCGCGCTGATGCATTACACCGGCATGGCGGCCTACCAAGTGGAGGGCATCGTCACGTGGAACGTGCCGTATGTGGTCGCGTCGGTGGTGTTGTCGGTCGTGCTGTCGGTGATCGCGGTGCATTGCGGCGTGACGCACGGGCGGCGCGCCGGCGACGTGATGGCCGGCATGCTGGCGCTCGCCATCGCGACGCTGCACTTCGTCGGCATGACCGCGTTCCAGGTCGAGCCGCTGCAGTTCGAAACGACGCTGATGGACCCGGGCGCCCGCCGCGTCCTCGCGATCGCCGTGGCCTGCGTGGCGTTCGTCATCGTGACGGTGGGCCTCGTGACCTGGCTGCTCGACAACGGCCAGCGCATCGAGTCGCTCGAACAACTGCGCCGGATGGCGTTCACCGATCCGCTGACGGGCTTGCCGAACCGGACCGGCTTCAACGAACAGCTCGACCGGCAGCTTGCGATCGCTGCGCAACGCGGCGCGAGGCTCGCCCTGGTCGGCATCGACCTGAATCGCTTCAAGGAGATCAACGATCTGCGCGGCCACCAGGCGGGCGACGAAGTGTTGCGCATCCTCGCGCGCCGCATGACGAACCTGCTGGGCGACGGCGAATTCGTCGGCCGCATGGGCGGCGACGAGTTTTTCGCGACGAAGTCCTATGCGGAGCGCGCCGATCTCGGCGAGTTCGTGATGCGGCTCGAAGGCGCGCTGACGAAGCCGATCCGCTACGACGACTGGGACTTCACGCCGGGCGCGAGCCTCGGCGTGGCGATCTACCCGGACGACGCAACCGACAAGGCCGTGCTGATCAACAACGCGGACCTCGCGATGTATCGCGCGAAGGGAGACCCCGTCCGTTCGATCTGTTTCTACGAGCCGACGATGGACGAAACGGTCCGCGCCCGCCGGCACCTCGCCGCCGACCTGCGTGAGGCGCTGGCCCGCGAGCAGTTGAGCGTGCACTTCCAGGTGCAGAAGTCGATCGCGACCGATCGGCCGATCGGCTATGAGGCGCTGCTCCGCTGGAATCATCCGAAGCACGGCTTCATTTCGCCCGCGGAGTTCATACCGATCGCCGAGGAAAACGGGCTGATCCTGCAGATCGGCGAATGGGTGCTGCGCGAATCGTGCCGAAACGCCGTCGCCTGGGAGCCGCCGTACAAGGTGGCGGTCAACCTGTCCGCGGTCCAGCTTGCGCACGCGAACCTGCCGAAGCTCGTCGCCGACATCCTGGCCGAGACCGGGCTCGCTCCCGACCGGCTGGAACTCGAACTCACGGAGTCCAGCATCTTCGCCGATCGCGCACGCTCATTGCAGACGCTGCGCGAGATCAAGGCGACGGGCGTCGGCATCGCGCTCGACGATTTCGGCACCGGCTATTCGTCGCTCGACACGCTGCGCGCGTTCCCGTTCGACAAGATCAAGCTTGATCGCTCGTTCATGAGCGAGGTCGAATCGAGCCCGCAGACGACCGCGATCATTCGGGCGGTGCTCGCGCTCGGCAAGAGCCTCGGCATTCCGGTGCTCGCCGAAGGCATCGAGACCGAGCATCAGCGCTCGCTGCTCGTCAAGGAAGGGTGCGACGAGATCCAGGGCTTTCTGGTCGGTCGGCCCGCGCCGCTCTCGCAGATCGTGGAAAGCGGACAGATCAACCTGATCGGCCAGATGGACAGTCTCGCGGGCTGAAGCGACGACCGCGCGAACCCGCGCTGTTCTGGCACCGTAACGGCCTCTGCTATAGTCTTTTCATCTGTTCTCTTTCCTCTGTCGCCGCGTGGAACACATTCCGTTATGGGCGCAGGTCGGCGCCGTGCTGGTGCTCCTCGTCTGCTCCGCGTTCTTCTCGATCTCCGAAACGGCGATGATGGCGCTCAACCGCCACCGCCTGAAATACCTGGCCAGCAAGGGCGCGCTCGGCGCGAAGAACACGCAGCGGCTGCTCGCGCGCACCGATCTGCTGCTGTCGGTGATCCTGATCGGCAATAACCTCTTCAACACGATCATCCCGGTGCTGACGACGTCGATCGCGCTGCACACGTTCGGGCAGGACAACCTCGTGCTGTCGGTCGCGACCGGCATCGTCGCGTTCCTGATCATCGTGTTCGCGGAGATCACGCCGAAGATCGTCGGCGCAACGTTCCCCGAGAAGATCGCGCTGCCCGCGAGCCTCGTGATCGCGCCGCTGATGCGCGTGACGAAGCCGTTCGTCTGGTTCGTGAACCTGTTCGCGAACGCGCTGCTGCGGCTGTTGCACATCAACACGACGCGGACCGGCGAACAGCGGCTGTCGCCCGAGGAGCTGCGCACCATCGTGCTCGAATCGGGCAGCTTCATGCCGACCAAGCACCGCAGCATCCTGCTGAACCTGTTCGATCTCGAAAACATCACCGTCGACGACGTGATGATTCCGCGCCGCCGCATCGAGGCGCTCGACCTCGATACGCCGCTCGACGACATCCTGCATCAGCTCGAGACCTGCTATCACAACCGGCTCGTCGTCTATCAAGGCGACATCGACCGCGTGCTCGGCGTGCTGCATGTGCGCAAGACGCTCACGTCGCTGCACAACCAGGACCTCGAACGCGACACGCTGCGCGAACTGTTGACGGAGCCGTACTTCGTGCCGACCGGCACGCCGGCCTACCAGCAGTTGCAGTACTTCCAGGAGAGCCGTCACCGGCTCGCGCTCGTCGTCGACGAATACGGCGAATTGCAGGGGCTCGTGACGCCGGAAGACATCATCGAGGAGCTGATCGGCGAATTCACGACGACGCTGCCGCGCAGCGGCAACGGTCGCGGCGGCTGGAACGACGAAGGCGAATGCATCGTGCCCGGCAGCATGCCGCTGCGCGAACTGAATCGCTGGCTGCATCTGACGCTGCCCACCGACGGGCCGAAAACGCTCAACGGGCTGATCCTCGAACTGCTCGAAGAGATTCCGGACGGGGACGTCTGCATGCAGATCGGCGACGTGAAGCTCGAGGTGCTGCGCAGCGACGATCAGGCCGTGCGGACCGTCAAGCTGTTCCGGCCCGACACGAAGCCGCTCAGCGGCGCGCTCGGCAAGGCGAAGAAACTGTTGCCGGGGCGGTGACGTCGGGAGTCGGGAGTCGGGGGCGTTCGCGTCGAGCCTGTCGTTAGCCGTCCGGACGAATGGCGCCGCGGCGCGCGGCGCCGGATGATCGAGTCGTCTCGCTCCTGTGAGGACGGCTCACCGCCGCATTCGCCGATGTCCATCGCCCGCATTCGTTTACCACTGCTATGCCCCGCCGCGCTCGACGGCGGCGAACCCGGCGGGCACGTCCGCCAGCCATCGTCCGCATCGCCTGCACGGTCTGCTGCCTTTGCGGCGTCTTCAGACGCCAGGGGCCTGCCGCCCGCCGCACAGGCGGACAGCGCGCCCGCGGTCAGGCTGCTCGCCGACATGCTGCGCGAGGCGTCGCTGCGCAACGCGTCGGACCTGCACGTCGAACCGTTCGAGCACGGCTGGCGCATCCGCCTGCGCATCGACGGCGTGCTGCACGAGATCGCGCGGCCACCGGCCCACCTGCGCGACGCGTTCGTCACCCGCATCAAGGTGCTCGCGCGGATGGACATCGCCGAGCGGCGCGTGCCGCAGGACGGCCGGCTGCGGCTCGCGTCGGGCACGTCGGCGAAAGCGCCGGACGATTATCGCGTGAGTTCGCTGCCGACGCTGTTCGGCGAAAAACTCGTGCTGCGAAGGCTCGAAGCGCTGCCGGCCGATCTGTCGCTCGCGGCGCTCGGCCTCGACGACGTGCAGCGCGACGCGCTTGCCGACGCGATCCGCGCGCCGCACGGTCTCGTGCTCGTGACGGGGCCGACCGGCAGCGGCAAGACGCTGTCGCTGTACTGCTTCCTGCAGATGCTGAACGGCGAGTCGCGCAACCTCTGTTCGGTCGAGGACCCGGCTGAAATCCAGCTCGCCGGCATCAACCAGGTGAACGTGCGCGAAAAAGCCGGCCTGACGTTCGCCGCCGCGCTGCGAGCGTTCCTGCGTCAGGATCCGGACGTCATCATGGTCGGCGAGATCCGCGACGAAGAAACCGCCGACGTCGCGGTGAAGGCCGCGCAAACCGGCCACCTCGTGCTGTCCACGCTGCACACGAACGATGCGCCGGCCGCGATCGCGCGGCTGATCGACATCGGCGTCGAGCCGTACAACCTCGCGGCCGCGCTGCGGCTCATCACCGCGCAGCGGCTCGTGCGGCGCTTATGCACGGTCTGCCGCGTGCCGGTCGACGATCGCGCGGCCGCGCTCGGCGGCATCGCGGTGCGCGACGACGCGACGCCCGGCTGGCGGCCGTACGCGCCCGTCGGTTGCGACGCGTGTCACGGCATCGGTTATCGCGGACGGATCGGCATCCATCAGGTGATGCCCGTGACCGACGCGATACGCGAGCTGATCGTGCGCCGCGCCGGCGCGCAGGACATCGCGCGGCAGGCACGGGCCGAATGCGTCGCGACGTTGCGCGACGCGGCGCTCGCACGCGTGCGCGACGGAACCACGAGCGTCGCCGAGGCGATCGGCGCCACCGACGCATGAGCGCGCCGCTCGCTTCGCGCGTTCCGGCGTCGGCACACGAATGGTGCTTCGCGTGGCGCGGCCTCGATCCGACGGGCGCGGCGAGGCGCGGCACGCTGATCGCAATCGATGCAGCGTCGGCACGCGCGGCGCTCAAGCGCGAACGCGTCACCGTCACCGAACTGGACCGGCGTCGCGCGGCACCCCGTCCGCGCGCGGGCGACGCGGACGTCACGCGCTTCACCCGCCAGCTCGCGAGCCTGCTGCGCGCGGGCCTGCCGCTTGCGTCCACACTCGATCTGCTCGCGCAGGCGCCGGGGCCGCGCGGCATGCCGCGCATCGCCGGCGCGCTCGCTCGCGACCTGACCGGCGGTGCACGTTTCGCGGAGGCACTCGCGCGTCACCCGCAACAATTCGGCCCGCTGTACTGCCAGCTCGTCGCCGTCGGCGAAGCGTCCGGCGCGCTCGCCGCCGTGCTCGCACGCGTGGCCGACGATCGCGAGCGCACCGCCGCGCAGCGTTCGAAGGTGCGGGCCGCGCTCACCTATCCGGTGATCGTGCTGCTGCTCGCCGTCGCGATTACTGCCGCGCTGCTGATCGGCGTCGTGCCGACGTTCAGCCAGATCTTCGAAGGCTTCGGCGCGGCTCTCCCCGCACCGACGCAATTCGTGCTCGCGCTATCTGCGGCCGTCGCGCGCTGGAGCCTGCCGGCCGCCGTGTTCGCGGCGCTGTGCGCGGTCGCGGCTCGCCATCTGGTGCGACGCTCGGAGGCCGCACGCATCGCCCTCGCCCACGCAATGCTGCGCGCGCCGCTCGCAGGCCCGCTGCTGACCACGCTGTGCGCCGCGCGCTGGAGCCGCGCGCTCGGCACGCTGCTCGGCGCCGGCACGCCGCTCGCAGACGCGTTCGACTCGCTCACGCGCGCCAGCGGCAACGCGTGGTTCGACCGCGCGAGCGCCACGATCGCCGCGCGACTGCGCCGCGGCGAACGGCTCGCCACCGCGATGCAGGCCGCAGGCTGTTTCCCCGCGGATGTGGTCCAGCCTGTCGCCGTCGCAGAAGAATCCGGCGCGCTCGATGCGATGCTGCTCGATGTCGCATCGCTCGCCGATCGTCAGGTCGACGAAAAGATCGAGCTGGTATCGAGCCTGTGCGAGCCGCTCGTCATCGTCGTGCTCGGCGCGCTGATCGGCGGCCTTGTGATCGCGATGTATCTTCCGGTCATCCAACTCGGCAACGTGGTGTAGCATCGCGTCCAGATTACGGTTCCCGCTCATGTCCGTTTATTTCACACCAGTCGCCGATGTTTCGTCCGGCAGCCCATCCGGGTTCGCCGGCGACTTTGCGACTTCGTTTTCCGACGCGCTCGCGCTGCTTCCTCATGGCGTGCTGGTCGCGTTCGCGGTCGCGGTGGGGCTCGTCATCGGCAGTTTTCTCAATGTCGTCATACACCGCCTGCCGATCATGCTCGAGCGTGCATGGCGCGCCGAAGCGGCGGATACGACCGGCCAGCTGTTCGAAGACGATGGCCTGCCCGCGCGGTACAACCTCTGGCTGCCGCGCAGCGCGTGCCCTCATTGCGGCCACGTACTGCACGCGTGGGAAAACATCCCGGTGCTGAGTTGGCTCGCGCTGCGCGGACGTTGTTCGCATTGTCATGCGCGCGTGAGCATCCGCTATCCGCTGATCGAACTCGCGACCGCCGCTTGCGCGTTCGGCGCGCTTGCGGCGTTCGGCCCATCCGCGAAAGCAGTCGCCGCGTTCGTGCTGTGCGCAGCGCTGATTGCGACCAGTGCAATCGATCTCGAACACCAGCTGCTGCCCGACTCGCTGACGCTGCCGCTCCTGTGGGCCGGGTTCATCGTGAATCTCGGCGGCACGTTCGCGACGCTCCATGATGCGGTAATCGGTGCGATCGGGGGTTATCTCGCGCTGTGGTGCGTGTACTGGGTGTTCCGGCTGCTGCGCGGCGTCGAAGGCATGGGCTACGGCGACTTCAAGCTGCTCGCGGCGCTCGGGGCATGGCTCGGCTGGGCCGCGCTGCCGCAGATCGTCATCATCGCCGCCGTCGCGGGTGCGGTCGTCGGCATCGTCGCGACGTGGGCGCGCAAGCGCCGTTTCGACGAACCGTTGCCGTTCGGCCCGTATCTTGCGGTGGGGGCGCTCGTCACGCTGTTCGCGGGCACGCCGCTCTATTTCACCTTCGGGAGTTGAACCGATGTTCGTGGTCGGACTGACAGGAGGCATCGGCAGCGGAAAATCGACCGTCGCCGATCTGTTCGCGGCGCGCGGCGTGCCCGTCGTCGACACCGACGTGATCGCTCACCGGATCACGGCACCGCACGGTGTCGCGATGCCGCAAATCGAAGCGGAGTTCGGCCCGTCGTTCGTCGCCGCGGACGGCTCGATGGATCGCGCGCGGATGCGTGCGCTCGTATTCGGCGACGAGGCCGCAAAAAAACGCCTCGAAGCCATCACGCATCCGCTGATCCGGTCGGAGACCGAACGCGAAACGCGCGACGCACGCGGACCGTATGCGATCGTCGTGGTGCCCCTCCTCGTCGAGTCCGGTTCGTGGAAAACGCGCGTGAACCGCGTGCTCGACGTCGATTGCAGCGTCGATACGCAGATCGAGCGCGTGATGCGTCGCAACGGCTTCCCGCGCGAACAGGTGCTTGCAATCATCGCGCGGCAGGCCACGCGCGAAGCACGTGTCGCGGCGGCCGACGACGTCATCGAGAACGACGGGGCGTCGGTCGATACGCTGACACGCGGAGTCGATGCATTGCATCGCAAGTACCTCGAACTGGCGCGCGATGCCGAGCAGAAAGCAGACGGTTCCGGATCGCCGCCGCCGCACTGAACGCCGTTGCAAGAGCGAGTGCATACTTCTGCAGGCGCCCGTGAAGGGCTGTCTGGCCGCACGCGACTATGCCCCGCGATTGCGATGGGGACACCGCAGCATTAGAATGTTCTGCAATCCTGTTATCGACCACGCCAGAGGCGAGCGCGCTTGATTCTTTACGAGTATCCCTTCAACGAGCGAATCCGGACGCTGCTGCGACTCGAAGACCTGTTCGAGCGGTTCACGTTTTTCCTCAATCAGGATGATGCGCGCGAGCATCACGTCGCGCTGACCACGCTGTTTGAAATCGCCGAGGTCGCCGGCCGTGCCGACCTGAAGTCGGATCTGATGAAGGAACTGGAGCGCCAGCGCCAGACGCTCGCGCCGTTCCGCGGCAATCCGGGCATCGAGCAGAACGCGCTCGAAATCGTGCTCGGCGAGATCGAGCAGACGCTCGCCGGCCTCACGCAGATGCAGGGCAAGACCGGTCAGCATCTGTCCGACAACGAGTGGCTTGCGAGCATCCGCAGCCGGGCGATCATCCCCGGCGGCACCTGCAAATTCGATCTGCCGTCCTACTACGCGTGGCAACAGTTACCCGCGGAGCAGCGTCGTCACGACATTGCAAAATGGGTGATGCCGCTGCTGCCGCTGCGCGACGCAGCGGCCATCGTGTTGCGGCTCGCGCGTGAATCCGGACAGGCGTCGAAGGTAATGGCGATGCAGGGCAGCTATCAGCAGATGCTGTCCGGCCGCACGTACCAACTGATGCAGGTCCGCGTGGCACCGGAATTGCGTGTGATTCCGGAGGCGAGCGCCAACAAGTACATGCTGTGGGTGCGCTTCACGGTGCAGGACGGCGACCTGCGGCCGCGTGCGGTCGACGTCGACGTGCCGTTCCAGCTCGCACTGTGCAGCCTTTGACAACACGCCCGCGTGAACGCGCCGGGGTGGCCGGCGCAAGGTGAATGCCGGCCGCGCCGCGGCCGGTACGCGGCGCAATCGACCGTTTTGCCGAATGACTACTGTCGTCAAATGTCCGACCTGCGGAAAAGACGTCCGCTGGGTGCCGGAAAACCGCTTCCGCCCGTTCTGCTCGGAACGCTGCAAACAGATCGATCTTGGTGCGTGGGCCGCCGAAAAGTACAGGATCGGCAGCACGGACGACGAACCGCCGTCCGACGACGCACCGCCCATCGACACCCGTCAGTAAGGTAAGCCGCCGTCCGCGCTTTAGTCCTGCGCGAGCCACTCGAGCACGGGGATCGTCGCCGGCAGCAGCGGCTCGACCGTCGCCGGCAGCGACTGCCACACGAACGCCTGACCCTCGCGCCCGTGCGGCTCGCCGCTCCATTCGGTCACCTTACAAAAGTAAAGCCGCACGTACGCGTGCGGATAATCGTGTTCGAGCGTGTGCCACTGATGGCTCGCTTTCACGTCGATGCCGAGTTCCTCGTGCAGTTCGCGCGCGAGCGCGGCCTCGACCGACTCGCCCGCTTCGAGCTTCCCGCCCGGAAACTCCCAGTAGCCCGCATAGGGCTTGCCTGCCGGACGCTGCGCGAGCAAATAACGGCCGTCCGGCTGCACGAGCACGCCGACCGCCACCTCGGTGACGGGGCGTGTCGTCGGCGTGCCGTCAGCGCTGCCCGCGCTCGCGCTCATGCCTGCCCCTTCTTGCCCGACCAGTCGCGCGCGAACTGCCACGCGACGCGGCCCGAACGCGACCCGCGCTCCAGCGCCCACACGAGCGCTTCGCCGCGCGCCGCTTCGATCTCCGCTTCGTTGCAGCCGAAGTGCTTGAGCCAGTGCCCGACGATCGTCAGATAGTCGTCCTGCTTGAACGGATAGAAGCTGACCCACAGCCCGAAGCGCTCGGACAGCGAGATCTTCTCCTCGACGACTTCGCCCGGATGGATCTCGCCGTCCGGCATGTGCTTGTACGACTCGTTGTCGCTCATGTACTCGGGCAGCAGGTGCCGGCGATTCGACGTCGCGTAGATCAGCACGTTGTCCGACTGCGCGGCGATCGAACCGTCGAGCGCCACTTTCAGCGCCTTGTAGCCCGACTCGCCTTCCTCGAACGACAGGTCGTCGCAAAACACGATGAAGCGCTCGGGCCGCGCCGAGATCAGATCGACGATATCGCCGAGATCGTGCAGATCGTCCTTGTCGACTTCGATCAGCCGGAGGCCCTCGGCCGAATACGCGTTCAGACACGCCTTGATCAGCGACGACTTGCCGGTGCCGCGCGCGCCGGTCAGCAGCACGTTGTTGGCCGGCTGGCGACGCACGAACTGCCGCGTGTTCTGTTCGATCAGCGCCTTCTGGCGGTCGATGTTCTGCAGGTCGTCGAACGAGATCGACGACAAGGCGGGCACCGGCTGCAGGAAGCCGCGCCCCTGGCGCTTGCGCCAGCGGTATGCGACCGCCGCATTCCAGTCGACTGCGGGTGCGGCCGGCGGCAACACCGATTCGAGCCGGCCGAGCAGTGCCTCGGCGCGATTGAGAAACTGTTCGAGCTTGTCCATTGAGTGGCTTGAAAAAATCAGGAACGGTAGTCTGCGTTGATGCTCACATAATCGTGCGACAGGTCGCACGTCCAGATGGTCGCTTCTGCGTTGCCGCGGCCGAGCAGCACGCGGATCGCGATCTCGCTCTTCTTCATCACGCGCTGGCCGTCTTCCTCGCGGTAGTCGGGGTTGCGGCCGCCCGCCTTCGCGACGAGCACGTCGTCGAGATACAGGTCGATCTTGTCGACGTCGAGATCCGTGACGCCCGCGTATCCGATCGCCGCAAGAATGCGGCCGAGGTTCGGGTCCGACGCGTAGAACGCGGTCTTCACGAGCGGCGAGTGGCCGATCGCATACGCGATCTGACGGCACTCGGCGACGCTCGACCCGCCTTCGACGTGCACGGTGATGAACTTGGTCGCGCCTTCGCCGTCGCGGACGATCAGCTGCGACAGCGTCTGCGCGACTTCGGTCACCGCGTCGCGCAGCGCCGCGTACGCGGGCGAAGCGGTCGACGTGATCGCCGGCAGGCTCGACTTGCCCGATGCGATCAGGATGAACGAGTCGTTCGTCGACGTATCGCCGTCGATCGTGATGCAGTTGAACGAACGGTCGGCGACGTGCTTCACGAGTTCGTCGAGCACCGGCTGCGACACGGCCGCGTCGAACGCGAGGAAGCCGAGCATCGTCGCCATGTTCGGCTTGATCATGCCGGCGCCCTTGCTGATGCCGGTCAGCGTGACGGTGTGGCCGTCGATCGTCACCTGGCGCGATGCCGCCTTCGGCAGCGTGTCGGTCGTCATGATCGCCTGCGCGGCGTCGTACCAGTTCGCGGCCTGACGGTTCGCGAGCGCGGCCGGCAGACCCGCCTTCAGACGATCCATCGGCAGCGGTTCGAGGATCACGCCGGTCGAGAACGGCAGCACCTGCGCCGGCTCGATGCCCGCGAGACGGGCAAGCTCGTCGCAGGTTTCGCGCGCCTTCGCGAGGCCCGGCTCGCCGGTGCCCGCGTTCGCGTTGCCGGTGTTGATCACCAGCGCGCGAATACCCTTGCCGCCCGCCCGCACCTGCTGCAGATGCTCGCGGCACACGATCACCGGCGCGGCGCAGAAGCGGTTCTGCGTGAAGACGCCGGCGACGCTCGCGCCCTCGTCGACGGAAATCACCAGCACGTCCTTCCGGTTCGGCTTGCGGATGTTGGCTTCGGCCCAGCCGAGCGTCACGCCGGCGACCGGATGAAGTTCTGCGGGGTCGATCGAAGGGAAGTTGACAGCCATGATGAGACCTGTCGAAAAGGCAATGCCGGCCTCGGCAACTGAACGCCTGGCCGGCATCGGGAGATCAAGACGCAAGGCCCGGGACGAAGCCCGGACCACCGGATTCAACGGCAATGCCGCGCGTTACATGACGACCGCGGGGAAAACCGCGACGCGGACCGCGGCACGGATCGGCGCCGCGAGCCGCGCATGTCGTGCGTCACGCGATCCTGCCGTGGCACTGCTTGTACTTCTTGCCGCTGCCGCACGGACACGGATCGTTGCGGCCGACCCGCGGCACCTGGCCTGCCGTGGCGTCCTGCGGGGTGGCGAGATGCGCGCCGCGGCTCATCGCGTCGCCGACCATCGTGGACGCGGCATCCGCCGCGACCGGCGCCGCCGCGGCGGCGGCAGCCGCTTCGGCGAACTCCGCGTGGCGGAACTCGACGTTCTCCAGATGGCTGCCGTGTTCTTCGATCTGATCGGCGGCCTCTTCGAGCTGCTCGGGCGACTGGATCTGCACGTTCATCACGATGCGCGTGACTTCGTGCTTCACCGCGTCGAGCATCGACGCGAACAGTTCGAACGCTTCGCGCTTGTACTCCTGCTTCGGGTTCTTCTGCGCATAGCCGCGCAGATGGATCCCCTGACGCAGATGGTCGAGCGCCGCCAGATGCTCGCGCCAGTTGCGGTCGAGCGTCTGCAGCATCACCGAGCGCTCGAACGCGCTGAACGACTCGCGGCCGACCAGTTCGACCTTCTGCTCGTACGCTTCGTCGCCGGCGGCGAGCACCGCTTCGAGAATCTCGTCCGAGTCGATCGATTGCGACTCGTTGATCATTTCCTGGATCGCGAGATCGAGCTGCCAGTCGTTGCGCAGCGCCTCTTCGAGCTCGGGTGCGTCCCACTGCTCCTCGATGCTGCCTGCCGGCACGAACTGGCGCACGATCTCGGTGACCACGCCGTGGCGCATCGCGCCGATCGTCTCGGTGATGTCGTGCGCTTCGAGCAGTTCGTTGCGCTGCTGGTAGATCACCTTGCGCTGGTCGTTCGACACGTCGTCGTATTCGAGCAGCTGCTTGCGGATGTCGAAGTTGCGCGCTTCGACCTTGCGCTGCGCGGACTCGATCGACCGCGTGACGATGCCCGCCTCGATCGCCTCGCCTTCGGGCATTTTCAGGCGGTCCATGATCGCGCGCACGCGATCGCCGGCGAAGATGCGCAACAGCGGGTCTTCGAGCGACAGATAGAAGCGCGACGAGCCCGGATCGCCCTGACGGCCCGCGCGGCCGCGCAGCTGGTTGTCGATGCGGCGCGACTCGTGACGCTCGGTGCCGATGATGTGCAGGCCGCCCGCGGCCTTCACCTGATCGTGCAGCGTCTGCCACTCGTCGTTCAGTTGCTGGATGCGGCGTGCTTTCTCTTCCGGCGCCAGCGACTCGTCCGCTTCGATGAACGAGGACTGCTTTTCGACGTTGCCGCCGAGCACGATGTCGGTACCGCGACCGGCCATGTTGGTCGCGATCGTGATGTGCTGCGGCCGGCCCGCCTCCGCGACGATCGCCGCTTCGCGCGCGTGCTGCTTCGCGTTCAGCACGTCGTGCGGCAGCCCCGCCTTCGTGAGCAGATTCGACAGCAGCTCCGAGTTCTCGATCGACGTCGTGCCGACCAGCACCGGCTGACCGCGGTCGTAGCAGTCGCGGATGTCGCGGATCACCGCGTCGTAGCGCTCCTTCGCGGTCTTGTAGATCTGATCCTGCTTGTCGATGCGCTTCGGCGGCCGGTTGGTCGGGATCACAACCGTTTCGAGACCGTAGATCTCGTTGAATTCGTACGCTTCGGTGTCCGCGGTGCCGGTCATGCCGGACAGCTTCGCGTACATCCGGAAGTAGTTCTGGAACGTGATCGATGCGAGCGTCTGGTTCTCGCTCTGGATCTTCACGTGCTCCTTCGCCTCGACCGCCTGGTGCAGCCCTTCGGACCAGCGGCGACCCTGCATCAGACGACCGGTGAATTCGTCGACGATGATCACCTCGCCGTTCTGCACGACGTAGTGCTGGTCGCGATGGAACAGCGTGTGCGCGCGCAGCGCTGCGTACACGTGGTGCATCAGCGTGATGTTCTGCGGCGCGTACAGGCTCTCGCCCGGACCGATCAGGCCCCACTCGGCGAGCATCCGCTCCGCCTTCTCGTGGCCGGACTCGGTGAGGAACACCTGACGGGCCTTTTCGTCGAGCGTGTAGTCGCCCGGCTTCTCGACGCCGGTGCCGTCCGCCTTTTCCTCGCCGATCTGGCGCTCGAGCAGCGGCGGCAGCGCGTCCATGCGCACGTAGAGTTCGGTGTGATCCTCGGCCTGGCCGGAGATGATCAGCGGCGTGCGCGCCTCGTCGATCAGGATCGAGTCCACTTCGTCGACGACCGCGAAGTTCAGCGCGCGCTGCACGCGCGCCTCGGTCTCGTAGACCATGTTGTCGCGCAGATAATCGAAGCCGAACTCGTTGTTCGTGCCGTACGTGATGTCCGCCGCGTAAGCTTCCTGCTTCATCGCGTGGTCCATCTGCGACAGGTTGATGCCGACCGTCAGACCGAGAAAGTTGTAGAGACGCCCCATCCATTCGGCGTCGCGCTGCGCGAGGTAGTCGTTGACCGTGACGACGTGCACCCCGCGGCCCGACAGCGCGTTCAGATACGCGGCGAGCGTGGCGACGAGCGTCTTGCCTTCGCCGGTGCGCATTTCAGCGATCTTGCCGTAGTGGAGCACCATGCCGCCGATCAGCTGCACGTCGAAGTGGCGCATCTTCAGCACGCGCCGGCTCGCCTCGCGGCAGACCGCGAACGCCTCCGGCAGCAGCTCGTCGAGCGACGTGCCCCGAGCGACACGCTCGCGGAACTCAGTCGTCTTCGCGCGCAGCTGGTCGTCCGTGTACTGCTCGACCTGAGGCTCGAGCGCGTTGACTGCCGCGACGGTCTTCTGGTACTGCTTGATCAGGCGCTGATTGCGGCTGCCAAAGATTTTCTGTAAGAAACCGGTGGTCATCGGATCGGTGTCTGCGTCGCGGCTTCAGCCCGGTTTTTGCAACATGCACCCGGATCGAAGGACCTCGGCGACTAAGTCCAAAATAGGTGGATTCGAATCGGGCATTCTAGCACGCGCCCCCGTGCCCGCTTGTGTCGGAGCGGGCCCGCGCGCCGGGCCGCCGCGCGTCGTTCGACGCGTCGCGACCCGTTCCGGGCAGCCGCTCGCGGGCTACAATGACGCCACACGTTGCGCGCCTTGCGCAATGGCCCATCCCACTGTCTCACATGAGCCGATTCTCGCCGTTTTCAAGATCGCGCGCCGCGCCCGTTCCGCAGCCGGTCGCCGACGTGCTTCGCCGCACGGACGCATTCGCACCGCTGCGCGCCGGCGTCGAGCAGATCGCGGCGATGGAGCGCGACCTCGCGCAGTTGCTGCCCGATTACCTCGCGGCGAGCGTCGAGCCGGGATTCATCAAGGACGGCACGCTGGTGCTGTTCGCGGCCCACAATGCACTGGCGGCGCGGCTGCGGCATCTGGAACCGCGGCTCGTCGGCGATCTGCAGGCGCGCGGCTGGGCGCTCAACGCGCTGCGCATCCGCGTGCGGCCGCAACCGATGAAGGAACCGCCGCAGCCGAAAGAGGCACGGATGACGCCGGTTGGCGCATCCGCGCTGCAGGCGCTCGCGGAAACGCTGCCGCCGTCGCCGCTGCAGCAGGCGCTCGCGAAGATGGCCGCACGCCATACGCGACGCGGCTGACGCGCGAGCCGATCGAGCGAATCGAAAGAGAACTGGAATCGCGCGAAGCGTGCAAAACCGCTTCGCGCGAAGAAAGGATTACCGCTGGATGGAAGAACTCAGGCGAGCGCCGTCTGCGCGTCGTAGCCGAAGCCGCGCGGGGCTTCCTGCGGATCGTCGAACGTGACGATCTCGTACGCCTCTTCGTGCGCGAGCAGCTCGCGCAGCAGCGCGTTGTTCAGCCCGTGGCCCGACTTGTACGCGTTGTACGACGCGAGAAGCGGATGGCCGACCACGTACAGGTCGCCGATCGCGTCGAGCATCTTGTGCTTCACGAACTCGTCGTCGTAGCGCAGCCCGTCGTTGTTCAGGATCCGGTACTCGTCGAGCACGATCGCATTGTCCATGCTGCCGCCGCGTGCGAGGCCCAGTTCGCGCATCATCTCCACTTCGTGCGCGAAGCCGAACGTGCGCGCACGCGCGATCTCGCGCACGTACGACGTGTTCGCGAAATCGACTTCGAGCGCCTGGCCGGTCTTGTCGACGGCCGGATGACGAAAGTCGATCGTGAATTTCAGCTTGAAGCCATGGAACGGTTCGAGACGCGCGAACTTGTCGCCGTCGCGCACTTCGACCGGCTTCTTCACCTTGATGAACTTCTTCGGCGCGTTCTGCTCTTCGACGCCCGCCGACTGGATCAGGAACACGAACGACGCCGCGCTCCCGTCCATGATCGGAATTTCCTCGGCCGTCACGTCGACGTACAGGTTGTCGATCCCGAGGCCCGCGCACGCGGACATCAGATGCTCGACCGTCGACACGCGCGCGCCGTCCTTTTGCAGCACCGAAGCGAGACGCGTATCACCGATCGCCATCGCGTTCGCGGGGATGTCGACCGGATTTTCCAGATCCACGCGCGAAAAGACGATACCGGTATTCGGCGCCGCCGGGCGAAGCGTCAGCTCGACTTTGCGCCCCGAGTGCAAGCCGATGCCGACTGTCTTGACGATCGATTTAATGGTCCGCTGCTTCAACATATTGTTCGCTCATTGAAAATCCCAATCGGGATTTTTTTGTTCATAGCGAAGATTATACTTCAGATGGGCGCCATGCGCTGTTGCAGTCCGCGTGACAATGTGTTTCCCACTGTTACGCTGATCCGCGAGAGAGCGGGCCAACCGGCGAAATGGAGGCATTCTCGCCGATCGGCCCACACGGACACCCGGTAACGGCCCGTCACATTTGCGCGCGCCGTCGCTTGCCGTCAGTTGCCCTGGAGCAACGCCGGCCCGCCGATCAAGCACCGCCTGACGGACCCAACGTGGCGAGGATACTCGCCGCATCGCTGACTTCGAACTTGCCGGGTGCTTCGACGTTCAGCGTCTTGACCACGCCGTCGTCGACCACCATCGCGTAGCGCTGGGAGCGAACCCCCATGCCGCGCGCCGACAAATCCTGATCCAGACCGAGCGCACGGGTGAATGCTGCACTGCCGTCGGCCATCATGCGCACCTTGCCCGAGGTGTGCTGATCGCGCCCCCACGCGCCCATCACGAACGCGTCGTTGACGGACACGCACCAGACTTCGTCGACGCCGGCCGCGCGCAATGCGTCGGCGTTCTCGACATAGCCCGGCACGTGCTTTGCCGAACAGGTCGGCGTGAACGCGCCCGGCAATCCGAAGATCACCACGCGACGGCCCGCCGTCTGCTCGCGCACGCTAAAGCCGTTCGGCCCCACGGTGCAGCCCTCGGCCGGCTCTTCGACAAACTCGAAGAGCGTGGCGTCGGGCAACCTTTCACCTGTCTTGATCATCGCTCGTCCTTCGCATCGATGCGGGGCATGCTGCACCCGTCGTCATCGCGCGTTTTCACGCTTGCGCTTTTACGCATTGCGCGTCGTCACCTGTCCGTCGACCTGCGCACATGACGCCTTCCTTCAGGCGGCACGCGTCCGTTGCCGCTCGCTCTCGCGAAGCGGACACTCGGCCTTCCCGCGCGCAACCGTCCACCGGTCGCGACGCGGCCTTGCCGGCCCTGTCGACACGGACCACGACGCATGCGCCGTCCCGTCTTTCGCGCGAGAACTCCGCGCGTCAGCCGGAAATGCGCGCGCTTTAGTCCGCCTGCTTGCGCAGGAACGCCGGGATGTCGTACGTGTCGACGCCCTTCTCCTGCAGCGCCTGCACGTGCGATGCCGCGGTGTCGCGCGACGTGCGCCAGACCGCCGGCGTGTCGAGCGCGCCGTAATCGGCGACGCCTTGCTGCGGAGCGGCGAAGCTCGTCTGCATCGACGGGATCGGATGGTTGTCGGTGCCCGTGCGCAGCAGCGTCATCGGTGCGGACTGCTGCTTCTTCGCCGCACGGCCGAGGCCCGTCGCGACGACCGTCACGCGCAGCGCGTCGCCCATCGCGTCGTCGTACACCGCGCCGAAGATCACCGTCGCGTCTTCCGCCGCATAGCTCTTGATCGTGTTCATCACTTCGCGCGTTTCCGACAGACGAAGCGAACGGCTCGACGTGATGTTCACGAGCACGCCGCGTGCCCCGGACAGATCCACGCCTTCGAGCAGCGGGCTTGCGACCGCCTGCTCGGCCGCGAGGCGCGCGCGATCGACGCCGGCGACCGTCGCCGTGCCCATCATCGCCTTGCCCTGCTCGCCCATCACCGTCTTCACGTCTTCGAAGTCGACGTTCACGAGGCCATCGACGTTGATGATCTCCGCGATGCCGGCCACCGCGTTGTTCAGCACGTCGTCGGCACACTGGAAGCACTTGTCCATCTCGGCGTCATCGCCCATCACCTCGAACAGCTTGTCGTTCAGGACGACGATCAGCGAGTCGACGTGATCCTCCAGTTGCTGCGAACCTGCTTCCGCGACGCGCATGCGCTTGCCGCCTTCGAACTCGAACGGCTTGCTGACCACGCCGACGGTCAGAATGCCCATCTCCTTCGCGATCTGCGCGACGACCGGTGCCGCGCCGGTGCCGGTGCCGCCGCCCATGCCGGCGGTGATGAACACCATGTGCGCGCCACGCAGCGCATCGGCGATGCGCTCGCGCGCTTCTTCCGCTGCCGCGCGACCCATCTCCGGCTTCGCGCCTGCGCCAAGACCAGTGTTGCCGAGCTGGATCACCGCCGAAGCGCGCGAGCGCGACAGCGCCTGCGCGTCGGTGTTCATCACGATGAAATCGACGCCCTGCACACCACGGTTGATCATGTGCTGCACGGCATTGCCGCCAGCGCCACCGACGCCTACCACCTTGATGATGGTGCCGTTGGTTTCCGTTTCCAGCATCTGGAATTCCATATTGCCTCCGTCAAGAATAAAGTTGCTGCTCCGCGGCCGTTATCCGGCAGAAGGTCGGGCAACCTCCTGTCGCGCGCCGGCCGCCGACACCGGCGCGATTTTTCGAAACGCTTTCGTGACTCAGAAGTTGCCGAGGAACCAGTCTTTCATCCGCGAAAAGACCTGGCCCATCGACCCCGACTGCACCGCGACCTTGCGCCCGCGCATGCGCTGCGAGCGCCCTTCGACGAGCAGCCCCATCGCCGTCGAGTAGCGCGGATTGCGCACCACGTCGGCAAGACCGCCCGCATACTCCGGCACGCCGATGCGCACCGGTTTCAGGAAAATGTCCTCGCCGAGCTCGACCATGCCCGGCATCATCGCGGCGCCGCCCGTCAGCACCACGCCGGAACTCAGCAGTTCTTCGTATCCGGACTCGCGCACCACCTGCTGCACGAGCGAAAACAACTCTTCCACGCGCGGCTCGATCACCGCCGCCAGCGCCTGGCGCGACAGCGTGCGCGGACCGCGCTCGCCGAGACCCGGCACTTCGATCATCTCGTCCGGGTCGGCGAGCGCCTGCTTCGCGATCCCGTAGCTCACCTTGATGTCTTCCGCGTCCGGCGTCGGCGTGCGCAGCGCCATCGCGATGTCGCTCGTCACCTGGTCGCCGGCGATCGGAATCACCGCGGTGTGACGGATCGCGCCTTCGCTGAAGATCGCGATGTCGGTCGTCCCGCCGCCGACGTCGACGAGCACGACGCCCAGTTCCTTCTCGTCCTCCGTCAGCACCGCGAGCGACGATGCGAGCGGCTGCAGGATCAGATCGTTCACTTCGAGCCCGCAACGGCGCACGCACTTCACGATGTTCTGCGCGGCGCTCACGGCGCCCGTCACGATGTGCACCTTCACTTCGAGACGGATCCCGCTCATCCCGATCGGCTCGCGCACATCCTCCTGGCCGTCGATGATGAATTCCTGCGTAAGGATGTGCAGCACCTGCTGATCGGTCGGGATGTTGATCGCCTTCGCCGTCTCGATCACACGCGCGACGTCGGTCTGCGTGACTTCCTTCTCCTTGATCGCGACCATCCCGCTCGAATTGAAGCTGCGGATGTGGCTGCCCGCGATCCCGGTGAACACGTTCGTGATCTTGCAGTCCGCCATCAGTTCGGCTTCTTCCAGCGCGCGCTGGATCGACTGCACCGTGGCCTCGATGTTCACCACGACGCCTTTCTTGAGACCCTTCGATTCGCTCTGGCCAAGGCCGATCACCTCGTAGTGGCCCTCGCCCTTCAGTTCGGCGACGACGGCCACTACCTTCGACGTCCCGATGTCGAGGGCGACCAGCAGATCCTTGTAGTCTTTACTCATAGCGTGCTCGTTGCGTGTGATGTCGTGTTACTTCTTGCCCGGGTTCGGATCGCTGATGAAGCGCATGCTCGCCGACCGGATCGCAAATCCGTTCGGATAACGCAGGTCCGCATACTCGATGTCGTTCCCCCAACGCTGCGTGATCGCGGGCCACGCGGCCGTCAGCCGCCGCGAGCGGTCGCCGAGCGTATCCGTATTGCGCTCGCGGCCCAGTTCCACCTGCGTGCCGTTCGACAGCTTCACCGTCCACGCGTAACGCGCTGACAGCGTCACCTCCTCCGGCTGCGCGCCGATCGGCGCGAACCACTTCTGGAAGTCGTGATAGCGCGCGACGACTTCCGTCGCCGTGCCGTCCGGTCCGTCGAACGCGGGCAGCGGTCCATCGAGCTCGTCCTGGTTCGCGGTGAACAGCTCGCCGTCGACGCTCACCAGCTGATCGCCGCCCCACGTGCCGAGCGGCTGATACTCCTGCAGCGTCACCGCGAGCGCGTTGGGCCACACGCGCCGCACGCTCGCATGGCGCACCCACGGCATCTGCTCGAACGCCTGGCGCGCCGCGTCCAGGTCGACGGTGAAGAAGTTGCCCCGCAGGCGGCCGACCACCGTCGCGCGCACGGTCGGCGAGTTGATGTGTTCGGTGTCGCCCTCGATGCGAATCTCCCGCAGCGTGAAGCCCGGACGCTGCACGAGCCAGTACGCACCGGCCAGCAGCAGCGCAAGCGCGAGCAGCGCATGCAGTGCGCTGGCGGCAAGGTTGAGCTGGCGTACGTTGTTCCACATGTCCGGTCGTTGCGTCAAAAGATTCCGCTGTCCATCACCCGTTGGCCGCTTGCGGATCGTCCGCGAGCGTCAGCGACAACACCTTCACCACCAGATCCCGGTAGCTGATGCCGACTGCGCGCGCCGCCTTCGGCGGCAGCGAGTGATCGGTCATCCCGGGCGCGGTGTTCACTTCGAGAAAATACGGCTTGCCGTCCCCGTCGAGCATGAAGTCCGCGCGGCCCCAGTCGGTGCAGCCGAGCACGTCGAACGCGCGGCGCGCGAGCTTCTTCAGTTGTGCTTCCACTTCCGGCGCGACGCCGCACGGAATCAGGTACTGCGTCGTGTCGAGGATGTACTTCGCGTCGTAGTCGTAGAACTCGCCGGCCGGCACGATCCGGATGACCGGCAGATCGAGATCGCCCGCGATACACGCGGTGTACTCGCCGCCGCCCTCGATGCTCTTTTCCACCAGCACGATCGAATCGAACTGCGCGGCCTTCGCGAGCGCCGCCGGCAATTCGGCCGCCGTCTTCACCTTGATCACCGCGACGCTCGAACCCTCGCTCGCCGGCTTCACGAAGAGCGGCAAGCCGAGCTTCGCGACGACGTCCGTGGCGCGGGCGGCGTAGTCGTCGCCGCGCAAGACGGTGTCGAACGGCGGCGTCGGAATGCCGAGCTGCTGCCAGATCAGCTTCGTGCGGAACTTGTCGAGCCCGAGCGCGGAGCCGAGCACGCCGCTGCCGGTGTAACGAATGCCGTAAAAGTCGAGCGCGCCCTGGATCTGCCCGTTCTCGCCATAACCGCCGTGCAGTGCGTTGAACGCGCGCACGAAACCCTCGTCCTTCAACGCGGACAGCGGCCGCTCGGCCGGATCGAACGCGTGCGCGTCGATGCCCGCTTCGCGCAGGCCCTGCACCACGAGCCGTCCGGAATTGAGCGACACCTCGCGCTCGGCGGACACGCCGCCAAGCAACACCGCCACCTTGCCGAACCGTTTCGGATCGATACTGCTCATCTCACACCTTCTGTTCCTGTGCGATCCGCCCCGGCACGCCGCCGATCGAACCTGCGCCCATCGTGATTACGACATCGCCCGCGCGCACCACCGCCGCGAGCGCCTCCGGCATCTGATCGACCGTGTCGACGAACACCGGCTCGACCTTGCCGGCCACGCGAATCGCGCGTGCGAGCGCACGGCCGTCCGCCGCGACGATCGGCGCTTCGCCCGCCGCGTAAACGTCGGTGAGCACCAATGCGTCGACCGTCGACAGCACTTTCACGAAATCCTCGAAGCAATCGCGCGTGCGCGTGAAGCGATGCGGCTGAAACGCGAGCACGAGACGCCGGTCCGGAAACGCACCGCGCGCCGCCGCGATCGTCGCGGCCATTTCCACCGGATGATGGCCGTAGTCGTCGATCAGCGTGTAGCTGCCGCCGCCGTTCGCCGCGATCTCGCCGTAGCGCTGAAAACGCCGGCCGACGCCGTTGAAATCCGCGAGCGCTCGCTGGATATCGGCATCTTTCACCTCAAGTTCAGTCGCAATCGCAATCGCCGCGAGCGCGTTCTGCACGTTGTGCGTGCCAGGCAGGTTCAACACGATGTCGAGCGGCGCCGCATCCTCGCGCATCGCGGTGAATTGCATCTGTCCGCCGCGCGCGACCACGTTCACTGCGCGCACCTGCGCATCCGCCGCGAAGCCGTAACGGATGATCGGCTTCGACACGAACGGCAGGATCTCCTTCACGTTCGGATCGTCGACGCACAGCACCGCGATCCCATAGAACGGCAGACGGTGCGTGAATTCGATGAACGCCTGCTTGAGCCGCGCGAAGTCGTGGCCATACGTGTCCATGTGATCGGCATCGATGTTCGTGATGACTTCGATCACCGGGAAAAGGTTCAGAAATGATGCGTCGGATTCGTCCGCTTCCGCGACGATGAAGTCGCCCGTGCCGAGCCGCGCGTTCGCGCCCGCGCTGATCAGGCGTCCGCCGATCACGAACGTCGGATCGAGACCGCCTGCCGCGAGCACGCTCGCGACGAGCGACGTCGTCGTCGTCTTGCCGTGCGTGCCGGCGATCGCGATGCCTTGCTTCAGGCGCATCAGTTCCGCGAGCATCACCGCGCGCGGCACGATCGGAATGCGTCGATGCCGCGCGCCGAGCACCTCCGGGTTGTCGCTGCGCACCGCGGTCGAGACGACGACCGCATCCGCGCCGTCGATGTTGTCTTCGCTGTGACCGATCGCGATGCGTGCGCCGAGTTCGGCGAGCCGGTCGGTGACGCCGTTGCGCGCGAGGTCCGAGCCGCTCACCTGATAGCCGAGGTTCACGAGCACCTCGGCGATGCCGCTCATGCCGGCGCCACCGATGCCGACGAAGTGAATATGTTTGACGATGTGTTTCATGGCTTTCCTCCATCGCTCGCGCCAGCGACCACCGCGCAGATGCGCGCGACTTCTTCGGCGGCGTCGGGTTTCGCGAGCGCGCGAGCACGTTCTGCCATCGCGGCGAGCGTGTCGCGTGTCTGTTCGCGCAGCCAGCCGGCGAGTTTTTCCGCCGACAGGTCGCGTTGTTGTATGACCAGCGCCGCGCCCTCGTCGGCGAGGAACGCCGCGTTGGTGGTCTGGTGATCGTCCACCGCGAACGGGAACGGGACAAAGCACGCGGCGACCCCGACCGCTGCGATCTCCGCGACCGTCATCGCGCCGGAGCGGCAGATGACGACATCGGCCTGCCGGTACGCGGCGGCCATGTCGTCGATGAACGGCACGAGTTCGACGCTGTTGCCGGGCGCGAGCCCCGCTTCGATGTAGTTCGCGCGCAGCGCGTCGATATGTTTCGCGCCGGCCTGATGCACGACGACCGGACGCTCGTTCGGCGCGAGAAGCGCGAGCGCGCGCGGTACGACGTCATTCAGCGCGGCCGCGCCGAGACTGCCGCCGACGACGAGAAGCCGCAGCGGTCCGCTGCGCGACGCGTAGCGCGCGGCGGGCGCGTCGATGTGCTCCAGTTCCTCGCGGATCGGATTGCCGGTCCACTCGGCGTGCGGCAGCGCGCCCGGGAACGCGACGAGCACGCGCTTCGCGAGCTTCGCGAGCACCTTGTTCGCGAGCCCCGCGATCGAGTTCTGTTCGTGCAGCACGAGCGGACGGCCGGACAGCGCGCTCATCACGCCCGCGGGGAACGTGATGTACCCGCCCATGCCGAGCACGACGTCCGGCTTCACGCGCCGCAGCGCCGCGAGGCTCTCGTTGCACGCGCGCAGCAGGTTCACCGGCAGCATCAGCTTCGTCTTCACGCCCTTGCCGCGCACGCCGCCGAAGCGCACGTACTCCATCGCAATACCGTGCTTCGGCACGAGCGTCGCTTCCATCCCGGCCGGGTTGCCGAGCCACACGACGCGCCAGCCCCACGCCTGCATCCGGTGCGCGACCGCGAGGCCCGGGAACACGTGTCCCCCGGTGCCGCCGGCCATCACCATCAGCGTGCGCGAGTGCGTCGGGGTCATACCTTCCCTCCGCGCATCAGCACCCGGTTTTCGTAATCGACGCGCATCAGCACCGCGAGTGCGACGCAGTTCAGCAAGATGCCCGAGCCGCCGTAGCTGACGAGCGGCAGCGTGAGGCCCTTCGTCGGCAACAGGCCGAGATTCACGCCCATGTTGATGAACGCCTGCGCGCCGAACCACACGCCGAGCCCCTTCGCGACGAGGCCCGCGAACGTGCGGTCGAGGGCGAGCGCCTGGCGGCCGATCTCGAACGCGCGCCGCACGATCCAGTAGAACAGCAGGATCACGATCAGCACGCCGACGAAGCCGAGTTCCTCGCCGATCACCGCGAGAATGAAGTCGGTGTGCGCTTCCGGCAGATAGTTGAGCTTCTCGACGCTGCCGCCGAGGCCGACGCCGAACCACTCGCCGCGTCCGAACGCGATCAGCGAGTGCGTGAGCTGGTACGCCTTGCCCTGCGCGTAGCGGTCGTCCCACGGATCGAGATACGCGAAGATCCGCTCGCGCCGCCACGGCGACAGCCACACGAGCATCGTGAACGTGCCGATCGCCGTCGCGACGAGCCCGCCGAACAGCTTGCCGTTCACGCCGCCGAGGAACAGCACGCCCATCGCGATCGCAGCGACCACCATGAACGCGCCCATGTCCGGTTCGAGCAGCAGCAGCGCGCCGACCGCGCCGACCGCGAACGCCATCGGCAGGAAGCCCTTCGCGAAGCTGTGCATGTATTCCTGCTTGCGCACCGTGTAGTTCGCCGCGTAGATCGTCACCGCGAGCTTCATGATTTCCGACGGCTGCATGTTCGTGATGCCGAGCGGAATCCAGCGGCGCGCGCCGTTCACGCCCTTGCCGATGTGCGGGATCAGCACGATCACGAGCGCGGCGAGCGCGATCAGGAAGAACTTCGGCGCGTAGCGGTCCCACGTCGACACCGGAATCCGGAACGCGACCAGCGCGGCCACCGCGCCGATCACGACCGACACGACGTGGCGCACGAGGAACGCATAGTCGCGATACGCCGCGTATTTCGGCGAATCGGGCATTGCGATCGACGCCGAGTACACCATCACGATGCCGAGCCCGATCAGCGCGATCGTCGCCCACAGGAGCGAATAGTCGTAGTCGAGCATCCGCGAGCGCGCGGGGCGCACCCCGTTCACTGCGCTCGCGAGACCGCTGCCGCGCGCGACCGCCGCCGCCCCCCCGCTGCCGTTTTCGCGCGACACGCCGCGCACACCGAAACGTTCCGACCAGCTCATATCATCGTCCCCCGTTCGGCGGCGATCTCTTCGACGACGTCGTGAAAGACCGCTGCGCGATGCGCGTAATTCTTGAACATGTCGAAGCTCGCGCAAGCCGGTGACAGCAGCACGACATCGCCCGGCTGCGCGAGCGCGGTGGCCGCGCGCGTCGCCGTTTCGAGCGTCGGCTGGTCGTCGAGCGCGATGCCCGTCGATTCGAGCACCGCGCGGATGGCCGGCGCGTCGCGCCCGATCAGCATCACCGCGCGACACCACCGCGCGACCGGCGCGGCGAGCGGTTCGAAGTCCTGACCCTTGCCGTCGCCGCCGGCGATCAGCACCGCGCGTTGCGCGAGGCCGTCGAGCGCGGCGACCGTCGCGCCGACGTTCGTGCCCTTGCTGTCGTCGACGTAATCGATGCCTTCGATCGACGCGATCAGTTCGACACGATGCGGCTCGCCGCGATATTCGCGCAGCGCGTGCAGCAGCGGGGCGGCCGGCAGATCGATCGCGCGGGCGAGTGCAAACGCGGCCAGCGCGTTCGCCGCGTTGTGCAGCCCGCGAATGCGCAGCGCGTCGGCCGGCATCAGGCGCTTCATCCCGAGATTCACCGGCGCGGCGGCTTCCTGCTTGCGGCGACGCGCCGGCGCCGGCTCGTCGGTCGCGTCGCGATCGTGCGCCTCGACGAGCCACAGCATGCCGGCCTCGCGCAACAGCCCAAAGTCGCCGTCGCGCTGCGGCTCGTCGACGCCGAACGTGATCGTGCGCGCGCCGTCCGCCGGCGCAGCCGACGCGACGTTCATCACGCGCGCGTCGTCGCGGTTCAGCACGCGCGTGGTGCGCGCACCGAAGATGCGGCCCTTCGCGGCCGCATACGCGTCGAGTCCGCCGTGCCAGTCGAGGTGGTCCTGCGTGATGTTCAGAATCGCGGCCGCATCCGGCGCAAACGTGTGCGCTGTTTCCAGCTGGAAGCTCGACAGTTCGAGCACCCACACGTCCGGCAAAGCGGTGTTGTCGATCGCGTCGGCGAGCTTGTCGAGCATCGCCGGGCTGATGTTGCCCGCGACCGCGACGCGCTTGCCCGCGCGCTCGCACAAAAGGCCGGTGAGGCTTGTCGTCGTGGTCTTGCCGTTCGTGCCGGTGATCGCGAGCACCTTCGGCGCATAGCCGCTTTCGCCCAAAGTCGCGAGCGCCTGCGCGAACAGTTCCAGTTCGCCCCACACCTCGATGCCTCGCGCGCGCGCTTCGGTGATCAGCGGCAACAGGTCCGCCGCGAGCGGCGACAGCCCCGGGCTGATCGCGACGAGTTCGACGCCTTCGAGCAGCGCGGTCGAAAACGCGCCGCCGACGAAATCCGCATCGACGCCGTGCACCGCGAGCTGCGACAGGTTCGGCGGCACTTCGCGCGTGTCGGCGACGCGCAGGCGGCAACCATGCCGCGCGCACCAGCGCGCCATCGCGAGGCCCGATTCGCCGAGCCCCAGCACGAGCACCATCGGCCTTGGCCGATCCCGAAACTTCTCGCCAAACATCGCTTGCAATTCCTTTAACGGAGCTTGAGGGTGGACAGCCCGAACAGACACAGCATCAGCGTGATGATCCAGAAGCGCACGACGACCTGCGTTTCCTTCCAGCCGGACAACTCGAAATGGTGATGCAGCGGCGCCATCTTGAAGATGCGCCGTCCTTCGCCGTAGCGTTTTTTCGTGTACTTGAACCAGGTGACCTGCAGCATCACCGAGAACGTCTCGGCCACGAAGATGCCGCCCATGATGAACAGCACGATTTCCTGGCGCACGATGACCGCGACGGTGCCGAGCGCGCCGCCGAGCGCGAGCGCGCCGACGTCGCCCATGAACACCTGCGCCGGGTGCGTGTTGAACCACAGGAACGCGAGGCCCGCGCCGCCGATCGCCGAGCAGAAGATCAGCAGTTCGCCCGCGCCGGGAATGTGCGGAAACAGCAGGTAGCGCGAATAGACCGAGCTGCCCATCACGTACGCGAACACGCCGAGCGACGAGCCGACGAGCACGACCGGCATGATCACGAGGCCGTCGAGGCCGTCGGTGAGATTCACCGCATTGCTTGCGCCGACGATCACGAAATAGGTGAGCGCGATGAAGCCCCAGACGCCGAGCGGATAGCTGATCGACTTGAAGAACGGCAGCATCAGGCCGGCCTGCGCGGGCAGGCCCATCGACAGGCCGCTGCGCACCCACGCCATGAAGAGATCGAACACCCGCACGTTGCTCGCTTCCGACACGCTGAACGCGAGATACACCGCCGCGAAAAGACCGATCACCGACTGCCAGAAATACTTCTCGCGCGAGGACATCCCGCGCGGATCCTTGTGCACGACCTTGCGATAGTCGTCGACCCAGCCGATCACGCCAAAGCCGAACGTAACGAGCATCACGATCCAGATGAAGCGGTTCGTCAGGTCGCCCCACAGCAGCGTCGACACCGCGATCGCGAGCAGGATCAGCACGCCGCCCATCGTCGGGGTGCCGGACTTGACGAGGTGCGTCTGCGGGCCGTCCTTGCGCACAGCCTGACCGACCTTCATCTGCGTGAGCTTGCGAATCACCCACGGGCCGCAGACGAGCCCGATCAACATCGCGGTGATGGTGGCCATCAACGCGCGAAACGTCAGATAACTGAACACGCGCAAGAAGCTTGCGTCATTCTGCAGCCATTGCGCCAGCGCCAGTAGCATGCTTGAGGTCCTTCCAGTATTTCAATGTGCGCCGGACTTCGTGTCCGGCGTCGGGTTTTGTGGGCTCGTGAGCGCGACGACCACGCGTTCCATCTGCATGAATCGCGAGCCCTTCACGAGAATCGTTGCCGCCGCGCCGAAACCGGCGCGAGCGAGTTCGCCGACGAGCGCGTTCACGTCCGCTGCGTGATGTGCGCTCGCACCGTACGCGGCAGCCATGTCGCGCGACGCGTCGCCGAGCGTGAACAGCGCGTCGATGCCGCGCTCCTTCGCATACGCGCCTACTTCGCGATGAAACGCCGGGCCGTCGTCGCCGACTTCGCCCATGTCGCCCATCACGAGCACCCGCGGCGACGGCTGCGACGCGAGCACGTCGACCGCCGCTCGCGCGGAATCGGGATTCGCGTTGTACGTGTCGTCGATCACCGTCGCGCCCGCGAGCGCGCCGAGCACCGCACGCTTCACCTGCAGGCGGCCCTTCACCGGCTCGAACGCTTCGAGCCCGCGGCGGATCGCATCCGGCGACACGCCCGCCGCGAGCGCCGCCGCGGTGGCCGCGAGCGCGTTGTGCGCGTTGTGCGCGCCGAGCACTTGCAGCGCGACGTCGATGCGGCCTTGCGGCGTATCGATCGCGAGCCGGTTGCCGGCGAACGTGCCTGTGACCGCGGCGTCGACTGCGCGTTCCGCGGTGTGCAGCGAAAAATCCATCACCTGCGAGCCGGTCGCCGCGACGCGCCAGATGCCCGCATACGCGTCGGCGGCGGGAAACACCGCGACGCCCTCCGGCTTCAGCGCATGAATCACGCTCGCGTGTTCGAGCGCGACCGCCTCGACGGTCGCCATGAATTCCTGATGCTCGCGCTGCGCGTTGTTCACGACCGCGATCGTCGGCTCGGCGATTTGCGCGAGCAGTTGCGTCTCGCCCGGATGATTCATCCCGAGTTCGACGACCGCGAGCCGATGCGCGCCGTGAAGCCGCATCAGCGTAAGCGGCAGGCCGATGTCGTTGTTGAAGTTGCCGGCCGTCGCGAGACGCGCTTCTTCGCCGACAGCGGCCGCGAAGATCGACGCGATCATCTCCTTCACGGTGGTCTTGCCGTTGCTGCCCGTCACCGCGGCGAGCGGCATCGAAAACCGCCGCCGCCAGCCGCGCGCGAGCGCGCCGAGCGCCGTGCGCGTGTCGTCGACGCGCAGCGCCGGAATGCGCCAGTCGCCGGGACTGCGCGACACCAGCACCGCGTTCACGTGACGGTTCGCGACCTCCGGCAGGAAGTCGTGCGCGTCGAAGCGGTCGCCCTTCAGCGCGACGAACAGGTCGCCCGGCCCCGCGGTGCGGCTGTCGGTCGACACGCGATCGAACGTCGCCGTCTCGTCTCCGAGGACGCTCGCGCCCGGAATCAGCGCCGCCGCTTCGCGCAGGGAAAACATCGTCATGGCGTGTCTCCGCGCCCGTGCGTCGCGCGGGCGGCGAGTGCGAGGCGCGCGTGGTCCTGATCGGAGAACGCGCGCTTTTTACCCTTGATTTCCTGAGTGGCCTCGTGGCCCTTGCCCGCCAGCACGATCACGTCTTCGCGCGCGGCGTCGCGCACCGCGTGCAGGATCGCGCTCGCGCGGTCGTCGATGCGCTCCGCGCGTGCGCCATCGCGCATGCCGCCGACGACCTGGTCGATGATCGCCGCCGGCTCCTCGCTGCGCGGGTTGTCGCTCGTCACGACGACGCGGTCGGCGAGCCGCTCGGCGATCGCGCCCATCAGCGGACGCTTGGTCGCGTCGCGATCGCCTCCGCAGCCGAACATGCAGACGAGCCGTCCGCCGCGCGCCGTCGCGATCGGGCGCAATGCTTCGAGCGTCTTTTCGAGCGCGTCCGGCGTGTGCGCGTAATCGATCACGACGAGCGGCTCGTCATGATCGAGACGCCCGCCAAGACGTTCCATCCGGCCGCTCACCGGCTGCAGCTTCGCGAGCTCGTTCAGCGCGGCGAACAGCGGCGCGCCGCTTGCGAGCAGCGCGCCGAGCACGCCGAGCAGGTTGCTCACGTTGAAGAGGCCGAGCGTCTGCACGTCGACTTCCGCGTCGCCCCAGTCGGACGTCTGCAGATGGAACGCGGTGCCGTTCGCGGTCGCGCGCACGTTCGACGCGCGCAGCCATGCATCGGCGGCCGGCGTGTCGGCAGCCGGCGTGTCGACGCCGTAGGCGATCGTGCGCATGCGGTTGCGCGTCGACGCGAGCAGGCGCCGGCCGGCCGCATCGTCGACGTTGATCACGGCCGCGGCGAGCCCCGGCCATGCGAAAAGACGCGCCTTCGCCGCCTCGTATGCGTCGAACGTGCGGTGATAGTCGAGATGGTCCTGGGTCAGATTCGTGAAGATCGCGATGTCGAACGCGGTGCCGTTCACGCGCCCCTGATGCAGCGCGTGCGACGACACTTCCATCGCGACCGCCTGCGCGCCGGCCGTGCGCAACTGCATCAGGCTGCGCTGCAGCTGCGGCGCGTCCGGCGTCGTGAAGCCCGTGTGCACGAGCTGGCCCGGCATCCCGGTGCCGAGCGTGCCGATGATCGCGCAGCGCTTGCCGAGTCCCGTCAGCGCGGCGGCGACCCACTGGCTGCACGACGTCTTGCCGTTCGTGCCGGTCACGCCGACGACGAGCATCGTGTCGCTCGCATCGCCGTACCAGCCGCTCGCGATGTCGCCGGCGAGCACGTCGAGCGACGGCACGCCGAGCGCGATCGCCGGATCCACCTGGCCCGCGAAACCCTCCGGTTGATACAGCACCGCAGCCGCGCCACGCTCGATCGCGCTCGCGACATGCGGACGGCTGTCCGCACCTTCGACCGCGTACGCGACGAACACGTCGCCGGGTTGAACCGCGCGCGAATCGCCGTGCAGGTCGGCCTGCGGACTCACGCGCGCGCGCAGCCACGCGAGCACGTCGGCGATCTGCGCGTGCGCCGGGTGTTGGGTGCGCAACGCGCTCATCGCACGACTCCAGGGCGAATTCTGGCGTTGTCGGAAACGTTCATGCGGCGCGCACGCACCGTGTCGCGAGCGGCGACGGCCGGCTTCGCCGGCGCGGGCTGCTTCGCCGGTGCCGCTGCGGCGGGCGCGGCGGGCGCATCGCCGGGCGCGGCCTGCGCGGTATCGTCCGATACGACGAGCTGCTTGACCGGCATGTCCGGCGGCACGTTCAGCGAGCGCAGCGTGTCGCCGACGATCGCCGAGAACACCGGCCCCGACACCTGGCCGCCGAAGTGGCTGCCGGCGGTCGGCTCGTCGACGGATACCGCGACGACGATCCGCGGATTCGGCATCGGCGCCATGCCGACGAACGACGCGCGGTACTTCGAGCGGTCATAGCCGCGGGCCACGTGCTTGTACGCGGTGCCGCTCTTGCCGCCGACGCGGTAGCCCGGCACCTGCGCGTCCGGCGACGTGCCGGCCGGCGACACGACCATCTCCAGCATCTGGCGCACTTCGCGGGCGGTGGTCGGCGAGAACACCTGCGGGCCGGTCGCCGGCTGGTTGTCCGGCGTCTTGAAGATCGATACGGGCACCAGTTCGCCGTCGTGCGCGATCGCGGTGTACGCACGGCCGAGCTGGAACAGCGACGCAGAGAGGCCATAGCCGTACGACATCGTCGCCTGCTCGATGCGGCGCCAGCTCTTCCACGGACGCAGCCGCCCCGTCGCCGCGCCGGGAAACCCGACCTTCGGCGCCTGACCGAGCCCGATGCTGGTGTACATGTCCCACATTTCCTGCGGCTTGAGCGTCATCGCGATCTTCGTCGCGCCGATGTTGCTCGACTTCTGGATCACGCCGCCGACCGTCAGGACACCGAATGCACTGTCGTCGGTGATGGTCGCGCCGTCGAGCGTGAAGTGGCCGTTACCGGTATCCACCAGTGTAGTCGGCGACACGCGGTGCAGATCGAGCGCGAGCGAGATCGTGAACGGCTTCATGATCGAGCCGGGTTCGAACACGTCGGTCAGGACCCGGTTGCGCAGCTGCTCGCCCGTCAGGCGCGAGCGGTCGTTCGGGTTGTATGTCGGGTAGTTGACGAGCGCGAGCACGTTGCCGGTCCGCACGTCGATCACCATTGCGGCGCCGGCCTTCGCCTTGAACTTCTGCACCGCGGCTTTCAGGTTGGTATACGCGATGTACTGGATCTTGCTGTCGATCGACAGGTCCACGTCGCGGCCGTCGTGCGGCACGACCTGCTCGTCGACGTCCTCGACGATGTGGCCCACCCGGTCCTTGATCACATGACGGATGCCCGGCACGCCCGCGAGTATCTTCTGGTCGGCGAGTTCGACGCCTTCCTGTCCCTCGTCTTCGACATTCGTGAAGCCGACGAGGTGCGCCGTGATTTCGCCTTCCGGGTAATAGCGCCGATATTCGTTGCGCTGATAAATGCCGGGGATGTCGAGCGCGGCCACTTTCGCTGCGATGTCGAGCGGCACCTGACGCTTCACGTAGACGAACGTCTTGTCCTCCGACAGCTTCGCGCGCAGCTCCTTCGTCGTCATCCCGAGCAGCTGGCCGAGCTGCTCGAGCTTGTCCGCGCCGAGGTCGTCCGGCACCGATTCGGGGATCGCCCAGATCGCGCGCACCGGCAGGCTCGTGGCGAGCACGAGGCCGTTGCGGTCGAGGATCTTGCCGCGCGTCGCCGGCAATTCGATCGTGCGCTGATAGCGGCTCTCGCCCTGCTTCTGATAGAACGCGTTGCCCGGACCCTGAATCCAGAACGCGCGCGCGGCGAGAGCGAAGAACGCGGTGAACAGCAGGAACACGACGAGCTTCGAGCGCCACATCGGCAGGCGCACGGAGAGGATCGGGTTCGCGGAAAACGCGACGCTCTTGCGGTTGGCGCCCTTTTTCATCGCGCGCCTCCGCGACGGCCGGACGGCGCCGAGGCCGCGTCGGCGGCCGGCACCGGCGCATCTTCGGCGCGCGCGGCGCCGGGCGCGAGAGTCAGATATTGCGTGCGTCCGGTCGTCACGGGCTGCATCTTCAGCGAGTCGGTGGCGAGCTGTTCGATGCGCGACGTCTTCGACAACGCGCTCTGCTGATATTGAAGTTGCGCATAGTCCTGCTGCAGTTGCCGCTCCTGCGCCTGCGCGTGCTGCAACTGGAAGAAGATCTGCCGCTGCTGGTTCGTCGCGTTCACGACGGACAACGCGCAGCCGAGAACGACGATCAGCAGGAAGATGTTGAGGCGGTTCATGGCGTGACGCGCTCCGCGATGCGCATCACGGCCGAGCGCGCGCGCGGGTTTTCCGCGACTTCGGCCTCGCTCGGGAAAACACGGCCGAGCAGCTTGAGCGGCGGGCTCGGCAGATCGACCGCGCGGATCGGCAGACGACGATCGACCGCAGGCGCACTCGCGTGCGCCTGCATGAATCGTTTGACGATCCGGTCCTCGAGCGAATGAAAGCTGATGACCACCAGCCTGCCTCCCTGCTCCAGCTGCGCGAGCGCAGCTTCTAGTACGACCTGCAGCTCCGCAAGCTCTTGATTGACGTGAATCCGTATAGCCTGAAAGGTGCGGGTTGCCGGGTCCTTACCCTTCTCACGGGTTTTGACGACGTTAGCCACGATTTGGGCAAGCTCGCCCGTGCTCCTGAGAGGCCCGAGACGGTCGGACTCTGCCCGGCGAGCAGCAAGCGCCTTTGCAATCTGAAAAGCAAACCGTTCTTCCCCATAATCCCGTATCACCTCCGTCAGTTCCTGCACAGTGGCCCGCGCGAGCCAGTCAGACGCGGACTCGCCGCGCGTCGGGTCCATCCGCATGTCGAGCGGACCATCCGCGCGGAAACTGAAACCGCGCTGCGGGTCGTCGAACTGCGGCGACGACACGCCAAGGTCCAGCAACACGCCCGACACACGCCCTACCCCGCGCGACTGAAGCTCGTCGCGCAGCGATGCAAAACTTTGATGCACGATCGCAAAGCGCGGATCGGCGATCTCGCCGGCCGTCGCGATCGCCTGCGGATCCTTGTCGAACGCGATCAGCCGCCCGGTCTCGCCGAGCCGGCCGAGAATCGCGCGGCTGTGCCCGCCGCGGCCGAACGTGCCGTCCACATAGACGCCGTCCGTGCGCGTGACGAGCGCATCGACCGCCTCGCCGAGCAGCACCGTGCGATGCTGCGTTCCCTGTCCCATCGCAGATGCCATAGCGCTAAACCGCGATCAGAACGTGAAGTTCTTCAGGGCGTCCGGCATACCCTGCGCCATCGCCGCCTGTTCCTTGGCGGCGTACGTCTGTGCATCCCACAACTCAAAATGACTACCCATGCCGAGCAGCATCACTTCCTTTTCCATTCCAGCCGCGAGACGCAGCTCGGGCGACACCAGCACGCGCCCGGCGCTGTCCAGTTCGACGTCCGACGCATTACCGAGAAAAATGCGGCGCCACCAGTGGGCGTCCATCGGCAGCGCGGCGACCTTGGCGCGGAACACTTCCCATTCGGGGCGCGGAAACAGCAACAGGCAGCCGTCCGGGTGCTTGGTGATCGTCACCCGGCCTTCTGCCTGTCCTTGCAGCGCTTCCCGATAGCGCGACGGAATCGACATCCGCCCCTTCGCATCGAGCGTCAGCGCCGACGCCCCTTGGAACAATTCCTTCCCCTCACCCGGCGACCGCCGCCGCACGCCATATCAAAAAAATCTACCCGAATCCGCGACCGAAATCACACAAAAATACACTTTCTCACACTGTCTCCCACTTTAGAGGAAGGGCTTTGCAGGGTCAAGGGAGAGACGGCCTTTTTTGGCGAAAATTACTCGCTAGAACAAGGACTTAGCGAAACATCCTCAAGTGGGAACGCGATTTCCGAAAAGTGCTTATGAAATAATGGGCTAGTGCAGGTTGTGAAGGTAATACATGAGCAGTGCGGGGAAAGCCTGCGGCGGACGCAAACGTTTTACATCGCCAGAAGGCCGGTGGTGCGGGCGGGATGAAGGTGCAGGCAAAGGCGGACGACCGGATCGCCGTCCGCCCGTATGACCACTAGATATAGTAAGCGGTTCGAGTCATCACTTTCGATGCGGCGCGCATCAACGATCGGACCGGCAACGGCAGTTCGACGCCGCCCGCGTCCATCGCGGCTTTCGCATGGGCGGCTTCGTCGATGCGCATCTGCTCGACGACCGCCCGCGACTCGCGATCGCCAGCCGGCAGCGTGTCGAGATGCGACTCGAGATGCCGTTCGACCTGACGCTCGGTTTCCGCCATGAAGCCGAGACTCACCTTGTCCCCAAGACGGCCTGCCGCAAAACCGATCGCGAGCGCTCCGGCATACCACAGCGGATTGAGCAGGCTCGGTCGCGAGTCGAGCGCGTGCAGGCGGCGCGCGGTCCACGCGAGGTGGTCCTCCTCTTCGAGCGCCGCGTGCTCGAATGCGTCTTTCAGCGTCGGCGAACGAGCCGCGATCTTCTGGGCCTGATACAACGCCTGCGCGCAGACTTCGCCGACATGGTTGACCCGCATGAGCCCAGCTGCATGCGCGCGCTCGGCCGGCGTCAACTGCACTGCCTCGGCGTCACTCGTGGCCGCTTCGGCCGCCGGCGGCTGCGGCATCGGCCGCGCCATCCGCGAGATGCCGGTAACTGAACGCAACCCGCGATCGAATTCGGTGATCAAGTCGTCGAGTGTCATTCAATCCCTCCTTTGTAAAGAATCGCCGTCCGGCGACGGCGAGCGCGTGGCGGCGAACGGACACGTGGCATCGCCGTCAATCCGGGGCAGATCCGGATAGCTAACCGCACATTCTAGACCATGTTGCGTAAACGAAACAACGAACCACTGGGACGCGACTTTTTGTGACGGCACGCCCGGTTCGTTTGCTAAATTACGCAAAACCGATGCGACGCGGATCAACAAGCTCCCGCGATCGAGCACGGCCGGTGCCTCTGCAAGACGGCACCGGCGACGAACAAGAAGCCGTAACAACGACAAGCAGCATCCTCAAGGCGCCTTCGGGCGCCTTTTTTCTTGCCGGCTCGCGTTACACGCTCGTTCGCCCGGAGGCGCGGCGTGCATGAAAAAAGCCGGCTCGCGCAAAGGCGTGCCGGCTTTGGACATTGCTTCCCGGGTGATTTCGCGCGCTACGCGTGACCGTCGCGCAGCTCGCGCCGCAGGATCTTGCCGACGTTGCTCTTCGGCAGGTCGGTGCGGAACTCGATCTGTTTCGGACGCTTGTAACCGGTCAACTGCGTCTTGCAGTAAGCGAGCACTTCTTCGCCGGTGAGCGCCGGGTCCTTCTTCACGATGTACAGCTTCACCGCTTCGCCGGAATGCGGATCGGGCACGCCAACCGCCGCGACTTCGTATACGCCCGGCAGTTTCGCGACGACGTCCTCGACCTCGTTCGGATACACGTTGAAACCCGACACGAGGATCATGTCCTTCTTGCGATCGACCAGCTTTACGTAGCCGTGCTCGTCCATCACGCCGATGTCGCCGGATTTGAAGAAGCCGTCCGCCGTCATGACCTTCGCGGTTTCGTCCGGACGCTGCCAGTAGCCGGCCATCACCTGCGGCCCGCGAATGCAGATCTCCCCTGCCTCGCCGATCGCCACTTCGCGGCCATCGTCGTCGCGGATGGAGACTTCCGTCGACGGCAGCGGCAGGCCGATCGTCCCGTTGTACTCGGTGGCGGTCGTCGGATTGCACGTCACGCACGGTGAGGTTTCCGAAAGACCATAGCCTTCGACGATCGGCGTATGCGTCTTCTCGTACCAACGCTTCGCGACGGCTTCCTGCACCGCCATCCCGCCCGCGTTGGCGACCATCAGCTTCGACAGATCGAGCCGGCCGAGATCCGGGTGATTCAGCAGTGCGTTGTACAGCGTGTTCACGGCCGGGAACGTCGTGATCGCGTAACGCTGCAGTTCCTTGATCATACCGGCGATGTCGCGGGGGTTCGGGATCAGCACGGCGAGACCGCCGCTGCGAATCGACAGCAAGCCGCACACGGTCAGCGCGAACACATGATAAAGCGGCAGCACCGCTGCGGTGACGCACGGACCGGCGTCCGGCCGGCCCACACGCACAGCGTCGAGCCACACCTGCGACTGCAGCACGTTCGCGATCAGATTGCGATGCAGGAGCGTCGCGCCTTTCGCGACGCCGGTGGTGCCGCCGGTGTATTGGAGGAACGCGACGTCGTCCAGATGCTGGTCGACCGGGTGAAACGACTGCCGCGCGCCGTCGGCGAGCGCATCGTTAAAACGCACGTGGCCGGGCAGGCTCCACGCGGGCACCATCTTCTTCACGCGCCGCACGACGAAATTGACGATGCACCCCTTCGCGCCGAGCAGGTCGCCCATCGACGCGACCACGACGTGCCGCACGGTCGTCTGCGCGATTACCGCCTGCAGTGTTTTCGCGAAGTTCTCGAGAATGACGATCGCTTCGGCACCGCTGTCCTTCAGCTGATGTTCGAGTTCGCGCGGCGTATAGAGCGGGTTCACGTTCACGACCACGTAGCCCGCGCGCAGGATCGCCGCAAGCGCGATCGGGTATTGCAGTACGTTCGGCATCATCACCGCGATGCGCGCGCCCGGCGCGATCCCGCGCGACTGGAACCACGCCGCGAGCCGGCGAGAGTTTTCGTCGAGTTCCCCGTAGCTGATCGCCTGGCCCATGCATGCGAATGCGGGCTTCGTCCGGTGGGCCGTGAAGCTCTCGTCGAGCAGCGCGGTGATCGACGCGTAACGCGACACGTCGACTTCGGCCGGAACGCCTGGCGGATACGATTTCAGCCAAACCTTCTCCATGCGGCGTCTTCTCCTGTCTTTTTCGAATGATCGTGCTAAACGCGGATCGTAGCACGCGGACTCCGCCGCACACGGGCGGCAAGCGCGAGTTAGAAAGCGCGCTCGACTTCGACGAGACAATCGTAGAACGTCGCCGAACCGCCGAGGTCGGTCAACGCCTGACTCGTGAGTTCGTTCGCATTGCGGCCGTCGGGCGCGAGTTTCTTCCACCAGATCGACAGGCCGACGACGAGCCCCGTCCTCGCCCGGTCGGTGACGCGCGCCCGGGCCCGCATCGATCCGCGATCGTTGAACACGCGGACTTCGTCGCCGTCGGCGATCCCGCGCGCGGCGGCGTCCGACGGATGGAGATCGACGTGCGGCTCGCCCTCGGTCGCACGCAGGCTCTCGACGTTCACGAAGCTGCTGTTCAGGAAGTTGCGCGCGGGGGGCGAGATCATCGCGAGCGGATAGCGTGCGGCCAGTTCCGGCGCGTGGTCAGCGGACTCGTGCGGCGGCAGGTAATCCGGCAGCGGATCGAGGCCGGCGCGCGCGAGCGCGTCGCTGTAGAACTCGCACTTGCCGGTCGCGGTCGGGAAGCCGCCGCTCGCGAACGGTGCGTCGGCGATTTTCAGCTTCGCCCAGCCGGCCTCTTTGAGCGTCGACCAGTCGGTGCCTTCCAGCGCCGCATCGTTCCAGCGGAACGCATGCGCCGCCACTTCATCATCGGATTCGAACAGCGCGGGCTCGGTGAGCCCCATTCGACGGGCGATCTCGCGGAAGATCGCCGTGTTCGGCCGCGCGTCGCCGACCGGCGCGATCGCCGGCAGGTTTGCCATCACATAGGTGTGGCCGTAGGACTTGTGGACGTCGAGGTGTTCGAGCTGCGTGGTCGCGGGGAGCAACAGATCCGCGTAGTCGGCCGTGTCGGTCTGGAACTGCTCGAGCACGACGGTGAACAAATCCTCGCGCGCGAACCCCGCTGCAACCTTGGCGGAGTCCGGCGCGACGGCCACCGGATTCGAGTTGTACACAACGATCGCTTCGATCTTCGGGCCGAAGGACGCGTCTCCCTGGTGGGTCAGCGCATCGCCGATCTGGTTCATGTTGATGACGCGCGGCAGCTTCGACGGCCAGCCCGGCATCAGATCGGGACGCTGCAGCGCATTCACGTCGACCGGCGACCAGCCGGACGACGACAGCAAGAGTCCGCCCGCACGCTCGCGCCATGCGCCGGTCAGCGCCGGCAGACACGCGATCGCGCGGACTGCGTTACCGCCTCCGCGCACGCGCTGCAGCCCGTAATTCATCCGGATCGCGGACTTGCGCGTCGACGCATAGAGCCGGGCCAGCTCGACGACCGTCTGTTCGTCGATCCCGCAAATTGCCGCCGCCCGTGCCGGCGGGTATGCAAGCGCGCGCGCCTTCAATGCGTCGAAACCATGCGTATGGTCGGCGATATACGCATGATCGAGCCGGTCCTCGGTGATCAGCACGTTCATCATGCCGAGCGCGAGCGCCGCATCGGTGCCCGGCTTCAGCGCGACGTGCCGATCGCACTTCTCGGCAGTGAGCGACCGGTACGGATCGATCGCGACCAGCGTCGCCCCTTTGCGTCGCGCTTCCTGCACGCGCGTCCACAGATGCAGATTCGATGCGATCGGATTGCCGCCCCAGATCAGGATCACGTCGCTTTCGGCGAAATGTTCGAGGTGCATACCGACGCTCGCGCCGTACGTATGGCGCAAGCCGATCATCCCCGCTGCCGAGCAGATCGCGCGATCGAGCCGCGACGCACCAAGCTGGTGAAAGAAGCGCTGCGCGATGCTCTCGCCCTGCACGAGGCCCATCGTGCCCGCATAGCTGTATGGAACGATCGCCTCGGGTGCGCGCTGCGCAATCTCACGAAGCCGCGTTGCCGCGATCCCGGATGCTTCGTCCCAGCTGATCGGCTCGAACCGGCCTTCGCCTTTGCGCCCGACGCGTTTCATCGGCTGCGTCAGCCGATCCCGGTGATGCACGCGTTCCGCGTAGCGGCTGACCTTCGTGCACAGCACGCCCTGCGTCGGCGGATGGTCGGGATCGCCGGTCACTTTCACGGCCTTGCCATCCTCGACGACCACGCGCAACGCGCAGGTATCGGGGCAGTCGTGCGGACAGACTGCGCGAGCGAATTCGGTGGGAGCGTTCATTTGGGAGTCCATCACAGGGGCATAGCCCGAATATCCCGATTTTATTACTGCGCGGCGTCAGGCCTCGGGTACGCCCCGGGGGGGTTCGCGAGAAAAAAAACCTTCGGCGTAGAATGATTCCTCCCAGACCCGGACAGATCCCGGGTGTCAACTTGCATACAGCACAGTCCACCATGAAACTGATCCCGGAAATTCAGGCCGCGCACGGCGAGATTCAGACACTCCGACGAACGATCCACGCCCACCCCGAATTGCGCTACGAAGAGACCCAAACCGCTGAGCTGGTCGCGACGAAGCTCGCCGAATGGGGACTCGAAGTGCATCGGGGATTAGGCAAAACGGGCGTCGTCGGCGTGCTGCGGCGCGGTAGCGGCACTCGGTCGATCGGCCTGCGCGCCGACATGGATGCGCTGCCGATTCACGAGCTGAACACCTTCGATCACCGCTCGCGCAACGAAGGCCGGATGCACGCGTGCGGCCACGACGGTCACACCGCGATGCTGCTCGGCGCGGCGCGGCATCTGGCCAGACACGGCGAGTTCGACGGCACGATCGTGTTTATCTTCCAGCCGGCGGAGGAAGGCGGCGCGGGCGCGAAAGCGATGATCGCGGACGGTCTGTTCGAACGCTTTCCCGTCGACGCCGTATTCGGCATTCACAACTGGCCCGGTATGCCGGCGGGCTCCTTTGGCGTGACCGAAGGGCCGATTATGGCGTCGAGCAACGAATTCAGGATCGACATCAAGGGCGTGGGCTCGCATGCGGCGCTGCCGCACAATGGGCGCGACCCGGTCTTCACGGCCGTGCAGATCGTGAACGGGCTGCAGGGCATCATTACGCGCAGCAAGAAACCGATTGACACCGCGGTGCTGTCGATTACGCAGATTCACGCGGGCGACGCGGTGAACGTGGTGCCGAACGATGCGTGGATCGGCGGCACCGTGCGGACGTTCACGACTGAAACGCTGGATCTGATCGAGACGCGGATGCGCAAGATCGCCGAGAGTACGGCTGAAGCCTACGATTGCACGGTCGACGTGAGCTTCGTGCGCAACTATCCGCCGACCGTCAACAGCACCGCGGAGACACAGTTCGCCGCCGAAGTGATGAAGGAAATCGTGGGGGCGGAACGTGTCAATACCAACATCGAGCCGACGATGGGCGCGGAGGATTTCTCGTTCATGCTGCTGGAAACGCCCGGCTGCTACGCTTTCCTCGGCAACGGAGACGGCGGCCACCGCGAGAAGGGGCATGGCGCCGGTCCTTGCATGTTGCATAACGCCAGTTATGACTTCAACGATCAGCTGCTGCCGGTGGGATCGACCTACTGGGTTCAACTTGCGACGAAGTACCTGACGCGATAGTTGGCGCAAGGCACGGGACGCTGCCTTGGCGTCCCATTACGTTTTAGCAGCGCTCTTTGCCGCACGTAAACGCCAGAACCCCGGTTCTCTTTTGTGAGAAGCCGGGGTTCTGGACATACAGCATAAGGAGC
>Ga0310811_10000257_pt1 | contig 75840 bp, 68 predicted proteins | sample YCmetagenome_FD_207642 | JGI IMG/M metagenome (GOLD analysis project Ga0310811, IMG submission 207642) | Soil microbial communities from experimental microcosm in Duke University, North Carolina, United States - YC | ecosystem: Engineered > Artificial ecosystem > Soil microcosm > Unclassified ... | reverse complement strand
CCGAAGCACGTGATCGCGGACTACAACAAGATCGTTCCGGTCGACAAATAAGCGGGGCGCCCTTGAAGATCACGCAGGTTGAAGCCATCCATGTCGCGCTCCCCTATGAGCACGGCGCACCGAAACCTGCCCGCTCGGGCATCGGCGCCTGGGACACGCAGGACATTCTGTTTCTCCGCGTCGAGACTGACGCGGGTCTCGTCGGTTGGGGCGAGGCGTTCGGCCATGCCTCAACGCCGGTGACTATCGCCGCCATCCGCGAGGTGATCGCGCCGCTGGCTGTGGGCGCTGACCCGTCCGACATCGCCGGGACCATGGGCGTGCTGGTGCGGCGCACGCAAAGCATGGCGCGCAGCGGGCCGGTGCAATTCGCGCTGTCCGGGCTCGACATCGCGCTCTGGGACATCGCGGGGCAGATCGCAGGCAAGCCGGTCTGGCAGTTGCTTGGCGGCAGTGCGCGCGCGTCGGTGCCGGCCTATGCCAGCCTCTTCCGCCTGAACACGCCAGATCATGTCGAGCGCGTTGCGGCCAATGCCGCGGCGCGCGGCTACAGCCATATCAAGCTGCACGAGCACACGGTCGAAAGCGTCCGAGCCGCACGGCAAGGCGCCGGGCCAAAGATTCCGCTGATGGTGGACACGAATTGCTATTGGGATGAGCCGGAAGACATCATCGCGTTCTGCGAAGCCGTGGAGGGTTTCGGCATCGCCTGGCTTGAGGAGCCGCTCTATCCCGCCGATGCCTATGAGGTGTCCGCCGCCATCCGGCAGCATGTCAAAATTCCGCTCGCAGCCGGCGAAAATCTCGGCAACTACAATGATGCGCGCTGGCTCGCGGCCGCCGGCGCCGTCGATATCGTGCAGCCGAGCGTGGCGAAGATCGGCGGCATCACACAGGCGTGGAAGACGATCCGTTTCCTGCAGGACCAGAATATTCGCGTCGTTCCCCACTCGCCCTTTGTCGGGCCGGCCTTGATCGCCGCCATTCACATGGTCGCCGCGATGCCCGGGGAAGAGCTTTGCGAACATCGCTTCTGCGATCTCGGCGCCAATCCGCTCGGCGATGCGGTGATCGCCGTCAACGGCCGGTTGCCGGTGCCGCAGACGCCCGGTCTCGGGATTACTGTCGATCCTTCCGTCGTCGAAAAATATCGCGTCGGCTGATTGTGCGCCCAGCGCGCGCGACATTGCCGTCGTGCTTGCCACATCGCGGATGCTGCCATAGCCTTCTGGACGGGAGACGTCCGCGCGCATTTCAAGAACATGAAGAAGTAACGCGCGGCAGCATTTATCTTAGCCACGTGGGCCTTGCCTCATAGGCAAGCTCAAGCGGCAAAATCATCAGGGAGGACTTTTCCGCGTGCGCATGATCGATGCCTTCAATCATTTTTTCCCGAAACGTTACTATGACGCTCTGCTGGAGACGCCGGCCGGCAAGAAGGATCTCGGCAAGCGCGTGCGCCAGATTCCGGCTTTGTCGAACATCGAGGAGCGGCTGCGCGTCGTCGACATGTTCGATGATTATACGCAGGTTCTGTCCCTTGGCCTGCCCCCCATCGAGCGCATCTGGAGTCCGGACGACGCGCCGGAAATGGCAAAGATAGGCAATGACGGGCTGGCCGAGATCGTCGCGAAATATCCCGATCGCTTCGTCGGCTATTCGGCGCTGTTGCCGTTGAATGCGCCTGAGGCGGCGGCGAAGGAAGCCGCGCGCGTCCTTGCCAATGGCGCCAATGCCATCCAGATGCCGACCAATGCCAAGGGCGTGCCGATCGACGCGCCGGAGTTCTGGCCGATCTACGAAGTCATTGCGAAATCGGGCCGCCCGATCCTGCTGCATCCCTCGCGCACGCGCGACATGCCGGACTATCCGACGGAGAAGCACTCGAAATACGAGATCAACAGCGTGCTTGGCTGGCCGTTCGAGACCAGCGCAACGCTGGCGCGCTTCGTCTTCTCCGGCATCATGGACAAATATCCCGACCTGAAGATCGTCGCGCATCATCTCGGCGGCGTGATCCCCTATCTCGAGGGACGCATCGCCCACAGCTTCGATCAACTCGGCTCGCGCACCAGCGAAGAAGATTATGAATCGCTACTCAAAAGCCTGAAGAAGCGGCCCTACGACTATTTCAAGGATTTTTACGGCGATACAGCCGTCGAAGGTGCAAAGGCCGCGACCGTTTGCGGCATCAGCTTCTTCGGCGCCGATCACACGCTGTTCGCCTCCGATTGTCCCTTCGACAAGGAAAAGGGACCCGGCTACATCCGCTCGACCAAGGAGGCGATCGAGGCGGTCGGCCTGTCGAACGCCGACAAGGAAAAAATCTATCACAAGAATGCGGAGCGGCTTTTTGGACTGAACTAGCCGGTCCGATCGGATCGGCAAAAAAATCTGGGGAGGATGCCATGCGAACGAAAGAGGTCGCGCCACGCGCCACACCCTTTTCACGCGCGATGTTATTCCAGCTTGCGTTGCGCGGCTTGGTTCCTGCCCTGGCGTTATGCGTCGCACTCGGCAACGCGAACGCACAAAGCACTCCCGATTTTTATAAAGGCCGCACCGTCGAACTCGACATTCAGACCAGCGTCGGTGGCGGCTATGACAGCTATGCGCGCCTGCTCGCCCGTTTCATGCCAAAATATATTCCCGGAAACCCCACCATCCTGCCCAAGAACATGCCCGGTGCCGGCGGGCTGCTGGCCGCCAATTATCTCTACAACGTCGCGCCGCACGACGGCTCGGTCATCGGCATCATCAGTCGCGGCACGGCGTTCGATCCGCTGCTCGGCAACACCGCCGCGCATCTCGACGGCACAAAATTCAACTGGATCGGCAGCGCCAACAACGAAGTCAGCGTCTGCGTGACCTGGAACACGAGCGGCATCCGCACATTCGACGATGCGCGCAAGAAAGAGACCGTCGTCGGCGCCACCGGCCCAACCGCCGACACCTATCAATTTCCCAAAATCGTCAATGCCGTACTCGGGTCGAAATTCAAGATCGTCACCGGTTACAAGGGCGGCAATGAAGTCGACCTCGCCATGGAGCGCGGCGAGGTGCAGGGCCGGTGCGGCTGGTCATGGACCAGCGTCAAGGGCATCCATCAGGATTGGCTCAGCCAGAAGAAACTCAACATCCTGTTCCAGGTCGGCCTATCGAAGCATCGCGACCTGCCCGACGTGCCGCTGATTATCGATCGCGCGACGAACGATGCGGATCGCGCGCTGCTCAAACTCGTCTTTTCGCGCCAGGTGATGGCGTGGCCCTTCCTCACGCCGCCCGGCGTTCCGGCGGATCGTGTCGCACTGCTGCGCCGCGCTTTTCTCGACACCATGAAGGACAAGGATTTTCTGGCCGGCGCCGACAAGGCCGGGCTCGAAATCACGCCGGTGTCCGGCACGGACATCCAGAAGCTCGTGAGCGAGGTTTATGCGACGCCGCCCGCGATCACCAAACGGGCGGCTGACTTGCTGACCTTGCAGAGCGGCCCGCGTTAGCCTGACCGCAAAGGCCGGCGCCCGCTTTTCGGCGTCATGCGCTAGGCCGAGCGTTTCGACCGCGGGCTTTTGTCCATGGTGTCGATCATCTGGCGGGTAAGCCGTTCCATCAATTCGGCCCGCAAGGCGGCGTGAGCAGACGAGTCCCACAAATTATGCGACTCGTCGGGGTCGTTGCGCGTGTCGTAGAGTTCACCCCAGGCGACGCCGCTGTAGAGCGACAAGCGGAAATCGTCGGTGACCAACGTGCGTACCGAAACCGGCTCGGAGAATCCCTGCCGCTTCTTGCTGTCGTTGAACTCGATGAGCAAGTCCGCGCGATCCATCGCACCAGCATCCCACAGATCGCGCCCCTGAATCCCCCAATAGGGTTTTAGCCCGGCGCGAGCGATGATGCTGGGCGCGAGATCCACAGTGGAGGCCAGCGCGCCGGAGACGCGCGCCGTCCGGTCCGCCGGATCGGACCAGATGAATGGCACCTGATTGATGCCGTTCATCGCCAGTGCACCTTTTAACATCATGCCATAGTCGCCGAGATAGTCGCCGTGATCGGCATTGAAAACGATCACGGTACCGTCGTAGCGGCCGCTCGCCCTGAGCGCATCGAGCACACTGCCCACCGCGTCGTCGATCATGCCGATCATGCCGCAGGTCAGCGCCATGGCTTCGCGGATTTCCTCCCCGCGCGCCATGAAGGATTCTTCGGCCTGCTGTTTGCTCCGGCTGCCGTCGCGCATGCGCTCATGCGACCAGACCAGCGGCGGCGGCGGATTCTTGTGCGCATCATAGGGCCGGCGGACGGCGAAGTCGGCGGGATCGTACATGTCCCAATATTTGCCCGGCGGCGTGAAGGGATGATGCGGATCGGCAAACGACACGAAGGCGAAGAACGGCCGGTCATCACCCTTGACGCTATTCAAAAAATCGACGGCGCGGTCGCGCACGAAGGATGTCGGATAAAGCTCCTCCGGAATCGGCGTGCGGTAAGCCTGCGGACAGACATAGTCATGCGGCAACTGGTTCTTGTGATCGCGCAGGGCATCGGCATCCGGCCGCTTTCGCTTGAGCCATTGATAGTAATGGCCATCGCACTGGTCGCCATGCTTCGTGACCATGTCGACCTGGTCATAGCCGTAATAGGGCCGGTCGAAGGGCGCGGGATCGTTGCCGTGAAATCGATCCGGCTCTTCCTGCGTATAATCGCCGCCGTCGTCCTTCCAGGCTTCTGCGATCGGCCCAAGACGATCGGGATCGACGCGCGGATAAGGCGGCGCATTGGTCATCGGCTGGATGTGGCTTTTACCGATATGCGCCGTGCGATAGCCGCCGGCGCGCAGCACATCGACAAACGTGTTGGCGCGCCAGGAAAGGTAATTGCCGTTGTAGCGCAGCCCGTGCGCTGACGGATAGCGGCCAGTGAGAAGCGAGGCACGGTTCGGCATGCAGACGGGGCTAGCCACATAGAACCGGTCAAACCGCGTGCCCGCTGCCGCAATGCTGTCGATGTGCGGTGTGCGCAGCACGGGATGACCGGCGCAGCCGAGATAGTCGGCGCGCTGCTGGTCGGTGATGAAGAACAGAAAATTGACGGGTTTCGACACGGCGGCTTTGCTTTCCGACTCTAGAGCATTTCCGCTTCTCTCCGAATCACGGAAATGTTCTCTCTTTTTGTTGTTGCGCAATTCCGGACGGAAAACCGCGCCGCACTTTTCCTGGAATTGCGCTAATCGATATGCATGCCCGCCTGCTTGACCACCTTGCTCCAGAGCGCGGTGTCGGCAATCAGGCGCTTTTTGGCTTCGGCGCCGGTCGATCCGATCGGTTCGAAATCGAGCGCCTCGAATTTCTTCTGCAGGTCCGGGTCGTTCACCGCAGCGCGGGCTTCGCGTTCCAGCATCGCGACGATGGCGTCCGGCGTCGCCGCCGGGACGAGCATGTCGAACTGGATATCGATCTTGAAATTCGGATAGCCGGCCTCGGCCGCCGTCGGCACCTCCGGTACGACCGTGGACCGCTTGCTGCCGGACGTGATGAAGGCGCGCAATTTTCCCTGCCGCACCTGCGGCGCTACGCCAGCCGAAGACACGAAGCCCGCCTGAACATCACCAGCCAGGAGCGCAACGACGAGCGGCGCGTTGCCGCGATACGGAATCGCATGCGCCTTGAAGCCCGCGACCTGGCTGAAATATTCCATGGCCAGATGACCGGGACTGCCATAGCCGGCATGCGCGTAATTGATTTCATGGGATTTTGCGTAGGCGATGAACTCAGCAAGCGTTTTTGCCGGCACCGACGGATTGACGACAAGCATCTGATGCGAGTCCACCAGCATCGAGACCGGACGCAGGTCCTTGATCGGATTGAACGACATATGCTTGTAGATCGACGGATTGACCGTGAGCGTGGACGACAGCGTGATCAGGATCGTGTAGCCGTCGGGCGCCGCCTTGGCGACCACCTCGTTGCCGATATTGCCGCCGGCCCCGCCTCGATTGTCGATGACAAACGTCTGCTTCATCGACGCAGCCATCTTTTCGGTCACGGCGCGGGCGACGATGTCGAGCGGCCCGCCGGCGGCGAAGGGAACGACAACGCGAATCGGATGCGACGGATAGGTCTCCGCCATGGCCCCGGCCGGCAGCGCCAGCGCCAAGAGCACGGCCAAACGACACATACGCATGAAGTGAACCATCGATCGCTTCCTCCTCGCTTGGCCGCATATCGCCGCTGCGATGCGGATGTACGGCACGCGTCGTTATCCGACGTCGAGAGCGGAATTTGACACCCGGCGACATATCAGTAAATTTTGTTTTTCAGCGCTTCATATACCAAAAGCGTATGTCTCATGGATGCGAAATCGCTGCGGCTGCTCGCCGAAATCATCGATTGCGGCTCGTTCACGCGGGCGGCCGAGGCGCTCAACGTCACCCAGCCAACATTGACGCGGACCATCCAGCATCTCGAAAGCCTGACCGGCGCGCCGCTGCTCAAGCGCGGGCGTTACGGCGTCAGCGCCACGAAACTCGGAGAGATGATGGCGCGCGAGGGCCGCGCCGTTCGCGCCGCCGTCGGCGAGGCGCAGTCCGCGCTGAAGCAATGGCGCTCCGGCGTCGAGGGACAGTTGCGGATCGGCGTTGGACCGATGGTCGCGCATTCGATCATGCCGCGCTTCGTCGATCACTGCCTTGAGGCCGATTGGAAATTCGGCCTGCGCATTCATTGCGAAGGCGCCCAGAGCATCGTGTCCGGCGTCAGGGATGGTCGGCTCGACGTCGGCCTTGCGCCGGCGGAAATCCGCTACATGCAGGATGAACTGCGGCGCGACATCGTCTTCAGCGATGACATCGGCATTTATGCCGGCGAAAGCCACCCTCTTGTCGGGCGCAAGCGCCCCACCCTTGCGCAGTTCGAGACAGCAAGTTGGATTGGCAACGGCGCGATGGCCGGGTTACGCAAGACGACCGCCACCCTGCTCGAAGACCTCGGCCTCAAGAACGCCCAGACCAGCATCGAATTTTCCGGCGACCTGACGATCACCCTGCATCTCCTCGCGACCGGCCGCTATCTGGCGATCCTGCCGAATTTTCTGATGCGGCATCTCGACGATTCGCGGCGTTTCATTCGCCTGCACGCCCCCGGCCTCTCGTTTCGGCGCGATATCGCCCTCTGGTCGCGCAAGGACATGGAATCACAGCCGAACATCACGGCGTTTCGCAACCGCTTTACTGTCTTCATCAAAACCATCTAAAGCGTGGCCGTTTTGACGCCTCAGGATTCCAGCGTCGCCTTGAGCGTGCCGAACTTGCGGTCGGCGACAAACAGCACGGCAAAGATCAGGGTTGCCTGAACGACAGCGATGGCGAACGCGCGGGTCTGCGAACCCGAACCCATATAGACCCACAGCACCGTCGGCAGGGTGCGCGTGTGCGGGCTATAGAGCAGGATCGTGGCGCTCACCTCCATGAAGATGAAGATGAACAACACGGTCCACAGCGACAGGATCGACGGCCGTACCAGTGGCACGAGGATGTCGCGCAGCGTCTGCAGCGGCGTCGCGCCGGTGATGCGGGCGGCATCGACTAGATCGGTCGAGACCTGGCTGAACGCGTTGTTGGCGTGACGCACACCGTAGCCGATGTAGCGCACGAAATAGGCGATCAGCAGAATCGCCATGGTGCCGTAGATCGGCAGCGGCAGGCCGACAAACGTCCAGACCATGCCGACGCCGAGGATGAGCGCGGGAAGCGCGGTCGGAATGATCGTGACGTAATCGACCAGCGCGCCAAAGCTGCTGCGCGCGCGCAGCATCAGGTAGCTCAGCAGGATATAGATGAAGGTGATGAGCAACCCGCCGCCGCCCGCGAGCAGCAGCGAGTTCTTGATCGGCGTGAAATTGTCGCCGTCGAAGAAGGTCCGGTAGTTGTCGAGCGTCAGCGAAGAGAGATGGATGCGCGGCGTCAGAAAATTCAACAACGAACTGAGGATCAGCGCGAAATACGGCAGGATGACCGAGAGCGTGAGGAATAGCACCACGAAACCGGTCGCGACATAGCGCCAGCGGCCAAGCGGCGTCACGCGCGGCCGAACGCCCTTTCCGGCCACGGTCACATAGCGATTGGCGCGCGCCGCGATGCGCCGCTGCCACAGCGTACCGAGCAGCGCGACCCACAGCAGCATCGTGCCGGTTGCGGCCGCGAGCGTCGGATGCGCCGGTGTGATCTCCATGTTGAAATAGATCAGCGACGGCAGCGTCTGGAATCCGATCGGCGTGCCGAGCAATGTCGGCACGGAAAAATTCTCGCAGACAAAAACGAAAATGACCAGAAACGTCGTCGCGATCGATGGAAAGATCAGCGGCAGCGTCATGCGCCAGGCGGTGCGCAGCGGCCCGGCGCCGAGCATGGCGGAAGCTTCTTCGAGCGAGGCGTCAATCGACCTTAACGCAGCAAAGAACGAAAGGAACGCGAACGCCGAATAATGCAGCACATGCACCAGCACGATGCCGGCAAATGAATAGATGTCGAAGACCGTGCGGACGCCGAACCATGCCCGCGACAGCGCATTGATGAATCCGGCATTGGGCGCGGCGAGTGCGATCCAGGCCAGCGTCGTCACCAGCGTCGAAATCATCAGCGGCACGACGAGAAGCAGCGCCAGCGGCCGCCGCCACGGCGCATCGGTGCGCGCGATGATCCAGGCAAGCGCGCCGCCGCACAGGATCGACAGCACCGCGACCGTGGTCGCGAGGCCCAGTGTATTGAACAGCGCCAGAAGATAGCTGGGCGAGGTATAGGCCGTGAGGATGTTGTCGAACGTGAATACGCTGTCCGGCGCGCCCGGCGGCTGCGACTGCAACGCACCGAAGAACACGTAGCCGATCGGCGCGATGACCAGCACCAGCGTGCCGAGCAGCACCACGCCCGCAAGCGCGGCCTCGAGGCCGCGGCGCAGCGCTCCGCTGCCCGCAATCGGCCCTGCATCATTCTGCGCTGTCACCGCGCCCCCGTCTTTTGCTCTTCGCGAACTGCCGCGTCATAATTCGCCGTCAGCGCGCGACGCCGATATTCTTGCGGAATTCGGCGATGATCGGCTTGAGCTGGTCGGACGCGTCCCTGGTGTCGTAGACAAAGAATTTGTCCGGCACCTTGTACCAGGGCTGTTTTGCAACCGCGCGCTGATCCTTGAAGCCGATGCGCGCTGGCGCGCCGCCACGCTTCTGCCAGTGCGTGTAGCCGTCGACGGTGAAGGCATATTCCTGATAAAGCTTCGCGGCATTGGGATGCGGCGCCTTGGCAGGAATGGCCTGTCCCGTCATCGGGCCAATGCCCGGCTCCGGTAGCGACCAGCGGATCGGCGCGCCCTTGGCAAGCAGCGGCAGCAGGCCGGTCTCGCTGGCGTTGAAGATGACGGAAATGTCGCCCGCTGCCAACGCGGCACCGGCCGGAACGACCGCCGCGATCACGCGCGGATTGAGTGCGCCGATCTTCTTGAGGAAGTCGGGGCCGAATTCTTTGGTCCAGATGTACCAGGGCAGGAAGGCGACGCCGCCGGCGGATGGATCGACGACCGCGGCGCGGCCCTTCCAGATCGGGTCGATGATACCTTTCCAGTCCTTCAGCTTTTCCGCTTCGGCATCGGTCACAAGATCGGTATTCCAGGCGATGCCGACGAGCGCGGCACGCAGCGGATACCAGTAGCCTGTCGACTTTGTCCCATCGGCGAAGGCTGCGTCATTGCTGATCTTGTAGGAGAGCAGCGTGCCGTCCTTGACCTGCTTGTCGAGGAAGCCGGGATCGGTGTCCTGCACGATGTCGGCGATGTTACGGCCGGCGCGCGTTTCGGCAAGCCAGCGCTCGCGGCGCTGGCCGGTGTCGGCGGTGAATTTTTCGACCTTCACGCAGGGAAAGAGTTTCTCGAAGGCCTTGATCTGGTCTTCCTGCGCGCTCGCCCAGGTCCCGTAATAGACCATCACGGTGCCTTCCTTGCAGGCAGCCTCGAGCAGGCTAGCGGGCACGCCGGGCATTTCCTTCTGCATGAAGGCCCATGACGCGGCGAGTTTCGGATCGGATGGCGCCTGCGCATGGCTGGCCGAGAGCAGGCTGAAGGTCAGCGCGAGGCTGGCAAGCGCAGGCACGAGATGCTTGGACGTCATGGCGATCCTCCCTGTTGGTTTTTTTAGGGTGTTGCGTTCAGTTGAGTCCATCACGGCATAAAAGACTCGTCATGCGATAAGTTCGCGCATCTTGGTGACAGCGGCCTCGGCGCAGGTCAGGACGCGGCGCGCCGCCGCTTCAGGCAACCGGTCGCGCGCCGGAATCATCGAGACCTGTCCGAAAAGAACGACATCATAGCCGCCGGCCAGCGGTGCGACCTGCTCCGCAATCAGTCTGTCATGCGTCTCGTTGTCGCCGCGCACGATCGCATCCTTGGCGCCCTTGACGGCCAATTCATCGATATGCGGCGAGACGCCCGCCTGCTCGGCCGCGGCATCAAGGCTCTTGTGCAGGATCGGCAATGACCGCGCGGCGGTGCAGACGACGAGGATGCGCTGTCCGGCCTGCACGGCCTGTTCGGTCATCGCCTCCTCCGCTTTCAGGACGGGAATGGAGATATGGGCGCGCGCATGGTCGACGGCGGGGCCGAATGTCGCGCCGGTGAAGACGATGCCGTGCGCGCCGCTCAGGATGCAGTGGTTGAACAGACTCTCGATCCGCTCGTTCATAACGCGCGGCAGGCGGCCGTCCAAACCGACATCGGCATAGATCGTCTCGTCGAGCAGATTGCGCACGTCCGCCTCGGGCCATGCCTGACGGAAGGCCGTATCGATGGGCGCCATTGACGGCAGATAGGCATGGACGAGGACGATGCGTGTCTTCACGTGCAAGAATTCCTCAGGACGCGATGAGAACTTCGCCCTCGGCAACGAGGCGCGTGATGGCCTGCTCCGCCGGATTGACCCGGGCGGCAGCACTCAGCGTGCGCAGGTGGCTGTCGATCTCGCCATGCACCGCGCGGAACGCAGGCAGATTGAGATGGATCGCTTCGGTGGAGTCGCCGGTGGCGATGCGCACGAGCCGTTCGGCGTCAACCGCCGGAAAGTCCGCCAGCCGCTCCTTCACCCTGGCGACGACGCCCGCATGATCGAGCCCGTCGCCGGCGACGCGCACCAGTTCGCCGCAGATCCGGTGGGCGTAGCGGTACGGCACGGCATGCTCATAGACCAGCACGTCCAGCGCCTCGCGCGCACCGGCAAAGCCGAGCCGCGACTTCGTGTCGATCTCGCCGAGCTTGAACGACCCTTTCGCGATCACGTCGGTCATGAAATCGGTCCACGCTTCCACATCGCGCGCGAATTCATAGAGCCGATAGGCGTGATAGGTGGAGTCGGCTTCTTCCGACACGGTGATGTTGGCGGCAAGTTGCGACGTCAGCGCGCCGGAGCCGACCGCCGCCCCGCTGATGACAGCCTGCAGGCCGAACGGATTCTTCTTCTGCGGCCGGCCGCTGCTGCCGGAGGCATGTTCGTCGGCCAGTTCGAAGAATGCGAATTCCGAAGTCATGTAGAGGCGCAGGTCTTCGGCAAGACGCGCAAGCCCCGTCGCGATCTGCACCAGCACCGTGAGCGGCTCGATGAAATGATCCTCGGTGATGAACAGTTCCTGCCACAGCTTGCCGGTCTTGCTGAAACCGAGCCGCGTGCCGACGCGATTGATGAGATCGACGACGATGGGACGGCCGCAATTCGGCGGCGGCGCGAGATCGAGCCGTGCGTCGGCCTGTTCAATGCGGTCGAAATGCTTGTCGAACGCCGCCGCCCACGAGAGCAGATATTCGCCGAGCGAGGTGCGGCCAGCATGCTGCAGATGATGAAAGAACGGCGCCACGTTCTCCATCACCGGCTCGGCCTTGTCGACGAGCACGCGCACCAGTCGCTGCAACGCTTCGTATTCGCGATGCAGCGCGTCGCGAAAGAACATGCGCGGCAGCGAGCCGCGCAGGCTTTCGGCACGGTTGCGGCCGACATGCAGCCAGGACCCGGCATCCTTGCCGACGGCATCGACCACCCACAATTCGCGCGACACGACGATGTCGCCGATCGAGCTTTCGCGGCTGAGCTGTTCGCAGCGCGGCAGGATGTCGATCAGCGCGCGCGCCAATGCTTTGGCGTCCGGCGTCGGCGTGACGCTGAGTTCATGCGCCGAGAGCACGCAGGCGAGATCGCCGGCGATCATATAGCGGCCGATGAAGGGATTGTTGCGCGCTTCGATGGCGAGCACGCCATTGGCGTAGGTTTTCGCTTTCGACGCCGACAGCCGTCCGCCGATGCCTTCGACGAACTGGCGCGCTGCGACGGATTCGACCGCACTCATGTTTCCATCCCTTATCTCGCGCGCCGCATTGTCGTGACGCGCCCACTGTCCGAACCCGGCCATTGTGACAGCGTAGGATCGCAACGACGACATCAAGGCCGCAAACAAGTCTGCTGCCTTCCGTTTTACAGCGTGGGGCCTGTTTGACGTAATGCAACAAATGACGTCATTATTGCATCATGCGCAATAAAGTGGACGTCAGCGACATCGAGGCCTTTGCCGCCGTGGGGCATGCGCTCAACTTTACGGTCGCAGCCAACGCGCTGAACATCTCGGCCTCGGCGCTGAGCCGGCGCATCCAGAAGCTGGAAGCGCTGCTCGACGTGCGCCTGCTCGCGCGCACGACACGGGAGGTGAAGCTGACCTTGCAGGGCAAGCAGTTTCTTTCGCGCACGCAGGACATTTTGAGCCACATCGACGAACTCGTGACGGCGACGAAAGGCGAAGGCGCGCGCAGCACGACCACCGTCACGGTGGCAGCGATTCCCTCGATCGTGCATCTCCTGCTGCCGGACGTCATCCGTGCCTTCCATCAGCGCCATCCGAAAACGCGCATCCGCATCAAGGACCTGTCCACCAACGAGATATTCGACACGGTCGCGCGCGGCGAAGCGGATTTCGGGATCACCTCGTTCCTGCCGCACGAGGCAAACCTCAAGTTCATGCCGCTGGTCAGCAGCAAATTCGTTCTCGCCACGCCGCGCCGTCACGCACTGGCACGCAAGCGCAGCGTCGCCTGGGCCGAACTCAAGCAGCATCCGGTGATTTCGACCTGGAAGGGCGCCGGCGTGCGCGTCGCCATGGATATCGACCTCGCCAAGACCAACAGCGGCATCACGGCCTTCTATGAAGTGCAGCAGATCTATACGGCGCTGCGGCTGGTCGAGGCCGGACTCGGCATCGCAGCCGTGCCACGCTTTTTCATCGGCCGCGGCGACCTCGAACGGATCGCCGCCGTGGCGCTGGTCGAGCCGACGGTGACGGCGGAACTGGGAACCGTGGTGTCGGCCAATCATCCGCTGCGCCATCAGGCCCTCGACCTGTGGACGCTCACCCATGAGATCGGCGCAAAGGTGCTCGGCCACGCGTGAAGCGGGCTGTCTCACAATGACCAAATTCGACTCGCTGTTAAAGCCATCCGCCTCGCGATGCTGTCCGATACGATGCAACCCACCATGAGCCCATCACCGTCTCCCACGCTGCGCCAACACCGCACGCGGCGGAGTGTGTGGACGGCGTGCCTCGCCGCCATGCTTTCAGTGCTTCTTCTAGCTCTCGCACCGCGCGCCGCAAAGGCCTGGCATTCAACCGACCTCACGGGCGCGATGCCGGACCTCGCCTTCACCATGACGCGCGCCAAGGACGGGAAGACCGTCACAGCCGCCGATTTCAAGGGCAGGATCGTGCTCCTGTATTTCGGCTACACGTTCTGCCCGGATGTGTGCCCGACGACGCTGCTCAGCATCTCCACCATGCTTACGAAGCTCGGGCCCAAGGCGGATGACGTGCGCGTGCTGTTCGTCACCGTCGATCCGAACCGCGACACGCTTGGAGTCTTGAAGCAATACACGCAAGCCTTCGCGCCGCAGGTCGTGGGCCTGCGCGGAACGCCGGACCAGCTTGCCGCGCTCGCCAAGCGCTATCGCCTCGCCTATTCGGTGCAGCCGGCCCGCGACGGCAAGGCCTATGAAGTCACCCATAGCTCCGCAGTCTATGCGTTCGACCGCAGCGGCGCGGCCAAGCTGTTGCTGAGCGGACTTGCGACGCCAGACGCCAAGACTGACGACACGTTCGCCGACCTGCGCCAACTGGTCTCGCAATCTGGCCACCCGAGTTTTTGGCAGCGGCTCTTGCAGTGGCTGTGATGTGAACGGCTGCCGCGGCGGCGCTCTAATGTCCGCCCGAAGGCATATGCATATCGTGGGCGCCGGGCGCCATCTGGTGGTCGCCGGATGACATGTTATGCCCGCCAGGGCCTTGCACCGGAAAATCGGCGGTAACGGTCTTGCCGTCGGCAAAAGTCAGCGTCACCGGCACACTCTTGCCGACGACCATGGTGGCTTGCGGCGACATGCACATCAGGTGGTAGTTGCCGGGCGCAAACCGCACCGACCCGTGTGCCGGCACAGCAACGCTTTTCACAGCCGCCATGGAGTCGACCCCGTTCTCGGTCTTGCTCTGATGCATCATCAGCATGCCGCAGCCCGATGATGTAGCGCCTGTGAGTTGCACCGCCTGCGCGCCATCGTTCTGCAGCGTAAAATAACCCGCCGCCGGACGCGCCTTGATGATCAACCGCATCACCGGATTCCTGATGGTGACGTCGGCGGCGTTTGCCGGCGTCGCAACGACCGTCATCGCGCCACCAATCATCAACGCAGAAAGAACAGCAAGACCTGCTCTAGCCGGTCCATCGGCTGGATTGGATGACCGTGCCGTGCATGTTTTCGTCTTCATTGTCCGGTTGTCCTTCTTCGGTCCGTCGTAACGCATTCAAGACAAGCAACAAAGCCAGCACGCTCATCATGGCCGGCGGAATCCAGATGATGAGGCTGCCGACAGTCTGGTCATATAGCGCGCTCATGCCCGGATAGATACGTCCACACAGGTCGTAATAGGGATAGAGATCGTGCGGGTTGAAGGCGATCAGGGCGCCGCCGACGATCTGCGGAAACATCACCGCCACGGCAAGCGCCGCGCGCGCGCCGAACGAGACCCGTGCCGGCGGCGACGCACGCGGATCAAGCACGAGACACCAGAAGAAAATCCCGTCGACAATCATGCTCCAGTTCATCAGCGCATACAGGTCGGAATCGAGCATGGCGCGGAAATGCACCGACGGAATCAGCCAGAAGAAGAACAGCCCGACAAACAGCACGGCCGCCAGCACCGGCTGCTGCACGACATGCACGACGCCGATGACAATCGGGTGATCGACCAGCTTGCGCAGCAGCGACGGCATGCCGCGCCGAATCGCCGCGCCCGGCCATGCCAGCGCGATCAGCAGCGGACCGACATGATGCATGGCGACATGCTGGATGCGGTTGAAGAAGAATTGATGCTGAGCGAGATATTCAAAGCGTGTCTCCAGCACCGCATAGATGAGGAGGATGCCGATAAGGAACGCCATCTGCCGCACTGATGACGGGCGCTCGTTGGCCGGGATCAATGCGAGCCCCCGCACATACCACCAGATCGAAAGCCATGCCGCGAGGAATTCGACCCAGGAAAATTCCCATGGGGCGAAGAACGGCAGGATCGAGTCGTGGCTCCGGCACAGCCACCACAGCAGCATCCCGCTCGCGACGATCGTCAAAGGGATGAGCGCCGCAGGCATCACGCCCGCTCGCGGCATCCCCGCTCGGCTGTGCTGGCTATCAGACATGCTGTCTATTGAAGCCCTGATCGGGCAGGAAGAAGGCGCGGCTCAACCTCTGATCGCTCAAACTCTCGGACGCCGCCCGGACAATTGCATGCCCGCGTCATGGGGAAGACGATAGAACACCAGACAGGACGACAGCGAACAGGCGCCGATGACGAAAAAGCCCAGCGCGACATCCGCTGGCGACACATCGGTGCGCCCGTGCCAAAGCAGGCTCAGATGCACGACGCCGGCACTCAGCCCCACCCCGACGCTTTGCGAGAGCTGCTGCAACATGGCCGCGAAGCTGGTTGCACGGCTGGTCTGCGGCGTCGTCAGATCGGCATAGCCGATCGACTGTACCGCCGTGAACTGCGTCGAGCGGCAGAAGCCGGACACGACCAGGATCGCCATCATCAACGCGATCGGTGTCGCAGGCGTGAAGAAGCCGCAACTGATCAGGATCAAGCCCATCAGGATGGCCGTACCCACCAGCAACGTACGGAAGCCGAAGAATTTGAGAATTTGCTGGAACGTGAAGCGCATCAGCACCGAACCGGCGGCATTGCCCAATGTGATCAGCCCGGCGTGAAACGCCGACATGCCGAAGCCAAGCTGCAACAGCAGCGCCAGGAGAAAGACCTGCGAGGTCGTCCCCAGATAGAACAGGCTGCCGCCGGTCACGGCCACGCGGAAGGTTTGCACACGCAACAGACTCAGATCGATGATGGCGTCCGTCTTGCGACGCGCATGCATGAGATAGAGCGTGGCACAGACGACGCCGCAGGCGATGGCGACGAGAATGATCGTGTTCGAGATGACGTTGCGGCCGAGCGCGGAAAAGCCGAAAACCAGCGCCGCCAGCGCCGTCGAAATCAGGATAAAGCCGCGCAGGTCCAGCCGCGGCACGTCTTCTTCCTTGATGTCCGGAATATAGATCCACACGAGCACGATCCCGATCAGCCCGATCGGCAGGTTGATGAAGAAAATCACCGGCCAGGAAAAATAGGTCACGATGAAACCGCCGACCGACGGCCCCAGCACCGGTCCGAGTACGGCGGGAATGGTGATGTAATTCATCGCCCGCACCAGTTCGGATTTCGGCACGCTCTTGACGACGATCACGCGCCCGACCGGTGTCATCATGGCGCCGCCGATGCCCTGCATCGTTCGCAGGACGATCAATTGCAGCAGCGAATCGCTGAATCCGCAGAGCACAGAACTCGCCGTGAACAGCACGATCGCCGCCGTGAAGACACGCTTGGCGCCCCAGCGGTCCGCCATCCACCCACTGATCGGGACGAAGACGGCGAGCGCCAGGAGGTAGCACGTGATCGCAAGATTGAGCTTGAGCGGATCCTCGTGCAGCGATTCCGCCATGCTCGGCAGAGCCGTCGTGATGACCGCACCATCGAACTGGTGCATGAACTGCGCCGCCCCGACAATGAGGGGCACGACAGGTGAGAAACGCGCTATGTTCAGGTTCTTTGAAATGTCCGGCTCGCCGCCTGCGGCGCTGACGGCGCCGGTCGTAAGAGGTTCGGCCTCTTTTGTTTCTTTTCGCGACGCCGTGCAAGCGGGAACGCGCGTCGATCACGGCCCTTTAAGCTCAACCTCGCCCGAAGCGAGAGCCATGCCAACCACGCATGTGAGGCTTGTGCGATCGCTCCGCGACACCGGCGTGGACGCCGCCGCCGACCGCCCGTCAAGCAGACATCGGGAACTACGGAAGCCCCAGCGGGGTTCTTTCCAGAGTATTCCCTGCTCAGATGGAGCCGGACGCCCAATACCCCCGAAGACGACTGGACGGACGCCGCGAACGAGAGCGCATGGCCGGTTTTTCGGCCCCCACGAAGTTCTGCAAGTTCTGGAAGGACACTCAAACATGATGACAACAGCAATGAAGACATTGGCCGGCGTGACGGTCATCGCGGCCGGCCTGACGATCGGCTCGTCTCACTCCGCGATGGCGCAATCGCAGTATCCCGTCGGCGCCTGGTGCTTCGCGGTGCACGACAATCTCACCCCGAACTGCAGCATCCCCACCCGCGAGCAATGCGACCTGCAGAGCCTGCACGGCCATCACGGCGAGTGCTATCGCAATCCCGACTACCGCCCGGCGCGCGCAACCAAAGGCCGCAATCGTCGCCCGGATTAACGGGCGGCGCGGGCGCAGCGGCGTGACGAGAAAATCCGGCCTGCCGCTGGAGCATTTCCGCTTTTTTCGGAATCACGAAATGCTTGATCGCTTCGTTCTTGCGCAATTCCGGACGGAAAGCCGCTTCGCACTTTTCCTGGAATTGCTCTAGCGACGGAGTTTGGCCGACGCCTGCTTGACCCGCCGCGTCGCCTCACTGGCGAGCGCGGTGGCGGCGGCGATCTCGCTCATATTGGAGCTGATGGTCTTCACGCCCTGCGACGCGGTTTGCATATTGGCGGAAATGCCCCTGGTCACAGTGTCCTGCTGTTCGACAGCGCCAGCGATCCGGCTTGAAATCTCGTTGATGGCGTCGATCGTGTTGGTCATATCGACAATGGCGTCGACGGCATCGCGGGTCGCAGCCTGTACCTGTTTGATCTGGCTGCTGATATCGTCGGTCGCCTTACCGGTCTGACTGGCGAGCATTTTGACCTCGCCGGCGACGACCGCGAAGCCACGGCCGGATTCGCCGGCGCGGGCGGCTTCGATCGTGGCATTAAGCGCCAGAAGATTGGTCTGCGCGGCAATCGCATTGATGAGATCGACGACTTCGCCGATGCGGTTTGCCGCCGCGAGCAGGCCGGCGACGATCTCGTTGGTGCGCAGGCCCTGGCTGACGGCCTCGATCGAGATTTTCGAGGCTTCCGCCACCTGCTGGCTGATTTCACCGATGAAGGCGACCAGTTCCTCCGCGCCGGAGGCCACGGCCTCGACATTGGCCGAGGTCTGGAGCGAGGCGGTGGCGGCGCCCGCAGCCTGGGTGTTCGCCGACGTGATGGCGCTTTCGATTTCGCCGAGACCGGCAAAAATGCTTTTCTGGATCAATCCGCGCTGATGACGATTGGTGATCCGCGTCGTCGTGTCCGTCGCCAGCTTCACGACCTTGAAGGGCTTGCCGTCGGCATCGAGGATCGGGTTGTAGCTCGCTTGCAGCCAGACCTCGCGGCCGCCGGCGCCGATGCGCTTGAATTCCCCGGACTGGAATTCTCCACGATTGAGCGCGGCCCAAAACGCCCGGTATTCGTCGCTGTCGCGCGTCTCTGCAGGCACCAGAAAGCTATGATGTTTGCCGCGCAGGGTCTCGAGGTCATAACCGACCAGGTTCAAATAGACCTCATTGGCATCGAGGATCGTTCCGTCCATGGTGAGATGCACCATGGTCTGCGATTTGTTGATGGCGTCGAGCTGCCCGGCATAGTCCATGGCCCGCAGCTTTTCCGCCGTGATGTCGGTTGCGAATTCAACGACCTTGAGCGGCGTTCCGATCGGACTGAGGATCGGATTGTAGCTGGCCTGGATCCAGACCGGCTTTCCGTCTTTGCCAATGCGCTGGAACTCACCGGCCTGATGGACGCCGTGCCGCAAGCCGTCCCAGAAGTGTTCATAGGCCGGACCGCTGGCTTCGCTGTCCTTTACGAAAAAGCGGTGATGACGGCCTTTGATTTCATCCAGCGTGTAGCCGAACGTGTTGAGGAAATTCCAGTTCGCATGCAGGACGGTGCCGTCCATGGCGAATTCGATGATGGCTTGCGAGCGCTCGAGTGCCGCGAAATGCGCCTTGAGGCCGCGCAATCTTGAGAAGAACATGTTCAGCCCTTCGCGGCGGCACGCCATTGCGGCGGCGCGGATGTTATCCTCCAAGACCGCAGGGAATCGTTGCGGCAGCCACGGCGAAATGCCCGCTTTGCCGCGCGCTCATCGCCCGGGCCAGAATGTTTTTCGATTGGTGAATATTACGTAAAGTTACGAGCGCCGCAGGGTCAGACCGGGGGCGTGCCGTTGGCCCGCAAGACCTCGCCGGCCAGATACAGCGATCCCGTGATCAGGATGCGCGGCGGCGGCGCGAAGCCGATGGCGGCAATAGAGGCCAATGCGGCTTCGAGACTGGCGCTCGCTTGCGCGGGAATATCCACACGCCGCGCCGCCTGGGCGATGTCCTGCGCGGCAACCGTATTCGGCTGACCCGGAATGGCGATGCCGAACAGGCGGCGCGCAAGACCGTTGAAATTGCGCAGAAAGGCTTCGCTGTCCTTGCTGGCCAGCATGCCGACAATGAGCACCAGCGGACGCGACACCCGCTCCTCGAGATCGGCCACGGTCACGGAAATCGCGCGGCCGCCGTCGGCATTGTGCCCGCCATCGAGCCAAAGCTCGGCCCCCTCGGGGATGATGTCGACCAGGATGCCGGACGCGATGCGCTGCATCCGCGCCGGCCAGTCGGCCGTGACGATACCTTGCTCGTAGGCGGCCGGTGTCACCGCCGGGTGGGCGAAGGCGCGCAGCGTCGCGACCGCAAGCCCGGCATTGGAAAACTGATGGCGGCCGGGAAGACGTGGCGCGGGAAGATCGAGCAGCCCCTTCTCGTCCTGATAGACAAGCCGGCCGCGCTCTTCGGCAACATGCCAATCTTCGCCGGCGATACTCAGCGGCGCCGAGAGGCGGCGCGCCTGCCGCTCGATCACGGCCAGCGCTTCGGGTTGTTGATCCCCCACCGCGACAGGAATTTTCGACTTGATGATGCCGGCCTTTTCGCCGGCAATCGCCGCGACCGTGTCGCCGAGATAGTCGGCGTGGTCGAGCGAGACCGGTGCGATGGCGCAGGCCGCCGGCCGATCAATGACGTTGGTGGCGTCGAAGCGGCCGCCCATGCCGACCTCAAGCAGCAGCACGTCGGCCGGATTGCGTGCGAACAGCAGCAGGCCGACGGCTGTCGTGATCTCGAACACCGTGATCGGCGCGCCGTCATTGATGCGCTCGACCTCTTCGAGCGTGGCTGCCAGTTCCGCATCCGAGGCAAGATGCCCGCCGCCGACCGCGCCGATACGAAAGCGTTCGTTCCAGCACACCAGATGCGGCGAGGTATAGACATGCACGCGCAAGCCCGCCGCTTCGAGAATCGCCCGCATGAAGGCGATGGTCGAACCCTTGCCATTGGTGCCGGCAACATGAATGACGGGTGGAAGCTGTGTTTGCGGATTGCCGAGTTGCGCCAGCAGGCGCTGCATCCGGTCGAGGGTGAGATCGATGAGTTTTGGATGCAGCTTGAGAACGCGCGCGACGATATCGTCTATCGACGCCATGATGCCTCGGAAGCTGATAGTCCGCGGTCCGGTATCGCCGCGCAGTCAGGCGAGGCGCGGTCCGTTGTGACGCGATCAGGCATGGACGGCGTCCGGCGGCTCCGGCGCGATGCCGGCGGCAGGCTCGATGACGGCGACCTCGCGGGCCGGTATCTTGCCGTTCATCTTGCGGCCGCTTCCGCGCGCGGGGGCCTTCATCAGCACGCCGCAGATGTCGGTGAGCGTCGCCTTCAACTCATGACGATGCACAACCATGTCGACCATGCCATGGGCCTTGAGATATTCGGCGCGCTGGAATCCCTCGGGCAGCTTTTCGCGGATCGTCTGCTCGATCACGCGCGGGCCGGCGAAACCGATCAGCGCGCCGGGCTCGGCGATATGGATGTCACCGAGCATGGCATAGGACGCGGTGACGCCGCCGGTCGTCGGATTGGTCAACACGACGATGTAGGGCAGCCGCGCCTCGCGCAGCATCTGCACGCCGACCGTGGTGCGCGGCATCTGCATCAGCGACAGAATGCCTTCCTGCATGCGCGCACCGCCCGAGGCGACGAAAAGAATGAACGGCGTCTTCTTTTCCAGCGCCGTCTCGAATCCCCGCACCACCGCCTCGCCGGCGGCCATGCCGAGCGAGCCGCCCATGAATTCAAAGTCCTGCACCGCGATGACGACCGGAATGCCGTTAAGCTTGCCGTAACCAAGCTTCACCGCATCGTTCATGCCGGTCTTGATGCGCGCGTCCTTGAGCCGGTCAGCGTAACGGCGCTCATCGCGAAATTTCAAGGGATCGGCGGCGACCTCAGGCACGGCGATGTCGAACCAGGTCTCGCCATCGAAAATCGATTTGAGACGCGCGGCCGCACCCATGCGCATGTGATAGTTCGAACCGGGAATGACGAATTTGTTGGCTTCGACATCCTTGAAGAACACAAGCTGTCCCGTCTCCGGACACTTGATCCAGAGATTGTCCGGCGTTTCCCGCCGCAGCATGTTGCGGATTTTCGGCCGCACCACATTGGTGATCCAGTTCATGACGCCACCCGAGCCAAAATCACTTTCAAAATCGCGTTAACACCCTGCCGCTGCAACCATATAAGCACGAATTGCGGTGAAGTCGCGGCTTCACACCGTGTCCGTCACCCGCCGCGCCGCCTTCAGCCCGGCTGCAAGCTCGCGCACCAGCGCCGCCACCGCGTCGACCGTCCGCGCCGAGGCATGACCGGATGAATCCAGCGTGCCGGCGATCACATCGACAATGGCGCTGCCGACCACGACCCCATCGGCGCCACCGGCAATCGCCCGCGCCTGTTCGGCCGTCTTGACGCCGAAGCCGACCGCGACCGGCAGGGTTGTATGCCGCTTGATGCGCGTGACCGCCTCGGCAACACGGCTCGCGTTCGGCGCCGCCGAACCGGTGATGCCGGTGATCGAGACGTAATAGACAAAGCCGGACGTGTTTGCGAGCACCGCCGGCAGACGTTTATCGTCGGTCGTCGGCGTGGCGAGCCGGATGAAATTCAGCCCCGCAGCGAGCGCGGGCAGGCAGAGTTCGTCATCCTCTTCCGGCGGCAGATCAACGACGATCAGCCCATCGACGCCGGCAGCTTTCGCGTCGTCGAGGAAGCGCGGCACGCCATAGATATAGATCGGATTGTAATAGCCCATCAGCACCAGCGGCGTCGTCGCGTCGCCGGCGCGAAAGGCGCGCACCATGTCGAGCGTCTTGCGCATGGTCTGCCCGCCCTTGAGCGCGCGCTGCGAGGACCGCTGGATCGCCGGGCCATCGGCCATGGGATCGGAAAACGGCATGCCGAGTTCGATGATGTCGGCGCCGGCGCCGGGCAACGCCTGCAGAATTTTCAGCGAATCCGCATAGGTCGGATCGCCCGCTGTGATGAAGGTTACCAGTGCGGCGCGGCCTTCGCTCTTGAGCGCGGCAAAGCGCGTGTCGATCCGGGTCGTCATACGACTTTCTTTCCAAGATGCTCGGCGACGGAAAAAATGTCCTTGTCGCCGCGGCCGGAGAGATTGACGACCATCAGATGATCCTTCGGCTTCTGCGGCGCCAGCGTCATCACTTTCGCGATCGCATGCGCCGGTTCGAGCGCCGGAATGATGCCTTCGAGTTTCGACAGAAGCTGAAAGCCGGCGAGCGCCTCATCATCGGTCGCCGAGAGATATTGCACGCGTCCGATATCATGAAGCCATGAATGCTCCGGGCCGATGCCGGGATAATCGAGGCCGGCGGAAATCGAATGCGCATCCTTGATCTGTCCGTCCTCGTCCATCAAAAGATACGTGCGGTTGCCGTGCAGAACGCCGGGACGGCCGCCGGCAATGGACGCCGCATGCAGTTGCGTCAGGCCATGACCCGCCGCCTCGACGCCGTAGATTTCGATCTGCGTATCGTCGAGGAACGGGTGGAACAGGCCCATGGCGTTGGAGCCGCCACCGATGCAGGCGACGAGACTGTCCGGCAGACGACCCTCCATCTTCTGCATCTGCTCGCGCGTCTCGCGGCCGATGATCGACTGGAAGTCGCGCACCATCATCGGATAGGGATGCGGGCCGGCGACCGTGCCGATGCAATAAAACGTATTCTCGACATTGGTCACCCAGTCGCGCAGCGCATCGTTCATCGCGTCCTTGAGCGTGCGCGACCCCGACTGCACCGGCACGACCGTGGCGCCGAGCATTTCCATGCGGAAGACATTGGGCTTCTGCCGCTCGACATCGACCGCGCCCATATAGACGACGCAGTCGAGACCGAAGCGCGCGCACAACGTCGCCGTCGCGACACCATGTTGCCCGGCGCCGGTTTCCGCGATGATGCGCTTCTTGCCCATGCGGCGCGCGAGCAGGATCTGCCCGAGCACGTTGTTCACCTTGTGCGAACCGGTGTGGTTGAGCTCTTCGCGCTTGAGATAGATCTTTGCGCCACCGAGATGATCCGTCAGACGCTCTGCGAAATAGAGCGGCGACGGACGGCCGACGTAATGCGTGAGATAATCGTCCATCTCGCGCCGATAGGCCGGATCGACCTTCGCCACCGCATAGGCTTTTTCGAGATCGAGAATCAGCGGCATCAGCGTTTCGGCAACGAAGCGTCCGCCGAACAGGCCGAAATGGCCGCGCTCGTCGGGGCCGGTGCGAAACGAATTGGGTTGCTGGACGGCCGTCATGCTGCACTCATCATAAGGCGTTCATCGTGATCGGCGCAGGCGCGGCTCCGCGCGCGGCGAGAATGAAGGCGCGGATTTTTTTCAGATCCTTGACGCCAGGCGCGCTTTCGACGCCCGACGAGACATCGACGCCGCGCGCGCGCGTCACCGCCAGCGCCTCGGCAAGATTGGCGGCGTCAAGACCGCCGGACAGCATGAACGGCAGTTTTGTCTCGTGTCCCGCCAGCAACGTCCAGTCGAACGGCTTGCCGAGGCCGCCGGGGCGGGTCGCATCGCGCGGCGCGCGGGCATCGAACAGCAGCCGGTCGGCCACATCGGCATAAAGCTGCACGGCGTCGAGATCGCTGCGCTGTTCGATCGGCAACGCCTTCATCACCGGCCGGCCATACGCCGCCTTCACCGCACGGACGCGTTCCGGCGTTTCATGGCCGTGCAGTTGCAGCATGTCGGGCGCGATCGCAGCGATGATGGCATCGAACTGCGCATCGTCGGCATCGACCGTCAGCGCCACCTTGCCGGCACGGTCGCCGACCCGCGCGGCGAGCGTGCGCGCGCGCGCCACATCGAGATGGCGCGGCGACGGCGGAAAGAACACGAAGCCGACGAGATCGGCGCCGGCATCAAGCGCCGCATCGAGCGCGTCCTCGCTGTTCAGACCACAGATTTTGACCAACAGGGCCATGTTCACCAGGCTAATGGACGGAAAATTGGATATCGGCGGGTTCTAACCCGTCAAAACCGGTTTGTCTGCTTTTTCGCCACTTCGAGCATTTCCGGCTCATGGAATCCGGTCAGCGGCAAGAAAATGCGCCCACTTAATATCTTGCGCGTATTCTGATCGCAAAACCGGTAACCACTTTTGCGGAATACGCGCTGTCTGACGAGAAGCGACGGCGCCGCGCTCAGACCGGCGCCTGCAGCCGCGGCAGGGGCCGGTCCAAAGACCGGTCCGAGGACCCACCCGCCTGTGCCATCGCCGCCGCACGCCGGTCAACGGCCAGCGCCTGCTCGCGCCGCGCGAGGTCAAGGTCGGCGCGTAGCGCCTGCATCTCGCCTTGCAGGCGGCGGGCGGTGCGGCGCCATTTGGTCTGGCGCAGCCCCGCGGCGATACCGCCGACGAGAACGCCGAGCATGATCAGCGCCAGGATCAGCACGAACAGTGGCATGGTCGCTGCAAAGGCGGGTTGCGTGGAATTGAACGGATCGAACGATACCGTCACCGCCTGGCGGTTCGCCACCGCGAAGACGACGAAGATCACGCCAAGCGGGAATAGCACCAAGGCTGCGAAAAGCTTGCGGGCCATCACCGTCTCTCCGGATATTTAAGTCGTCCGGCGCGCGCCGAGGGCGTCGCTTGTCAGCCGGCGCCGTTCTCACGGTTGAGTCGCTCGCGCATTTCCTTGCCGGTCTTGAAGAAGGGAACCGACTTCTTGTCGACCGACACATAGGCGCCGGTGCGCGGATTGCGACCCGAGCGGGCCGGACGATGCTTGACCGAGAAGGCGCCGAAGCCGCGCAGTTCGACGCGGTCGCCGCGCGCCATCGCGCCCGTGATCTCATCAAGGATTGCGTTGACGATGTTCTCCACGTCGCGCTGATAAAGATGCGGATTTTGCGACGCGATCTGCTGCACGAGTTCTGACTTGATCATCGAATTCCGCTGCCTCCCGCCTTGAATCGTTCTCGCGAAACGTCGCGCTGAATCTAGTGGCCGACGGAAGGGTGCCAAAGCGCCAGGAGACCGTCAAGGTTTGCGGCTTCGAGCTGGCGCGTCGAGCCCCAGTCTGAAAGCGCCTTGGCGAGCGTCGGCAGGCCCACAGCGTCGAGCACGACCGCCGCCGTCGCATGGATAAAGGGAAGATCGCCGAACCGCGGGGCCAATTTAAAATCCCGCACCGGCAATTTGGCATTGATGCCCTTGTTCTTGGCCAGCCACGCGATCGCGGTTTTCTCGTCACCGAGTTCGTCGATGAGCTTGAGCCCGATCGCCTGCCGCCCGGTGAAGACGCGGCCGTCATCGACCTTCGCCAGCGCCGCCGCATCCATGTGGCGGCGCGATGAAACGAGATCCTTGAACCAGGCAAAGGAATCCATGACGACCGACTGGATCGCGGCGCGCGCTTCCGGCGAGGTCGGCTCAAAACCGTTCGGCGCGGCCTTGAGCGGCGCCGATTTGATCTCCTCGACCTGGACCCCGACGGTCTTCAGCAGGCCGGTGAAGTTCGGAAACTGGAACAGGACGCCGATCGAACCGACCAGCGAGGTGCCACGGGCCACGATGTGGTCGGCGGCCATGGCGGTGATGTAGGCGCCCGAGGCGCCGAGGCCATCGATGACGACGACGACCGGTTTTTTCGCCTTCAGGCTGATGAGCGAATCATAAAGCTGCTCGGACCCGGCGGTCGTCCCCCCGGGGCTGTCGATATGGACGACGACGGCCTTGGCCCGGCTCGTATTGGCGAGCCGCGTCAGCGCCGCGACGCGTTTGCTGTCGTTGCGGATGAGACCGTCGATCTGGATGCGGGCGATGTAATTGCCGCCACCGCCGAACGCGCGGCCGCGCGCGGCATAAAAAGCGCCGCCAATCACGGCGATCAGCACCAGCAGGATGGCCGCGACCCGCCAGAACACCAGCTTGCGGCGGATGCGGCGGCGATCAACGATGCCGTCGGCGTCAAGGGACATGAAAGCCTCCACCAGATGGCGATGAGCAAGAGCAAAACGCGGCCCCGAAGGGCCGCGTTTTTATTGCGTTACTCGTCCTTGTCGGTGCCGGCGCGCTTGAGCGCGGTGCCGAGGATGTCGCCGAGCGTCGCGCCGGAGTCCGACGAGCCGTACTGAGCGATGGCTTCCTTCTCTTCGGCGACTTCAAGCGCCTTGATCGAGGCCGACACCTTGCGCGACTTGCGGTCGAACTGGGTGATGCGGGCATCGACCTTCTGGCCGACCTGGAAGCGGTCGGAGCGCTGATCGCCGCGGTCGCGGGCCAGTTCCGAACGCTTGATGAAGGTCTCGAATTCGGTGCCCGCGATGCGGACATCGATGCCGGATTCCTTCACGTCGATCACTTCGCAGGTGACGACGGCGCCCTTCTTGAGGTCGCCGGCAGCGCCTTCCGCGGCGGCAAACGGATCGTTGCCGACCTGCTTGATGCCGAGCGAGATGCGCTCCTTCTCGACATCGACGTCGAGAACCTGCGCCTGCACCATGTCGCCCTTCTTGTACTCCTCGATGACCTGTTCGCCCGGACGCTTCCAGTCGAGGTCGGAGAGATGCACCATGCCGTCGACATCGCCGTCGAGACCCAGGAACAGACCAAACTCGGTCTTGTTCTTGACCTCGCCTTCGACGACCGATCCGACCGGATACTTCTCGATGAAGGTCTCCCACGGATTGCGCATCGTCTGCTTGAGGCCGAGCGAGATACGGCGCTTGACCGGATCGACTTCGAGCACCTGCACTTCGACTTCCTGCGAAGTCGAGACGATCTTGCCGGGGTGGACGTTCTTCTTCGTCCACGACATTTCCGAAACGTGGATCAGGCCTTCGATGCCGGGTTCGAGTTCGACGAAGGCACCGTAGTCGGTGATGTTGGTCACGCGACCGGTGATGCGGGCATTGATCGGGTACTTGCCCTCGATGCCCTGCCACGGATCGTCGAGCAACTGCTTCATGCCGAGCGAGATGCGGTGCGTCTCGTGATTGATCTTGATGATCTTCACCTTCACCGACTGGCCGATATTGAGCACTTCGGTCGGGTGATTGACACGCCGCCAGGCGATGTCCGTGACATGCAGCAGGCCGTCGATGCCACCGAGATCGACGAACGCGCCGTAATCGGTGATGTTCTTGACGACGCCGTCGATGACCTGACCCTCTTCGAGGTTCTGCACCAATTCCTGACGCTGCTCGGCGCGTGTCTCTTCGAGCACGGTGCGGCGCGAGACGACGATGTTGCCGCGGCGGCGATCCATTTTCAGGATCTGGAACGGCTGCGGCTGGTTCATCAGCGGCGTGACGTCGCGGATCGGACGGATATCGACCTGGCTGCGCGGCAGGAAGGCCACGGCGCCGTCGAGATCGACGGTGAAGCCGCCCTTGACCTGATTGAAGATGACGCCCGACACCTTTTCATTGGCGTTGAAGGCCTTCTCGAGCTTGCCCCAGCTCTCCTCGCGGCGCGCCTTGTCACGCGACAGAACGGCTTCGCCGAGCGCATTCTCGACGCGTTCGAGATAGACTTCGACGGTGTCGCCGATCTTGATCTCGTTCGGGCGTCCCGGGACGGCGAATTCGCGCAACGCGACGCGTCCTTCGGTCTTGAGCCCGACGTCGATGACGGCGAGATCCTTCTCGATGCCGACGACGGTGCCCTTGATGACGGAGCCTTCCTGCAGATTGCCGCTGGTGAAGGACTCGTCGAGCATTGCCGCGAAATCATCGCGCGATGGGGTCTTGAGAGCAGTTGAAGCAGTGGCCATGAAATCTCCTGACGGGACGACCGGCGGCTCGTGTTAAATGGATGTCCCATCCGTCCGGACCGAAGGCCCCGCGACCTTCGGCTTCCGCAGGCATGCATCCAAGAACAGGCGTCCAGGAACGCATCCGGCAGGCCGGCCCGATCAACCGCACGGTCGGGACATTAGATGATCCGGGATGGCCTCGGCATGGCGCGTGGCGTGGTGCCACGGACAAAGCAAGAAGATCGACCCGGAAGGCCGGGTCTATAACCAAATTGGGCCTTTTCGGCAAGACATTAAAGGGCAAACCAAAAGGACGGGCTCAAGGGATCAAGCGGGGACCAAGCAAGCCGGAGCACACTCAAAGGCCTCAGAGGGCGCGAACGGGCATCGGATCAGCGTGGGCGGTGCGCCTCGACAATGGCGATGCCAGCGGCGATCACCTGCTCGATGGTCAGGCCCGTTGTGTCCAGCAGGTGCGCGTCGTCCGCCTGCCGCAGCGGCGCCACCGCCCGGCCCATGTCGCGGGCGTCGCGACTGCGGATATCGGCCAGCACGTCGGCCTCCGTCAGCGCCGAGCCCTGCTCGCGGAATTCGCGCACGCGACGGGCCGCCCGCATCTCGGGCGAGGCGGTGACGTAGATCTTGATATCGGCCTGCGGACAGATGACAGTTCCGATATCGCGGCCGTCGAGGACAGCACCCGGCGGTTGCGCGGCAAAGTCGCGCTGGAAGGCCAAAAGTTCCGCGCGCACGGCCGGGATCGCCGAGACGATGGAGGCGGCTTTGCCAACACCCTCGGCCTTGAGCGCATTTTCATCAAAAGCCGTGGGATCGAGTTGCGCGGCGGCACGAGTCGCCTGCGCGACATCGGTGAGGGGCACATGCGCCTCGAGCATCGCCTTGGCGACGGCGCGATAGAGCAGCCCGGTGTCGAGATGGCGTAGGCCGAAATGCGCGGCGAGCCGCTTGCCAAGCGTGCCCTTGCCGGAGGCGGCCGGACCGTCGATGGCGATGATCATGCGAGATCCGTCCCCCGCGGCCCTTCTTCACCCTCCCCTGGAGGGGGAGGGTCGCTCATCGGAGCGCAGCAACGATGAGCGGGGTGGAGTAAGTCAGAAAGTTCAACCCCTCCCGATCGCGCTGCGCGCGGTCGACCTCCCCCCTCCAGGGGGACGTGAAACGCATGTGCGGCGACGCTCATGAAAGATCCGCTCCCAGACCGCGCATCATCGGGATGAAGGTCGGGAAACTGGTGGCGATGAACGCGGTATCGTCGGCCTGCACCGGCTTGTCCGTCGCCAGACCCATGACCAGCGCCGCCATCGCCATGCGATGATCCATGTGGGTTGCAACGATCCCGCCGCCGGCAGCGCAGCCGCGCCCGGTGACGATCATGTCGTCGCCGTCGACATCGACGGTCACGCCGTTGACCCGCAGCATGGCGACGGTCGCGGCCAGACGATCGGATTCCTTGACCCGCAATTCCTTGAGCCCGCGCATGCGCGTGACGCCCTCTGCGAACGCGGCGGCCACCGCCAGCACAGGATATTCGTCGATCATCGCCGGCGCGCGATCGGCCGGCACGTCAACACCCTTGAGCCGGGAGTGGCGCACGCGCAGATCGGCAACATCTTCGCCGCCTTCATGACTGGTGGCGAGCGTCTCGATGGAAGCCCCCATCTCGCGCAATGTCGTGACGAGGCCGGCGCGCAACGGATTCATCATCACGCCGTCGAATATGACCTCCGATCCGGGAACGATAATCGCGGCAACCAGCGGAAACGCGGCCGATGAGGGGTCGGACGGGACCACGACCGGCGCGGCCTGCAATTCGGGCTGTCCGGTCAGCGTGATGCGGCGGCCATGCGGCCCATGCGGCACGACAGCGACGTCGGCGCCAAAATGGCGCAGCATGCGTTCGGTGTGGTCGCGCGTCGCCTCGGTCTCGATCACCGTGGTCGCGCCGGGCGCGGCAAGACCGGCGAGCAGCACCGCCGATTTGAGCTGCGCCGACGGCACCGGCGATTCGTAGATGATGGGGACCGGCGGCGAGGCGCCCTTGAGCGTCAGCGGCAGCCGCCCGCCTTCGGCCACCGCCACGACGGTCGCTCCCATCCGATGCAGCGGATCGAGAATCCGCTGCATCGGCCGCGTGCGCAAGCTCGCGTCGCCATCGAAATGAGCGGTGATCGGCGCGCCGGCAACGGCGCCGAGAATCAGCCGCGCTCCAGTGCCGGAATTGCCGAGATCGAGGGTTTTGGCAGGCTCCGCGAAGCCGGCAACGCCGACGCCATCGACGATCCAGCGGCCTTCGCCGATGCGCGCGACCGTGGCGCCCATGGCCCGCATGGCGCGGCCGGTGTTGATCACGTCCTCGCCTTCGAGCAGGCCCGTGATCTCGGTGCGGCCGACGCTCAGCGCGCCAAAGATCAGCGCGCGGTGCGAGATCGACTTGTCGCCCGGAAGGCGAACCCGGCCGTGCAGCGCTGCGCCGGAGCAGGCGCGCATCGGAACGGGAACGCCGTGGGCGTGGGCGCTCGGGGACACAGGAGCGTCATTGGCGCCCGGTGATCGCGGAGGAGAAGCTGACACGACGGTATCCTTGGATTTGCGAGCGCGTCGTAGCACCCGGCGGGGCGCACGTCACCCGCCCGCGCGGATCGTCCTTTTACGGCATTCCCGCTATTGACACGGGCTTCTCAACTGTCCAAGTGAAGGCCGAATTTTCCATCGGCTTGAGGAATTCCGTGGCGAAACCTGACCTGGGCATCAAGCGGCTGTGTGCCAATTGCGGCGCCAAATTCTACGATCTCGGCAAAACTCCGATTGTGTGTCCGAAATGCGATACGGTGTTCGAGCCGGTGGTGTCGTCGCGCGCGCGCGCCGATAGCGCCCGCGCCGCAGCCAAAGCACCCGCCGAAGCGGAAGTGCCGGAGAAGGAAGACGCCGAATTGGTCCCGCTCGAGGAGGCCGATGCCGAGACCCACGGCAAGAAGGCGAAGGCGACAGCGGATGTCGACGTCGATGACGACGATGATATCGAGATCGAAGACGATGATGACGACAACACCTTCATCGAAGACGAGGAAGAAGGCGACGACGACGTCACCGACATCATCGGCGAGCGCGATCAGGAAGAAGAGACTTGAGCGCGCGCACGGTTTATGATGACGCTGCGGCGGCGGTCTCCTAAAACAGGGTCGCCGGATAGTTTGGTGCGGACAACCCATAGCCGCACCCGATGGGGCCATAGCTCAGCTGGGAGAGCGCCTGCATGGCATGCAGGAGGTCAGCGGTTCGATCCCGCTTGGCTCCACCAATTCTTCCCTTCTCGTTTCACGATCAAATCCTGTCTGCGGCAAGCATCGCATGCGCGGGCTTCGCACCCGGCTTCGGGCTGCCGAATCAAGTTCCCCCGAATTAAACCTTTTTAACCTAGGGGTTACCCCGTCCGGAGCAACGCTCCGGAGGCTTGCATTGAATCGGTTCCGCTCCCATATCAGGAGGGTTCCAGGCGAAAGTCGCCGGGAGCGTAAAGGGTGCCGTAAGGGCCCGATGTCAAAGTCGCTTCGAAAGGGCTTTGCAGATGTCCAGAGTTCCTACTCTTTCCAGCCCGTTCCTGCTGGGTTTCGACGATATCGAGCGGGTGCTCGATCGGGTCGCCAAGGCATCCGACGGCTACCCGCCCTACAATATCGAGCGCCTCGCGCGCGAAGGAAACACGCCGGAACGGCTGCGCATCACATTGGCGGTAGCAGGGTTCACTCGCGACCAGCTTGATGTGTGCACCGAGGAGAATCAGCTCGTCATCCGCGGCCGCCAGCAGGACGACAAGAGCCGTCATTATCTCCACCGCGGCATCGCCGCGCGCCAATTCCAGCGCACCTTCGTGCTGGCGGAAGGCATGGAAGTAATGAGCGCCGATCTGCGCCACGGGCTGTTGTCGATCGATCTTGCCCGGCCCGAGCCTGAACGCGTTGTCCGCACTGTCGCTATCAACGCCATCGACGATTGATCATCCCCGCTCGACACGCTTCATGAAAGGAGTCGAGGACCATGACCCACGATAAAGTCGAAACCAAAGACCTGCACACGCCGATCACGCCCGACGCATTCGCCATGCTCGGCGGCAACAAGATCGCGTATGTGAAACCCATTCTGTCGGAAAAGGCGGCGGAGCTGTTTCCGCAGGTGCCGAAGCTCGCGCCGGGCACGCAACTGTTCGCCCTGCACGCCGCCGACGGCACGCCGATCATGCTGACCGACAGCCGCGAGGCCGCGGTCGCCAGCGCCTGGAGCAACGAGCTTGAGGCCGTGAGCGTGCACTAATATCGCGCGCGCATCATCCGCGTGCATCATCATTGAATCAGAAACGCCGCCGGGTGACCGGCGGCGTTTTCTTTTGCCCTAAATAAAAAGGACGCCTTACGCGGCCGATGCCGACGGCAGCGCCAGCACCGAATAGATCGCTTCGGCATCGCCGGATTCGCGCAGCTTGCGCGCGATCTCCGGATCGCGCAGCAGACGCGCGACGCGTGCGAGCGCCTTGAGGTGGTCGGCCCCGGCATCGTCAGGCGCAAGCAATAAGAAAACGAGATCGACCGGCTCGCCGTCGAGCGCCTCGAAATCAATGGCACGCTCGAGCCGCGCGAACAGGCCGAAGAGACGCGGCAGCGCCGGCAGCTTGCCATGCGGAATCGCGATGCCGTTACCGACGCCGGTGGAGCCGAGCTTCTCGCGTTGCATCAGAATTTCGAAAATCGCGCGCTCGCCGAGGCCGGTCAGTTCGGCCGCCTGCGCCGCAAGCTCCTGAAGCAGTTGCTTCTTGTTGTTGACCCTGAGCGCCGGAATAACGGCATTCGGTGCGACCAAGTCGGGAAGCGGCATTGCGCTTTTTCCAGTTTGTCCCAGAGGTTCGGCGAACCGAGCTTGAAGCGTACTCTGTGCCGCGTTTGCCCGTTATGCGATCGTCGAGAACGATTCGCAGATTATCCTGCATGAGCGCCGTCGCAAATGCGAAACGGCTGCAAAGGCGCCGGACCGTAGGGGTGGGAAAAGGCCGCGTCAATGGCCTCCGGAGCGGTCCAAACAATGTTCGCTGAGCGCTCAAGACAGTTCCGGCGGAACTTAACGCATGTAGAAAATCTGAGCATTTCCACCGCCAAGTGCGCTACCACACACGCCAGCGCAGCACCCCGTCACGGGTACGTCATTACGGATGGGCTGCAGGCGACGCCGCAGATTGCGCCAGCTTCTCGCGCCGCCGCTGCACCGATGACGGAATGCGCAGGGCTTCGCGGTATTTTGCGACCGTGCGGCGGGCGATGTCGATACCGGTCGCGCGCAGTTTTTCAACGATCGCATCGTCGGAGAGCACGTCGCGCGGCGCTTCCGCGTCGATGAGTTGCCTGATCTGATGGCGCACCGCCTCGGCGGAATGCGATTCGCCGCCGTCGGCAGACGCGATCGCCGCACTGAAGAAATATTTCAATTCAAAGATCCCGCGCGGCGTCGCCATGTATTTGTTGGCGGTCACGCGCGAGACCGTCGATTCATGCATCGCAATCGCGTCGGCCACGGTCTTGAGATTGAGCGGGCGCAGATGGCGCACGCCATGGGCGAAGAACCCGTCCTGCTGGCGCACGATTTCCGAAGACACTTTCATCACCGTCTTGGCGCGCTGGTCGAGCGCTTTCACGAGCCAGGTCGCCGTCTGCATGCATTCGGAGAGATAGGATTTCGCATCGACCTCGCGCGCCGACTTCGAGACCTTCGCATAATAGGCTTGATTGACCAGCACCCTCGGCAGCGTGTCGGAGTTGAGTTCGACATGCCATGTGCCATCAGGCAGCGGCCGCACAAAAACATCCGGCACGATCGGCTGGGCCGGGCTTGCGCCAAAGGCGAGGCCCGGTTTCGGATCGAGCGCGCGGATCTCCTTGATCATCTCGGCGAGATCCTCATCGTCGATGCGACAGGCGCGTTTGAGCGCAGCAAAATCGCGTGCCGCCAGCAGATGCAGATTGGCCAGGAAAGCCTGCATGGTCGGATCGAGCCGGTCGCGCTCACGCAACTGGATCGCGAGGCATTCGCTCAAACTTCGCGCACCGATACCGGTCGGTTCGAACGTCTGCACGATGGCCAGCACGGCCTCGACTTCGGCGCGCGTCGAACCGAGCTGTTCGATGACGGCCTCGATATCGCCGGCGAGGTAGCCGGTCTCGTCGATCATGTCGATCAGGTGCTGGCCGATGATGCGGCGCACGGGATCGGCGATCGCCAGTACCAGTTGCTGCGCCAGATGGTCGGGCAGCGTCACGGCAGCGGAGACAAAGCCTTCGAGATTGTATTCGCTGTCCGCCCCGCCGCCAGAGGAGAGCCCCCATTCGGCAAACGAGGTCGGTGCCGCCTCTCCGGCCGGCATGGCCGCCTCCTGCGGACCGTCGTCGGGAAAGACGTTTTCGAGTTCCGTCCCCAGCCCCTGTTCCAGTCCGGCGCGGCTGACTTCCAGCGCCTCGCCGAGCCAGTCTCCGGCTGTGGCATCGCCGCCCGAGACAGTAAGCGGCATGGCATCATCGGCGCTTCGTTCGGCCGGACCGTCGTCCTCGACGGCCTTGTCGAGGAGCGGGTTGCGCTCGATCTCGTTCTCGACATAGGCGGCAAGGTCGAGATTGGAGAGCTGCAGCAGCTTGATCGCCTGCATCAATTGCGGCGTCATCACCAGCGCCTGGCTCTGGCGCAACTGCAGTCTGGGGCTCAGCACGGACGGGGCTCGCTGGAATCTGGTCTGAATCTTGCTTGCCGGAATCGTACTCCGGTATACAGCCCTTTTCCAGCAATGAGAAATTCTACAGCCGGAACTCCTCGCCGAGGTAGAGCCGGCGCACCTCCGGGTTGTTGACGATGTCCTCGGCCAGACCCTCCATCAGCACCTCGCCGGAATAGATGATGTAGCCGCGGTCGGTGAGGCCGAGCGTCTCGCGCACATTGTGATCGGTGATCAGCACGCCGATGCCGCGATTGGTGAGGTGGCGGACCAGCGTCTGGATGTCGCCGACCGCAATCGGGTCGATGCCGGCAAAGGGTTCGTCGAGCAGCATGTAGCTCGGCCGCGTCGCCAGCGCGCGGGCGATTTCGACGCGACGGCGTTCGCCGCCGGACAGCGCGATGGTCGGCGTCTTGCGCAGGCGCGTGATGTGGAATTCGTCGAGCAGGGCCTCGAGATCGGCCTCGCGGCGGCGCCGATTGGGCTCGACCACCTCAAGCACCGAACGGATATTGTCCTCAACATTGAGACCGCGAAAGATCGAGGCCTCCTGCGGCAGGTAGCCGATGCCGAGCCGCGCGCGCTGGTACATGGGCAGACGGGTGACATCATAGCCGTCGAGTTCGATGCGGCCGCGGTCGGCCTTGATCAGTCCCGTGATCATATAAAAGATCGTGGTCTTGCCCGCCCCGTTGGGCCCGAGCAGCCCGACGGCTTCGCCGCGGCGGACATAAAGGCTCGCCCCCTTGACCACCTTGCGCCCGGCAAAACTTTTCTCCACGCCGTGGGCCGCGAGATAGCCCTTGTCGTCCGCAGCCGGCGTGACGCTCTCGTCTTCATAAACGGGAGCGCCGTTGTAGGACGCAGGCGCGACGTGTGACGCGTGCGCGGTCTGGCGCTGATAGAACGCGGCCGCATCGTCGGCCGGAAGCGGCGCGTCGCCGTAGCCGGACAAGGAGTCCGGCTGCGTGTCCGCAGCAGGCGAATTGCGACCAGGCGGCTTGCGACCGGGCGGCTTACGACGCGGAAATAAACCGAGAATTTTCGCCACCGTGCCTCAATGAAGTGGAGGAAAGTTTGCCGTTACACGGCTTTCTGCGGGGCATTAGGCCCGCCGGAAGACATGATTCAACGAGGAATCATTGCCCGATGCGGTCACGCCGTCAAATCGGCTGCGCTATCTCTTGGCATCCTTGGCCTTATCGCCGTCTTTGGCCTTGTCGCCGTCCTTGGACTTGTCGCCGTCCTTGGGTTTGTCGGCACCCGCCTCCGGCGCACCGCGCTTGAAGATGCCCATCACGCGGCCACCCGAGGACGATCCCGCCTCGACCTTCGACACGCTGGTCGTGAGATTGACTGTGAGCTTATCGCCATGCAGCACGTTGTCGCCCTGGCTGACGATGACGTTCCCGAGCAGCGTCACGGTGTTCGCGTGCATGTCGAACACGCCCCTGTCGCCAGTCGCCGTCTGATCCTTTTGCGTCACGATGACCCCGCCCAGGGCCTCAAGCTTGCGTATCTTCTGTTCCCCGCCCGCGCCCGGGAGCACGGTCTTCTTGGCCTCGGGCTTGGCGTTTTCGTCGTCGTAATAGACGCGCAGCGATTTCGAATGCAGGTCGGTATCGCCCTGCACCACGTGAACGTTGCCGCTGAACGTCGCTACTTTGTCTTTGTCGCGAACCTCAAGATGATCTGCCTCGATCTGGACCGGCTGGTCGCGGTTTTGCGAAAAACCCTGCAGCGCGTTGGGCACGCCCGTGCTCGTCGCGGCCGCCGTTTTCGGTGCCGGCGCTTTTCGGCGCGGCTCCGCCGTGGCCGGCGCCGCGCACGCCACGATCATCACCGCGGCAAAGGCCGCGCCCCACCAGGAACGGGGCGAGTGATGACTCTCAGAACGATCGGGAAACGTCATGGTGGTTACGGTGTCCGTTGATCCGACTTTGCCTGATCCGCGCTGCTCGACCTCTTGGGATCTGTCGCATTCTCCGCCGCGGCAGTCTTCGGGACCGACTTGAGATTGACGACGACATTGCCGTTGAAGCGGATGACCTCGCCGGATTTGACGACATCGAACGTGTCCGAACGCACGGTGCCGTCATTCATCGTCATCTCGACCGGCTGGTCGGACGTGATGTTGCCGGCTTGCGTTTCGACGACGGCGTGCTTGAGATGACCCACATAACCGCTCGTCGAGGTGACGACGATGTCGTCATCGAGGGTAAGCACCTGCGTCGTCGTATCGAACACGCCGGTGGCCGAGCTGAGTTCGATCACCGTCTTGTCCTGCATTTCCATCTTGGCCTTGAGGCCCTTCATCTCGACGATGCCAGGGCGCGCCACGTCCTGCGTCGCCTCCACCGCCGTGAAATTATAGGCGCGGGAGTCGCGGGTGAAGCCGGCCAGTTTCGGCGCCTCCATCTTGATCTTCGTCCCGCTGACGACGACGTCGCCGACCGAAACCGGCAGGCTCGTTATCAGCCGCAGCGGGTTGAGATATCCGGACAGATAGTAACCTGCCACAGCGAGGACGATCGCGAGCGGCACGCCATAACGCATGAGGCGCACGAAGCGGCTGTGACGCGCTGCCGCACGGAAACGGCGCGCGCGATGACCCCGCTGGTCGCCAAGCAGGGCGCGGTTCCTCAGACTATCGTCCCCATAGGTGGCGCTCGTCATCAATCCCGCTTAAAAATTGCCGTCAAACGGCCATCCCCCTACCCGCGGCGGCCAGCCTACAGTCATCGCGGCTAAATATGGCTCCGCTGCGGCGGCGGTTGGCGAATAGCGAGTAGGGAATGGCGAATGGTCGTTACGCTCACTCCCTTCCTCATACGCCATGCGCAAAAATGTCCTCTTCGGCCCAGCCGGCGAGATCCAGACGCACCCGCTCCGGCAGAAAGCCGAAACAGGACTGCGCCAGTGACGCGCGGCCTTCGCGGGCCAGCATGACGTCGAGTTTGGCCTTGAGCGCATGCAAATGCAGCACGTCGGAGGCAGCATAGACCGTCTGCGCGTCGCTGAGTGTTTCGGCGCCCCAATCGGAGGATTGCTGCTGCTTCGACAGGTCGACGCCAAGCAGTTCGCGCGTGAGGTCCTTGAGGCCGTGCCTGTCGGTATAGGTGCGCGCGAGTCGCGAGGCGATCTTGGTGCAATAGATGGGCTGCGGCATCACCCCGAAATGCGCAAAGAGCATGCCGAGATCGAAACGCGCGAAATGAAAGATTTTCAGGATCGCAGGATCGGCGAACAGCGCCTTGAGATTCGGGGCGTCCTGGAAGCCTTTTGGAATCTGCACGACATCGGCCGTGCCGTCGCCCGGCGAAAGCTGCACTACGCACAGCCTGTCGCGATGCGCCTGCAGACCCATCGCTTCGGTGTCTATGGCAACCGCGCCGGTGTAGCCGGAAAGGCTCGGCAGGTCGCCGCGATGCAGCCGGATGGTCATCTCAAGTCCCGCTTTCGCCGTTGGGGCGCACCCTGCGCACGCGCGCGCCTGATGCTTCTCTTGCGGCAACAATAGCGTTGATTCCGTTTAAGAATTCATCACCCGCCGCGCCGCCGGTGCTGGTCTAGCAAGACTGTGGGGCAGCTTCAACCGAACTCGTCGGCGGCGGAGCGGTGGCCGGAGAGGCGCCGCATTAAAAAACGCGCGGCAAGAAGAGCCGCGCGCTTTCCATCCTGACAGCAATGTTGGTCCCGCAGCGCCTACGGGCAGGGATGCTGGTAGCCGTCATAGCCGGTATAGGTGCCGGTCTCAGGACGATAGGACCGGAAGCGGTTCAGGCAGTACTGAACCGCATCGGGAGCCGCAACCGGACGCGCGGCCTGCGAGGCGATAATCCCGCCGATGACCGCCGCGCCGACACCCGCGGCGATCGCCGCACCGGCCCCGTTGTGATGGTGATGGTAGTATCCGCGGCGGTAATAACCGCGGTGCCGATAGTATTGGACCTGCTGGACGGCACCGTCAGCCTGCTGCGCGACATTTGCCGACGCCTGCGGCGCAAGCGCGGTGACAGGTGCGGCGGCGGCCGGCAAGGTCCACGCCACGACAGCGGCGCCCAAAGCGACCGCCTTCAATCCGTTTGAAATCCGAAACATCTGACTCCTCCATAGTTTGCAAGAATACCACGAGAGACGGCGCAAACATTGCCGGCTCCGGCAAGACCACTTTTATCGGGAGACGCCGCCGCGCCCACACCAGCCCCTAACAGGCCAACACTTGTCGGCCGCCAAGGTTCGGCAATGCTGTATTATGACGCAGGGATGTCTCGCGAGAACCCCGCCCCTTCGCATTCCCGTCACGTTGTCTTGAAAGACGGTCGCTCCTGTCGGTGCCCGATGAGCGGAGAGGACAGGCCCCACGCGATTTATGTCTTTTTGGTCTCGATATCCCGCACTGACGTTTCCGGCGTGAGACCGCCACGCTGGCGGCCGAAGGTGTTGTCGCCGTTCTTCTGCCATTCCCCGGCGGTGGCGTTGCGCGCAAAGGTCTCCCACGCATCGGTCCAATCGCCGAGTTGGTAGCCGTGCCATGGCGCGCGCGGCGTCAGCGGACGCAAGCCCAGTTTGTCCCAGAGAACGAATGCCTGCTCCATGAATTCACGCGCGGGGAGCGCGATCGGCGGCATGACGTGTTTCAGCGTCGCGTCGATCAGCAACGACGAGCTTTGCTTCTTGCCGGTGCTCGTCGGCCCGGAATGATCCGAGCTTGGACCATGGCCCGGCGAACGGTGCGGCACGACGAGCACGTCTTCAACCGGGTTCGAGCGATAGGCGAGCGACCAGAACACCGCGTCCGAATTGTCGGGATCGATGTCCTCGCTCACCGCGACGACGATCTTGCCGCAATCGGCAAGACGCGACGACGCGCCTTGAAGCCCGCGCCAGATTTCCGTCTGCGGCGTGCCGTTCTTGAACCGCAGGAAGATCACCGGCCGCACATTGCTCAGGGGTTCGTGCATGACGACGCGCAAAATGCCCTTGATGCCGAGATGCTCGCGCAGATGCGTCAGGAACAGCGCCTCGAATGCGACGCGGCGCATGACGCTGGATTCGCTCGGCGTCACCTGGCTGATGATGGAGGTGAAGACGGCATCCTTGCGATGGGTGATCGCCGTCACCTGCATGCACATATTGTAGTCTTCGAGCGCGACATAACCGGTGCTTTCGCCGAACGGCCCTTCCGGCTCAAGCATGTCCGGATCGACAAAACCCTCGATGATGATCTCCGCATCCGCCGGCACGTCGAGGTCGACCGTCTGCGCGCGCGCAACGCGGATCGGCTGTCCGGCCAGCGCACCGGCAACCGTAACCTCGTCCTGATCGACAGGCAGCTTTTGAGGACCGGTATAGGCGACGACCGGCGCGCAGCCGACCACGATGGCGCACGGCATCGGCTCGCCGCGCTCCTTGTATTTCAGCCAGTTGAGATAGCCCCCCGAACCGCCGATGCGGGCCGACATGCGCACGCCGAGACGATCAGCGCTTTTCAGCGCGGCGCGATTGGTCGACATGTTCTGCGCGCCGTTGTCCGGATTCTTCGTGATGACGAGAGTTGCCGTCAGCGTCGGCGCGGCATCGAAGCCTGGCGTCGAAACCGGCACCGGCAGCAGCGCCAGTCCGCCGCCCTTCTCCTTCAGCGCATCGCCCTTGATGATGATCTCCTGGCAGGCCGGGCCGTTGACACGCTCCGGCTTGATCGGATGCGCGAAGGCGTCGGCCCAGGCCGCATTGATCTGGTCGATGGGGCGCGCCATGCCGACCGCATAGACATCAGGCGAAGCGGCGAGCGCACCCACGACCACCGGCATGTCGTAGCGCCGGCCCGCCGAATCGACCACGTTCGTGAACAGGAACGCGCGCCGCTCGGTCTCGGGAACGCCACCAACATACTGGCAGCGCACGAGAGGATGCAGCTCGGTGTCCTTGTTGATCGGATCGTCGACGCGAACGAGCAGGCCCTTTTCTTCCAGCCGGGCGAGATGCTCGCTCAGCGTGGAACTGGGCCGCAACGCTGTGTCTTTCGTATCTGCCTTCATAACGCGTTCCTCATCCCGTCATCCGCAGCGCCATGGCGCGCTTTAAATTTTTTCACGCCGGCTTTTGAAAACCGACATTGTGCTCTCTCTTTCGTTTATGCGTGGCGCCCTCTTCGCGGACGGGCGAAAAATCGCCGTCGGCCATGCCGATCTGCTCACCGCCGAAAGCAAGCGTTTCAACGTCGTCTTCGCGGGTATCGGGGAAGGCACGCGACCGCATCGGCAGTCCATGGATGGCGCGCCAGACTCGCTCCGGCGTCGCCGGCATTTCCAGATGCGTGACGCCGAGCGGCGACAACGCATCGACGATCGCATTGATGACGACGGCGAGCGCCGGCGTCGTCCCGCCTTCCCCGGCCGGGCGAATGCCGAGCGGATGCGACGTCGACGGCACTTCGCTGATTTCGGTCGTGTAGCTCGGCAGAAAATCGGCACGCGGCATCGTGTAGTCCATGAACGATCCGGACAGATTCTGTCCTGAGGACTCGTCGTAGAAAATCTGTTCGATCAGCGCTTGACCGACGCCCTGGGCGATGCCGCCATGAGTCTGACCGTGGATGATCATGGGATTGATGGCGCGGCCGACATCGTCCACCGCGCAATGGCGCACGATGGTGACGACGCCGGTCTCCGGCTCGATCTCCAATTCGCAGACATGGCATCCATAGGGAAAGCCCGGCACGGTCACCGTCTCGTCGCAAAACGCCGTCAACGGCCCGCGCAGGTCGGCCGGAAGATCCGCGTTCTCTTCCGCCGCGGCGGCAACGGTGAAAAGGTCAATGGACTGAGAGTCGCCGACCTGAAAACGGCCATCGGCGAAAGTCACGTTGGCCACATCCGCCTGGAGCAGAAAAGCGGCAATACGTTTGCCGCGCTCAATAATGCCCTCGCTGGCGCCGTGAATAACGATGCTGCCGAGCCGCATGCCGCGGCCGGAATGCGTTCCGCCGCCGATTTTCACGATGTCGGTGTCGCCGGTAATCAGCCGGACATGGTCGTGCGCCACGCCAAGCCATTCGGTGAGGAGCTGCGCAAAACTGGTCTCGTGTCCCTGGCCGTTGGAGACTGTCCCGATAACCAGATCAACCCACCCGTCAGGATGCACGGTGATCTCGGCACGCTCTCGCGGCAACCCGGTTGACGTATCGACATAATTGGCGACGCCGATGCCGCGATATTTGCCGCGCTTGCGGGCCTCTTTCCGGCGTGCCGGAAATCCGTCCCAGTCGCCGAGCCTCAGCGCCATGTCCATGGAGCCGATGTAATCGCCGCTGTCGTAAATCATGCCGAACGGATTGTGGTAAGGCGTTTCCGGCACGGTGACGAGATTGCGCCGCCGTAGTTCGACACGATCGAAACCGCATTGCCGGGCCGCGCGATCGATCAGCCGTTCGAACACATACATCACTTCCGGGCGGCCCGAACTGCGATAGGGCCGCGTCGGCGTCGTGTTGCTGACCACGCAACGCGCACGAAAATGCGCCGCCGGCATGCGATAGATGCTCGACATGATCTCGACGCCCTTCTGGACCATCGAGAAATTGGCGGTCAGCGCGCCGAGATTGCCGATATTGGAGCCGCGGACAGCAAGGAAATTGCCTTTCGCATCGAGCGCGAGTTCGGCTTCGCTCGACAGATCGCGGCCCTGATAATCGCTGAGGAAGGATTCGTGCCGCTCGCATGTCCATTTCACCGGACGGCCGATGCGCTTCGCCGCCCAGGCGACTAGAACGAATTCCGCATAGATCGCACCGCGCGTGCCGAAATTGCCGCCGACATCGCGAATGACAATGCGAATGCGGTCATCGGGAACGGCAAAGCATTTGGCGATATCGGTCTTGAGCTTCACGGCGTTGCCGCTGCCGGTATAGACCGTATAGCTCTGCGTCGCGGCGTCATATTGGCCGATGACCGCGCGCGGCTCCATGGGCACGCCGGTGACGCGCGGAATCCAGGTCTTCAACCGCACGATATGCCTGGCTTTTGCGAAAGCGCGCGCGGTCGCTGCGGCATCGCCGACCTCGCCGTCGATGAGGACGTTGGACTCATCTTCCCACAATCGCGGCGCGTCGGGGCTGGCCGCCGCGACGGCATCGATCACAGCGGGAAGCACCTCGTAATCCACATTGACTGCTTCGGCTGCGTCCTTGGCATTCGCAACACTGTCGGCGATCACCATGGCGATGGCTTCACCGACGAAACGCGCCTTGTCCGGCGGCAGCGCGTGATGCGCGGCGGCATAAACCGGCGCGCCGCTTTTGTTCACCAGCGGAACTTCGGCGGGATGCTGCGACCAGCTCTTGTGCGGCACGGGAAGCACGCCGTCTTCGATCAGATCGCGGCCGGAGAGCACGGCGATAACGCCCGGCATCGCCAGCGCCGCCGTCGCGTCGATGCCGCGGATGCGTGCATGCGCGTGCGGCGAGCGCACCATGATGGCATAGGCCTGCCCCTCGAGCGCAAGATCGTCGGTGTAACGGCCCTTGCCGACGACAAGCCGCAGGTCCTCTTTGCGCAGAACGTGTTGACCGATGCCGGAAGACGACGACGAACCTTCGTTTGGCGAGGAATGCGTTTTGTCAGCCATCTTCAACATCGCATGGGGCGTCCTTTGAAACAAAATCCGACCAGCCTAAGCCTTGATTCCAAAAAGCCTGGCAGCCGTACCGCCGACAACGGCGGCGCGCTCGGACGCACTGAAATTGCAGGCATCGACCGTCTTCAACGGCGTCCAGTCGCCAATCGTGAACGGCAGGTCGGTGCCCATCAACACGCGGTCGACGCCGCCCATCTCGGCCACGAAACGCACGATGCGCGGATCGTAAACCACCGTGTCGAAATAGAGCGATTTGAATCCCTCGATCGGATCGGCGTTATCGGCAGGCGTTGTTTCAAAACTCCGGCGCAGCCGCCCGAACAGCATCGGCAGCGCCGCGCCGCCATGCGACAGGACAAGCTTCACGCCGGGATAGCGTTTGAGGTGTCCGGAAAAGAGAAGGCGCGCGACCGCGATGGACGTATCCGTCACGCGACCGACCGCGCTGACCATGCCATAGGCTTTGAGGCGGTCGTCGCGCGCGCCAAATGTCGGATGGATGAACAGCGTGGCCTTGCGCGCCGACGCGACTTCCCAGAATGGATCGAGGTCGGGATCGTCAAGAACGCCGGTGGCGCCTTTCGGCTGCGTGCCGATCATCGCGCCCGCACACCCCGCATCAAGCGCCTCTTCGAGCACGCGCGCCGCGAGCTTTCCCGACTGCATCGGCACCGTCGCGAGCGGAACGAAAAACGGAAGTTCCTTGACGGCCTTGAGCATGTGTTCGTTGAGGAAGCGGCTCCAATCCGCACCTTCATCGGCCGGAATATCGTAGCCGAACGTATCGAGCCAGCCGCCGACGACCTGTTTGTCGATGCCCTGATCCTTGAGCCATTTGCGGCGGCCATCGACGTCGCTCATTCCGGCCATCACCGGACGCTTCGGCTCGTTGCCGGCGAAGGCGAGACGCACACCGCCATCGGTCGTGACCTTCACCGACGGAAACGGAAGCTTTTGCGAACGGAACGCATCGAGAAGGGCGGGAGGAACGAAGTGGGCGTGACAGTCGACGATCATGGTGGTCCTTCCCTGCGGCTTTCGGCCGTTATCGCTGGCGGCCATGAATTATCCGAGCGTTAGGTCATCGCTCGCTGCCCGGCAATTTCTTAAACGACACAGCAATGTGAGTTTTATGCAACGATACCGCCTTGTTGCGCTCTTGTATTCAGGATCGCCACCCTATTTGATTGCAAAAAAATAAACCGAGGAAGCGAAAAAATGCTCCGCACCATCACACCGGCCGTGCGATTCCTGACATCGCGATTGCTGATATTGGTCGCCGCACTGTTTGGGTTGGCCACAGTGGCTCTCTGCCCGGCCCACGCCGCAGACACCTTCCCCTCCCACACCATCCGCATCCTTGTTCCCTATGCGGCAGGCGGTCCGAGCGACACCGCGGCGCGGCTCGTGGCCGATCCCCTCGGCAAGCAGTTGGGAACGACGGTCTATGTCGACAATCGCGGCGGCGCCGGCGGCCTCATCGGGACCGAGCAATTTCTGAAAGATGAACCGGACGGTTACACCATCCTGCTTGGCGCGATCGGCCCGTTCGCCGTCATCCCGGCGGGCAAGCAGGTTTCTTACGATGTCGGCCGCGATTTCATCCCGCTCGGCTGCATCTGGTTTGCCGGACAGGCGATCGTGGCCAGTCCCAAGATGCCGGCCAAGACAATCGGTGAGTTCATCGCCTATGCGAAGGCCAATCCCGGCAAGGTGACCATCGGTTCGGCGGGGATCGGGTCGATGTCACATCTGACGATCGAACTTTTCAAGCGCGAAGCCGGCATCGATATCATCCACGTTCCGTTCCGCAGCACGGGCGCGTCGTTGCCGAACGTGCTGGGCGGACAGGTCGACGCCATCGTGGGCGACGCATCCGTGCTCGCATCGCAAGTCAGTGCCGGAAAACTGAGAGCACTAGCGGTTGCCTCCAGCGAACGCACTTTGGCGCTGCCGGACGTTCCGACGTTGCGGGAGTCGGGCCTTCCCAAAGCCGTCGCCGACAGTTGGTTCGGGCTTGTCGTGTCGTCGAAGACCCCGGCGCCCGTCGTCAAAAAGCTGCAGGACGCGCTCGCGAAAGCGCAGCGCGACCCGGCCTATGTGCAGGCGCTGGCGAAGCAGAAGGCCAGTGCCGGCGCGCTCGGGCCGGAGGCGTTCGCAAAACTCATTCACGACGACGCGCAGAAATGGCGGCCTGTGATCCAGAACGCCGGCCTCAAATTCTGACGCGAGGCAGAATTCACACGCCCAATTCCGCAAAGACCTCGCTGGCTTCGTGCATGGCATGATTGCCGGCAGGCGCGCCGCAATAGACGGTCGCCTGCAGGATGATCTCCTTGATATCGTCCTTGGTAATCCCGTTGCTCAGGCCGGCGCGAACATGGAGACGGAATTCCGCCCATTGGCGCAACGCAATCATCATCGACAGCACCATGCAGCGCCGCTCGCGATGATCGAAGCCCGGACGCGTCCAGATGTCCCCCCAGACGTGGCGCGTGATCTGTTCCTGGAATTCGGTGTTGAACGCGTTGCGCGTTTTCAACGACTTGTCGACCCAGGCATCGCCCAGCACCTGACGACGCACCGCCAAGCCCTTATGGTAGGTTTCATCCTCGCTCATATCGCGTCCTTATGGCTCGTTTCATTGCGCGCGACATTGAAACGCCGATCCGAAATGCGCAACCGTCTTGTCGGATGGGATTGCCGTGTCGCGCGCTAGCGTCTCAACGAAACAACTTCCCTCTCATCGCGGGCGTCAGCCTCCGATGCTGCGGACAACAGCGGAACGAGCTGGCGCTGCAGCCACGCCACGAATTTTCGCGCCTTGGGACTGGCTTCCGTGCCTTCCTGCCAGACCGCGTAATACGAGCCCTGACGCACGGGCGGCGAAAACAGTGGGACCAGCGGATGCGATGAAAAATCCTTGCCGAGCAGCGGTATCTGTCCGATCACGATGCCAACCCCGTCGGCCGCAGCCTGATTGGCCAACATCGAATTGGGAAACTCGATCATCTCCGCTTTATCGAGCATGAAGTCGGGCCGGCCGATGGCGGCAACCCAGTCCTGCCAGTCGGTGGGCCGATTGCTCGAAAACAGAAGCCGATGCTGGAGCAGATCGTCGATCTGGCGCAGCGGATTGGCGCCGCTGAGAAGATGCGGACTACACAGAGGCTGAACCCAGTTCTGGAAGAGATGGATGCCGCGGCTTGGCGGCAGGTCGGCCGCGCTCACTTCGATAGATATATCCACCAGCTCGCGCACGAAGTCGGCCGGACCAAACCCGGTCGTAATCCGGATGCGGATATTCGGGTATTCCAAACGAAATTGCGACAAGCGTGGAATGAGAAACTGCACCGCGAAGGTGGAGGGCACCCGCAGATCGAGCGGCTTGGCGTCGTGACCGCGCGTGATCCGGTCGGTCGCGCGGCTGATCATTTCGAACCCCGGCGCGATGTTCTGATAATACCGCACGCCGAGTTCGGTGAGCGTGTTGCCTTCACGGCCGCGATGGAAAAGGCGGATATTGAGAAACGCTTCAAGCACGGCGATTTGCCGGCTCACCGCGGAGGGCGTGACGCCGAGGGCTTGCGCGGCCTTGGTGAAGCTGCCCAGGCGGCTCGCGACTTCGAAGACGTGGAGCGGATTGAGCGGGGGGAGCGAACGCGTCATGACGGTTTTTCGTTATTGTTTCTTCGTTGAGAAAAAGTCACACGAACTTACGCCTTGTGCATTTGCCTGTCCAACCTCAGCGGCTAGAGTGCAACCCGCGACAGTGGGAACCGGTTTTCGGCTCGCACGCGCCGCCGGGATGAGATGGGCATGAGTTCACAAAACTCCACCGTGACGACGGCGGACGCCGCTGCACAACGCAACGCGGGCACGCTGGCGGAAAAAATTCCCGATCTCGTCAACGGCAATCCGGCGCTGCAAGTACGCGGTCGCTACGCGACGTTTGCGATGATGATCGAGATCGGCGCCGTCCCCTATTACATTTCAGTCGTCGACAGCCGCATCGCGCAGATGGACCGCGGGCCGCTGATCATGCGATCGTGGTCGTTCGCCATTCGTGGCGCTGAGAGCGCGTGGCTGACATTCTGGCAGCCGTTGCCACCACCGCACTTCCACGACATTTTTGCCCTCGCCAAGCGCGGCGACTTCCGCATCGAGGGGGATATGCGTCCGCTGCTGACACATCTTCTGTTCATCAAGGACATGCTCGCGGCGCCTCGCACCCTCGCGGAGGGCAACGCACGATGACCGCCGCGATCGACCCCATCGTCGGACGCTATGTCCATGTCAGTATCGGCGGACGCGATCACCGCATCTATTTCGAGGAAGCCGGCGAAGGCATTCCCCTCCTCTGCCTGCACACTGCCGGCGCCGACGGCCGCCAGTATCGCCACATGATGTGCGATAGCGCGATCACACGGCATTTCCGCGTCATCACCTTCGATCTGCCCTGGCACGGCAAGTCGACGCCGCCCGCGGGATGGCAGGACGAAGAATACCGGCTGACGACCGACGCTTATATCGACGCGATCCGCGCCGTCATCGCCGCGCTCGGGCTCGACAAGCCAGCACTGATGGGCTGTTCGATCGGCGGGCGCATCGTGCTGAGCCTTGCGATGCGCCACGGCAAGGAATTCCGCGCGCTGATCGGCGTCGACAGCGCCGCGTTTCAGCGCGGCTGGTACGATTCAAGCTGGCTGCATCGCCCCGACGTGCATGGCGGCGAAGTGTGCGCCGGCATCGTCTCCGGCCTGATCGCGCCACAAAGCCCCGTGGACGCGCGCTGGGAAACGCTGTGGCCCTACATGCAGAGCGGGCCTGGCGTCTTCAAGGGCGATATCTATTTCTATCGCGTCGATACCGACCTGCGCGATCAGGTCGGCGCCATCGACACAAAAGTCTGCCCGCTGTTTCTGCTGACCGGCGAATATGATTTTTCCTGCACGCCGGAAGACACGAAAGACACCGCGGAACGCATTCCCGGCGCCGAGGTCGTGATCATGCGCGATGTCGGCCATTTCGCGATGTGTGAAAATCCGCAAAAATTCCGAACCTACATCATGCCGGTGCTCGACCGCATTCGCGAAGGCTCGTGAGATGCGGTCTGATGCAAACACGGCACGCTATTCGGCCGCCAATTTTTTCCTCGAAGCCCTCAGCGAAGTCGGCATCGACTATCTGTTCTCGAATTTCGGCACCGATCATGCGCCGTTGATCGAGGCCGCTGCCGGCCGCCGACAGCGCGGACAGGTTTTGCCAAAGATCATCCTGTGTCCGCATGAGAGCACTGCGGGCCACATGGCGGGCGGCTATGCGCTTGCCACCGGACGCGGCCAGGGCGTGCTCGTGCATGTGGATGTCGGGACGGCCAACACGTCCATCGCCATGCATAATCTGTTTCGCAGCCGCATTCCGGTTTTCCTCATGGCCGGCAAGGCGCCGTTCACGACCCATGGCGAAATCGCCGGAAGCCGCGACAACTATGTGCATTTCGTGCAGGAGCCGTTCGATCAGGGCAGCCTGGTACGGCCTTACGTGAAATGGGAATGGACCCTGCCCTCCGGCGTTGTCGCCAAGGAGACCGTGCGGCGGGCGCACACCATCATGCAGAGCGAGCCCAAAGGCCCGGTCTATCTGATGCTGCCGCGCGAGACCTTGAGCGAAGTGTGGAACGAGCAGGACATCCACGCCTTTCCCGCCGATCGTTTCGGCGCAACGGTGCCGAGCGGCGCCGACCCGGCGCTGATCGATGCGCTGGTCGAAAAGCTGCTCGCCGCACACCACCCGATCCTGATCACGTCATTCGGCGGCCGCACGCCGGGAACGTCTGAAGCGATCGAAGCGCTCGCGGCGTTTGCCGGCATCCGCGTCTTCGAATCCAACATGGTCAATGCCATCGCGCATGAAGGCCCGTGTTTCTCCGGCTTCCAGCCGGCCGCGCACATGAAGCAGGCCGACCTCGGCCTGCTTGTTGACAGCGACGTGCCATGGATCCCAAAGGATGCGGCGGCCAACGCGCAATTATTCTGGGCGCAGATCGATCTCGATGTACTCAAGGCCAATTCGCCGATGTGGAGCTTTCCCGCCCATCTGCGGCTGAACGGAAACAGCGCGCGCATCCTCACCCAGGTGCTTGAGGTTTTGGAAGCGCGCGCCACGCCTGCCTTCCGCAAGGCTGCCGACGAGCGGTTGCAAACGATCGCGCTGGAACGCGCCAAACGCCTCGACGCCGTGGCGAAGCTTGCCGACAACAAAGGGCGCCCGGGCGAAATCAACGCGCATTATCTCTGCCGCGAGATCGGCAAGCGCATCGGCCCGGAAGACTTCATCATGCAGGAAGCCGCGCGCAACGGACCGGCGATGGCACAGCAGATTCCGCGGCCCGTGGCCGGAAGCATGGTGCGGGTCGCCGGCGGCGGCCTCGGCGCGTCAGGCGGCATGGCGCTCGGCGTCAAACTGGCGCGGCCGCAGCATCTCTCCGTGCAGATTCTCGGCGACGGCGGCTTCTACCTGAATAATCCAAGTTCGGTCTATGCGGTGTCGAAGCAATACGGCCTGCCGATCTTCACCATCGTGCTCGACAATTCAGGCTGGTCGGCGGTGAAGGAATCGACTTTGCGCATGTATCCCGACGGCGATGCGAAGGCGCTGCAATCCTATGAGGCCGAACTCGCGCCCAACGTCGATTTCTCGAAAGTGATCGAGGCTTTTGGCGGCTACGGCGAAAAACTTGCCGATCCCGAACAGGTGGAAGCCGCGATCGACCGCTGCCTGCGCGAAGTGCGTGGCGGCCGCTCGGCGCTGCTCCATGCCTGCGTCACGCGGCTCTGACCTTAGGAATGGCCACAGCCGCGCTGCCGTGCGGATCAGTTTGCTTTCATGCTGGCTTTGATGATCGGAGTCCATGTCGCGATGTTGTCGCGCATGAACGCCGTCATCTCCTGCGGCGTCATCGGCTTGGTCTCGGCGCCGTCGTTCTCGAACTGCCGCTTGACCTGCGCGCCGTCGAGCGCCTTGATGATCGCCTTGTTCAGGCGATCGACCACATCGGCCGGGACGCCCTTCGGCGCCGCTATCGCCTGCCACGTCGTCGTCGCCAGTTCGGGATAGCCAAGCTCGGCCAGCGTCGGAAGGTCCGGCATTTCCGGCATGCGCTGACTCGACGATACGGCGAGCGGAACGAGCTTTCCGGACTTGATGTGCGCGCGCGCCGTGCTCCAGTTCATGGAGCCCATTTTCACCCGGCCGGCGATGAGATCGAGCAGCGCACCGGCGCCCGCCTTGTAAGGGACGTGGGTGAACTTCACCTTATCCTTGTCGGCGATGTGTTCGATGATGAGATTGCCGACCGTACCGACGCCGGCGGAGGCGTATTCGAGGCCGCCGGGCGCGGCCTTGGTATAGGCAATGAGATCCTTGAAGGATTTCACGCCGAGCGAGGATTGAACGACGATGACGCTGGGCGCGCCGCCGATGAAAGCGACCTGCGAAAAATCCTTGATCGGATCGAAGCCGGGATTGGCCGACATGACCGGAGCGATGACGAAGGACGATATGCCGGACTGCATCAGCGTGTAGCCGTCCGGTGCAGCGTGCGCGACCACCTGCGCCGCCACAATGCCGCCGCCGCCCGGACGATTATCGGTGTAGAATTGCTGGCCGAATTCCTTGCTCAGCGAATCCATCACCAGACGGCTGATGACATCGGCCGATCCACCCGGCGCGAACGGCACGACGACGCGCACGGATTTTGTCGGCCAGGTCGCGGCCGCAGCGCTCGCCGCCGACATCATCAGTGCCGCAGCAACGGCAATCAGCTTCCTCATGAGCTTCCCTTTTCTTCTTGAGCCTTTTTGGCTGTTGTATTTCACGATGACGCCTACAGTTTCATCATCACCTTGGTCTCGTCGATCACGTCCTTCGGGGTCGACAGAACGTCCTTGATCAGGGCACCCACCTCGGGGCCGGGCACGAAGCCGATGTCGAGGTGGAGACGGTCGGCTTCGGCCAGAAATTCCGGATCCTTGACCAGATCCGCGAACCCCTTGCGCAAGATTTCGACCTGCGCGTCCGGTGCATGCGGGGGTGCTGCAACCGAACGACTCAGCGTCAGCGCCTTGGACACGAATTGCGCGATAGCCTGCTTTTTCGGATCGCTCCCGGCCAGTTCGGTGAGCAGCGGCGCATCCGGCAAGTCGCTTGCGCGGCTGGTGCCGATTTGTGCGATCACGTTCAGTTTGCCGTCCTTGATCTCATTCGGCATGAGATTCTTGAAGGACGTCCACGATGCAGCGCCGCGCCCGTCGAGTTCGCCGCGCTCCATCGCAAGATTTTGTTCGGGCGCACTGCGATAGCCCTGGACGACCGTAAAGCGCGTCCCGGCGAACGAGTTATAAAGTTCGGGCACAACCGAGGACATGGCCCCGGCACCCGAGCCACCCAGCCTCACCTCCCGCTTGCGGGCATCGTCGATCGTCTTGATGTGCGAACCGGCCCAGGTGGCGGTGACGACGTTCGAACTGCTCAGGGCGGCGAGCCATTTGAATTTCGTCAAAGAATCCTGCAGGCCCTTGCGTCCGGTCGCCTCGAACATCAAAAGCCCGTCGCTCACGAGCGTGATGAAAGTGCCGTCCTGCGGCGCGATGCGCGACGTATAATTTGCGGCTACAAGACCGCCGGCGCCCGGCTGATTCATCACGATGATGTTCGGATGCCCCGGAATATGTTTGCCGAGATGGCGCGAGACCAGTCGCGAATAGGTGTCGTAATTGTTGCCCGCTCCGCCGTACGAACTCAGCGTGATGGTCTTGCCTTCGTAGAACGGCTTTTCGGCCAGAGCCGGGTTCAGGACCCCCGCAAGCAGCGCGATAACGCAAGCGCCGACAGTCGCAACCCATGATGCGGCTTTCGTCATTGGTTTTTCCTCCCTACAAGACGGCGCTCTCCGGCACCGTTCTTCCAGCGGCCAATCAATCTACAGCTTTTTCACGTGCGGTGGCGATCTCACGTCCTATTTTGTTTTCGCGGGGGACGTCTTATTATAAGGGTCCATATTATCAGCGTACCAAGACTTCAGCGAGGATCGATGCCAGTCACCCGCAGTCCCGCCCCCGGGAAAGCCCGCAAGAACATCGGCCTCGGAAAACTGCTCAAGGGCGCGCATGGCGCTTTCAATTCCGCGCTGCGTGTCAGGCTCGCCGCGCATGACATCACCTTCAGCCAATTTCAGCATCTGCAAAACCTCTGGAAGGAGGAAGGCATCAACCAGGCGGAATTGTCGCGGCGCATCGGCATCACGACCGCGTCGTCCACCGACGTGCTCGATTCCCTCGATCGCATGGGTCTGATCCGTCGCGTGCGCGGCAAGGAGGATCGACGCCAGCTCAGCGTTTTCCTGACGCCGGCCGGTGCTGCACTGGAAGAACCGCTGTCTGCACACGCGGTCGACGTGAACATCATGGCGACCAAAGGCCTCAGCGAGACGAAGATTCGCGAGATGTACCAATTGCTCGGGCACGTCATCGATAACCTGCGCTCCACTGAGACCGCCGCAGCCGCGTCGCGTCGTTCGAAATCCTCCGGGCGGCCGAAGCCGTCCCGCTCATCCGACCAGATCACACGATAGACCGGCGCTCGGCCGCCGCGGCGCCCTCACCCGGTGTTGCGGCGCGGGCCGCGCGGCGCTGCAGCTTGATGTCCGAGAAGATCGGGTCGAGCTTGAACAGGCGTTGCGCATTGCCGCCGAGGATGTTGCGTTTCGCCTGCTCGTCGAGGAACGGCAGATCATAGATCGTGCTCGGCAGGTCCATGTCCCAGTGCGGATAATCGGACGCGTAGCAGAGCTGTGTGCCGGCGTTCATCATCTTGAACGTCAGTTCGAGCATTTCGAGATTGTTGACCATCTCCATCGGCTGGGTCGAATAAAACATCTCGCGCATGTAGTCGCTCGGCAGCCGCTTGAGCAGCGGCGCGTCGGAATTGCGCATCATCCATTCATTGTCGAGTCGCTGCATCAGAAACGGCACCCAGGCGAGTCCGCTCTCAATCCACAACACTTTCAATCGTGGAAAGCGTTCCGGCATACCGTTGGTCAGCCAGTTCGTCATGTGCAGCATGTTGTGCCAGGTGAATCCCAGCGCATGCACGCCCATGAAGCGGTTCAGCAGGCGCATGCCTTCCTCAGTCCCGGTCCCACTGGCGCTGTGGAACGCTAGCGGCAGGCCGCGCTCCTGCAGCGCGGCGTAAGTCTTGATGTAGGAATTGTCCTGCACGGCCCGGTAATGCGTCGACGTCACCATGAAGCCGATGACGCCGGGCTTGTCGGCAAACGCTTCCACCATCTTCAGGCATTCCGGCCCGTTGTGATAGGGCAGATACAGCATCGAACGGATGCGCTTGTCCTCGCTCAAAATCGTCTCGCACAGCCAACGGTTATAGGCCCAGGCCAGCGCGGTCTCGATGTCCTCGCGCGGCACCAGCGCGAGATTGAGCATCGGCGTCGGGAACATGCAGGCGATATCCACGCCCATGGCGTCCATCCAGCGGCGCATGAGCGTGATGTCGCGATGCGGCGCCGGCGGCACCTGTTCCTTGCGCCGGCCGGGATAGCGGATGATGCGGCCGCCCAGTTCCTGGAACGAGCCCTTTCCGTTGTTGAGACCGCCGCGCGACAGCCCCTGGGTGCGGGCCTCGTGCCGCAGAACCGGATCTTCGATGTAGTCGCAAATCTGCGCGAAGGATTCCGTTTCGTAGTGATGCGAGTCGACATCGACGATGAGAAAATCCTCATAGCGTCGTGCTGCGGCCTGCGCAGAGGCATGCGCCAAGGCGTTGGTCGTGTTGAAGGTGGAATGGTCGACGTCGCGATAGCGTGCGGCCGGGCCGGTCTGCGTATCCATATTATCCTCCTTCAAGCCGGGTTCTTGTGCCCCAGGTTCTTGTCGCCATAGTCGAGCTTGCCGATGCCGGACATGTCCTGCCACAGGCCAAGCTCGAAGACCTGCAACCCGACGCCATCGAGCATGGCCGTGCAGCCGATGACGACATCGGTCGGCGTCACGCCGCTGTTGCGCGCGAACGGAAACGGCGCCGGGCCCGATTGCGCCTTGGCGGCGTAAAGACGCACGATGCTTGCAAAAATCTGCCCGAGCGAGTCGTCCGGCACTTTATCGATGTCCCCGGCGTCGATCGCCTCGGCGCAGAGGGCGGAGAGTTCGCTGGCCAGGTCAGCGAAAGTCTTCTGCGTGTCAGACGGCGACATAGACGTCTCCATCGCGTTCCACGACATCGTATTTTTTAAGGCGCAGCCGCTTGTTGCAGACATTTTCGCCGGTCTTGAGATGGAATTCGTAGCCATGCCAGGGACAGACGATGTGGATGTCGTCCTCATCAAAACTCTGGCCCTTGAACGTGCCGTCGTCGTTGAGCACGTCGATAACGCGCGGCATACGGATGCCTTCGCAGGCCGGACCGCCCTGATGCGGGCACAGGTTGCGGTAGGCGTAATACTGCCCGCCCTGATAGATGACGGCGACTTCAACCGCGTCCATTTCGAGGATACGGACGGCGCCGTCCGCGAGTTCGCCCTGCTTGCACACCAGGATATCTGCCATCGGCGCGTCCTCCCGTCGTCATTTTTTTATATGGTATCTTACTATCTGGCGATATATTATCTTTGTCAATCTGAGCCGCGCTAAGCGGCCGGCCGCAGGCACGCAGAAGACGTGCGCGGCCAAGGTAAAAGGGAGGAGACGTCGCGATGATCCGTTCGCATTTCGCATCGCTCGCGCTTGCCGGCGTAGCACTGCTGATCGCGCCGGCGGTTGCCGCCGCGCAGCAGTCGAGCCCGACCTTTGCCGGCAAGACAATCTCGCTCAATGTCGGTTATGGCGCAGGCTCAGGTAACGACATACTGGGCCGTCTTATCGCCGCCCATCTTGGCAAGCATATTCCCGGCAATCCGACAGTGCTGATGCAAAACATGCCCGGCGCGGGAAGTTTCAAGGCGGCCAACTATCTCTACAATGTCGCACCGAAGGACGGCACCGTTCTCGGATACATCACCCAGACGGCAGCGACGGAAGAACTGCTCGGCAATCCGGGCGTGCGCTTCAAGACCGGCCAGTTCAACTGGATTGGCCGCATCAGTTCCTACAACATCGTCACCACGACGTGGCACACCTCGAAGGTCAAGACGATCGCCGATGCGCAAAAGTTCGAAGCGAGCATGGGTGCAACCGGCGCGGGCTCGACCGTCTACATCTACCCGAATGTGATGAACAAGGTGCTCGGGACGAAATTCAAGATCGTCAGCGGCTATGAAGGCACCAATCAGACCGCGCTGGCCATGGAGCGCGGCGAGGTCGACGGCGCGACCATGGGCTGGTTCACGATCAAGTCGACCAAGAAGGACTGGCTGAAGGGAAAGAAGATCAACGTCCTGGTTCAGTTCATGCGGGAGCGGGATGCCGATCTGCCCAACGTCCCGACGATCATCGAACTCGGCCGCACGCCGAACGAACGCCAATTGTTCGGTCTGCTCGCCAATGAGGGAGAAATCGGCAAGGGCATTTTTGGACCTCCCGGCATGAAGCCGGAAACCGTCGCGGTGTTGCGCAAAGGTTTCGACGCGATGATGACCGATCCCGACTTCGTCGCGGAAGCAGACAAGCTGCAGGTCGATCTTTCGCCGATGTCGGGCGAGAAGCTGCAGGCCGTCATCGAGGGCGTGGCGAAGACGCCGCCGGACATCATCGCTTACGCGAAATCAATGCTCAAATAATCCCCACCGACGCGACGGATCGCCAAGAATTCAAAAACGGACGACCGCGCTCTCGCGTGATCGACGTGGAAGATTTACCTCGGCGTTGCCAGACCATCCTGTTTGCCGCGCCCGAGCGAGACCACCACGATATTCACAACGATCGCAGCCGCGACATTGGCGGCAAACGCGATCAGGCCGACATAGACCGTGACCGTGCTGTCGCCGAAGGTGAGCGCGTGCAGCGGCTTCAAACCGTCGATCCACGCGAGAAATGTACCAACACCCATCCCGACCACCCAGCCCGTCAGAAGTGCCGGCGCGGTGAACCAGCGTGTGTACAGCCCGAAAATCAGCGCAGGGAGAGTCTGCAGGATCCACATCCCTCCGAGAAGCTGGAGGTCGAGTGCGAACTGGGTCGGCAGATAAAGGATCACCAGCAGCGCGCCGAGCTTCACGACAAGCGACGTGATCTTGGCAACCTTCGCTTCGCCCGCGTCGGTGATGGCAGGATTGACGTAAGCCTTCCAGAAATTGCGGGTGAAAAGATTGGCCGCCCCGATGCTCATCACCGCGGCCGGCACCAGTGCGCCGATGGCGATCGCGGCGAAGGCAAAGCCTGCGAACCAGCTCGGGAATAGCGTTTGGAAAAGCGCGGGCACGACATCGTTGTTGCTGGCGAGCTTGAGATGGGCGGCATGGCCCATATAGCCCAGCAGGGCAAGAAGCCCGAGCATCAGCGTGTAGGCCGGCAGCAGCACCGCGTTCTTGCGGATCGTCGTGGCGCTGCGGCTTGCAAAAATGCCGGTCAGCGTGTGCGGATACATGAACGCCGCCAAGGCCGAACCGAACGCCAGCGTCGCATAGGCGACATACTGGTTCGGAGCCAGCAGAATTCCGCCTGTGCCTTTGGCTTTGAAAGCCTGATCGGCCGCGTCGAAGACGGCCGCGTACCCGCCAAGCTTGCCCGGGATCAGTGCTATCGCCGCGATCACCGCGATGTAGATCATCGCGTCCTTGACGAAGGCGATCAGCGCGGGCGCGCGCAGGCCCGACGAATAGGTGTAGAGCGCGAGGACGACGAAGGCGGCAATGAGAGGCAATTCACCGGCGATCCCGAGCGCCCTGATCGCCGTGGCCATGCCGATGAGCTGAAGCGCGATGTAGGGCATCACGGCGATGACGCCGGTTATCGCCACGGCAAGTTCAAGCGCGCGGGAACCGTATCGGCCATGTACGACATCCGCCGCGGTCACGTAACCGCTGTCCTTGGCGACCTGCCACAGCCTCGGCATCACGGCGAAAACGAACGGATAGACGATGATCGTATAGGGCAGAGCGAAAAAGCCGTAGGCGCCGACGGAGTACACCAGTGCCGGTACCGCAATGACGGTATAGGCGGTGTAGAAATCGCCGCCGACCAGGAACCATGTGATCCAGGTTCCGAACTGGCGGCCGCCCAGACCCCATTCGTCGAGATGGGCCAGCGTCGCCGGCCGGCGCCAGCGCGCGGCCACGAACCCCATCACCGTCACCAGCGCGAAGAAGAACAGGAACACCGCCAGTGCGGTCTGATCGATATCAGTCTTCATGGGAGTATGTCCGGTACGCGATCCAGGTGAGGAATGCGGTCACCGGCACCCAGGCCAACTGGTACCAATAGAAGAACGGAAAGCCGAACAGGACCGGATCGTGGAAATTGTAAAACGGCACCCAGAGCAATCCGATGAAGGGCAGAAGCAAAAGCCATAGCCAGTGGCGCGATTCGAAATTCATCGTTGCACCCGTTTTTCCGAGACGGCAGCCCCATGATCTCATGTCGTTAAACGATTGTCGGGCTGGTTTGTTCGCGGCCGGGCGCAGAACTTTGGGCTGATCAAGGCCAAGACCGCATGTCCGGAGAGTCCGTTTGGCTCGCGCCCGGCACGTCCCGACTTGAGTGGCGGGCGAGACTGTGGCCGCGCGGATTTTTTCGCGTCCTGTATCGTTCAGGCTCGCGCCGCGCCAAACCTGATAACGGCAGCGATGAGCGCGTCGATGTCGCAGATGTCAGTGCGATGATTGACGATGGCCGCGCGGATCGCGAGTTGGCCGTTCAAAATCGTTGTCGATGGCGCGGCGATCCCGGATTCCTGGATATCGATGACGATGTCGGCGTTGACCTTGTTGATATGAACCTGGTCGGCATTCGCCGCGCGATAACGGAAGCAGACGATGTTGAGTTCGACCGGCGCCAGAAGCTCCAGCATCGGTTCTGCCAGAATTCTTGCTTCCAGGTAGCGCGCGAGCGCGCAGGTCCGCCCGATCATCGCGCCGAGCTTGTCCGTCCCATAGGTTTTGATGGTGAACCACGTCTTGAGGGCGCGAAAGCCGCGCGACAGATCGGGGCCGAAATCGCACGGCCAGGACGACCCGGCCGCGAGCCCGCGGGTCTCGCGCCGCAGATAGGCCGCTGGCGCTGCAAACGCATCGCGATGCTGCGTGCCATCGCGCACGATGAGAAAGCCCGCATCATATGGGACCTGGCCCCATTTATGGAAATCGAAAGCGATGGAATCAGCGCTTTCAAGCCCAGCGAGCCGCGGCGCTATTGCAGGTGAGAGAACGCCGAGCGCACCATAGGCGCCATCAACGTGAAACCAGAGATTTTCTTCGCGACACAACGCGCGCAGCGCCTGAAGATCGTCGATCGCGCCGATATCAACCGTCCCGGCCGAGCCCACGACAAGAAACGGCTTGCGCCCGGACTCGCGATCCTTTGCGATCCGTGCGCGCAGCGCCGCCACGTCAATGCGATGCGACCCGTCGACGGCGATGCTGCGCAAGGCATCGCGTCCCAAGCCCGTAAGGTCCATGGCCTGCGCGATGCAACCATGCGCGGCTGCCGAGGTGTAGGCCGTCAGGGCTGCACCGTCCTCACCGAGACCGGTTTGCCGAACGGACTGTCCTTGCGCCGCCGTGCGCGCAACGAGGACCGCCATCAGATTGGCCATCGACGTGCCGGTGACAAAAATTCCGCTCGCGCCGCTCGGGAAGCCGAACATCTGGCGCACCCATTCGACGATCTGGCGTTCGACATCGACGGGAATATGGTCGCGGCCACCGAGATTGGCGTTCAATCCCGCCGCAAGCATCTCCGCGAGCATGCCGACCGCGGTGCCGCCGCCATTGACCCATCCCATGAAACCCGGATGGGCATTGCCGGCGGCATAGGGCGCAATGAAATCGGTGAATTCCCGATAGACGTCGCCAAGGTCGGAGGGCGATTGCGGAAGCGCGTCGTGAAACCGCGCGCGGACGGTGTCGGGAATCGGCCGCCAGACCGGGCGTTCGCGGATCGTTGCGAGATAATCCAGCATGTCATCGAGCATGCGATGACCATGCGCGCGGATATCATCCCAATTGTCCGGATCGAGCGTCTCGCCCACGGTCGACGATTGCGGTCTTTCGTGCCTCGTCATCGTTACACTGCGCCTGGCCGGCCGTGGCGGAGCAACATCGCTGCGAACGCGTCGAAGATTCTTTTCATCTGCGCGGGTTTGTACGAAAAGATGTCCGGCGAATCCATGTTGTGCACGACCGCGGTATTGTCCGCCTCGAAAATCAGCAAGTCGCCACGCCTCGTTTCCGCGCAGTCGATCGTGAAATAGTCAAGCCCGACTCGATCGATCATGGCCGCCAGCGCGCCGCGATGACGCGTCGCAAACCCGTCGTCGAACGTTTGCATGAAGTGCGCTTCTTCGCGGCGCTTGCTTTCGCTGAACGCCATGCCGGCGTTGAGATACCAGATATTCCACCGGTCCGAGATCGCCATGTGGCACGCATAGGGCCGGCCATCGACGACGACGACCCGGTATTTGCGGAACTGGCCATCATCGCTGACATAATCGACGAAGCGGGAGACGAAGAAGTCCTGCTCCGGCCGCCCTTCCAGATAGCGGCCCAAGGCGAAGCCGTCGTCGACCTTGGCGAGACCTGCTCCGGCATGCGATCCGCGCGGACGCACGATGATCGGAAATGCACAATCCTTTGCCAAATCCGCGAGGCCGCCGGACTGCACGACATCCGACAATTGCGCACGGGTGGTGCCGACCGTGGCCGGGATGTGCAGGCCGTCGATCCCGTTCAGCAGATGATAGAGTTTGTCGCGATCGAGATGACCGATGCGATGCGGCGCATTCAGCAACGGCCGTGGCCAAAATTTCTGCACGCGCTCGATTTCGCGAAGCGCATCACGGCATTCCTCGGAATCGGACGCGATGACGATCGCAACATCATGGTCCGGCAACGCTGCCGACAAATCCGTTCCCGGCACGACGTAAAGCGTCGTCAGTTCGATGCCGGAGTCCTCCAGCAAAAATTCAATCGGCGTGTTGCCACCCATATCGATGGCGGCGGCAAGCGCAAGAACGCGCAATTGCGGTTGCGCGACGGCGCACGGCGACCGGAACAGTTGGTGAAAGGCAAGAACCTCTGCCTGGATGGCGAGGCCCATCTGCTTTTCGCCCATGAGCTGCGCAATCAGCGACAGATCGAGCCCGTTGCCCGCCTCGGCCGTGCCTTGCGCAACCTTGTCCATCAAGGTCTGCCACAGGGGATGAAGATCGACGCCGTCGAACGCCATTTTCGTGAGCTTGGCAAAACCGATGCGATCCGCGGAGGGCGACCGGATCAGGTCGATCGGTTCGGGAGAATCCAGGTCCATGCTCTCCCTCTCGCAGATCTGCAGATAAGCCGCCGCGTGCAGCGGGAGTTTGACGTTAGGCAATCACGCGATCGCGCACACCGGCGTGCTGACCCGCAGAGGCACGAGAACAGGTGTTGCTCTCCAGCCTGCGCGCGTTCCACCGTAGGATTATTATGGTTAATGAAATCTTAGTGGAGCGCTGCCGGCCGGTGCGACACGTGGCTTTGGATAAAGCCGCCATGCCGGGAATGCGCGATCTTTCCGCATGGGCCCGGACGTCGTGGTCGCGACGATGATCTGGGATTCCAGGATCGCGCGCAAAAAGCCCGCGCCCCGGAAAGGACGAGGCCCCATCGCATGACTGCGATGAGGCCCAAAAATCCCTCAGATCGATTCACACGGTCGATTATTTGGCGGACACCTTCTTCACCACCGGCTCCCAGGTTTTTTGCTGCTCGTTGACGAAGGCGAGCGTCTGCTCGGGCGTCATCGCGCGCGCATAACTGCCGGTCGCGGCCAGTCTCTTCTTGATATCCGGATCGTTCATCACCTTGGCCAGGTCCGCGCTGGCCTTGCTGATGATCGGTGCCGGCGTTCCCTTCGGGGCCAGAAGAGCGAACCACCCGGCAGCGGAGAAGCCGGGAATGGTTTCCGCGACCGTCGGCAGATCGGGAAACTCCGCCAGACGCTCCGGCGAGGCCACCGCGATCAGCTTCACCTTGCCGGCCTGGACCGCTCCGATGATTCCCGAATAGCCCTCGATGATCATCGACACGCGGCCGGAGGCAACGTCGCCAATGGCGATGGCTTCGCCGGTCGTGTACGGCACCGACAGCAGATTGATACCGGCTTTCTCCTTCAACAATTCGCCCGTCAGGTGCGTGAGCCGGCCGACGCCCGACACCGCGATGGAGATTTTCCCGGGTTCCTTTTTCGCGCGCGCGATGAGTTGCGGCAGTGTCGTGATGCCGAGGGTTGGACTCACGGCGACGAACATCGGTTGCAGGGCCGTGAATCCGATCGGCAGGAAGTCGCGCGGCAATTTCAGCGGCAGATTGGGCGCCACCGTGGGCAGCGCGACAAAGGTCGATAGCGAGGCCATGAAAAGCGTGTAGCCGTCGGGAACGACGTCGGACGCGGCATGGGCGGCGATGCTGCCGTTCGCCCCCGGGCGATTGACCACGATCACCTGCGGTCCCCAGAGCTTGCCGAGCCCGCCGCCGATCAGACGTGCGGCGAAGTCCGGGCTGGACCCAGGCGCCGCATCCGAAATGATCGTCACCGGCTTGGCCGGATAGGTGCTGGCTTGGGCGTGAGCTGCGGGCCCCATCGGCAATGCCAGCAGAAACAAGCCAATAACGCCGACCCCATACTGACGTCGCTTCATGTCATCCTCCCCTGGTCGCTCCGTCGCGGCGCACGGCCACGCGGCAATGATTTTTCATTGCGGTCTTGATAGGGATACTGGACCACTTCGGCGCAGCCGCCAAGGCGTTGCCGGCCGTTCCCGTTCATCCTGCTCGCGGCACTGCCGGCCGCCTGGTCGCGAAAGCAAGGACCGAAACGATGACCAAAGGCTCCGATCTTCTTGTTGCCGCGCTCGAAAACGAAGGCGTCGATCGCATCTTCGGCATTCCCGGCGAGGAGAACCTGGACGTCGTGGAATCGCTGCGCACTTCGAAGATCGAACTGGTGCTGACGCGCCACGAGCAGGCCGCAGCCTTCATGGCCGCGACCCAGGGGCGGCTCACCGGCCGGCCCGGCGTCTGCCTGTCGACCCTGGGGCCGGGGGCGCTGAATTTCACGACGGGGGCTGCCTATGCGCATCTCGGCGCCATGCCGATGTTGATGATCACAGGCCAGAAAGCGATCAGGAGCGCCCGCCAAGCGCATTTCCAGATCGTCGACATCGTCGGCGCCATGCGCCCGCTGACCAAGATGACGCGACAGATCATCTCCGCCGCATCGATCCCCACCATTGTACGCGACGCCTTCCGCGTCGCGATCGAAGAACGTCCGGGACCCGTGCATCTCGAACTGCCCGAGGACATCGCCGCGGAAGAAGCCGACGTGTCCCTTGTGCCGCCGCATCCGATCGATCGGCCTGTCGCCTCGCCATCCGCAGTGGATCGGACGGTCGCGATGATCCTCGCCGCGAAGCGCCCGCTGATCATGATCGGCGCCGCGAGCAACCGGCCGCGCCTTGTCGCACCGCTCTCCGATTTCGTGCGGCGGACCGGGATTCCCTTCTTCAATACGCAGATGGGCAAGGGTGCCGTGACTGGCGGCTCCAATCTATATCTGGGAACGGCGGCGCTTTCAGAGCGCGACTATGTTCACGACGCGATCGACCGCGCTGACCTGATCATCGCCATCGGTCACGACACGGTTGAGAAGCCGCCCTTCCTGATGGGCCGGATCGCGGGCGGCCCGAAGGTGATCTATGTCGGCTACGTTTCCGCCAATGTCGAGCAGGTGTTTCATCCCGACGCTGAACTGATCGGCGACATCGGCGCGACCGTCACCGCGCTTGCCGACCGGCTCGACGGACGGCTCAATCAGGATTCGGAAATGCTCACGCTGCGCAAAAACATCCTTGCGCATATCAACGAGCGGGCCGAGGCCGACGCGTTTCCCGTGACCCCGCAGCGCCTCGTACATGATGTGCGCGCCGTCATGCCGGAGGACGGCATCGTCTGCCTCGACAACGGCATGTACAAAATCTGGTTCGCGCGGAATTATCGCACCCACGTCGCCAATACGCTGCTGCTCGATAATGCGCTTACCACCATGGGCGCGGGGCTGCCCTCGGCCATCGCGGCCAAGCTGCTCAATCCGCAACGCCGGGTGATGGCGGTGTGCGGCGATGGCGGCTTCATAATGAACAGCCAGGAACTCGAGACCGCGGTGCGGCTCAAACTCGATCTCGTCGTGCTGATCATCGTCGACTCGGCCTATGGCATGATCCGCTGGAAGCAGGCGGCCGACGGTTTTGCAGACTTCGGCATGACGTTCGGCAATCCAGACTTCGTGACTTACGCCAAATCCTATGGCGGGCACGGCTACCGCATCGCCGCCACCACGGAGCTGGTGCCGACGCTGGAGGCGGCCTTCACTGCGGGCGGCCTCCATCTCGTCGCGGTGCCGATCGATTACAGCGAGAACACGCGGGTGCTCGTGGACGAACTCGGCGGCCGTGCGCCGGACGTCGACTAGCCCTGACCGCGCGCATCAGTGCGAGATCTTCGGCTTGTTGGAATGCTTGCGTTCCTCGGCAGTTGGCGCGCCTTTGGGTTTGAGCCCGTTCAAGCCCCCAATCGTGTCCACCCATCCCGTCATGACAGGTGCCCGCCGCGCGCAGGACTGACCGGGCCGACTGGGGAGATCGCGCCATCCAAGGGCTCGTCATTACGGTGTGGAGGTGGCCAGTGCTGCCGACCAAGCAAAATCCTTTTATATTTGTGCTGCGCACCAATTCTGGCCGAACCACGCCGGCCTTGAGACGTTGCCCTGTCGGTCTCCTAGCTGAAGGATTTTCTCGTTCTCGAAGCGGGACCTGAAAGCAAGGAGCAAACGCATGCGAATCGCCCAGGTTGCGCCATTGGCAGAGGCGGTTCCTCCCAAACTCTATGGTGGTACCGAACGCGTCGTATCGTGGCTGACGGAAGAACTGGTCAGGCAGGGGCACCACGTTACCCTCTTCGCAAGCGGCGATTCCGAAACGTCAGCCGAGCTTGTCGCCTGCGTTCCCCAAGGCTTACGCTTGGCAGGGGTGAGGGACCACACGGCAAACTTGCTGGTGATGCTCGACACGGTTTTGCGTCGGGAGAGTGAATTCGACGTCATCCACTTCCATATCGACCTGCTGCAGTTTCCCATGTTTCAGAAACTCGCCCACAAAAGCATCACGACGCTGCACGGACGCCTCGACCTGCCGGATTTTCATCCGGTCTATCGCGCCTTTCCCACCATGCCGCTCATCTCCATTTCCGATAACCAGCGCGAACCGATGCCGCCGGGCGTGAGCTGGTTGGCTACGATCCATCACGGGTTGCCGGTGAATCTCTGTCCGTTCAACCCGCGCGGTGGCGACTATCTGGCTTTTCTCGGCCGCATCGCGCCCGAAAAGCGCCCCGATCGCGCGATCGAAATCGCCAAGCGCGCCGGCATTCCGTTGAAGATCGCCGCCAAGGTCGATCCTGTCGATCAACGGTATTTCGATCATGTCATCAAACCGCAACTCGACCATCCACTGATCGAGTTTATCGGCGAAATCGGTGACGCTGAAAAAGGCGCATTTCTTGGGAATGCTCTCGCGCTCCTGTTTCCCATCGATTGGCCGGAGCCGTTTGGTCTCGTGATGATCGAGGCGATGTCGGCCGGCACGCCGGTGATCGCATGGCGAACGGGGTCGGTGCCGGAAGTGCTGGATAATGGCGTAACCGGATTCTCCGTCGAATCGATCGAAGAGGCCGCGACAACCGTCGAACACGTTCGCGGCTTAAGCCGCATGGCGGTGCGGCGGCGGTTCGAACAGCGTTTCGCGGTTGCCAACATGGCGCGGGCGTATCTGGAGGCGTATGACGTGTTGATCGGCGCAGAAAAGATTGAATCGCTGTACGATGGCGAAGACGTTTTGACGCCTGGTTCTTTGGCGCCGACCCTGACTTTGACGCCCGTGGTGCCTTTGGCTCCCGCGACATACCCGGAAACAATCGCGACAGGCCCCAGCCTATGAAGCAATCTGCTGTTCCTCGGTTGAAGACGTCTCCTGATCCAGAAGATGGCAGCGTTAATGTGTGGTCGGAATACGAAATCGAGGCGACGACGTCTCTTGTCGATCGCGCACTGAGAAATCTGAAACACGGCGATGCATTTTCGGTGCTCGACAGTTACGGCGACATCGGTGCCGTCCAGGGGACAGCAGAAGGATTGTTCTATCGGGATACGCGCTTTCTTTCGCACTTCGAATTGCGCATCGAGGGCAAGCGGCCGATGCTTTTGTCGTCGGTGGTTCATGAGGACAAAGCCGCCCTCTCGGTCGATTTGACGAACCCCGATATTGTTTTTGGCGAACATGACAAGCTGTCGCGCGACACGATCTTCATGGCGCGGACAAAATTCCTGTGGGAGGCGGCCTGCCACGAGCGCCTTTGCCTGAAGAATTATTCCGCGACTGAAAGACGCTTTCGGTTGGATTTTCTGTTCGACGCCGACTTTCACGACCTGTTCGAAGTCCGCGGAACACACCGCTGGCGGCGTGGCGAAATGACTGTGCAGACGCCAACGGCGGACGAGGTTGCGTTCCGCTACATGGGGCTCGATAAAATCAGCCGGGAAACGCTCATCAATTTCAGCCCGACTCCAAAATTGCTGGAAAAAGACAGAGCGACGATGGAGATCGTGCTCGCTCCGGGGGAACAGACCTCGGTTTTCGTTACGGTCAAATGCCGCACCGACGCCGCGGACGCGAATGGTGAGTTCTTCCGCTCCTACCGGGATACGCGCCGTGCGCGGCGAGCTTCCACCGCACACATCACGACGGTGAAAAGTTCGAACGATCTGTTCGATGAAGTCGTGTGCCGGGCCACGTCCGACGTCTATACGCTGATCACGCGGACCGAACTCGGCCCCTATCCCTATGCCGGCATTCCCTGGTTCAACACGATTTTCGGCCGCGATGGCATCATCACGGCGATGTTGATGCTCTGGATGGATGCCTCGGTCGCAAAGGGAGTTTTGCGGGTGCTCGCCGCGACCCAGGCGCATGAGTTCGACCCGAAGTCGGACGCCCAGCCGGGAAAAATCCTCCATGAGATGCGCCACGGTGAAATGGCCAATCTCGGAGAGGTCCCGTTTGGCCGCTATTACGGCACTGTCGATGCGACGCCGCTCTTCATCATGCTCGCCGGTATGTACCTTGCTCGCACCGGAGACCGGGAAACGATCGCCGGCATTTGGCCGAACATCGAAGCGGCACTGCATTGGATCGATACCAACGGCGACAGGGACGGAGACGGCTTTGTCGAGTACTACCGCGAAACCGACAGCGGCCTCGCCAATCAGGGCTGGAAGGATTCGCACGACGCGATTTTCCATGCCGACGGCTCCGACGCGCAAGGGCCGATCGCGCTCTGCGAAGTCCAGGGCTACGTCTATGCCGCCAAGCAGCACGCCGCGCGAATGGCTGCGTTTCTCGGCCATCAGGACTTGGCCTCAAAACTGCTTCAGCAGGCGGAGGAGGTGCGGCGTCATTTCGAAACGGCTTTCTGGTGCGAAGACCTCGGGACTTATGCCCTCGCGTTGGACGGAAAGAAGCAGCCGTGCCGCGTGCGCGCCTCGAATGCCGGCCATGCCCTGTTCACCGGCATCGCCGCGCCCGATCGTGCAAGGCGCGTCGCCGCACATTTAATGAACCGCGAGAGTTTTAGCGGCTGGGGCATCCGGACGCTTGCGAGCAGCGAACCGCGTTACAACCCGATGTCGTATCACAACGGCTCGGTGTGGCCGCACGACAACGCGCTCATCGCGATGGGTTTTGGTCGTTACGGACTGAAGGCTGAAGCCTCGCGCGTCTTCGAAGGTATGTTCGATGCCGCCAGACAGCAGGAATTGCGCCGCCTGCCGGAATTGTTCTGCGGCTTCACGCGTCATCCGCATCGCGGCCCGACCCCCTATCCTGTCGCCTGCTCGCCGCAGGCTTGGGCGGCGTCTTCGATCTTCGGCATCCTAGGCGCCTGCCTCGGATTGGAAATCGCGCACCAAGACGACGAAATTCGCTTTCGCGACCCGGCGATGCCTGACTTCCTCGACGAAATCGTCCTTCGCAGCGTTTGGCTCGGATCATCGCGGGTTGATATGCGGCTGCACCGCTATGGCCGCGACGTGACGGCGAATGTGCTGTCCCGACAAGGCTCTTCAAAAATCCTACTGTTGAAGTAAGCGCGCTCCCATCGCGACAACGCGATCGGCGCTGGCTGACCGGATGCCGCGATCGCCGGATGCCGGCCATCATCGGCCTGCCTCCCTCTCGGGCATATGCCAACGAATGCATGCAGCGCAGCACAGGGCATGGATTCAAAAAATATTAAAATTACCGAAAACTTAGCGCGCTGACCTACCCCCGCATAAAGCATACGGATTCAAGATCCATTCAGGATAACGCGATTATGCGCATGATGTCGGATATTTAGGAACGTTCCGCAAACCTCTTGCGATTAGCAATGACGGGATAAACGGCGGAAAGCAAAAGCAGGGCGTCGACAGTGCGTGCAAGTACATTCGTCATGATCGGATTTGCGGTCCTCTTCGGATTGCTCGCCGTTTTCGTCGCAAACTCCTGGCTCAGCAGTCAAAATGAGAGGCAGTTGCGCGCTGCGGCCAGTCACCCGCAAAAAGCCGTAGCAATGCGCACCATCGTGGTCGCTGCGAAGCCGTTGCGTTTCGGCAATGAATTGACAGCAGCGAGCTTGCGAGAACTTCCGTGGGCGGACGGGGCGCTGCCCAGCGGCGCCTTCGCCAAGATCTCCGATATTCTCAAAGGCGACAAACGCGTCGTCATCGCTCCAATGGAAGCCGATGAACCGGTGCTGGCGGTGAAGATAACCGGAGCCGGACAACGCGCATCGTTGTCAGCGCTTGTGCGCGACGGAATGAAAGCGGTGACAATTCGCGTCAACGATGTCGAAGGCGTCGGTGGATTTGTATTGCCGGGCGATCACGTCGATGTCGTGCTTACGCGTCAGATTGACAAGACGCAGGCCAGCACGACGGTCGTACTGCAGGACGCCAAAGTGCTCGCTGTCGACCAGCAAGCCGACGTGCGTGCCATCAAGCCGTCGATCGCCAAGGCCGTAACGCTCGAGGTCTCGACCGCGGACGCGCAGCGGGTATGGCTCTCAGCTTCTGTCGGCAGTCTTTCGCTTCTGCTGCGCAAGGCCGGCGAAACGACTGCTGAAAGCACCAGCCGCGTGACTCTGTCGGATCTTAATGGAGATACCGAAAGCCACCCCGCCGTGACGACACGCAAGATCTTCGTCACGCGCGGCGGCGAACGCAAGGAATACGACGTGCCGATCGACAGTCAAGGCAGCCTGATGGCGGAGGCCGGCGTCGCTTCTATGCACAAAGAGCTAAAAAAGACGCGTCATAACGCGAATGACGTTTGGGGACGTTGAACAGGGGCGGATGGGGGCTGGCATTATGGACGAATACGGTAGCAACACGCGCGCTTATGCGGCGTCGCATAAGGCCGCCAAAGCACTGATGCATTGTGCCAAGTTATCTACGCTGTGCTTTATCGCCCTTTCGGGCAGTCTGGCCTCGCCCCTCTTCTCAGCATCGGCTCGCGCAGATGGTGTCGTGCAACGGTCCGTTCACGTCGCCGGCGCCAGTACAACACTGGTCAATATCGCGAACGGCAAATCGGCGGATGTGCGCACCGACGTCCCTTTCACCGACATCAGCGTCGCCGATCCGGAGATAGCCGACGTTAATCCGCTGACCGACCGCACACTGTCCATTCTTGGCCGTAAGGACGGAACAACGCGGGTGTCCGTCTATGGCGAAGGAAAAAAGCTGGTCGGCGTCTTCGACGTGTCCGTCTCTTATGACACAACCGTTCTTTCTGCGGAACTCGCGCGCCGGTTTCCGCACGCCAAGCTGCGTGTCACCGCCGTACAAGGCAAGCTGATGATAAGCGGCGAAGCACCGGACGCGGTGACCGTTGATCAGGCCGTGACGATGGCGAAGCAATTCGGGCCGGGCATCATCAACACGGTCAGCGTCAGCGCGCCGCAACAGGTCATGCTCGAGGTTCGTTTCGTAGAAATCGCGCGTCAGGCTGGACGTGACCTGGGAGTCCAGTGGAACGTGTTCGGAAACCGCGCGACCGCCAATATCGGCTCGCGATTGCCAGCGAGTAGTCTGCCGCTAACGGCGCCTCCCAATAGTTCTACGCTATCCGCGGGCGAAATCGCAGCCGGCGTCATCTCCGGCGGGTCGCCATTCGGCTTCGCCATCGGACGATTGATCAGCAATAACAACATCACCGTCGATGCGCTCATCAATGCGCTCGAACAGAAGGGTGTCGCGCGCAGTCTCGCAGAGCCGAATCTCGTCGCGCTTTCGGGTGATACCGCGAGCTTCCTCGCCGGTGGCGAATATCCGATTCCGGTCGCAGGCACCCAGGGTCAGATCACCGTCGATTACAAACGCTTCGGCGTCGGATTGGCCTTCACACCAACAGTGTTGACCCGCGGCGTCATCAATCTCAAGATCGAGCCGGAAGTGAGCCAGATCGACTCCACTCACACCGTCTCCGTGGGCACCGGCATCCTCGTTCCGGCGCTCAGCGTGCGCCGCGCGTCGACCACGATCGAACTGCGCGATGGGCAGAGCTTCGTCATCGGTGGATTGCTGCAGAGCGAGGCGAACAACAGCATCGAACAAATGCCTTGGCTCGGCGATGTGCCGGTCCTCGGCACGCTGTTCCGCAGCGCCTCTTATCAGAAAAAGGAAACCGATCTCGCGATCATTGTCACGCCGCATCTGGTGCGTCCCGCGCGGCCCGGCGATGTCGTTCGCTCTCCGGCTGACGACACGACGCCTCCAAATGACCCGGACCTGTTCTTGCTCGGCAAGACCGAGATCAACAAAGCCAAGCTGCATGCCCCGGTCGATGGCGGAATTCCGCTCTCCGGTCACATCCTCGACCTTCCGAAAGGAGCTCGCCTTGTCTCGGTTAAAGGCTAATATGTCGCCTGGCCGCTTCGCGATCACTGCAGCAGCCGTGCTGCCGATGATATTGCTGGCTGGCTGCTCCGGATATCTCGACCGGCGCGATACCATCGTCGAAAGCGGCGGCAACGCGCTCGCCTCCAACGCGGTGACGCAGATGGTCGATCCCTGGCCCTCCGTCAGCCGTGACCGCAACATTCCCTTCGATGGCCAGCGGATGCAGAGAGCCGTCGAGCGCTATCGCACCAACAAAGTCACGCCCCCGGGAAGCGCCACGGGCGGTTCTGCCGCCTATCAGCCCCCAGCCGCTGCCTCGCCATAACACGGTGCCGTGGCATTGGTCCCTTTAGTTCGCCAAAGCGAGTCGTAGATGCTTTCTGGTAGATCCGCCCCAAATGCTGCAAAGACAAAAGTGGTTGTCGTCACGCCTGATGCAGCGTTTGACAAAAGCACCCGTGCGACCTTCGCCGCCAGCCCGACCATTGCGTTGCAAATCGTTCCTGGCGCGTTGTCGGACGTTGCGCACCGGCTGGATGTGCAAACCGCCACGGTCGTCATCGTTGATGTCGGGGCGGCCGGCGACGCGGAAATGGCGGCGCTGCAATCGTTCATGACCTCAATCGGTGACCGGCCGCCGATCATTGTGATCGCCAGTTCGTTCGATGCATCTGTCGCGCGGACGCTGATGCAGATGAAGGTCGCCGATTTCCTCGTGAAGCCCGTGACGCCGATCGATCTCGCCGAGGCCTGCATGCGCGTCGAGCGCGCGCCGACAAGTCAGCAGAACACAGAAGCACAGATCATCACTTTCCTGCCAGCCGTCGGCGGTGCCGGCGTGACCACACTCGCAGTGCAGACGGCGATGGTCTTGCTTAACAGCGGCCCGCGCGGAAAGGGCTCGACATGTCTGGTCGACCTCGATTTCCAGCACGGAACCTGCGCCGACCATCTCGATATCGAGCCACGGCTCAATCTGGATGAAATAGAACCACGTCCCGATCGCCTCGACCGCCAACTCCTTGAGGTGATGATTTCGCACCATAAATCAGGTCTCGCTGTAATCAGCGCCCCGAACAGGCCGGCGGAGATGCGTTCGTTTGACCCCGAAATGGTGACGCGACTCCTCGACCTCGTCTCCTCGCAATTTGACTACGTCATCCTCGACTTGCCGCGGACCTGGTTTCCCTGGACCGACAATGTATTGCTCGGATCGAACCAGCTCTACATCGTCAGCGAGACCACAGTCCCGGGCCTGCGCCATGCCAAACAGCTTGTCGAGGCGATCGGAGAGCGGCTCGGCGATGACCTCAATCCCAGGGTCATTATCAACCGCTTCGAACATCGCATGTTCGCTACGGGTTTGCGCCGCGCCGATATCGAATCGGCGCTCGGAAGCCATCTCGGGATGTTGATCCCAAACGATTACGCTCTTGTGCGTGAAGCAATCGATCGCGGCGTGCCGCTCGACGAACTCAAGCCGGGCAATAAGGTGACCGCGCAGATCCGTAAGCTGATCCTGCCGACTCTTCTCAGCAAAATTGAATCCCCGGCGAAGGCGCCGTTCCTGTCCAAGCTTAAGCTGACCGCGGCCCGATAGGTCCAGATCACAAAATGCAAAGAGCGGCATTTCGCAAAAACTGCTCCGGTCTGTTGAGAGATATTGTATGGGCTTTGCATCCATGAGTGGCCGTTTCACCAGCCGGCGCGCCTCCGCGGCACAAGCTATTCCACCGCTCGAAGAACTTCCCTCTTCGGCATTGGAAGGTGTCACGTGGTCTGTCTTGCCGGAAGCGCCGGCCGAACTCGCTGCGCCGGCAAGCACGCTCAATACCGATAAGGTGCTCGATGCCAAGGTGCGGTTGCATCGCAAGTTGATCGAGGAAATTAACTTATCCGCGCTGGAAAAACTCTCCGAAGCCGAGATGCGTCAACACATCCAGCAACTGGTGACGCAGTACATCCTGGTCGAACGCCTCGCGCTCAATTCCGAAGAGCTGAACAGCTTCGTCCTGGAAATCCTCGACGAAATGACCGGCCTCGGACCACTCGAACCATTGCTCAAGGATGAGACGATCAGCGACATCCTGATAAACGGTCACGAGTGCGTTTATGTCGAACGCCGTGGCATGCTCGAAAAACTCAAGATCCGCTTCAAAGATGAGACGCATCTTTTGCGGATCGTCAACAAGATCGTTTCCGCCGTCGGCCGCCGGGTCGATGAATCGCATCCGATGTGCGACGCCCGCCTGCTCGACGGTTCGCGTGTCAACGTCGCAATCCGGCCCGTTGCAGTCGACGGTCCACTGGTATCGATTCGCAAATTTTCTAAGAAGCCGTTGCATCTCAGCAAGCTGGTCGAGGTCGAGGCCATGCGGCCTCAGATGGCGGAACTGCTTGCTGCCGCCGTGAAGGCGCGCGTCACGACGATTATCTCGGGCGGTACCGGCACCGGCAAAACGACCATGCTCAACGCGCTTTCCGCTTTCATCTCAGAACGGGAGCGCGTTCTGACGATCGAGGACGCTGCCGAATTACAACTGCAGCAACCGCACGTGGGACGTATGGAAACGCGGCCGCCGAGCCTCGACGGACGCGGCGAAATCCGCCAGCGTGAACTCGTAAAAAACGCATTGCGTATGCGGCCTGACCGCATCATCCTCGGCGAATGCCGCGGTGAAGAAGCCTTCGATATGTTGCAGGCCATGAATACCGGCCACGAAGGCTCTATGGCCACCGTCCACGCCAATACGCCGCGCGACGCTATCACGCGCCTCGAACAGATGATCGGCATGGCAGGTCTGCCGATGACCGTAGCCAGCATCCGCGGCCAGATTGCCGGTGCAATTCAACTGATTGTCCAGCTGACTCGCTTTTCGGACGGCAAACGCAAGGTCACCAGCATCGCCGAGGTCACGGGCCTGGAAGGGGATATCATCCAGATGCAGGAGATTTTCAAATTTGTGCGCACGGCGACCGCCCCTGACGGCGCGGTGGTCGGCCATTTCCAGGCCACGGGCGTGCGACCGCGCTTCCTCGCCGAACTGGTCGCACACGGAATTAAGATTCCCGGCGCCTTTTTTGATCCTTCACAGCCGCTGTAGCCCTCTGCCATGTCGCTGTCGAACCTTGCCATCAATCCGGTCTATCTTTTCTACGGCCTTGCCGCGGTGGCGGCGATGCTGTTGTTCGAGGCTGTCTATGTTCTCTGCTTCTCCGGCGCCTCCTATCGGAAAAACATCAATCGCCGTCTCAATCTGTTGAAGAAGGAGGGCAATCGCGAAGGAATATTATTGCAGTTGCGGCGCGAGCGCGGCCTCACCGGCGCCGGCGCCTATCGACTACCCGCGATTGCCTTCAATACACTGATTCTGCAGTCAGGATTGACGATCGGCATCACCAGACTGGCAGTGTTCGTCGTCTGCGGCGCCTGCGGAGGTTTCGTCATTACGCTGATCGAGCGGCAAAGCTTCACGGAGGCGCTGGCTGCTTTCTTTTTCTGTCTCCTGGTCGCCCCCTATTTCACGCTGCGTATCATGCGAAGCCGCCGACAAAAGAAATTCGGCGCGCAATTTCCCGATGCACTGGATATCATCGTGCGCAGCCTGCGCGCCGGCCATCCGGTTCCGATCGCGATCAATATGGTGGCGCGGGAAATGGCGGATCCTGTCGGTACTGAATTCGGTATCGTCGCCGACGAAATCACTTATGGTGCCGACCTTGAGACGGCGATGCGCAACCTCAGTTGCCGCATCGGTCAAGAAGACTTGCCGCTGTTCGTCACTGCTGTCGCCATACAGGCATCAACAGGCGGCAATCTCGGTGAAATTCTCAGCAACCTCTCCAGCGTCATCCGTCAACGTTTCAAAATGCGGCGCAAGGTGCGCGCGCTGGCGGCCGAAGGCCGTGCGTCAGCGCTCATTCTTTCTTCGCTGCCCATCGGCATGTTTTTCGTCGTTCAGATGGCGTCGCCGGATTTTTACGCCAGCGTATGGAAATACGATCTCACCAAGATCGGTCTCGGTCTTGCTGGCGGATGGATGGCCATCGGCAATCTCGTCATGTACCGACTCGTAAATTTCAGGATTTGACCTGCCATGCAGTCCGGCGTCGCCCCTCATCTTTTCAGCGATCTTTTCGGTCATGTCTTCGCAGACCGCTCTTCAATGATGCTAAGCCTTCTGGTGTTCCTCGCCGTGGCCACACTCGCGTTCTCGCTGATGGTGTTGGCGCAAGCGCGCGGCGCGCTCATGCGGCGTACGTCGACCTTGGCAGCCCGCATCGACGGCTCGCAATCGGCCAGCGCGCATTCACTGCGTGGTTCCAGCCCCGGTGTGACGCAGCGGCTTATCGCGTATATGACGAAGCACTATTCCACAGTCGACGACGACAAGGTGAAAGTGCTGCGGCGGCGACTGATCCTCGCGGGGATCTACAACCCACGTGCCGTCGGCTATTTTTTTCTCATCCGCGCGGCGCTGGCCGGCATACTGATACTGGGGGGCAGCTTCGCTCAGCCTCTCGTCCTTGACCTTCAAGCGACGGCCTATTGGGCTGTCATCTGCGCCTGCGGTCTTGTCGGCTATGTCG
>Ga0310811_10000256_pt1 | contig 75840 bp, 62 predicted proteins | sample YCmetagenome_FD_207642 | JGI IMG/M metagenome (GOLD analysis project Ga0310811, IMG submission 207642) | Soil microbial communities from experimental microcosm in Duke University, North Carolina, United States - YC | ecosystem: Engineered > Artificial ecosystem > Soil microcosm > Unclassified ... | reverse complement strand
TTCACGCCGAAACGCCGGCTGACGGCGTCGAGCACGCGCAGTGCTTCGGGCATGACTTCGCGGCCGATTCCGTCTCCGGGAATCACGGCGACGCGATGGGTTCTGGCGGTCATGGGGATGGGCTCTCCTGGAATGGCTGTGATGGCTCGAATGGCGGGACGCGGCTCGCGCGGCGGCCGCGCGCAGGACGGGTATTCTAAGCCCGAACGTCGGCGCCGACGGACCCTAGCGCCCGAACAGATTCTCCTGAATCTGCCGCAAGTGATTCGTCAACAGGTCGCAGGCGAGTTCCGCGTCGCGGTCGCGCAGCGCGTCGACGATCGCGCGATGCTGCGCCTCGTATTGCTTGCGCCGCTCGGGCGTGAGCGACTTGCGCTTGAGTCGTCCCCACTCGCCTTGTTCGCGCACTTCGTTGCTCAGTTCGAGCACGCGCAAAAAGAACGTGTTGTGCGTGGCGACCGCGAACGCGCGATGCAGTTCGCCGTCCCAGTGCTCGAATTCCTCGATGGTCCCGGCCGCCTCGGATCGTTCGATGCACTCGCTCATGTGCGCGAAGTCGGCGACCGTCGCATTACGCGCGACCAGTCGCGGCATCAGCGGCTCGATCAACAGGCGCGCCTCCATCAGCTCGGCCGGGCTCGTGTGCACGACTTCGCGCGGCGGCGTTGCGGTCGCCGCAGCCGCCGCGGCCGGCACGCTGGCGCCCGGCAGCACGAACGTGCCGCTGCCGACGGTCTGGCGGATCAGCCCGCGCTCTTTCAGATCGGCGAGCACGCGCCGGACCGCGCCGCGCGACGCGCCGAATTCCTCGCTCAGTTCGCGCTCGGGCGGCACGCGCATCCCTTCGCCGAGGCGGCCGCTGCGGATCGCCGCCTCCAGGTAGCTGGCGAGGTCCTTCGCACCCTTCGCGCGGACCGTCAGCCGGTTTTCCTCGACATCACTCATGACCTTTCCCGCGGCTCAGGGCTATAACCAATTGGTACATTTTGTAGGTTTACCCTGGTTATTTTCGCTCGTATTTGGTCCTACAGTGGCTCGGAATCGATCCACCAAACCTAGATTAAAGGTCCACCATGAAATTGGCAACTTTGCAGGAACGTAACACGCAGATCGTCGCCGTCGTTGATACGGAGGCCGGCGCGTACTGGCCGGTTTCGCAACTGTGCGAGGGCTTCCCGGGAGACGTGGTCCAATTGGTTCAACAATTTCCGGATCTGCGCGAAGCGCTGCGTCCGCGCGGCGAAGGCAGGCCGCTCGCCGCCGCGAAGGTGCTCGCGCCGATCGGCGCGCCGCGCCGCAACGTGTTCTGCGTCGGCAAGAACTATCACGACCACGCGGAGGAGTTCAGCAAGTCGGGGTTCGACAAGAGCGCACAGGCGGGCGAGCACATCCCCGAGGCGCCGGTGATCTTCACGAAGCCCGCGTCGACGATCATCGGCACCGGCGAGCGCATTCCGCGTCACGCGGGCGTCACGCAGCAGATCGACTACGAAGTCGAGATCGGCGTCGTGATCGGCAAGGCGGGACGCGGCATCTCGAAGGCCGATGCGCTGTCGCACGTGTTCGGCTACACGATCGTCAACGACGTCACCGCGCGCGATCTGCAGAAGCTGCATCGGCAGTGGTTCGTCGGCAAGTCGCTCGACGGCTTCTGCCCGATGGGCCCGTATCTCGTCACCGCCGACGAACTCGACGCGTCGAATATCGACGTGCGTTGCTGGGTCAACGGCGAGCTGCGTCAGGAGTCGAATTCGAAGCGCCTGATCTTCGACATCCCGACGATCATCGAGACGCTGTCCGCCGGCATGACACTGCAGCCGGGCGACGTGATCGCAACGGGCACGCCCGCGGGCGTCGGCATCGGTTTCAATCCGCCGAGGTTCCTGCAAAGCGGCGACGTCGTGCGCATGGAGATCCCCGGCATCGGCATCCTTGAAAACCAGGTGGAGTGAACATGGCAACCACGCAAGTCAGCGGGATATTCGTCGAGATCGACGGCGACGGCGCGCCGGTCGTCTGCATCCACGGCCTCGGCGGTTCGTCGAACAACTGGACGCCGGTGCTGCCGGCGTTCGAAGGGAGGAAGGTCATTCGCGTCGATCTGCCGGGCAGCGCGCGTTCGTCGTTGCCCGACGAGCAACTGTCGATCGACGTGTATGTGGAGACGGTCGCGTCCGTGCTGCGCGAGCTGCGGGTCACGCAGGCCGATGTCGTCGCGCATTCGATGGGCACGATCGTCGCGCAGCATCTGGCCGTCAGGCATCCGGAGTTCGTGAAGAGCCTCGCGCTGTTCGGCCCGCTCGTCGCGCCGCCCGACGCGGCTCGCGAAGGCATGCGTCAGCGCGCGAGCGTCGCTCGCGACAAGGGCGTGCCCGGCCTGCAGGAGATCGCCGATGCGATCGTGAAAGGCGCGACCAGCGACGAGACGAAGGCGCAGCGTCCGGTCACGCTCGCGCTCGTGCGAGAGAGCGTGATGCGGCAGTCGCCCGAAGGCTACGCGCAAAGCTGCGAGGCGCTCGCGGGCGCCGAGGCGGCCGACATCGAACGCATTCAAGTGCCGACGCTGCTCGTGACGGGCGACCAGGACGGCGTCGGCAAGCCGGACGCGGTCAAGGCGATGGGCGAGCGCATCGCGCACGCGCAAGTCGCGGTGCTGGCCGGCTGCGGACACTGGACCACGTTCGAGAAGCCCGCCGAATCGACGCAGGCGCTGAAGACGTTCTATCGGTCGGCGAAGTAGTCGTTCCGTACGTCGCGAGGAGACCACACCGACAACGCACAACGAGACCGGCATCCGGCCGGCATCGGCTATCGGGGAATCAGAACACATGCAGTAGTCAACCAGAGGCGGACGCGTGCAGCGCTGCGCCATCACTCGGAGGAGACAGACATGAGTTCGGTTTTGTTCACCAACGTATCGGTTTTCGATGGCAGCGGCGCCCAGCCCTTCAAAGGCGAGGTGCTCGTGGACGGCAAGCGCATCGTCGCGGTGGCCCGCGACGGCGCGCCGATCAGCGCGCCGCGCGCGCAGCGCATCGACGGACGCGGTGCGTTTCTGATGCCCGGCATGACGGAAGCGCACACGCACTTCTCGTGGAACGATCAGCCGTCGCTGTCCGCGATCCAGTTCATGCCGCCCGAGGAACACATCCTGTGGTGCGTGCGCGTCGCGAAGCGCTACCTGGAGATGGGCTGGACCTCGGCGCTCGGCGCGGCTGCCGCCAAACCGCGTCTCGACGTCGTGTTGCGCAACGCGGTGAATGCCGGCGAGTTTCCGGGGCCGCGCTATCTCGCGGGCAGCCAGGAGATCACGATCCTCGGCGGCCTCGCCGACAATACGCTGCCGCACATGCCGTTCAAGGAACTGAACTTCGGTGCAGTGGTAAGCGGTCCAGAAGAGATGCGCGCGACCACGCGCATGTTCGTCAAGTACGGCGTCGATCATCTGAAGATCAACCTGTCGGGCGAATACATCGCGGGGATTTCCGCGGAGTCCACGCCGTTTTCCGAGGAAGAAATCGCGATGCTCGCGGTCGAGGCGAAGCGCGCCGGCAAGCGTGTGGCCGCGCACGCGCGCTCGTCGGAATCGGTCAAGCAATGCGTGCGGCACGGTCTGGAACTGATCTTCCACGCAAGCTTCGCCGACGAAGAAGCGCTCGACATGCTCGAAGCGAACAAGGACAAGCACTTCGTCGCGCCGGGCATCGGCTGGCTGATCTGCACGCTGTATCACGCGGAGAAGTGGGGCATTACCGAAGCGATGGCCACGCAGATGGGCTACAAGCGCGAACTGGAAACCGCTGCGCAGACGCTGAGCAAGATGCACAAGCGCGGGATCCGCATCCTGCCGGGCGGCGACTATGGGTTCGCGTGGATGCCGCACGGCACGAACGCGCGCGATCTTCAATACTTCGTCGACTACATCGGCATGACGCCGATGGAAGTGCTGGTCGCGGCCACGCGCTACGGCGGCGAACTGATGATGATGCCCGACGAGATTGGCCAGATTCGAGAGGGTTATCTGGCCGACATCCTGCTCGTCGACGGTAATCCGCTCGACGATCTGACTATTCTGCAGGACCCGCAGAAGATCGCGCTCGTGATGAAGGACGGCGAGATCTTCAAGTCGACGCACGGTCCGCGGCCGTCGGTGGCCGAGCTGCATGTCGGCGCGACGTTGCCGGCCGACGCGGGCGCCGGGGAAGCGATGTCCGCTCCCTTGCACTGAGCGCCGGGTGGCGGGAAAGCGCAAGATAAGGCGCCGCGAGCGCGGCGCTGGCGGCGATCGCCGGGCGCGGGGATTACATCGCGGTCGCGATGGCCGCCGCGCTGCTCGCGGTGCTGACGAGCCTGCCGACCGCGCTTCAGATCGGCGAAGCGGGGCGGCAGTGTATTTTCGGCGCGGTGCTGCCCGGTTGTCTGGCGTTGAACGGGTCGTCGATCGAGGGGCGGCAGGCTTAGGAGCGCGGGCTGGTGGTGGTGGGGCGTCCAAAATGAAAAACCCGCGAAGCCTTGCGCTGTCGCGGGTTTCTTCATTCACCGGAACGTGCCGGAATAATCCGTGGTGCCTCGGGCCGGAATCGAACCGGCACTCCTTTCGGAACCGGATTTTGAGTCCGGCGCGTCTACCAATTTCACCACCGAGGCGTCTCCGGCCGTGTCGCCGGATAAACGAGAATTATGGCGTAAATCCGATAGCCGGGCAACTGGCGCGCGGCCCGCAGCCGGTCACACCGTGCGCGAAAACCGGTCGGCGCGTTGCATGCCCAGATAGCGGTCGAACACCATCGCAATGTTGCGCACGAGCATCCGGCCGGCCGGCAGCACTTCGAGCCGGTTCGTGCTGCGCGCGACGAGGCCGTCCTTCTCCAGTTCGCGCAACCGTTCCAGTTCCGCCGCGAACGCGGTCGGAAAATGCACGCAATGCGCGGCCTCGATTTCGTCGAAGCGCAGTTCGAGGTTGCACATCAATTCGGTGATGACGTCGCGGCGCAACCGGTCGTCGGCGGTCAGACGAACGCCGCGCGTCACGGCAAGGCGGTCGTTGCCGATCGCCTCCGCGTAGGTACGCAAATCCTTCGCGTTCTGTACGTAGACGTCGCCGACCTTGCCGATCGACGACGCGCCGAAGCCGATCAGATCGCAGTTCGCCCGCGTGCTGTAGCCCTGGAAGTTGCGATGCAGCGTGCGCTGCGCCTGAGCCCGCGCGAGTTCGTCGGTCGGCAGCGCGAAATGATCCATGCCGATGTACACGTAGCCGGCTGCCGTCAGCCGCTCGGTCACGAGCCGCAACAACGCGAGCCGCTCGGGCCCCGACGGCAGCGCGGCGGGATCCATTTGCCGCTGCATCTTGAACAGATGCGGCATATGCGCGTAGCCGAACACCGACAGACGGTCGGGCGCGAGCGCGAGGATCATGTCGAGCGTACGCGCGAAGCGGTCGACGCTCTGATGCGGCAACCCGTAGATCAGGTCCACGCTGACGGACTGGAATCCGCTCGCCCGCGCGGCGCCGATCACTTCGTCGGTCAGCTCGAACGGCTGGACCCGGTTGATCGCGCGCTGCACGAGCGGGTCGAAGTCCTGCACGCCGAGACTCAGCCGGTTAAAGCCGAGGGAGCGCAGGTGCACGATCGTGTCGGCGGACGCCTCGCGCGGATCGATCTCGATCGAATACTCGCCTTCGTTGTCGGGCAGCAGCGTGAACGCGTCGCGCGTGGCGGCCATCAGCCCGGTCATCTGGTCGAGCGACAGGAACGTCGGCGTGCCGCCGCCCCAATGAAGTTGCGACACCGGGCGCGTGGTATCGAACAGTTGCGCCTGCAACGCGATTTCGCGCTGCAGTTGCGCGAGATACGGCTTCGCGCGCGCCCGGTTCTTCGTCGCGACCTTGTTGCAGCCGCAATAGAAACAGACGGTGTCGCAAAACGGGATGTGGAAGTACAGCGACAGGTCCGTTTCCGTCGCGCCCGGATCGGCTGCGGCGCGCCGGTAGTGGTCGACGTCGAAGTCGTCGCGAAACTGCAGTGCGGTGGGGTACGACGTGTATCGCGGACCGTTCGCGCTGTATTTGGCGAGCAGATCGGGGTGGAACAGGATGTCGGCGGCGCTCATGATCGGACTGTGCAGGTCGGGGACGCGCGGTATCGATCATCCGTTCGTGGTCAGGGGCGGCCGGTGGGTCGCGGTCTGACGGCGTGGGCCGTGATCTGACAGCGCGCAGCTGGATCAGTGTAAGGGAGCGTCGCCGCGGCCGATTGCGTGAAAAGGCCGCAGCGGCGCAATGGCACAATGCGGGGTGCGCGACACCACGCGCCACGTAGATCCACGATTCATCACAAGCCGATGGCCAGTCCCGATTCTCCGTTTGATTCTCCCGGCCACGCGTGTCGCCCCGGCTGCGGAGCCTGTTGCATCGCGCCGTCGATCACGAGCCCGATCCCCGGGATGCCCGAAGGCAAGCCGGCGGGCGTGCGCTGCATCCAGCTCGCCGACGACCACCGGTGCGCGATTTTCGGCGATCCGGCGCGGCCTGCCTGTTGCAGCGGGCTGCGTCCGTCCGCGCAGATGTGCGGCGAGTCTCGCGAACACGCGCTCGTGTGGCTCGCGCAACTCGAAGCGGCGACGCGGCCCGACGCCGGCCTGCCCGGATAGCCGGCGGCCACGGCGAGCGCCTTCCGGCCAGGACGGCGAAGAGTGCTAGCATCCGACGACGCCGACCGGTATCCAACCGGCATCCGGCCGACATCCCATCGACATTCACCCGGCGGCACCTCGTCGCCATCGTCCCACCGGAGATTTCGCATGACCCGATCCGCAACGCGCCTGTCCCGCCGCACGCTCGTGCTCGCCGCGTTGAGCGCGGCCGCCGCAGGCGTGTCGCTCGGGGCGTGTGCGACGGCGACCTTTCCGTTCATCCCGGACCACTACACGTTCTCGCGTCAGCAGGTGCAGGACGCGGTGCAGCGCAAGTTCCCGTATCAGCGCTCGATGCAGCAACTGTTCGACGTCGCGCTGACGAACCCGGTCGTCGCGCTGCAGCCCGAGCGCAATCGCGTGGCGGTGCAGCTCGACGCGCAACTCGAAAGCCCGCTGGTGCGCGAGCCGGTCCACGGCACGTTCACGGTGTCGAGCGAACTCGCGTACGACAGCCAGCGTCAGGCGGTCGTGCTGCGCTCGCCGTCGGTCGATCACGTGGACGTCGGCGGCGACGCCGCGCCGTACGCCGAACAGATCAACGCCGTCGCCGCGCTGATCGCGACGCAGGTGCTCAACGGCTATCCGATCTATACGTTCAAGCCCGGTCAGCTTCAGTTTGCCGGCGTCGGTTACGAACCCGGTACAATCACCATCCTTACAAACGGCATACGCGTGCAGATCGTCGAAAAGTGACCGGTCGGGTGCGCGGCCCGTCGGCGTGGCGCGGTGCTGCAAAGCCTGAGCACGGCCCGTCCGGCGCGCACCTTCATTCACATCAGAAAGCGAAAGGTCACGGATGGACTGGATCCTCATCTGCAAGGCGCTGATCCTCGGCGTCGTCGAAGGGTTGACCGAGTTTCTGCCGGTGTCGAGCACCGGGCATCTGATCGTCGTCGGCAGTCTGCTCGACTTCTCCGGCGACTTCGCGAAGTCCTTTTTTGTCGTGATCCAGCTGGGCGCGATCCTCGCCGTCTGCTGGGAATTTCGCCGCAAGATCGGCAGCGTCGTCGCAGGGCTGCCGACGCGGCGCGACGCCCGACGCTTCACGCTGAACGTGATCGTGGCGACGGTGCCGGCCATCGTGCTCGCGCTGCTGTTCGAGAGTGCGATCAAGTCCGTGCTGTTCGCGCCGGTGCCGGTCGCGTTCGCGCTGGTCGCGGGCGGCGTGATCATCCTGTGGGTCGAATCGCGTCGTCGGGGCGCTCACGGAGCGGCCGGCGTCGCGACGTCGGCGAGCGTCGCGCGGGTGCAGTCGATCGACGACATCACCGCGGTCGACGCGCTGAAGATCGGTTTCGCGCAGTGCTTCGCGCTGATCCCGGGAATGTCGCGCTCGGGCTCGACGATCATCGGCGCGATGCTGTTCGGGCTCGAGCGGCGCGTCGCGACCGAGTTTTCGTTCTTTCTCGCGATTCCGGTGATCGCCGGCGCCACGGTGTACGAACTGCACAAGACGTGGCACACGGTGTCCGCCGACTGGCTCGGGCTCTTCGGGGTCGGCTTCGTCGCCGCGTTCTTCAGCGCGTTCGGGTGCGTGCGCTGGCTGCTGCGCTACGTCGCGTCGCACGACTTCGTGCCGTTCGCGTGGTATCGGATCGCGTTCGGCCTCGTCGTGCTGCTGTTCGGCTATGACGGTGGCCTTGGCTGGAACAATCCCGCGTAGTCGCAGTCGTGCCCAAAGGACGCGGCGTCGGCGTTGCCGCGTGCGGTTGCCCGGTCAGACCGGGCGGCGGCGGAACACCAGGTCCCAGACGCCGTGTCCGAGTCGCAGTCCGCGATTTTCGAACTTCGTGACAGGCCGGTAGTCGGGGCGCGGCGCGTAGTCGGCGGCCGTGTTCTCGAGGGCGGGTTCCGCGCCGAGCACGTCGACCATCTGCTCCGCGTAGTTCTGCCAGTCGGTGGCGCAGTGCAGATAGGCGCCGGGCTTCATCCGCGATGCGAGCAGCGCGACGAACTTCGGCTGGATGAGCCGGCGTTTGTGGTGGCGCGCCTTGTGCCACGGGTCCGGAAAGAAGATATGCACGCCGTCGAGGCTCGCCGGCGCGATCATCTGCTCCAGCACTTCGACGGCGTCGTGCTGGATGATCCGGATGTTCGTCAGGCCCAGCTCGCCGATCAGCTTCAGCAGCGCGCCGACGCCCGGCTCGTGCACTTCGACGCCGAGAAAATCGTCGCCCGGCCGCTTCGCTGCGATTTCCGCGGTGGTCGCGCCCATCCCGAAACCGATCTCCAGCACACGCGGCGCGTGACGGCCGAAGATCGCGTTCCAGTCCGGCTCGCTTGCCGCGTACGGCACGACGAAACGCGGCCCGAGTTCGTCGAGCGCGCGTCGCTGGCCGGTCGACACGCGTCCGGCGCGCGTCACGAAACTGCGAATCCGGCGACGGTGCAATACGTTGTCGGATGCGGCCGGCGTTTCGTCATCGGCGGGGGGCACGCTGTCGTGCGAAGCGGGATCGTTCGGGTCGTGAATCATCATCGGGGCACGGGTGTGAGGGACGCATCGCGCATTTGCGCATTCGCGTGCCGGTGGAACGCGGTGTGTCGCGGGTCAGCGGGAGTTGCGTCCACCGCCGCAGCCGCGCGGTGCATCGAGGACCGCCGCTCGCTGACGGCGCTCGCCGGCCGGCGGCGCGAGGCGTCGCGCATTATAGCAGCGGGGGTCGGCGTGCCCGCCCGCGGCGTCGACGGGGTGGGGCGCTAGTCCGCGCACACCGTCACGTGCATCGGCGACGGAAACGTGAGTTCGAATGCGTTGATCCGGCCGGCGCGCACATCCAGAAGCAGTTGCGCCAGCGAAGCGGCGTCGTCGCGCAATCGCTTTGCGTCGGCCGGCAGCCGCTCGTCTGCGTGAGAGAGCACCGTCTTGCGCGTCAGCACGATGAGCGCGATCGCCCGCGGACGGGGCATGAAAAATCGTTCCATGTGGCGGGACCTGCACCCCTGGCAGTCCTGCTTCCGCATGCGCGTAACGCGCGAGAACAGGCCACGGACGTCGGTAAAAAATACTGCTTGCAACCAAATATGCAACCAAAAATAGGGAAATTCTACCGCATCGCACGCGTTGCTGGAACGTGCGTTCGGGCCGGACGTTGTGCGTGCAACGGGTTTTTACGCGGTGTGACGCGTCGAGTCTATTGACGCACGCGGGCGGTAGCGCGCGTGATCGTGAGGATGCGGTAGTTGCTTGCCGACCGGGGACGCCGTGTGAATGGCGGCGCCGGAAGCGCCGGTTGAGAGCCGCGGATCGACCGGGCCTTCGCGCTTTGATGTGCGCCTTGACGTGCACTTCGATGTGGAGCGGGCGATGGGAATCGAACCCACGTCTCCAGCTTGGGAAGCTGGGGTAATAGCCATTATACGACGCCCGCAGAGCGCGCCATTTTACGCGGCTTTGCCCCGTCTTTGCAATCGCCCGCTCGACCGCGCCGCGCAAGACGGCCGCGGGAGCGCGCGTGGAAACGCGATACGCAGCCCTTCAGCAAACGTTTGGACGTGCCGTTAACCCGTCGGCAGTGGATGCCGGCAGGCGCGTCACCGGTGCCCGCCTGCGCACCCGCCATTGAGCGGCAAACGAGCGATCGAACAAAAAATGAAAAATAACTTTGGGTTTGCCATGGTGCTGGCAGTGGCGGTTTGCACGCTGAGCGGCTGTGATGGGTTTTCGGCGTCCGACAAGCAGTTCGTTGCGGCATCGATGCCAACCTCTTTCGAATCGTTCCGCATGTACAACGAAGAAGGCGGCGCGACAGCGGGGCGGCAGGCGTGCCTCGCGATGATCCACACGCCGGTCGGCGTCGCGCAGGAGACCGCCGTGCTCGAGCGCGGCTCGGGGATGACGTTCTCGATCTCGGCGGCACGCGACGGCCTCGACTGGAACGTCAGCTCGGACGGCGGCCCGCCGACGGAAAGCAACTCCGCGGTGTTTCGCTATCTGGTCGTCTCGTGCGTATCGACGCTCGAAGAGAAGTTTCTCGCGCAGGCGACCGACAAGATCACCCGCCCGTCACTGCTGCATCGCTGAGCGGGCGAACGAACGCCCGGAACAAACGCCTAGATCCCGAACAGCGTGAGCGACACGGCGGCCCGCGTCACGATCATCAGCAGGACCTGCACGATCACGAACAGCAGGATCGGCGACAGGTCCAGCCCGCCGATTCGCGGCAGGATCCGGCGCAGCGGATTCAGGATCGGCGCGGTCAGCTGATAAAGGATCGGCATTGCCGGCGAGCGGGGATTGAGCCACGACAGCAGCGCCATCAGGATCGTCAGCCACAGGCTCAGGTTCAGCGCCCACTTGATCACCGTGAGGAGCGCGACGATCACGAGCGTCGGCAGCGCGGCGAGCGGATCGACGCCGGCGAGCGTCACCATCAGCAGCACGTACACGATCGCGGCGATCAGCGCGGCGACGATGCTGGCCCAGTCGATGCGCCGCGTCGCGGGGATCACATGTCGCAGCGGCAGCACGATCCAGTTAGTGACCTGCTGGACGGCGTGCGAGACCGGATCGTAGGCGGGCATCCGCACGACCTGCAGCCACGCGCGAAGCAGCAGCGCGGCGCCGAACAGCGTGAAGACGGTATTGAGCAGAAAGCGGGCGATCTCGCCGAACATCGGGTTTTCCTTTTCCTTCAGGTAGCGCGGGCGTCAGACAGAGCCCCGGCGCGTGGGGTAATGCGTGCGTCGCGGGTCAGCGCGATGCGACGGCCGTGGTTGCGGTGCGCGGCGAGGGGAAGCGCGTCGCGCGACCGTCTGCGCCGCCGCGAATGTCGACGATGCCCGACGGCACGGCGCGTCCGGCGCGATCGAAGCGGGCGCCGCCGCGTGGCGGTGAAAGCGTGCTGACCTTGTTCATTTTGTGTTCTCGTTTGGGGGCCCAAGCGTGCGGCGCACGCCAGCGGCGCGCGCCGGTCGTCACATTATCACGGCTCGTGCGCCGTCTCCATCCTCCGCTCCGGTGCTCTGTCGGTGGCCTCACACGCGCGGCGCTGTTATGCGTCGCGCGTGGCTCCGCTGCGAGCCAGAGGGTCGAATGTTCGTTCTCGTACGGATGCGGCTGTCCGAACTCCGATAGAAAGACACTGTCGTGTCACCGACTTCGGTGCCGACGAGCCGCGCGTCTTCGCTGAACGCGCGGCAGCGTGCAGCATGGGTACGGCGTTTGCAGACATCGTCACGGAGTGAACGACGGCCGGCGGAGGTCGAGCAGGAGGCCGTCAGTGCATCACAACGGAGCGCCGTCGCTGTCGGCCGCTGACGTTCGCAGCCTGCGGATACGGCTTTTTCCTGGCAGACCGCCTGTCCGATTCGGGGATCCACTATGAGCATGTTCGCTTATCGAAAACATTTGCGGTTTCTGACACCTGCCCAGCGCCGTCGCTGGTGGGACCAGCGCAAGCGGTTGACGCCGCGCGTGCATATCAGCGGCTCTTATCTGCCGCCGCATATCACGCGTGAATTCGCGTACGTGAAAGTGGTCTAGCGGTGGGACGGCCCATGATTATCCGAAAGGTCCGATTCCAATTTTGTAATTAAACATTACCGCCCCGCGGCGGCCAGACCGCCCGCGGGCCGGTACAAATTTCCTGCCGATTCGCGCCCTGCGTCCCGGAGTCCCGCTCCAGCGTTCCTTCGACAGAGAGCATTGCGCATCGTGAAAAGCGCGCGCCGCGGTGCTCGACCGCGCTCCCGGCAGCAATTGCAATTTGCAACAAATGGTGTTCTCCGGCGATCTCTCTTTTGGATACATTCATATGTAGAGAGCATCGTCATGCGGCCCGGCAGTGAAGCCAGTCGCGAGGAGAAGAGAAGTGAACAAGAGCGTTCCGTACATCGTTGCCGCAGCATTGGGCGTCGGCCTCGTCGGCGTTGCCAACGCAGGCGTTTCCGTCGGTATTGGTCTCGGCGTGCCGATCGCGCCGGCTTATCCGGTCTACGCGGCGCCGCCGCCCGTCGTCTACGCGCCGCCTCCGGTCGCGTATGCGCCGCCTGTCATGTACGCGCCGCCGCCGGTGGTCGTCGGCGGGTACTACGGCTATCCGTACTGGCACCACGGCTACTACCACGGCGGTTACTACCGTCACTATTACCGTCGCTGATCAGGCGCGGCGGCCGTTTCGCTGACGGCTGCCGCATCGTCCGCAAGTCGCCAAACGGCGTAACGCCGGCTATTCGCCGCGTTGCGCCGTTTTGCTTTGGCGTGTCGCGCGCGCACCGATGAGGGGCCGGTCAGACGGACCCCGTCGCCTTCGCGCCGTGCAGGATCAGATCGCGGTACCCGTCGACGATGACGGCGTACGAGAAATACGCAAACAGCAGCGCGGACAGAACGTGGCAGGCACGCAGCAGCCCGGTGCCCGCTCGCTTGCGGCCGTGGCTGGCAAGGGTGCAGACGAAGATCGTCCACGCGAGCCCGCCGAGGAAGAAGCCGCCGAGGAACAGGGCGGCCGCGCCGGCCGTCGTCGCGCCCGATTTCGCGATCAGTGCGCCGCCGACCGCGGCGAACCACAGGATCGCCGTCGGCGACGACAGCGCGAGCAGCAAGCCCCGAATGAAGCCGCGCAAAGGATCGAGGTGCGGCGACGACGCGTCGACGTCGCCTTCGACCGGCGGTGCGCTCGACGGATTGAGCGCCTCGCGCGCCATTTTCCACGTGAGCATCAGCAGGATCGCGGCGCCGCCGATCCAGACGACCCAGCGCACCGCGCTGAACTGCAGCAGCGCCGCCATGCCGGCGAGCGCGAGCGCCGCGTAGACGAGATCGCCGAAGCACGAGCCGAGGCCGAGCCGGAATCCGGGCTTGAACCCGTGCGACAGCGTGGTCGAGATGATCGCGACGTTCACGAGCCCGATGTCGAGACAGAGCGACAGCGACAGGAAAAATCCGTCGGAGAGCAGCGAAAAACCGGACATGCGAAAGACGGCCCGCTCAGCCGAGGCCCAGTTCGCCGGCAAGCCGGTCGATGCGCGCCTTCACGGCGTCGTCCATCGCGATCGCGCGGCCCCATTCGCGGGTCGTCTCGCCGGGCCACTTGTTGGTCGCGTCGAGGCCCATTTTCGAGCCGAGACCGGCGACCGGCGACGCAAAGTCGAGATAGTCGATCGGCGTGTTTTCGACGAGCACGGTGTCGCGCGCCGGGTCGATCCGGGTCGTGATGGCCCAGATCACTTCCTTCCAGTCGCGGATGTTCACGTCGTCGTCGACGACCACGATGAACTTCGTGTACATGAACTGCCGCAGGAAGCTCCAGACGCCGAACATCACGCGCTTCGCGTGGCCCGGGTAGCTCTTCTTCATCTGCACGATCGCCATCCGGTAGCTGCAGCCCTCGGGCGGCAGATAGAAGTCGGTGATCTCCGGAAACTGCTTCTGCAACAGCGGCACGAACACCTCGTTCAGCGCGACGCCGAGCACGGCCGGCTCGTCGGGCGGTTTGCCGGTGTAGGTGGAGTGGTAGATCGCGTCGCGGCGCATCGTGATCCGCTCGACGGTGAACACCGGGAACCACTCCTGTTCGTTGTAGTAGCCGGTGTGATCGCCGTACGGGCCTTCGAGCGCATGTTCGTACGCGGCGCCCGGGCCCTTCGACGGGCGCGGCGGCGCGCCCGCCGGCGCCGGCTCGGGCGTGCGTTGCTGCGGATAGATGAAGCCTTCGAGCACGATCTCCGCGCGCGCGGGCACCTGCAGCGTGTCGACGCCCGGCGTCAGGCATTTCGCGAGTTCGGTGCGGCTGCCGCGCAGGAGGCCGGCGAACTGGTACTCGGACAGCGTATCGGGGACCGGCGTCACCGCGCCGAGGATCGTCGCGGGATCGGCGCCGAGCACGACCGCGACCGGATACGGCTGTCCGGGAAAGCGCTGCGCGAACTCGCGGAAGTCGAGCGCGCCGCCGCGATGCGCGAGCCAGCGCATGATCAGCTTGTTGCGGCCGATCAGCTGCTGGCGGTAGATCCCGAGATTCTGGCGCGTCTTGTTCGGCCCGCGCGTGACGGTGAGCCCCCAGGTGACGAGCGGACCCGCGTCGCCGGGCCAGCACGTCTGGATCGGCAGCTTCGACAGATCGACGTCGTCGCCTTCCCAGACGATCTCGTGGCACGGCGGCGCGCTGACCGCCTTCGGCGCCATGTCCCAGACGGCCTTCGCGAGCGAGAACAGCTTGCCGGCATCCTTCAGGCCGCGCGGCGGCTCGGGCTCCTTCAGCGCGGACAACAGGCGGCCGACGTCGCGCAGCGACTCGAGTGCCGCGCCGTCGCCGGCGCTTTCGGCCGCGTCGATGCCCATCCCGAGCGCGACGCGGCGCGGCGTGCCGAACAGGTTGCCGAGCACCGGGAAGCGGTGCTGGTCGCGATTCTCGAACAGCAGCGCGGGACCGCCCGCGCGCAGTACGCGGTCGCACAGTTCGGTCATCTCCAGCACCGGCGACACCGGCTGCGCGATGCGGCGCAGCTCGCCGAGCGTTTCCAGGCGACCGACGAAGTCGCGCAGGTCTTTGTATTTCATCAGGACGGGGTTCAGGCCGCGCAACGCGGCGGGTGCGGAAATGCCGCAGCCAGCCGAATAGGGAGCCGGCTCACACGACAGGCGGATTGTCGATTTTACCTGTGTTAGCTGACGCACGCAGAAGGGCGCGATGCGTATCGGCTCGAAACGGGCTTGCCAGCTAGCTTTGAGCCGACTGAACGCCGTTCATCATGACTAATAGTTATGATATTGAAGTTTTATAGTGTTGACGATCTATAAAACCCTGATAGAATCCGTCGACACTGGTTGCAGGGCTTGAAATTTTTCACCAGTACCATCGGTTCTTTTGACGCTACGCGTCACCGTATTGCCGAATCTCTGCACGACCTCCGTACGGTCGAGTTTGGCTTTCCTCGCCAGCGCCCGCTCGCGCTGGTATGTCAGCGTGAGAGTCTCAGCGCGTACCGCTCGTACGCCGACTTTCTGTCCCGAGACTTTCGCGCACGGCGACATTCGCCGTATTCCCGACGCCGCTGCTTTTGCCAGGGCGCGTGGCGTCGTGATCCCGCGAAAAGCCGCCGGCTTCATGCCTTGGCGGCTCTTCCACGGATCATGCAACATGGGAGATCTGTAGATGAACACCTGGTTATCGTGGTGGCGAACCGATGAGCGTCCCGCTCTCGCGCTACGCGCGCTGCTGCGCCGCGGAACGCGTCTTAGCCACCACCTGTTCAGCATTGTCGGCGGTTGCGCCGTGCTGCTGGCGCTTGCAATCTGGTTGTTGCCCACGTGGCGCGGCACGCTGGCCGCGCGGGTGATGCCGTTCGTGTCGGCGGCGGTTCAGGCCGGTCCCGCGCGTCTGTTGCAGGGCAACCCGCTGCCGTCGGTGGCGCCGCCCGGCGGCAAGCTGGCCGACGACACGTTCGCCGACAGCGAAAACGCGAACGGCGTGACGCCGACCGCCGCGCTCGCCGACGCAGCCACCACCGACACCACGTCGTCCACGATGCCGATGGTCGTCGGCGTCGCGCCGCTGAACGGTCTCGCGCCGCAATCGCTGCCGAGCGTCAGCGTGCTCGCGCGGATGATCCCGTCGGAGCGGATCACGCCGGACGCGCGCGACGATCGCGTACTCGTCTCGGCGCGCGAGCAGGCGCTCGTCGCCACGTACATCGCGCGCCGCTATCACGTCGCGCAGGAGCCGGTCGGCGACCTCGTGAGGGCCGCGTTCGACACCGGCCGCGAAGTCGGCCTCGACCCGCTGCTGCTGCTCGCCGTGATGGCGATCGAATCGGGCTTCAATCCGTATGCGGAGAGCGGCGTCGGCGCGCAGGGGCTGATGCAGGTGATGGCGAAGGTGCATTCCGACAAGCTCCAGTACTTCGGCGGCCAGAGCGCGGCGCTCGATCCGCTCGCGAACATCAAGGTCGGCGCGCTGGTGCTGAAGGACTGCATCGCGCGCGGCGGCTCGCTCCCGGGCGGCCTGCGCCTGTACAACGGGTCGACGGCCTCTGGCGACGGCGGCTACGGCGCGAAGGTGATGGCCGAGCGCGCGCGTCTGCGCGATGCCGCGCACGGCGGTTCCGGCTCGATCGCGGCGCCGCAGGCGACGACCACGGTCAGCGCGCCGGTGCCGCAGCGTGCGCCGCGCCGCGTGCAGGTGACGCTCGACGGCGCTCGCCCGCTGGCGGAAAAGACGGCGGCTGCGCCGTCGAAGGCGTCCGAGGAGGACGAAGCGAACCTGAATTCGACGAAGCACGCGTCGGCGACCGACATAGGCGCCTGACGACGCAGCGGTGGCGGCGCGGTCAGCGCCGCGCTGCGAATGCAAAAAAAGCACCCGACGGGTGCTTTTTTATTGGCCGGCGCAACGGGCGGCGCGCCGCCGAACGCGACGCTCGCGCGATCTACCGGTCGAACAGCGTGCGCAGCCGCTCGACGGCCTCTTCGAGCCGTTCGTACGCGGTCGCGTAGGACAGCCGCACATACCGATGCGGCGCGGCCACGCCGAAGTCCATCCCCGGCACCATCACGGTGCCGGCTTCATGCAGCATCGCCCGCGTGAGCGCGTCGCTGTCGCCGGCTGCCGGATGCGCGACGCCGGTGCAGTCCGCATACACATAGAACGCGCCGTCCGGCATCACCGGCACCGAAAATCCGAGCGATTCGAGCGCCGGCGCGATGAAGTCGCGCCGGCGGCGGAATTCGAGCCGGCGCGACTCGTAGATCGCGAGCGTATCCGGCTCGAAGCACGCGAGCGCCGCGTGCTGTGCAAGCGCCGACGCGCAGATGAACAGGTTCTGCGCGAGTTTCTCGAACGCGCCGACGAGCGCAGGCGGCACAACCAGCCAGCCGAGCCGCCAGCCGGTCATGTTGAAGTACTTCGAGAAGCTGTTGACGGTCACGACGTCGTCGCCGAACGACAGCGCGGACACCGGGGGCGCGTCGTAGCTGAGGCCCTGGTAGATCTCGTCGACGATCGTGAAGCCGCCGCGCGCGCGAACCGCGTGGACGATCCGCTGGAGTTCGTCCGGTGCGATCGACGTGCCGGTCGGGTTCGACGGCGACGCGAGCAGCACGCCGCGCGTGCGCGGCGTCCAGAGCCGTTCGACGTCCGCCGCGCTCAACTGGAAGCGCACGTCCGGGCCGCTCGGCACGAGCACCGGCTTGCCTTCGGCGGCCGCGACGAAGTGGCGGTTGCACGGATAGCACGGGTCGGGCATCAGCACTTCGTCGTCGCGGTCGACGAGCGCGCTGCACGCGAGCAGCAGCGCGGCCGACGCCCCCGCGGTCACGACGATCCGCGCGGGATCGATCGCGAGGCCGTACGCGTGCGCGTAGTGCGCGGCGATCGCCTCGCGCAGCGGGGCAATGCCGAGCGCGCTCGTGTATTGGGTGACGCCGCGGCGCAGCGCGGCGGCCGCCGCGTCGACGACCGGCTCCGGCGCGGTGAAGTCCGGCTCGCCGATTCCCATGTGAATAATGTCGCGCCCCGCGCGTTCGAGCTTCGCGGCTTCCTTCGCCAGTTCCATCACGTAGAACGGCTGAATCGCGTCGACGCGGGCGGCAAGCCGCAGGAGCGGCTCGGCAACGGTGTTCATGCTGTGCTTCCGGTTGTTGCGGTGTATGGCGGATCGGTCGCCGGCGGGCACGGGGAGGCCGCGGCGCCGCGCGCGTCGAAAAATCAGAAAGAGAAAGGCGCGGACTGCCGTCCGCGCCCGGCCGTCATGACCGGCGGGCGGCCTGCGCCTCGGCGGGGCGCAGTTGCACGGCGAGCTTGTCGAGCACGCCGTTCACGTACTTGTAGCCGTCCGAGCCGCCGAACGTCTTCGCCAGTTCGACAGCCTCGTTGATCACGACCCGGTACGGAATGTCGACGTGGTGCGTCAGCTCATACGTGGCGACGAGCAGCACCGCGCGTTCGACGGGCGACAACTGGTCGATCGGACGGTCGAGGCAAGGCGAAATCGCGGCCGACAGCGTGTCCGCATCGCGGATCACGCCGTGCAGGATCGCATCGAGATGCTCATGGTCGGCTTTGTCATACCCCTGGGCGCCGCGCAGTTGCGCGTCGATCTCGCCGGCGGGCACGCCCGACAGCAGCCACTGATACAACCCCTGCGTGGCCAGTTCGCGGGAGCGGCGGCGCGCGCTCTTCATTGGCGTTCCTCTTCTTCCTCGTCTTCGTCTTCGTCGTCGTCGCCGCCGTCGAGCTGTTCGAGCGCAACCGTCAGGTTCGCCATTTCGACCGCGACGCGGGCCGCGTCACGACCCTTTTCGGTCATCCGCGCGACAGCCTGTTCGTCGTTTTCGGTGGTCAGCACCGCGTTCGCGACCGGAATGCCGAAGTCGAGCGTGACGCGCGAGATGCCGGCACCGCTTTCGTTCGACACCAGTTCGAAGTGATAGGTCTCGCCGCGCACGACCGCGCCGAGCGCGATCAGCGCGTCGAACTGGCCGCTTTCCGCGAGTTTTTGCAGCGCGAGCGGGATTTCGAGCGCGCCGGGCACCGTGACGAGCAGCACATCCTCGCCGACGACGCCGAGGCGTTCGAGTTCTTCGATGCACGCGTCCGCGAGGCCGTTGCAGACCGGTTCGTTAAAACGCGACTGGACGATGCCGATGCGCAGTCCGTCGCCGTCGAGATTCGGTTGGTATTGTCCGATTTCCATGTTGGGTCCGTAGTGTCGGGTGAGCGGGGTGACGTGGTGGATGGGGCTGCGTGTCTTGCGTATCAAGCCATGCGTATCAAATCAAGGTATCAAGCGTGCTGCGACTGCTACGCGTGCGACGCCGTGCCGGCTGCTGCCTCTGCCGGGCACGGCGCTTCGGTCTTGCCGCCCGGCATCCGCACGAAGCCGGTGACTTCGAGGCCGTAGCCCGACATGCTGCCGAGCCGGCGCGGGTTCGACAGCACCTGCATGCGGCCGACGCCGAGTTCGCGCAGGATCTGCGCGCCGATCCCGTAGGTCTTGAAGTCGATCGGACGGCGTGCGAGCGCCTCCGCGCGCTCCTTCTGGTCGAACGCCCTGAAGACGTCGATCAGATGTTCCTTCGTGTCGCCGCAATTGAGCAGCACGATCACGCCGAGATCGCGTTCGGCGACTTCCTTCATCGCGGCGTCGAGCGTCCACGAGTGCGTGGACGCGCCGGTTTCGAGCAGGTCGAGCACCGACAGCGGCTCGTGCACGCGCACCGCGGTGTCGACGGTGGGCGACGGCGTGCCGCGCACGAGCGCGATGTGCGGCGAGCGAGTGGGCTGGTCGACGTACATCACCGCGCGGAAGGTGCCGTGAGCGGTCTGCATCGTGCGTTCGGCGACGCGCTCGACGATCGACTCGGTGCGGCTGCGGTAGTGGATCAGATCGGCGATCGTGCCGATCTTCAGTTGATGTTCGCTCGCGAACTCGATCAGGTCGGGCAGGCGCGCCATCGTGCCGTCGTCCTTGATGACCTCGCAGATCACCGCGGCCGGCGTGAGGCCCGCGAGCGCGGTGAAGTCGCAGCCGGCCTCGGTGTGGCCCGCGCGCACGAGCACGCCGCCCGGCTGCGCCATGATCGGAAACACGTGGCCCGGCTGCACGATGTGCTCCGGCCGCGCGTCGTGCGCGACCGCGGCCGCGATCGTGCGGGCGCGGTCGGCCGCCGAGATGCCGGTGGTCACGCCTTCGGCCGCCTCGATGCTGACCGTGAACGCGGTGCCGTACTGCGTGCCGTTGCGGTAGGTCATCAGCGGCAGGTTCAGCTGCTTGCAGCGCTCCTGCGTGAGCGTGAGGCAGATCAGGCCGCGACCGTAGCGGGCCATGAAATTGATGGCTTCCGGCGTGACGAATTCGGCCGCGATCACGAGATCGCCTTCGTTCTCGCGGTCTTCTTCGTCGACGAGGATCACCATCCGGCCGGCTTTCAGTTCGGCGATGATCTCCAGGGTGGATGCGAGCGACATGTCGGGGTTCTTTCAGGAAAGCGCATATTTTACGCCACGCGGACGGGCGCGTCGCCGTCGCGGCGGGCAACGCCGGCCGATTGGCCAGGCGTTTCGCCCCCCGGTCGGCCCCTGAGCCGGCTTCGGCACGCGTGTCAGCTCCGATTGACGATATTAACGTCCGTCGTTACTATCGCCGCGCACGACTTTCCGCCCGGTTTGTTTTCATGCCGGCGGCGATCGGGACCGTCGACCATTACCGAGGAGTCGAAACGCATGGCACGCGAATTACCGCTCGCCACCCCGGGCGAGATTCTGTCGGAAGACTGGCTGAAACCGATGGGCCTCAGCCAGTACGCACTGGCAAAGGCGATCGGCGTGCCGCCGCGCCGCATCAACGAGATCGTGCTCGGCAAGCGCGCGATCACCGCGGACACCGCCGTGCGGCTCGCCGCGTTCTTCGGCACGGACGCGCGCAACTGGATGGAACTGCAGGCCCACTACGACACCGAGCTCGCGCGCGAGCAGCTCGCCGACGTGCTCGCGCGCATCAAGCCGCACGCGGCGTTCGTGTGAGCCGGCGCGGCATCGTTCGCGCGCGATGCAACCGGCGATGATTCCGTCGACGTCCTTAAGGAATGCTTAAGCGTCCGCGTCTTTTTCGCTCGCAAAACCAAAAAGCAACACGGCGATTTTCGACTATGCGCGCGGCGTCGCGAAAACGCGCGGTGCGGGCTCCCGGCTACTTTCCGCCGCGCTTACGGACAACCACAAAATGCGCGCCGTTCGTAAGCATCGAGCGGCGCCCGCGCGGCGCGGCGCGCCATCGACGCCCGTTGCACGCGCACCGTTTGATTCGCATTCCCTTACACGCATAACGCTTTGGCAATCGGGTCGATAAGAAACAATAACTGTCGCCGGCGCGGGGGCGTCCCGCATGCTCGTCTCGCGTCCGGCTCGGGGCAGCGCGCCTCTTCCGGCATCGCACACAACCAACGAATCGATCCGGAGACAAGCCCATGCACAAGCCTCTCGTGTTGTCGCTCATCCTCGTTGCCGGGCTCTACGCGTGCGGCGGTGGTAACGACAGTCCGCAAGCGTCGGCCACCCCGCCCAAGCTGGTCACGAACATCGCCGTGCCCAATGCGGCGACCCCCGCCTTCAGCTTCGACATCAGCTATGCGGAAGCGGGGCAGTACTACCTCGCCGATCGCAACAACAAGGCCGTCGATGTCGTCGATACGGCGTCGAACACGCTCGCCGCGCAGATTCCCGGCGCTTTCACCGGCATCGGCGCCAGCACGGATACGTCGGGGCCGGACGGCATCGTCGGGATCACGGGCCAGCACACGCTGTATGTCGGCGACGTCGATTCGGTGAAGGTGGTCGACACCAGTTCGCGCCAGACCGTCAACACGATCGCGATCAGCACGTCGGGGCAACGGGTCGACGAGGGCTGCTACGACCCCGACGACAACCTCGTCGCGATGGCGAGCCCCGGCGACACGCCGCCGTTCCTCACGTTCATCTCGACGACCACGCAGACGATTGCGACGAAGCTGACCTTCAACGGCTCGTCAGGGCTCGAGGCCTGCGTGTACGACCCGGCGTCGAAAAGCTTCCTGATCAACAACGACGGCACCACGGCGAACCCCGACGGCGAACTCGACGTGATTCCGGCCGCATCGGTCGTCGCCGGCGCGCCGGCCGTCAGCAAGGCGTTCCCGCTCGGCAAGTGCGGACCCGCGGGGATCGCGCTCGGACCGAACAACGACGTGCTGGTCGGCTGCGATCCGGCGGCCGGCGATCCGCTGATCACGCTGATCCTCGATCGCACGACGGGCGCGGTGCTCGCGAACCTGCCGTTCGGCGGCGTCGACCAGGTGGCCTACGATCCGGCATCCGACCGGTACTTCCTGCCCGCCCGGCATTGGGTGGCGAGCGGCACGGCGGCGGCGTCGGGATTCACGCCGGTGATGGGCGTCGTCGACGGCAAGACGCGCCAGTTGCTGTTCAAGGTGCCGGTCGGCACGGGCGCGCACTCGGTCGCGATCGACGGCGCGCGGCAGCGGGTCTACGTGCCGTTCCAGGGCGGCGCGACCGGTTTCGCGACCGCCGGCATTTCGGTGTTCACGACGCAATAAGGCGGACGTCGGCCCGGTTCGCGCCGGGCCGACCCGCGCACCGCCTCGCGTACTCAGAACGGCTGCAGCACGTAGTGGGCGATCGGATGCGGGTCCGGCTTGAACAGCGTGTCGATCCGCGAGTTCAGCACGTACACGCTGTCGTTCTGCGTGACAGCCGCGGTCGGCGTCGACTGTTCGCTCTTCAGCGTGCGCGTGATCGTCGCCGTGCGCCAACCGTCGTTGGACACCAGTTCGACGGTGCGATCGGCGCCGGCGTTCTGCACGACGACGAGGTGCTTCGCGTCGACGAGATCGAAGCCGTCGGCGCTTTTCGTCGCGTTAAGCGTTCGGTGTGCGCAAACAAAAATGGCGCGGGTTAGTCCCGCGCCATGTCGCATGAGCCGCCGCGTTGCTGCGCGGCGGCGGGATCAGAAAGTCTCCCAGTCCGTGTCCGACGTAGCCGCGATACGGTCCGGCGCGGCCGGCGTGACGGACCTGCCGACGGCCGGCTTGACCGGCCTCGTGCTTGCCGCGGGCTTCGCCGGCGACTGCGCAGACGTCGCCGGGTGGCTGACGGCCGGCTTCGCGGCGACGCTCGCGGGCTTGCTCGCCGGCGCGGCGCTCGATGCAGCGCTCGACGTGGCGCTCGACGTGGCGCTCGATGCAGCCGCCGACGCAGCGCTCGAAGCAGCCGCCGACGCAGCGCTCGCCACAGCCGCCGACGCCGATCCGCCGCTCGCCGCGACCGTGCCCGAACCGGCATGCGTCTTCACGATCCGGCGCGCATCGGCGCGCGTCGCCGTCGCCGGCGCCGCGCCGTCGTGCCCGATCTTCCACGCGCCGAGCAGCCGGCGCAGATTCCCCGTCTGCTCCTCGAGCGCCGCCGCGGCCGCCGCCGCCTGTTCGACGAGCGCCGCGTTCTGCTGCGTGACCTCGTCCATCTGCGTGACCGCGCGCGACACCTGGTCGATGCCTTGCGACTGCTCTTCGGACGCCGCGCTGATCTCGCCCATGATGTCGGTCACGCGGCTGACGGCCTGCAGGATCTCGTTCATCGTCGCGCCCGCGCGATCGACCTGTTCCGCGCCGTCGCGCACCTTGTCGGACGACTGGCCGATCAGCGCCTTGATGTCCTTCGCCGCGCTCGCGCTGCGCTGCGCGAGCGCGCGCACTTCACCCGCGACGACCGCGAAGCCGCGGCCCTGCTCGCCGGCGCGCGCGGCCTCGACCGCCGCGTTCAGCGCGAGGATGTTGGTCTGGAACGCGATCCCTTCGATCACGCTGATGATGTCGACCACCTGCGCCGAACTCGACGAGATCTCGCGCATCGTGTCCACGACCTGGCTCACGACCTCGCCGCCGCGCGTCGCGATCGTCGACGCGTTCGCGGCCAGCTGGCTCGCCTGGCGCGCGTTTTCGGCGTTCTGGCGCACGGTGCCGGTCAACTGCTCCATGCTGCTCGCGGTTTCCTGCAGCGACGCCGCCTGCTGCTCGGTGCGCTGCGACAGGTCGGTGTTGCCCATCGCGATTTCACGCGCGCCGATGTCGATCGAGCCGGTGCTGTCGTGCGCGGCCTTGACCATCGTGACGAGCTGGCGCTGCATCTTGTGCAGGCCCCCGAACAGACGGCCGATCTCGTTGCCGCCTTGCACCGGCACCGTTTGGGACAGGTCGCCGTCGGCGATGCGGTCGAAGCACGCGATCGCGCGATCGAGCGGGCCCACGATGATCGCGCTCATCATGCGGTACGCGACGACCACCATCACGAGCGCCAGCACGAGCGCCGCGCCGATCAGCATGCGCATGCGCATCATCGCGTCGCCCGACGCGCTCGCGCGCGCCTGCGCCTGGTCCAGCATCGACTGTGCGACGGGGGACGCCACGTTGTCGAAGGCGACGAACATCGGGCTGATGCGCGTGTCCGCGATCGCGTGGTAGCCGGCCAGATCGTTCGCGCGCAACGCGGCGAACTCGGGATTGACGCCGTCCTGCATCAGCGTCGCGCGCAGGGCGGCGAGCCGGTCGAGCAGCGCCGGATCGGTGCCGGCCTTCGGCTTCGACTGGAAGGTTTTCCAGGCCTCGTCGGACTTCGCGAGCAGTTCGGCGCCCCGGTCGAGCGCCTTGTGCGCTTCGTCGTTCTGGCCCGCGGCCAGCAGCGCGCTCACCCGCTCCAGCGCGACGCGCGAGCGCAGCAGCATCGACGATGCGTCGCTCAGCGCGCGCACGGTGACGAGATCGTCGCCCGCGATCGTCGACAGCGACCCGGTTGCATTCCCGAGCGACACGAGACCGAGGATGCCGGTCGTCACGGTCAGCGCGACGAGTACCAGCAGGACGCTCGTCAGCATCGCGCGAATGGACCACTTTTGCAGCATCGAATTCTCCAGGGCGGTTCAGAGTGCGCGTGACGCCGCGTATGCGTCACGCAATCAGGTGAATAACGACCGGAATTCGTGCGGCTTTAGCGATTTGTCAGGGTTTTCCTGTAGGGACGGAACGATGCGGGGACGCGGCGAGCAACTGCGCGCGGCGCGCTTCGGTGTCGTCGTCGGCGGGGAACAGGCGTTCGACGCGCAATTCCTGCGCGGCGACGGTCTGCGGCGTGCCGACGGTCGTCACCAGCGAGAAATAGCGCAACACGACGCCGTCCTTCACGAAGCCGAGCGGCACGAACGGCAGCGCCGCCACGGCGGACGAACCGGGATGCCGCTTCCAGTCGCGCGGCGCGTCGGGATACGCGAGCAATTCGTCGACGAGCCGGCGCGCGCGGGCGTTCGTGACGGCGTTCGTCAACAGCAGCGTCTGGATCTGCGGCTCCGTCAGTCTGCTCGCGTGCACGCGCTGAAAGAGGCCGATGAAGCCGTGGATCAGCACCGGCGAAGCGGCCGTCGTGGCCGCGATGTTCGGGAGCGCGCCGAACGTCTGCCGCAGTTTTTCGAGCACCGGCTTCGATTGCGAGAGCGCCGAGTCGATCGTGTGGACGGGATAGCGGGACATCGTGACTCCTCAGGCGGTGTGCGCCGCCGGAGTGGCGCCGCGACAACCGAAGCGCAGGAGCGGACGGTCGGCGCGCCAATTTCATCGCGGGTAATCGCGGCGGCACGCGAATCCGTGCAGGAAAGGAACGGTAAGAATCCGCATTCCCTTCGCGCGACGGCGCTGTCTTAGAATTCGCGCATGAATCCCAGCGTTCTCATCGTCGACGACGATCCGGTCATGCGCGATCTTCTCGGCCGCTTTCTACGCTCGCATCAGTTCGACGTGGCGGTCCTGCACGACGGCAAGCACCTGCAGCGTCGGCTGGAGCGCGAGCGGCCATCGATCGTCGTGCTCGACATCATGATGCCGGAGACCGACGGCCTCGACGCGATTGTCGCGTTGCGCGCGGGCGGCGACGACATTCCGGTCATTTTCGTGACCGCTCGCGGAAGCGTGACCGACCGGATACGCGGGCTGACGCTCGGCGCGGACGATTACCTGCCGAAGCCGTTCGATCCGCACGAACTGCTCGTGCGCATCCAGAACATCCTGCGGCGGCGCGGGCCGTCGACCGCGACCGTGCCGGAGGTGCGCAAGCCGTACCGGTTCGGGCCGTTCGAACTCGATTTCACGATGCGCACGCTGTCGAACGGCGGCCGGCAGACCGCGCTGCGCGAGAGCGAATTCGCGCTCCTGAAGGTGTTCGCGATGAACCCGTACAAGGTGATGTCGCGCACGCTGATTCACGACATCGTGCATCGCGAGGAACGCGCGTTTCGCGAGCGCAGCCTCGACGTGCCGATCTGGCGCCTGCGCCGCGTGATCGAAATCGATCCTTCGAAGCCGCTCTACATCCAGACCGTACGCGGCAAGGGCTACATCTTCGTGCCGGATCCGGCGCATGGCGCCGGCGCGTCCGGCAGACCGTCCGTCGCGTCGTATCGATGACACGTTCGCTGAATACGCTGTTCGGGCGGATGGCGCTGATGTCGACTGCCGTATTGCTGGCGATGCAGCTCGGCTGGCTGCTGCTGCTCGGATGGGAGCGGCGGCATCAGGACATGGACGGCTTCTCGCGCGGGATGCTGCTCGCGCTGCACGTGGCCAACGAGACGCAGGCGGACGACGCGAACGTGCCGCCGGCGATGCGCGTCGACAAGTCGCTCAAGTCGCTCGAAGCGCGGCCCGCCGACGATCTCACCGCCGTGCTGCACGTGCGCCGCGTGTCGGCGTGGAACCTGCCGCGCGACGTGTCTCTGCAGGCGCCGCAATACGGACCGCTCGTCGGCCTCGCGCGCGACTTGTCCGCGAAGCTGCCGCCCGGCACGCAGATCGCGACGGACGGCGCGCAGCCGCCGCAGTTGTGGGTGCGCTTTCCCGACAGCGCGACGTGGCTCGTGCTGCCCGTCGACATGCCGACGCCGCCGAATTTCGTGCGCGAGGCCTTTTCGATGCTGATGGCGGCGCTGATCCTGTCGTTCCTCGCGGCCTGGCAGATCCAGCGGCCGCTCGCGAGCGTCGTCCAGGCGGCGCGCCGGTTCGGCGGAGGCGAGCGCATTGCGCCGCTCGAAGGGGCCGGCCCGCGCGAGCTGCGCGAACTGAGCGCGTCGTTCAACGACATGATGCGCTGCGTGAACGAGGCCGACGACGAGCAGGTCGTGATGCTGACCGGCACCGCGCACGATCTGATGACTCCGCTCACGCGGCTGAAGCTGCGGACGATCATGATGGCGGACGCGAGCGAGCGCGACGGCATGCTGCGCGACATCGATTCGCTCGCGCACATCGTCCAGCAGTTCCTGGAGTACGCGCGCCGCGAACCCGACGGCGGCAAGCGGGTCGAGGTCGATGCGTTCCTGAGCGGGCAGTTCGGCGACATCGACGGCATCGACAGCGAGACGGATCGCGGCACGGAAGGCGAAAATCGCCCGCTCTTTTCGCTCGATCTGCGCGCGGGGCCGCACTTCACGCTGCCGCAGACGTCGCTCGACCGGCTGATCACGAACCTCGTCGAAAATGCGCTCGAATACGGCGCGCCGCCCGTGTCGATCGCGACGTCGATGGAAGGCGGGTCGTGGCTGATCCGCGTGCGCGATCACGGCGCGGGCATCGAGCCCGAGCGGATCGCGGCGGCGACGGCGCCGTTCGTGCGCCTGAATGCCGCGCGCAGCGGCGACGGTCACTGCGGCCTCGGACTCGCGATCGTCGCGCGGCTCACGCGCGATAACGGCGGAACGTGCGTCGTCGACAATCATCCCGACGGCGGCCTGCAGGTGCAGATCGCGATTCCGGCCGGCGCCGGCCAGAAACACTAGCGCGCGGCGCGCGTCGATCTCCGTCGTCGCGCTCGTCGACGGCGTGTTCCCCGGGCGGGCGCCGCACGTCTTGCGCGCTGAACGGCCAGCGGTGGTTTACTGTCACCCATCGGGATGGCATGAACGCCATCGCTCGCCAACCACGGCCGCGTCATCCAGATGAGCGTACTCAACCTGCACCGTCTGTCGCGTTTCGTCGATTTCGCCGCGCTCGCCGTTTCCGCGGCGACGCTGACGGCCGGGCTCGTCCTCGCGTGGGCCGGCCGGTTGCCGGCTGCGCACGTCCTGTGGATCGCCGGCGTGGTTCCCGTCCTCGTTCTGCTGCTCGTGTCCATCGTCGGGTCGCTGCGGCGCAGGGAGGCCGGCATCGACGTGCTGGCGCTGCTCGCGGTCGGCTTTGCGCTGGCGTTCGGCGAATACCTCACCGCCGCCGTGATCGCGCTGATGCTGGCGAGCGGCCGCGCGCTGGAAAATTACGCGCATCAGCGGGCGCAGCGCGAAATGAGCGCGCTTCTCTCGCACGCGCCGCGTCTCGCGAACCGTTTCGAAGACGGCGAGTGGCGTCGCATCGAACTCGACGCCGTGCGCGTCGGCGACCGGCTGCTCGTGCGCAGCGGCGAGTACGTTCCGGTCGACGGTTCGCTCGTCGGCCATGCGCAGCTCGACGAGTCGGCGCTCACCGGCGAGTCCGCGATCCAGCCGAAAACACCGGGCGAAGTCGTTCGAAGCGGGGCGATCAATGCGGGCGCCGCATTCGAGATGGTGGCCGCCGCCGCCGCGCGGGACAGCACGTTTGCCGGCATTGTCCGCATGGTCGAGGCGGCGCAGCAGGAGCGCAGTCCGTCGGCGCGGCTCGCGGACCGCTACGCGATCGTCTTCGTGGCCGCGACGCTCGCGCTGGCGGGCGTCGGGTGGCTCGCGAGCGGCGACAAGATCCGCGCGCTCGCCGTGCTGGTGGTCGCGACGCCCTGTCCGCTGATCCTCGCGGTGCCCGTGGCGATCATCTCCGGAATTTCGCGTTGCGCGCGGCGCGGCATCCTCGTGAAGAACGGCGGCGCGCTGGAGCGGCTCGCGCAGGCGTCCATCCTGTTCTTCGACAAGACCGGCACGCTGACCGGCGGGCAGGCGCGGCTCGTCGCGATCGAGAGCGGCGCGGCCGCATCGGCGCAGTCGGTGTTGCGCTTCGCGGCGTCGCTCGCGCAGGGCTCGGCTCACGTCATCTCCGAGGCCATCGTGGCGGCCGCGCGCGAACGCGGCGTCGCGTTGTCGGCGCCGTCTTGCGTCGTCGAGCGGGCGGGCGCGGGCCTCGCCGGCGACGTGGACGCTCACGCCGTCATCATCGGGTCGTTCGCCTACGTGTCGGAGGCCGCGCCGGCCGCGCCGTGGAGCGACGCGGTGCTGCGGCGCGTCGCGCACGACGGGGCGTCGGCAGTGTTCGTCGGCGTGGACGGCGCGATGGTCGGCGCGTTGTTGATGGCGGACCAGATCCGGCTCGAGACGCCTCGCGCGATACGGCTGTTGCGTCACGAAGGCATCGGCCGGCTCGTGATGCTGACCGGCGACCGGCGCGACGTCGCCGACGCCGTCGGCGCGGTCCTCGGCGTGACCGAGGTGCTGCCCGAGCAGACGCCGGCGGACAAGCTGGCCGCCATCCAGTCCGCGCGCAAGGACGGCACGGTCATCATGGTCGGCGACGGCGTCAACGACGCGCCCGCGCTCGCCGCCGCCGACATCGGCGTGGCGATGGGCGCGCGCGGCGCGGGCGCGTCGTCGGAGGCGGCCGACGTGGTGCTGCTGGTCGACCGGCTGGACCGTCTCGTGGAGGCGTTGCGGCTCGCGCGGACGTCGCGGCGCATCGCGCTGCAAAGCGCGGGGGTCGGGATGGCGCTGTCCGTCTGCGCGATGGTGGTGGCCGCGTTCGGCTACCTGCCGCCGCTCTATGGCGCGATGCTTCAGGAGGTAATCGACGTGGTCGTGATCGCGAACGCACTGCGCGTGTTGCGCACCCGCTCGAGCGCGACATCAGGCGCGTTGACCGCCGCGGCCGCCGCGCAGCTGAAGGCCGGGCACCTGGCGCTGGACCCGGTGATGGCGCAGATCCGATCGCTTGCCGACGACTTGCCGCGGATGCCGCGCGAGTCCGTCGCGCTCGCGCTCGCCGGCATGAACGACACGCTCGTGCGCCACCTCGTGCCGCACGAGCAGCACGACGACCTGACGGTCTATCCGGATCTCGCGCGGATGCTGGGCGGCGACGATCCGATGGCGGCGATGAGCGGCACGCACGCGGAGATATTCCGCGTCGTGAGGCTGCTGCAGCAGATGACGGCGGATTTGCCGTCGCAAGGGCCCGATCCGGACGCGATCAGGGAGTTTCAGCGCTTGCTTTACGGGCTCGACGCGATAGTGCGCCTGCATTGCGCGCAAGAAGACGAGTTGTTCCATGCGCTCGCGGAAGCGGCGTGAGAACGAAAAAGCGCCGGTCATGGCCGGCGCGTTAAACCACCACGCAGGCGATGCGATGATCCGTCCGATCGGATAATTCGGGCGGACGTGGACGAGACTCAGGTAAGGTAGAGTTCGGGTGCCACGGGGAGACAGCATGCGACGCGCAAGATATGCAGGGGTAGGGAAGCTTTGTGACGAAAGGTGGGGTAGCGATCTGAGCTGGCACTGTGATGCGTATTGGCCAGATGACGCAGCACCAAGTCCAACCGTGATCGCCGTGTCAATAAAAGCTGAAGTGTTGGGCGCTGCGCTACGCGACGTTTGTCTAAATCGGTTTGAAGGTTTGTCGGGTTCACGCTCCAGTTTCACGGCAGAAGACTGGGTGCGCGGTACCGGTTTCAATCAGCGTTCCGCCAAGATGAATGTCACGCTACGTCACGAGGGTTTTGCAGGGAGTCAGCTTGCCCTGAGCGGGACTTGGCGCGAGAAAAGCCATTCAGGCGAGACGACGCGGGCATTCACCCTGCAAGGCGATCTGGTAGAGACAGGCGTCGGTGACCCCTCCTGTTTTGAGGCTGCGGCTGTTCCAGAAGTCAAGTGCAACGTACAGCACATAGCTCACCCACTCGAAGAGCTTTTGAAGAAACTTTCCGAGGGCAAATCTCTCTCCGACGTCGAAGCAGGGAAACTTCAAGCGTTGATCGAAGAATATTGGAACGGTGACTGTGGAAGTCAGTCATGTCGCCCGGGAAATTGTTCCTTTCGCCGTCCGCATGACTGGCTGCAGATCCCCCACCGATACAAAGATATTGCAGACGTGCTTTGCTACGAGAAAAGCGGAGTCTCTGACAATCCGCCGAGACTGCGTGCACGTCATGGCGTAGAAGCATTGCGCGTACCTCTACGCCGCCCTGGCCACTACAACCCATGAGTCACTGAATCCACGCAAGTGCTGACGGCTGGCGAATGTCGCGATGTACGCGGCAGAAATGCGGGCAGTTGGCAGCGTGCCGCCGGCGCTCAGAAGCGACGCTATAAGGCGATTTTTCCGTGGCTAGTAGTGAGGGTGTTTTGGATATCGCCTGCCCGCGCTTCGAGCGCATCGATTTTTTCTTTGAGAGGCGCCTGTACTTCCTCAGGTATTGCCTTTAAGCCATTAACAAATTTCTTTATCCCGTCTTTCTGTACGGCGCCCGAATGATTGGATGCCAGGTTCGTCATTTTTTCGATCAGGTTGCCGAGAAACGCTGTGGGACAATCGTCCAGCGTCGCACACCGCTCCGCGAGCGTTTGGATCCATGGTTGTCGACGGTTTGGATAAATCTGGTCGGTGATGGCAACCCATTCCGCCAGATTCGTCCTGAATTCCGCCGGTGCCAAGCCTGCCATTTGCGCTAACGTCTCGTTGCGCTCCCGCGTCGACATGGTATTGAATTGCTGCGCTGTCTGCGGCAAAGACGCGGGGACGGTATTCATAGGCGGCTGCAAGGACCCCGCGCCACCGGTATTTTTGGTGCCGCCATCAAAAAGCGACGACTTGAGAATACTCATTTTTTCATCGATGATCTCGAGATCATCGTCGTCCCATTCCAGCTGGTTTTGCAACTTATTCAAAGTTTCGATCATCGCCGATCGGGTTACCTCTTGCGGATGGTCGGAGATCAGCCGCTCATGTTTTGCTATCAGAGCCAACACCATCCGCGCCGGGTGATATTCGGTCTCGACGCATTTATCTACGAGCGAGGCAAGCCACTCTTGCTGGTAGCGAGGAGCAAGCGTATCGGTACCCGCTATGAGGTCGCCGAATTCCCGCCTGAAGGTTTCTTTGGCCATGTGCCGAATACTGACGTAAGGATGCTCACTGCGTACGACAGTGGCTTGGCCCAAGGGCGAAAACTGCGGCTTCAGACTTTCTGGTCCCTCGCGAGAGATGAGAAATTCTCGCGAACTCATTCCGAACAAGATCGATGCTGGCGTCGCAGGTTCGTTTTTAGCCGGTACAGGCTGAGCTGCTGCTCGGCTGCCTGGGCCCCAGCCTGGTGGATAGCTGCGCACCAGGGCGGGGATTAGCGCATCCGGCGACAGGTTCGATGCGATATTCGGTACGTCACGATGCATGGGCAACGGCGATAACACACCGCGCATGACAGGTATCTTCCTCTTTTCGAGGGCGAGATCGGTGATGCGATCCCGGAGATAGGGGTCGGGAACCTCGCTCACATCGAAATCCGCGCGCCGGATAAGGCCCAGCAAGATCGGTTCGTTTTTCTCCCGGTACGATTTCTCCGCGAGCACCCCCATAATTTTCTGAGGATTTTCTGTGCGACTTAACGCCAGATCGAGTGCCGGATAGTCTTCCGCCTTATAGCATGCAGATACGACCTCATCGAGATTCGCACCAGTTCGAGCGTATTGGTGAAGCGCCATCCGATAAGCGTCTTTGCTTACCCCTGCGGTGTTAATTACGACTCGAGGATCTGCGCCGCAGTCGAGGAAATGTTTCGTCCAGCGCAAATTGGGAAGCTTCTCGTCCTTTTCCGAAGCAATAGCGTCACGCAACAGGCGATCGGTATAGGCTTGTCCGAAACGATCTTCGGCGGGGGGCGAACTCAAATCGGTCAGAGAGCGCAGCGCCATCGCTCTGCGATGCGCGAGGCTACCCGCTGGATTACGATCCAGAGCGTCCTCGGAGGAATTCCGAGCATGGTCCGTAGCGTATTCCGAGAAAGGGTCGACACTCGGCCAACTTCCCGAATTGCTGCTTCCGTCGTCTGACGAATTTGCGGAGCGACGCGACGCCGCATCGCTGCCTGGACGCCGCGGAATTTCCATCAAAGGCCCCAACTGGCTCGTGGCAATCGAAGAAGCGCTCGAGCCACTGCCGCGTCGAAGGGCGTTGCCCACGCCGCCCGATCCCCTTTCAGAACGTTCGGGGGACTGGGCGTCGGCGTTCGACACCATAGAGGTGGATCGGCCACGTAGGGAAAGATCGCTGGACATGATGATTGCCCGAAGTTGAGACCAGGCTCGATTGTTCGTGATCGACCGTGCCCGATTCCCTGCACATGCGAAGTGCCATTTGCAAAACCGAAGTGTCCTGTACAGTCGACGCCGCCAGGTGGGTTTTTCGTGGTCCGCATCGCGTGCGGGCGCGCGTCGAGGGTCCTCGTAAGAGCACCGGCATCCGGGGGACTCGGCATGGTGGCCCGCGAGCTCGGGAACGGGGTATGGAAAGCAAGCCCGTTCGGGTTGTTTTCCGTTATGCAGTAACGGCACGGCTGCGGCCAGTTCGATTACCGCGCTATCGAGTTCCCGGTCTTCTCCGATCGATTGCGCACGCGGGTTAAGCTGGCAGTTTGAAGAACACCCGGTCGGGCCCAGTTCAGCGAGTCACGAGCGTACTGCGGGTGACGCCGTCGACAACCTCCTTTCGACGTACCGCGCAATTGTGTTGACTCCGGCTGGAAACGCTTTGCCTGCATGGGCGGGGTAGCGAAAAGCTGCTCGTATTCCGTCAGGAATGCCATCAAACTTTGCGAGCCGTAGTGAAACAACGGTAGACAGCCATGGCGGAAGACGATGACAGCTTATAGCCGCCCGGCAGTCCAGACGATCCTGGCCACCGCGCTCCTGGTAGGAAGCTCCGTGCGAAACCAGACGCGTGCATAGGCAATCAAACGACGACGGCGCATTTTCTTGCGCTTATTGTCGGTCACGCGCGCGCGTCAAATAAATGCGGCAACTCGCAAAGCGTCGCTCGCCGAGCTCGCGAGGAGCCGACCGAAATCATCGAACGCGCCGTCATGGCTGTGGCATAGCATCGTCGAATTATTGGTGGCTTACGCGGTGCAATATCTCGAACATTGTCGGCGCTATGCGCTGAACAGGCCATTGCAGGGGGCATAATATTGCGCCCGCCTTGCTGTTGAAGATATGCGTCGATAGAATGCCGTGCAACCGGACCTGTATCACGGGTTCGTCCTCGGCGATCAGAAGTAGACCGTGCCGGCACGGGCTCGCGCGGCGACCTCGAATTACCTGGTTTCAGGCATAGGCATGCGGGATCTATTGCCTTAATGTTGCCGCGCGCGATATTTGGCAACCCGAAGAGTCCAATTGGTCAGACGGGGGTAACGGGCGGTCGTCTTACGCGAGCGCGTTTGGCAGGCCCGGAATTTACGAGCCAGCGACAGCTTTTCAGTGGCGTAGCCACTCGGGGGACGTCGAATGCGGCTCGATCGATCAACGTGGGCATTCGACGTTGGCCGCCGACAATATTCAATAGAACGATGCAACGGGGTGTGGGTGATGGGATACCAGGATTTGCGTCCGAAGCAGAAGACGCTGATGTTTGCGCTGACGGCGGCGTTGGCCGTCATGGCTCAGAGAGCAACGGCCCAGACCGTCGGCCCTGGCACTGGCACCACCGGCCTCAGCGGCATTAACGGCGGCGTCGGCGGCACCGGCTACGGCATTAATAACAGCGACCCCGTTACTACGGTGGCCAACAGCGCCAGCAACGGCACCATCAGCGGCCAAGGCGGCACTGGCGGCCAAGGCAGCATCGCCGGCGGCGACGGCGGCACCGGTTACGGCATCAATAACAGCAGCTCCATTACCACCCTGACGAACGACGGCACCATCAGCGGCCAAGGCGGTGCCGGCGGCGGAGGCGCCATCGGCGGCAACGGCGGCAGCGGCTACGGCATCAATAACAGCGGCTCCATTATTACGCTGACCAACAACGGCACCATCGACAGTCAAGGCGGCATCGGCGCCACCGGCGCCACCGGCGCCACCGGCGGGGCCAGCTACGGTATCAATAACAGCGGCTTCATTACGACGCTGAATAACACCGGCGGCACCCTCAGCGGCCAAGGCGGCAACGGCACCGTCGGCAGCCAGGGCGGCGACGGCTACGGCATCGACAATACCGGCGGCACCATCGGCACGCTGGCCAACAGCGGCGCCCTCAGCGGCCGAGGCGGCAACGGTGGCCTCATCGGCGGCTCTGGCGGCGCCGGCAATGGTGTCAACAACAGCGGCTCCATTACGGCGCTGACCAACAGTGGCATCATCAGCGGTCAGGGCGGCTCTGGCGGCTCTACAGGCTTGGGCGGCGCCGGCTACGGTGTCAACAACAGCGGCTCCATCACGGCGCTGGCCAACAACGGCACCATCAGCGGCGAAGGCGGCTCTAGCGGCTTTGGCGGCGGCGCCGGCTACGGCATCAACAACGACGGCACGATTGGCACGTTGACCAACAGCGGCACGATTACGGGCAGTCTTTACGCGATCAGTAACAGCACTAGCGGCTCGCTTGGCGCGATCACCAATTCGGGCGTCATCGCCGGCAACATCCTGAATGCCTCCGTCGACAACCTGGCTATCAATGGCGGCGCGGGGACGACATTCGGTACGCTTACCGGCTACAACGGCGCGATTGGCACGATCACCAACACCAGCTCGAACGTCACGTTCGGGTCCGGCAACGTGCTGCTGAACGACACAATCGATGTCGGCAGCAATCATACGGTGAACAATAACGGGACTGCGGTACTGCAGGTCGACCGGGCGGTCACGATCACGGGCAATTACAGCCAGACGGGCGGCAACCTGCAGATTGGCGCGGTCAGTTCGACGCAGTCCGGCGAACTGGTAGTAACCGGCAACTCGACGATGACCTCGGGCTCGGTGAATATCGTCGCAGCGGGCTACGCGTTGGCCGCGGGCCAGCGTTACGTGGTGGTCGATACGGCCGGTACGGCGACCTACGGCACGGGCTTGACCTATTCAGCCGGTTCGCTCGACGCGAGTGGCACCGCCGTGGCCAACGGGACTCATACCGATCTCGTGGTCGCGCTGAGTGCGGCGCCGACATCGACATCAACATCGACCCCGACCTCGACCCCAACGTCAACGTCAACGCCTGCACCTGTGATCCCGGCGACTACGCAGAATGCCGTCGCGGCGCTTACCGGGCTGTCTCGCTACACCGGTATCAGCAACCTCGATCTGCTGAACCTCTACAATGCCTCGCTCGCGCTGGACCAGCAGGGCTCGGCATCCGAGGCGAACCGCGTCGGCGCGCAACTGAGCCCGTTGTCGCAGGGCTCGTCGGCCCGCGCCGCGGCAGCGCCGACCCTGGACGTGCTCGATATCGTCTCGGGCCACGTCAACGCGCTGCGCCTGACGCAGGCCGGCAGTACGAGCGGTGTCGCGACCGGAGAAAGCGGCCCGGCACGGGGCGTGTGGGGTCAAGCGTTCGGCGGTCACGCCAGCCAGGGCGAGCACGACCAGGTGGACGGCTACAGCGCCAACTTCGCCGGCCTGCTGTTCGGCATGGACCGCGCCATCAGCGACGCATGGCGCCTGGGCGGCGTCTTCGCCTACAGCAACGCGGCGATCAACAATACCGGCAATAGCGCGGGCGACACGACCCGGGTGAACTCGTACAGCCTGCTCGGCTACGCCAGCTTTACGGCCCCCAGGTGGTACGCGACGCTGTCGGCGGGTGCGGTGCTGCAGCGCTACGACACGAAGCGCGTAGTCGATTTCACCGGCTTCTCGGGGCAGGCGAGCGGCAGCTTCAATGGTACGCAGTATGTGGCGCGCGCCGAGGCGGGCTATCCGCTGATAGTGGGCCCGGTGAGGGTGACGCCGCTGGCGAGCCTGACCTACAGCTACCTGCAGCAGAACGCCTATACGGAGACCGGCGGCAGCGGTGCGGCGCTGTCGGTGGGGGCGGCGCATGCGAGTTCGGTGCGCAGCGATATGGGCATGAAGTTCGAGCGGGAGCTGACGACCGCCTATGGCGTGCTCGTGCCGGAATTCCAGGTGACGTGGCGTCACGAATATGACAACACGCGGGTGCAGACCACGGCAAGCTTCGCGGCGGACCCGACGGGCGCAACGAGCTTCACGTCGCTCGGGGCGAGCCCGCTGGACAACTCGGCGGTGATTTCGGTCGGGGTGACGCTGTTGCGCGCGAATAACCTGAGCCTGACGGCGCGCTATGACGCCGAACTCGGTTCGAGTTACGTGGCCCAGGCCGGCACACTGCGCCTGCGCCAGCTCTTCTGATCGCCGGGGTTTCATTGCGCCCGTTGCATACTGGCATGGCATGGCCCTGGCGGTGCCATGCCGCGGTGCTGCCGGCAGGGTTGCTGGAGCCGGCTGTGGCCAGCGTTGCTACGGGTGACGCCTGTGTGCGCTCGGCCACAGGGGACAGCGAGATGACGTGTTCCGCCCGGCTCGACGGCGAGGTCAGGGGGCCTCGTATACCGTCAGAAATACCCGTGAAGGGTGAAAGAAAGCCTGGCTCCTCGGCGCGATCGGGTTCAACAATTTATGACCGCACGGCGGGCGCCGGAGCCGACAACATCCTTTCGACATACCGCGCAATCAAATCGATCTCCAGATTCACCCGCTTGCCCGCCTCAAGATGCTTGAGCGTCGTGACCTCGACCGTATGCGGAATCAGGTTGATCGAAAATTCGCAGCCGTCCGCGCGGTCGTCGACCGAATTGACGGTCAGGCTCACGCCGTTCACCGTCACCGAGCCCTTGTACGCGAGATAGCGGCCGATGTCGCGCGGCGCGAGAATGCGCAGTTCGTGCGACTCGCCGACCGGCGCGAAGCGCGTCACGGTGCCGAGCCCGTCCACGTGGCCCGACACGATATGGCCGCCCAGCCGGTCATGCGCGCGCAGTGCCTTCTCCAGATTCACGTCGCCCGTATCGCTCAAGCCCACCGTGCGGTTCAGGCTCTCGCGCGACACGTCGACGTCGAACGTGTTCGCGGTCTTCCCGATCACCGTCATGCACGCGCCCTCGATCGCGATGCTGTCGCCGAGCTGCACGTCGTCGAGCCCGAGCGTGCCCGCGTCGACGGTCAGGCGCACGCCCGCGTTCGCGTCATTGCCGAGCGGACGGATCGATTCGATGCGGCCCACCGCCGCGACGATTCCTGTAAACATCGTGCTGTTCCTTCAATTCAGTATTTATGCAGTCGAGACGAGACGAGACGAAGCGCTCACTGCGCCGCAAAGCGCGCGAGGATGCGCAGATCGTCGCCGATCCGCTCGACGCTGTGAAAAACGAGCCGCGTGCGCGCGTCGAGCGACGCAGGCGCGGCGATATCGATCATGCCGGGCGCGTCGCTGCCGAGCAGCGACGGCGCGAGATAGACGAGCAGTTCGTCCACGCAGCCTTCGCGCATCAGCGAGCCGTTCAGCTTGTAGCCCGCCTCGACGTGCAGTTCGTTCACGCCGCGCCGCGCGAGTTCCGCGAGCATCGCCGGCAGGTCGACCTTGCCGCGCTCGTTGCCGAGCGCGACGAGTTCGGCGCCGCGCGCGCGCAATGCGTCGGCGCGTTCGGCATTGCGCTCGTCGAGCGACGCGCAGAACACGAGCGTCGGCGCGCCCGCGAGAATCTGCGCTTCGGGCGACACGTCGAGCCGGCTGTCGATCAGCACGCGTTTGGGCTGGCGAGTCGTGTCGACCGCGCGCACGGTCATGCGCGGATCGTCTTCCTTCACGGTGCCGATGCCGGTCAGGATCGCGGACGCGCGCGCGCGCCACGCGTGACCGTCGGCCCGTGCGGCTTCGCCGGTGATCCACTGGCTCTCGCCGGACGGCAGCCCGGTGCGCGCGTCGAGCGACGCGGCCACCTTCATCCGCACCCACGGCCGGTTGCGCGTCATCCGCGACACGAAGCCGATGTTCAGCTCGCGCGCTTCGTTCGCGAGCAGTCCGCAGCGCACGTCGATGCCGGCGTCGCGCAGCATCGAGAGCCCGCGCCCGGACACGAGCGGATTCGGATCTTCCATCGCCGCGATCACGCGCGCGACCTTCGCCTCGATCAGCGCGTTCGCGCACGGCGGCGTGCGGCCGAAGTGACTGCACGGTTCGAGCGTCACGTACGCGGTCGCGCCGCGCAGGTCGTGGCCGCGCGAGCGCACGTCCTTCATCGCCTGGATTTCCGCATGATCCTGGCCGGCCGGCTGCGTATAACCTTCGCCGATCACGTCGCCGTCCTTCACCAGCACGCAGCCGACGCGCGGATTCGGATCGGTCGTGTAAAGGCCGCGCTGCGCGAGTGACAGCGCGCGCTCCATGTGGACGAAATCGGTCTGCGAAAACATCGGGCTTGTCTTCTCCGTGGCGGGATGCCGGCCAATGCCGGATCCGGATACTGCGCGCGGCGCGGCGCGCGATGCGTGCTTCGTGCCGCCTAGTCGGCCTGCGCGGCGAACGCCGCGCGCGCGGCCGCGATCGTTGCGTCGATCACCGCGTCGTCGTGCGCGCTCGACACGAACCCGGCTTCGTACGCGGACGGCGCGAAATAGATGCCCGCGTCCAGCATCTGATGGAAAAAGCGGTTGAAGCTCGCGATGTCGCTCTTCGTCACGTCGGAGAAGCGCTGCGGCACCTTCTCGGCGAAGTACAAGCCGAACATGCCGCCGATCGAATCCGCGACGAACGGCGCATTTGCTTCGCGCGCGGCGGCGGACAGGCCTTCGACGAGGCGCGCCGTCTGCGCGCCGAGCCGCTCGTAGAAGCCCGGTGCCTGGATCAATTGCAGTGTCTTCAGCCCGGCCGCGACGGCGATCGGGTTGCCCGACAGCGTGCCCGCCTGATAGACGGCGCCGTTCGGCGCGAGGTGGTCCATGATGTCGCGCCGTCCGCCGAACGCGGCGGCCGGCATGCCGCCGCCGATCACCTTGCCGAGGCACGTGAGGTCGGCCGCGACCCCGTAGAGCTGCTGTGCGCCGCCCGGCGCCACGCGAAAGCCGCACATCACTTCGTCGAAAATCAGCACGCTGCCGTGTTTCGTGCACAGGCGCCGCAGCGCGCCGAGAAATTCCGGCGACCCTTTCACGAGATTCATGTTGCCGGCCACCGGCTCGACGATCACCGCCGCGATCTCGTCGCCGAACGCGTTGAACGCTTCTTCGATCGCTTCGACGTTGTTGTATTCGAGCACGGTCGTGTGCTTCGCGATGTCGACGGGCACGCCGGCCGACGTCGGGTTACCGAACGTCAGGAGGCCGGAGCCGGCCTTCACGAGCAGGCTGTCCGCGTGGCCGTGGTAGCACCCTTCGAACTTGACGATGCGGTCGCGCTTCGTGAAGCCGCGCGCGAGACGCAGCGCGCTCATCGTCGCCTCGGTGCCGCTCGACACCATCCGCACCTGTTCGATCGACGGCATCAGCTTGCAGATTTCCTCGGCGATCTCGATCTCGGCCTCGGTCGGCGCGCCGAACGAGAAGCCGTGCGACAGCACGCGCTCGACCGCCGCGAGCACGTCCGGATGCACGTGGCCGACGATCATCGGGCCCCACGAGCCGATGTAGTCGATGTAGCGCTTGCCGTCGGCATCCCAGAAGTACGGGCCCGCGGCGCGCTCGATGAAGCGCGGCGTGCCGCCGACCGAATGGAACGCACGGACGGGCGAGTTCACGCCGCCAGGGATCGTGCGTTGCGCGCGCTCGAACAGGAGCTGATTGCGGGAAGGAGCAGAAGACGAAAGGGACATGAGAGCTGGACCGTGAGTGATGACGCGTGGCGCTCGCAGCGCGCGCCGACCGGCGGCTCGCGCCAGGGCGCGATTCGCGCGACGAATCGGCGAGGCCGCGACGACGGGACGTTTCGCCTGAAATTGTACCGGAGTGGGGTGAATCGGGCAGGGCGCCGCTCGGGCGCCTGCCGCGCGCGTCGGGCGGTTCGTCCGGGAGAAACGGGCGTCGGCCGCGTCGATGAGCGTCGGGTACAATGCGGCGCAACATTGCCGCGCGCGTCCATCAGGCGCGATATGGCTCACCATCTGACTTCCCTTTCGTTGCGCGCGCATCGATCGCGCGTCTGGAAGGCTTCTCGCGGATTCCCGATGTCTCACCCGATTCGACGCCGGCCCGATCGCCGGCTGATCCTGTTGCTCGGCGCGCTTGCCGCCTGCGGTCCGCTCGGGACCGATATCTATCTGCCGAGTCTGCCGTCGATTGCCGCGTCGTTCGGCGTGTCGGCGGCCGCCGCGGCCGCGACGCTGACCGCGTTCGTCGCCGGCTTTTCGCTCGGGATGCTGCTGTACGGTCCGGTGTCCGATGCGTACGGGCGTCGGCCGGTGCTGCTCGCCGGCATCGGCTTGTTCACCGTCGCGAGCGTCGCGTGCTGGCTCGCGGGCTCGATCGGCCAGCTCACGCTGATGCGCTTTTTGCAGGCGCTCGGCGCGGGCGCCGCGTCGGTGCTCGCGCGGACCATCGCGCGCGACGCGCACGAGCCGGGCGATGCGGCGAAAGTGCTGTCGATGGTCGCGCTCGTCACGTCGGTCGGCCCGCTGCTCGCGCCGCTGATCGGCGGCCAGTTGCTGCTGCTCGGCGGCTGGCGCACGGTGTTCGTCGCGCTCACGCTGTTCGGCGTCTTCTGTGGGGTGGCCGCGTATCTGCGCGTGCCCGAGACCTGGCCGCCCGAAAAGCGCGCGAGTTCGGCCGTGCTGCAGTCGTTCGCCGCGTATGGGCGGCTGCTGCGCGACCCGGTCGTCTGGGGCCATCTGCTGTGCGGCGGGATGGTGTTCGCGGCGATGTTCACGTACATCACGGCGACGCCGTTCGTCTACATCCAGTACTTCCATGTGTCGCCGCAGCATTACGGGCTGTTCTTCGGGATGAACATCGTCGGCATCATGGCCGGCAACTTCCTGAACACGCGCTTCGTCGGCCGGTTCGGCGCGCTGCGGCTCGTGTCGGCCGCATCGACGGTCGCGTCGATCGCGGCGCTCTTCGTCGCGCTCGTGTGCGTGACCGGGTGGGGCGGGTTGTGGTCGATCGTGGCCGGGCTGTTCTTCGTGGTGGGCGTGGTCGGCATCCTGTCCGCGAACTGCGCGACCGATCTGATGTACCGCTATCCGCGCAACGCGGGCGCGGCGGCGGCGCTGTTCGGCGCGACGCAGCTGGGTCTCGGCGCGGTCGCCGGCTTCGTGGTCGGGCGCTTTCCCGGCATCTCGCCGGTCGGCATGGGCTGGACGATCGGCGCGTGCGGCGTGCTCGGCTACGTCGGGCGCGTGCTGCTCGTGCGATGGCACGGACGGCCGGTGCCGGGGCACGCGAATGCGGCGGCGTCCTGACTGACCGGACGATCCACACGATGCAATGAAAAAGAGGCGCCGCGGCGCCTCTTTTTCACGTTCGGCTTCGAAACGGAGCGCTTCGCGCGCGCCGTCAGTCCCGCACGGTCGACGACGTCCCGTGGCTCAGCCAGTCGAGCACCGCGCTCGTATCGTCGTCGGCGGTTTCGCGCACGCGTTCGACCGCGTCGCTCACTTCGGCCTCCGGCGACGCACGGCGGATCGCGACGCCGACCGCGAGAATGTCGATCATCAGCAGATGCAGGATCCGCGAGATCATCGACAGCTGCGACTCGCGCATCTCGATGTGATCGGTTTCGAGCGCGACGGTCGCGCGCTTCGCGAGCGGCGTGTTGCTCGACGTGATCGCGATCACCTTCGCGCCGGCCTGCATCGCGACGTCGAGCACGCGCAGCAGTTCCGGCGCGCGGCCCGACTTCGACACGGCGACGATCACGTCGCCCTTGCCGAGCAGCGCGGCCGACGCGGCCTGCATGTACAGGTCGCCGTACGCGATCGTCGGGATCCCGAAACGAAAGAACTTGTAGTGCGCGTCCTGCGCGACGATGTGCGAGTTGCCGAGCCCGTAGAACTCGATGCGGCGCGCGCCCGTCAGCAGCGTGATCGCCTTTTCGACGTGCTCGAAGTTCAGATGCTCGCGCAGTTGCAGGATCGCGGACACCGTGTTGTCGAGCACCTTCGCGCCGAAGTCGGTCGCCGTGTCGCCGAGATGCACCTGGCTGTGGCTTACCGGAATCGTGCCGGTGAGCCCGGTTGCGAGTTTCAGCTTGAAGTCCGACAGCCCCTGGCAGCCGAGCGAGCGGCAAAAACGGATCACCGTCGGCTGGCTCACGTCCGCCTTGCGCGCGATGTCGACGATCGGATCGTTGATGATCGAGCGCGGATGATTGAGCGCGAGGTCGGCGACGCGGCGCTCGGCCGGCGTCAGCGCGTCGCGCATCTGGCGGATGCGGTCGAACACGGCCGACGAACCGCCGCCCGCGCGATTCGTCAACTGCTCGGCGAGGATCGCCGACACGCCGAGAAACGCCGGATATTCGGCGGTGATCACGTAGGTCGGCACGTTCGACAGATACTGCTCGAAGCGGCCCTTCGCCTCGAAACGCGCGCGAAACGACGAGCGCTCGAACAGCTCGCCGAGCTTCGGCACCACGCCGCCGCCGATGTAGATGCCGCCGAGCGAGCCGAGCGTCATCGCGATGTTGCCGGCGAAGCCGCCGAGAATTCCGCAGAAGCAGTCGACCGCCTCGATCGCGAGCGCGTCGCCTTCGTGCGCGCGCTTCACGACTTCCGGCGTGTTCAGCGTGGCGGGGGCGCGCTTCTTGTCGCGCGCGGCGAGCGCGCGATAGATGAGTTCGATGCCGGGCCCCGCGCACACGCGTTCGAACGACACGTGCGGCCACTTCTTGCGCGCGAACTGCAGCACGAGGTCTTCGCGTTCGTCCTGCGGCGAGAAGCTTGCGTGGCCGCCTTCGCTGCCGAGCGCGATCCAGCGGTCGTCGGCCGGGATGAGGCCGGACACGCCGAGGCCGGTGCCCGGCCCGAGCAGCCCGATCACGCTGCTCTGCCGCCGCTGGCCGCCGCCGACCTGCAGCCGCTGCGAGTCGGTGAGGCCGGGCAGCGCCATCGCGAGCGCGGTGAAGTCGTTGACGACGAGCAGCGTGTCGAAGCCGAGCGCGCGGCGCGTCGATTCGATCGAGAACGTCCAGTCGTGGTTGGTCATCCGCACCTGGTCGCCGTCGACCGGGTTCGCGATCGCAATCGCCGCGTGGTTCACGCGCGCGACCTTCGAATCCTTCAGATACTGCGCGATGACGTCGGCGACGCCGGGGTAGGCCGCGCACGGATACACGCGCACCTGGCCGATTTCGCCAGGCCCGGTTTCGAGCGCGAAGCGCGCGTTGGTTCCGCCGATATCGGCGAGCAGCCTCGGTCCGTCGGCGTGCTGGCCCGCACTCGGGGCAGCCTTAGTTTGCACACCAGTAGACATCGAGTTTCACTCCGTTATCGTTGGCCAGTTTAGAGATGGCGTTTTTCTGAGGGATGGCTGCGGCCTGCTGCAGCACGTCGAGTTTGCGTTCGCCCGCGATCAGCAGGAAGAGACGCCCGACCTGGCGCAGCGCCGCGAGCGACCACGACACGCGCGCGTGCGGCGCGCTCGCCGGATGCACCGCGACGAACGGACGAGCCGTCGTGATCGCGTCGTGCCATTCGGGCGCGTCCGCGAAGATCGACGCGGTGTGGCCGTCCTCGCCCATGCCGAGCACCGCGACGTCCGGCAGCAGCCGGCGCGGGTCCGCGTTCAGCGCGGCGATCTGTTCGTCGAGCGCTCGCGACGTGTCGACGAGCGGCAAAAAGCGCGCGTTGGCCGCTTCGTTTTGCAGCAAGGTCTCGCGCACGAGGCGCGCGTTGCTCGCGGTGTCCGTTTCGGGAACCCAGCGGTCGTCGACCAGCGTGACGTCCACGTGCGCCCAGTCGAAACGACGGATGGACAGCGCCGCGAGAAACGGGCGCGGGCTCGTGCCGCCCGAGACGGCCAGCGTCGCGCGGCGCGCGCCGGCGCCCGCGGTGCCGGCGGCGGCCGGCGCGGCGACGTCGGGGCTCACCTGCGCGGCAAGCGACGCGGCGAGCGCGTCGCCCACGGCTCGCGCGAGCGCGTCGATCTGGGCACGCGGGTCGTCGAATGCGTGAAGCTCGATCACTTCTCCTCCATCGTGCTTTTGTTCAGTGCTGCACTATTGCAGTCCACCGGAGGCCGGCGCGAGATGCGCATGCACTTGCACGTTCACGCGCGCCACCCCACGGTCCGTTCGGGTCAGTTCTCTTCTTCGAGCCAGCAGGTGCCGTGCTGCGCGAGCATCGCGCTCGACGCCGCCGGTCCCCACGTGCCTGCCGCATACGGCTTCGGCGCGCTCGGCGCCGTCGCCCATTCGTTCAGGATCGGCTCGACCCACTTCCATGCCGCTTCCTGCTCGTCGCGCCGCACGAACAACGCGAGCCGCCCGTTGATCACGTCGAGCAACAGACGCTGATACGCGTCCATCTGGCCTTCGCGGAAGAACTGGTCGAACGCGAGGTTCAGGTGCACGCTCGCGAGGTTCATCCCTTCGCCCGGCTGCTTCGCGAGACAGTAGAGGCGGATCGTCTCGTTCGGCTGCAGGCGGATCACGAGGCGGTTTGCGCCGGCCCGCAGCGCGCTCGCGCCGAGCGCCGAATGCGGAACGGGCCGGAAATTCACGACGATCTCCGCGATGCGGTCCGCGAGGCGCTTGCCGGTGCGCAGGAAGAACGGCACGCCGGCCCAGCGCCAGTTGTCGATCTCGACCTTCAGCGCGGCGAACGTTTCCGTGCGGCTTTCCGGCTTCACGCCGCGCTCGGCGCTGTACGCGGGCACCGACTGGCCGCGGATCACCCCCGCATGATACTGGCCGCGCACCGCGACTTTCGGGATCTCGGCCCGATCCACCGGTTTCAGCGCGCGCAGCACGCGCAGCTTTTCGTCGCGCACCGAGTCGGAGTCCATCGAATGCGGCGGCTCCATCGCGACGATCGACAGCAGCTGAAGCAGGTGATTCTGCACCATGTCGCGCAGCGCGCCGGTGTTGTCGTAGAAGTCGCCGCGGCCTTCGACGCCCAGTTCCTCCGCGATCGTGATCTGGATGCTGTCGACCCACTCGCGGCGCCACAGCGGCTCGAAGAGCGCGTTGCCGAAGCGCAGCGCGAGCAGGTTCTGCACCGGCTCCTTGCCGAGATAGTGGTCGATCCGGTAGATCTGCTCTTCCGCGAAGATCTGGCCGACCGCATCGTTGATCGCGTTCGACGACTTCAGGTCGTAGCCGAGCGGCTTTTCGAGCACGATGCGCGCGTTGCTGTTCAGCCCGACGCCGGCGAGCGCGCGGCAGATCGGCACGAACAGCGACGGCCCGGTCGCGAGATAGAACACGCGGATGCCGGGCAGCGGCTCGATCGCGTCGCGCAGCTTCGTGAAGTCTTCCGCGCGCGACAGGTCGAGGCCGACGTACGCGATGCGTTCGAGAAAGCTCGACCATGCGACCTCGTCGACGCCGTTCTTCGACACGTGCGGTTTCACATGCGTCTCGATCCACGCGAGATATCCGTCCCGGCCTTCGTCGTGGCGCGACACGCCGACGATCTTGCCCGAGCCGGCCAGCATGCCGGCTCGGTGCGCTTCGTAGAGGGCCGGCAGGATCTTGCGCATCGACAGGTCGCCGGTGCCGCCGAACAGAACGAACGTGAAGCTCGAATCGGTTTGCATGTATCTCCGCCAGGTATCCAGGACTGGAAGGCCGCTCCGGGGTCTTCGCGCGGTCCGTAGTGTGATAAAAATTTTTTTGACACTGAATTGTAGTTTAACTACAATCCAAATCAAGAGGTAACGCTCGTTTGTCGAAAAAAGCGTGGCGGGGCCCGCAGAACAAGGCCTCCCGGGCGTTTCGCAAGCCGGGCGTACGTCTTCGCATGTTAGCGGACAACCGGCGATGTCTTCGGGCGAGCCGGGAGCCGCCACGGCGAAAGACGCGTCGCGCGACGCGCGGCGCCTCGACCTGTCGCTGCGCCATCCATCGCGGCGGGACCGGTAAAAAGCAAAAGAGGAGACAGCCAGTTGCATTCCGAACCACTCACCCGTTGAGCGTCCGGCGGCGGCCGATAACCGGTGACGCCGGCGACAAGCGCCACGTGCAAGCGCCACGTGCGCGAAGCCCGTCCCCGCGAGCGGCCGCTCGTATGCCCTGCCTGTTGAATAACCATTGCCCTGGGGATCAGGGTCATTTTGTTTTTTGTTCAGGTGTCTGGAGGAGACGAACAATGAAAGTCCGAGCGATCATGGGCGCACTGTGCGCCGCAGGTCTGATGTGCGGTGCAGCGGCGGCGCAGGCGGCCGAATCGTTGTCGGTGCTGCACTGGTGGACGTCGGGGGGCGAATCGAAGGCCGTCGGCGTGCTGAAGGACGACATGACGAAGCAGGGCTACGTCTGGAAGGACTTCGCAGTGGCCGGCGGTGCCGGCGCGGCGGCCATGACCGCGCTGAAGACGCAGGTGATCTCGGGCAACGCGCCGACCGCCGCGCAGATCAAGGGCCCGCTGATCCAGGAATGGGCACAGCAGGGCGTGCTGGTGCCGATCGATCCGGTCGCCGGCGACTGGAAGGCGAATCTGCCGCCGCAAATCGACAAGATCATTCAGGCTGACGGCCATTACGTCGCCGCGCCGTTCTCGGTGCACCGCGTGAACTGGGTGTGGATCAACAAGGCCGCGCTCGACAAGGTCGGCGGCAAGGTCCCGACCACGTGGACGGAATTCTTCGCGCTCGCCGACAAGCTGAAGGCCGCCGGCATCCAGCCGGTCGCCGCGGGCGGCCAGCCGTGGCAGGACCTGACGCTGTGGGAAGACGTCGTGCTGTCGCAAGGCGCGGACTTCTACAAGAAGGCGATCGTCGACCTCGACCAGAAGACGCTGACGTCGCAGCAGATGGTCGGCGTGTTCGACACGGTCCGCAAGATCGAGTCGTACATGGACAACGCACGCACGGGCCGCGACTGGAACCTCGCGACCGCGATGGTGATCAACGGCAAGGCCGCGATGCAGTTCATGGGCGACTGGGCGAAAGGCGAGTTCGCGAACGCGGGCAAGCAGCCGGGCAAGGACTACCTGTGCGAGCCGGTCCCGCAGACCGAAAAGGCGTACACGTTCAACGTCGACTCGTTCGTGTTCTTCCAGCAGAAGGGCCAGAAGGCGGCGACGCCGGGCCAGCTCGCGCTCGCGAAGACGATCATGTCGCCGGCGTTCCAGGAGCAGTTCAGCCTGTACAAGGGTTCGATCCCGGTGCGTCTCGGCGTGCCGATGGACAAGTTCGACGAGTGCGGCAAGCGCTCGTACGCGGATGAGCAGATCGCGATCAAGGCGGGCGGCTATGTGCCGTCGCTCGCTCACGGCATGGCGCAGGGCGACGCCACGGCCGGCGCGATCACCGACGTCGTGACGAAGTTCATGAACTCGACGCAGGACTCGAAGAGCGCCGTCGAAGCGCTCGCTCGCGCCGCGAAGACGAAGTAATGAAGTAAGCGGCGGGGCGCCGTCACGCGGCGCCCCGCCGTGCATCACGGCTCGACGAGAGCCGGACCCCGCGCGAGCGCAGGCCGTGCGAGGCCGCAGCGAACAAGACGCTGTGGCAAGCGCACACGATGACCTGCCGCTTCACGCATAGTTTCAGGAGTTGCGAGAGTGACTGCTTCTGTTAGCGGAAAGGCCAATTCGCCGACCTCCGCGCCCCGTCGCCGCGCGTCGCCGATGGCGGCGCTCGCAGACCGCTGGATTCCGAAGCTGGTGCTGTCGCCCAGCATTCTGATCAGCCTTGTTTTCGTCTACGGTTTCATTCTGATCACCGGCTGGCTGTCGGTGTCGAACTCGCGGCTGATGCCGCGCTACGACTTCGCCGGCCTCGACCGCTACCGGGAGCTGTTCGCGAACGACGTGTGGTGGACGTCGGCCGCGAATCTCGGCTGGTTCGGCATTCCGTTCATCGGGATTTGCGTCGCGCTCGGCCTTCTGCTCGCGATCCTGCTCGACCAGCAGATCCGCAACGAAGGCGCGTTGCGCGCCGTGTTCCTGTATCCGATGGCGCTGTCGTACATCGTCACCGGCACCGCGTGGCAGTGGATCCTGAATCCGGACCTCGGCATGCAGCGCGTGCTGCACGACTGGGGCTTCACGAACTTCACGTTCGACTGGCTCGACAATCCCGATCGCGCGATCTTCTGCATCGTGATCGCGGCCGTGTGGCAGTCGACCGGCTTCGTGATGGCGCTCTTCCTCGCGGGGCTGCGCGGTGTCGACAGCGAGATCTTCAAGGCCGCGCAGGTGGACGGCGCGACGCTGCCGACCATCTACCGCAAGATCGTGATTCCGAGCATGCGCCCGGTGTTCTTCTCCGTGCTGCTGATCCTGTGCCACATCACGATCAAGACGTTCGACCTCGTCGTCGCGCTGACCGCGGGCGGCCCCGGCACGTCGTCGTCGCTGCCGGCGATCTTCATGTACACGTTCTCGTTCAACCGTGGGCAGCTCGGTGTCGGCGCGGCGTCGTCGATCATGATGCTCGCGACCGTCGTGGCCGTGCTCGTGCCGCTGATGTATCTCGAATCGAGGAGCACGCGCAATGCAGCCTAAGATGAAAGTGAGCCGCGCGGTCGTCTATGCGGCGCTGATCCTGTTCGCGCTGTACTTCCTGTTCCCGCTGTACGTGATGCTGTCGACGTCGTTCAAGGGCATCGACCAGCTGCACAGCGGCAACATGCTGACGCTGCCGACGCACCCGAGCTTCGCGCCGTGGGTAAAGGCGTGGAGCGAAGCCTGCACCGGCGTGCGCTGCGACGGCATGCAGCCGTTCTTCATGAACTCGGTGAAGATGGTGATTCCGGCGGTGCTGATCTCGTCGATCATCGGCGCGTTCAACGGCTATGTGCTCACGCACTGGCGTTTTCGCGGCGCGGATGGCCTCTTCACGATGCTGCTCGTCGGCTGCTTCATTCCGTTCCAGGCGATCCTGCTGCCGATGGCGCGGCTGCAGGGCTACTTCGGCCTGTCGAACACGATCGGCGGCCTCGTGCTCGTGCACGTCGTGTACGGGATCGCGTTCACGACGATGTTCTTCCGCAACTTCTACGTGAGCGTGCCGGCGGAACTCGTGAAGGCCGCGCGCATCGACGGCGCCGGTTTCTTCATGATCTTCACGCGGATCATGATGCCGCTGTCGCTGCCGATCTTCATGGTGTGCCTGATCTGGCAGTTCACGCAGATCTGGAATGACTTCCTGTTCGGGATCGTGTTCTCGGGCGTCGATTCGATGCCGATCACGGTCGCGCTGAACAACCTCGTGAACACCTCCACGGGCGTGAAGGAATACAACGTCGACATGGCCGGCGCGATCATCGCCGCGCTGCCCACCCTGCTCGTCTACGTGATCGCCGGTCGCTACTTCGTGCGCGGCCTGACGGCGGGCGCGGTGAAGGGCTGATTTGTCGACCCGGGCTGGCGCTTTCTTCGGCGCCTCGCCGGGTCCCACGCGCGAAGCGCGCGCACTAGATTAAAAGGATTCACCGCATGGCAAGCCTTTCCATTCGCGACGTGTACAAGACCTACCCGAACGGGGTGCCGGTCCTGAAGGGCGTCAACATCGACATCGAGGACGGCCAGTTCCTGATCCTCGTCGGCGGCTCGGGCTGCGGGAAGTCCACGCTGCTCAACATGATCGCGGGCCTCGAGACCGTGACGAAGGGCGAGATCGCGATCGACGGCAAGGTCGTGAACGACCTGTCGCCGAAGGATCGCGACATCGCGATGGTGTTCCAGTCGTACGCGCTGTATCCGTCGATGACGGTGCGCGAGAACATCTCGTTCGGCCTGAACATCCGCAAGGTGCCGAAGGCGGAACAGACGCAGATCGTCGATCGCGTGTCGAACATGCTGCAGATCCAGCATCTGCTCGACCGCAAGCCGGGGCAGCTGTCCGGCGGCCAGCGCCAGCGCGTCGCGATGGGCCGCGCGCTCGCGCGCGATCCGGTGATGTTCCTGTTCGACGAGCCGCTGTCGAATCTCGACGCGAAGCTGCGCATCGAGATGCGCTCGGAGATCAAGCTGCTGCATCAGCGCGTCGGCACGACGATCGTCTACGTGACGCACGACCAGATCGAGGCGATGACGCTCGGCGACCGCATCGCGGTGATGAAGGACGGCATCGTCCAGCAGTTCGGCGCGCCGCAGGACATCTACGACTCGCCGTCGAACCTGTTCGTCGCGGGCTTCATCGGCGCGCCGCCGATGAACTTCATCAGCGGCAAGCTCGTCGAGCAGGGCGCGGGCGTCGGCATCGAGCTCGACACGGGCATCGAGCGCAGCGTGCTGAACCTGCCGTTCGACGCGGGCAAGGTGCGCGCGCATATCGGCCGCGACGTCGTGCTCGGCCTGCGTCCGGAGCGGATCACCGACGCGCGCAGCTCGCACAACGGTCACGGCGGGGAAATGCAGACACGCCGCGTGCGCGTCGACGTGATCGAGCCGACCGGCCCGGACACGCTGGTGTTCGCGCAGGTGAACGGCAAGCGGATCGTGAGCCGCGTGCACCCGGGCGCGAATCCGCAGCCGGACACGGATATGGACCTGCTGTTCGACGTGTCGAAGGCGGTGCTGTTCGATCCGCAGACCGAAGAGCGGATTGCCTGACGAAGCCGTTTGCGTCCGTCCCGATGAAAACCCCGCGCGTGTCGCGGGGTTTTTTATATGCGCCGTGAAAGTTGGTCAGGGCCGCTCAATGCGGCAGCCGCACGTCGAAGCGGTACGTGAGCACTCGCGCAAGCAGGATGAACGTCGTCGACGCGAGCAGGTTGTACACCGGATCGAGCGGCGTCTGCGCGAGCAGCAGATAGAGCCCGCAGCCGGCGAACGCGCACGTCGCGTACGGACGCGAGTCGCGCAGGATCAGCGGCACGTCGTTGCACAGCACGTCGCGCAGAATGCCGCCGAACACGCCGGTCGCGACGCCCATGATGATCGACGTGAACCACGGCATCTGCGCATCGACCGCGAGCGACGTGCCGGTGATGCTGAACAGCCCGAGGCCGATCGCATCGGCGACGAGCAGCGCGCGATCGGACAGCACGCGCGAACTGAGCTTCAGCACGTGTGGCGCGAAGAACGACAGCACGAAGATCGCGACCGCGTAGTTCTGGTGCTCGACCCAGTAGAACGGGCGACGCTCGAGCAGCACGTCGCGCACGGTGCCGCCGCCGAACGCGGTCGCCATCGCGACGAGAAACGTGCCGACCGGGTCGAGCCGGCGCTTGCGCGCTTCGATGAAGCCGGAAATCGCGTACGCGAAGATCGCGAGTCGCTCGGCGATCGACAGCGCGATCATCAGACGGGGATGTTCGATCACGTGGAGTACGCAAGTGAGGTCAGCGAAGCGGCGCGAGGGTGCTGCGATGCGGACCCGGCGCCTGCGGCTGCAGCAGCACGAGCACCGCGCCGGCGCCGCCGTCGTGCGGACGCGCCTGGCAGAATGCGATCACTTCTTCTTTCTGCACGAGCCACGCGCGGACCTTGCCCTTCAGCACCGGCTCCTTGCCGATCGACCCGAGCCCCTTGCCGTGAATCACGCGCACGCAGCGCAGCCCGCGCTTCACCGCCTCGCGGATGAACGCCTGCAGCGCGTCGCGCGCCTCGTCGCGGCGCATCCCGTGCAGGTCGAGTTGCGCCTGCACGATCCACGTGCCGCGCCGCAGCTTGCGCACGACTTCGCCGCTGATGCCGGGACGGTGGTAGTACAGCGAGTCGTCCGCGTCGAGCAGCGCTTCGGGATCGAAGTCGTCGGAGATCGCTTCGTGCAGCACCGCCTGTTCGTCGCGCTGGGTCTGCAGCGGCAGCGGCACCGGTTGCGCGCGACGCTTCGAGGCGCGCGGCGGCGCGTGGAGCGGCGCGACCGCGCCGATCTCGCGGCGAAAGAGTTCGCTGTCCGCCGCGGCTTCGACGCGCGCGGCCGCGGCGGCGGCGCGCGCGCGCTCGCGCTGCTGCGTCTGCGTTTTCAGCGCGGCGCGCAGGTTGCCGAGGCCGGAGAAGCCGGACAGCGGCTTGTTCGGGTCGACACCGCCGTTGGGCGACGCGGACGCCGACGCTTGAGCATCGCTCTCGCGCGTTTCACGGGGTTTGGCGGCGGCCGGCGCGCGCTTGCGCTCGCCGGGATGGGGCACGTTCTTCGGCATCGGGTAAATCTGCGGTGATCGACAAAGCGGCACGGCCGGCGCGACTCGAACGAGCGCAATCCAAAAGAAACGGGCCGCGGCTTGCTGGCCACGGCCCGTTTCTTCATGGGTAGCGGGCACGCCGACAGGCAATTGCCCGCTATTTTACCGGCGCATGCGCGTGCCGGCGCAGTCCCGCGGTCTTGCCCGCCCGCGCTTTAGCGTTCGGCTTCGGCGCTCATCACGCGTGCATCGGCGAGTTCGTGGATGCTTTCGAGGTAGCGCTGCGCGTCGAGCGCCGCCATGCAGCCCGTGCCGGCGCTCGTGATCGCCTGGCGATACACGTGATCCTGCACGTCGCCGGCCGCGAACACGCCCGGCACGCTGGTGCCGGTCGCATTGCCCGCGAGGCCGCCGTTCGTGATGATGTAGCCGTTCTTCATCTCCAGCTGGCCTTCGAAGATGTCGGTGTTCGGCTTGTGCCCGATCGCGACGAAGATGCCCTGCAGGTCGAGGTCGGTCGTCGCGCCGGTCTTCACGTTCTTGATGCGCAGGCCGTTCACCCCGCCGTCGTTGCCCTTCACCTCGTCGAGCACGTGGTCCCACTTGATGTCGACGATCCCTTCCTTTTCCTTCTCCAGCAGGCGGTCGATCAGGATCGGCTCCGCGCGGAACTTGTCGCGGCGGTGGATCACCGTGACCTTGTTCGCGATGCCGGCGAGATACAGCGCCTCTTCGACGGCCGTGTTGCCGCCGCCGATCACCGCGACGTGCTGCTGGCGATAGAAGAAGCCGTCGCAGGTCGCGCACGCGGACACGCCGCGCCCCATGAACAGTTCTTCGCTCGGCAGTCCGAGGTATTGCGCGGACGCGCCGGTCGCGATGATCAGCGAATCGCACGTGTATTCGCCCGAGTCGCCGATCAGGCGGATCGGCTTTTCGTCCAGCTTTGCCGTATGGATGTGATCGAACACGATTTCGGTGTTGAAACGTTCGGCATGCTGCTGGAAACGCTGCATCAGTTCGGGGCCCTGCACGCCCATCGGATCGGCCGGCCAGTTCTCGACGTCGGTCGTCGTCATCAGCTGGCCGCCCTGCGCGAGGCCGGTGATCAGAAGCGGCGACAGATTCGCGCGCGCCGCGTACACCGCGGCGGTGTAGCCGGCCGGGCCGGAACCGAGAATCAGGACTTTGGCGTGTTTCGTTGCAGGCATGATCGAAATCCGTAGAAAGGCGCGGCGTACGGCCGGCGGTCTGCCGCCCGAATCCGAAAAGCGGGACGGGCGGTGGGGCACAGACCCATGTTGGGCATCAAGCTGCGATTATAAAGGCCGGGCGCGGGGGCCGCTTCATTGCGGTTCCTGATCGGATCGATAGCCGAGGCGCCGCGGGTGTTGCCCGTTACCGTCATTTACAGCGGGGCGCAATCATCCCGTTTACAATAGGTCGGATCGGACGTCGCCGGCCCCGCTCCGATGCCGGGGGCCTTCAGCACCACCAGGATTCAATGGCCAAAGCTACCTATTCCGCACAGGCGCAGGCGCTGCCTCACCGCATGTCGCGACTCTTTACCGAGATCCGCTGGATTCTGCAGGTCGCGCTCTGCGTGTTCCTGCTGATGGCGCTCATCAGCTACAACCGCCACGACCCGAGCTGGACGCACGCGACCCAGGTCGACCACATCGCGAACTGGGCGGGGCGCGTCGGCGCGTGGACGTCGGACATCCTGCTGCTGCTGTTCGGGCTGTCCGCGTACTGGTGGGTCGTGCTGCTCGCGCGGCGAATCTCCGCGAACTACAAGCGCCTGACGAACCCCGACGCGCTCGCCGAAGAAGGGCGCCCGCGCGATCACGGCTGGATCGCGGAAGCGGCCGCTTTCGTGCTCGTGCTGCTCGCGAGCAACGGGATCGAGGCGCTCCGGATGTGGTCGCTGAAAGTGCAGTTGCCGCGCGCGCCGGGCGGCGTCGTGGGCGAGACGGTCGCGCGCGGCGTGTCGCATGCGCTCGGCTTCACCGGCGGCACGCTCGCATTGCTGATCGCGCTCGCGATCGGGCTGTCGCTGTATTTCCGTTTTTCGTGGCTGTCGGTGTGCGAGAAGGTCGGCGACGGCCTCATCTCGGCCGTCACGTTCGCGAAGCTGCGCCGCGAGGCGGGCCGCGACCGCAAGCTCGGCGAGGCCGCCGCGGTGTCGCGCGAAGGCAAGGTCGAGCGCGGCCGCGTGAAGATCGAGGAGCACGAGCCGGTGACGATCGTGCCGCCGGTCGTCACGCCGCAGCGCTCGGAACGCGTCGAGAAGGAGCGCCAGGTGCCGCTCTTCACCGACCTGCCGGGCGACTCGACGCTGCCGCCGATCTCGCTGCTCGATCCGGCCGCGGCCGCGCAGGAGACGATCTCCGCGGACGCGCTCGAATTCACGTCGCGCCTGATCGAGAAGAAGCTGAAGGACTTCGGCGTCGACGTCGCGGTGGTCGCCGCGTATCCGGGCCCGGTCGTCACGCGCTACGAAATCGAGCCGGCGACCGGCGTGAAGGGCAGCCAGATCGTCAATCTCGCGAAGGATCTCGCGCGCTCGCTGTCGCTCGTGTCGATCCGCGTGGTCGAGACGATTCCGGGCAAGAACTTCATGGCGCTGGAGCTGCCGAACCAGCGCCGCCAGACGGTGCGCCTGTCGGAGATTCTCGGCTCCGCGGTGTACGCGGACGCGCCGTCCGCGCTGACCATGGGCCTCGGCAAGGACATCGGCGGCAAGCCGGTGGTCGCGGATCTCGCGAAAATGCCGCACCTGCTGGTGGCCGGCACGACCGGCTCCGGCAAATCGGTCGGGATCAACGCGATGATCCTGTCGCTCCTGTACAAGGCGAGCGCCGAACAGGTGCGGATGATCCTGATCGATCCGAAGATGCTCGAAATGAGCGTCTACGAAGGCATTCCGCACCTGCTGTGTCCGGTCGTGACCGACATGCGCCAGGCGGGCAACGCGCTGAACTGGACCGTCGCCGAGATGGAGCGCCGCTACAAGCTGATGAGCAAGCTCGGCGTGCGCAATCTCGCGGGCTACAACAACAAGATCGACGACGCGGCCAAGCGCGAGGAAAAGATCCCGAATCCGTTCAGCCTGACGCCGGACGATCCGGAGCCGCTTGCGAAGCTGCCGCACATCGTCGTCGTGATCGACGAGCTGGCCGACCTGATGATGGTGGTCGGCAAGAAGGTCGAAGAGCTGATCGCGCGGATCGCGCAGAAGGCGCGCGCGGCCGGCATCCACCTGATTCTCGCGACGCAGCGGCCGTCGGTCGATGTGATCACCGGCCTCATCAAGGCGAACGTGCCGACGCGGATCGCGTTCCAGGTGTCGTCGAAGATCGACTCGCGCACGATTCTCGACCAGATGGGCGCGGAGTCGCTGCTCGGCATGGGCGACATGCTGTATCTGCCGCCGGGCAGCGGTCTGCCGGTGCGCGTGCACGGCGCGTTCGTCGGCGACGACGAAGTGCATCGCGTCGTCGAGAAGCTGAAGGAGCAGGGCGAGCCGAACTATATCGAGGGCATCCTCGAAGGCGGCACGGCCGGCGACGGCGACGAAGGATCGGCGGGCGCGGGAACCAGCGGCACCGGCGACGAGTCCGATCCGCTATACGACCAGGCCGTCGAGGTCGTGATCAAGAATCGCCGTGCGTCGATCTCGCTCGTGCAGCGGCATCTGCGCATCGGCTACAACCGCGCGGCGCGGCTGCTCGAGCAGATGGAGCAGTCGGGGCTCGTGTCGTCGATGTCGTCGAACGGCAACCGCGAAATCCTCGTGCCGACGCGCGACGCGGAATGACCCGCGACGCGGGTCGGCACGCGAGCGCATCGGCTTCGTTGTTGATGGAGAAATCTCACATGCAGCACATCGTCGGGCAGTCCGCCCGTTCCTCGGGCTCGTCGCGCCTGCGCAGCTTCGCGCGTCACGCGGCCGGCATTGCGCTCGGCGCCACGTTGTTCGTCGCGTCGCACGCGTTCGCGAGCGGCACCGAGCAGTTGAAGCAGTTCGTCGCGCAGGTGCATTCGGCGCGCGGCACGTTCGTGCAGCGCGAACTGAAGGCGCAGCCGAACGCGAAGGACGCGAGCGACGCCGTCGCGATCGCCACTGCGCAGTCGAAGACGTCGAGCGGCACGTTCGTGTTCTCGCGGCCCGGCAAGTTCGTCTGGTCGTACGAGAAGCCGTACCAGCAGTTGCTGCAGGCGGACGGCGACACGCTGTACGTGTACGACAAGGACCTGAATCAGGTCACGCGGCGCAAGCTCGGCGGCGCGCTCGGCGCGAGCCCGGCCGCGATCCTGTTCGGCAGCAACGATCTGGAGAAGAACTTCACGCTGCGCGACGCGGGCGTGAAGAACGGCATCGACTGGCTGGAGCTGATTCCGAAATCGAACGACACGCAGTTCAAGAGCGTCGGCATCGGCTTTCGCGACGGCAATCTCGAAGCGATGGAACTGCACGACGTGTTCGGCAACGTCACGCTGCTGACGTTCTCCAATATCCAGAAGAACCCGCCGCTGCCGGCGTCGCAATTCAAGTTCACGGTGCCGCCGGGCGCGGACGTGATCGACGGCTGAAGTCGTTGCCGTGCATCGCCGCCCGTGCCGGATGCGGCGGCGATGCCTGTGTCTTTTCTTCCTTCCTTCCGAAGCCCCCGTTCCCGATCAGACCGTAAAGCGGATCACGCCGTCGTCGCCGACGACGCGCGAGAGCCGTTGGTCCAGCCACAGCAGATGCAGGTGCGCGAGCGCCTCGCCCATTGCGAACGTGATCTGATGCAGGTCGAGCGCGCGTTTGAACATGATCGGCACGATATCGGCCGCACTGCGCGGCGACTCCGAACACGCGGCCAGCACCTCGGCGAGGCGCGCGTCGTGGTGTTCGCGAAGCTGCGCGATGCGTGTGCGCACGCCGCGAAACGGCTTGCCGTGCGACGGCAACACGAGCGTGTCCTCGGGCATCGTCTCGTAGCGGCCGAGCGATTCCAGATACAGCGCGAGCGGATTGCCTTCCGGCTCGATGTCGAACACCGACACGTTCGTCGAGATGCGCGGCAGCACCATGTCGCCGGAGATCAACAGGCGGTCCGCTTCCGAATACAGCGCGCAGTGCTCGGGCGAATGGCCGAAGCCCGTCACGATGCGCCAGCGGCGCGCGCCGATCGTCACCGTGTCGGCTTCGCGCAGGCGGCGGAACTGCGGCGGGATCGCGGGCACGAGTTCCGGATAGTAGCCGCGCCGCTCGCGCAGCTTCGCGAGCGACGCCTCGTCGGTCAGCCCGTGCCGCGCGAAGTGCTGCGCCGCGCGCGGGCCGCCCGCGTTCGAGCCGTCGCCGCCCGCCATCACGCGGCCGTTCATGTACTCGCCGAGCGAGATCCACAGCCGCACGTTCCAGCGTTTCTTGTCGCCGCCTTCGCACAGCCAGTGCGCGAGCCCGAGGTGGTCCGGATGGCAGTGCGTGACGATCACGCGCAGCACCGGCAGTCCGTCGAGCAGCGTGTCGAACACGTGCTCCCAGTGCGCCTTGATCGTGTCGTTCGTGATGCCGCAATCGACGATCGTCCAGCCGGCCTGCCCGTCGATCTCGTCACGCAGCAGCCACAGGTTGATGTGATCGAGCGCGAACGGCAGCGGCATGCGCAGCCAGTGCACGCCGGGCGCGACTTCGAGCGCGTGGCCGGGCTCGGGCAGCGTGTCGGCGAACGGATAGGCGAGCTGGTGTTCGAGTGCGTTCATTGCGAGGGGCTTCTCCTGTGGGCCGGCGCGCCGCTGCGTGCGCTTTTCACGGATCGCGCGGATTGTGCGGATTGCGCCGGGCGAAGGTTGACGATAACGTAAACAGCGATTCTATCGCCCGTCGTCCCGGCTTGCCGCGACCACCGCCGGCTACGTCCCGGCCGGACGATACAATGACGGATCCACGGTCGAAGCGGGCACGGACTAGTCGCATGAATCACTTCCCGAAACTGCTGTCGTCGCAGATCGGCTTCGATGTCGCGCAGACGATGCTGGAAGGCTTCAATCGCCACTATCGCAACTTCTGCGCTGCGGCGGTGCGCGCGAAGACGCTGTTCGAAGCCGGTGACTGGCTCGCGCTGCAGCAGCTCGCGCGCGAGCGGATCACGTCGTACGACGACCGGGTCAGGGAGTGCGTGGTCGCGCTCGAAGACGAATACGACGCGGAGCACATCGACGACGAGGTGTGGCAGCAGATCAAGCTGCACTACATCGGCCTGTTGACCACGCACCGCCAGCCCGAATGCGCGGAGACGTTCTTCAACTCCGTGTGCTGCAACATCCTGCACCGGTCGTATTTCAACAACGACTTCATCTTCGTGCGGCCCGCGATCTCGACCGAGTACATCGAGAACGACGAGCCCGCCGCGAAGCAGACCTACCGCGCGTACTACCCGGGCAAGGACGGCCTCGCGGCGACGCTCGAGCGCATCGTCACGAACTTCCAGCTCGCGCCGCCGTTCGAAGACCTGACGCGCGACGTCGGCTGCGTGATCGATGCGATGCGCGAGCAGTTCGGCGAATTCGACGCGAAGGCGAATTTCCAGATTCACGTGCTGTCGTCGCTGTTCTTTCGCAACAAGTCCGCGTACATCATCGGCCGCGTGATCGACGGCGACGTGCTCGTGCCGTTCGCGGTGCCGATCCGCCACGTGTCGCCGGGCGTGCTCGCGCTCGATACGGTGCTGCTGCAGCGCGACCAGCTCGCGGTGATCTTCGGCTTCTCGCATTCGTATTTTCTGGTCGACATGGAAGTGCCGTCCGCGTATGTCGAATTCCTGCGCACGCTGATGCCGGGCAAGCCGAAAGGCGAGATCTACACATCGGTCGGGCTGCAGAAGCAGGGCAAGAATCTGTTTTATCGCGACCTGCTGCACCATCTTTCGCATTCGAGCGACCGGTTCATCATCGCGCCCGGCATCCGCGGGCTTGTGATGATCGTGTTGACGCTGCCGTCGTTTCCGTATGTGTTCAAGGTGATCCGCGATGCGTTTCCCGCGCCGAAGGACACCACGCGCGCGCAGGTCGAGGCGAAGTACCGGCTCGTGAAGCGCCACGACCGCGTGGGCCGGATGGCGGACACGCTCGAATATTCGAGCGTCGCGCTGCCGCTGTCGCGGCTCGACGACGCGCTCGTGCGCGAGCTTCAAACCGAGGCGCCGTCGATGATCGAGCACGACGGCGAAGCGCTCGTGATTCGCCATCTGTACATCGAGCGGCGGATGGTGCCGTTGAACCTGGTGCTGCAGAACGGCACCGACGAAGAGGCCGAGCACGGCGTGCGCGAATACGGCGAGGCGGTGAAGGACCTGATGCGCGCGAACATCTTCCCCGGCGACATGCTGTACAAGAACTTCGGCGTCACGCGCCAGGGGCGCGTCGTGTTCTACGACTACGACGAGATCGAGTACCTGACCGACTGCAACGTGCGCAGCGTGCCGCCGCCGCGTCATGAGGAAGACGAACTGTCGGGCGAGCCGTGGTACGCGGTCGGCCAGCACGACATCTTTCCGGAGACGTATCGCGCGTTCCTGCTCGGCAACCCGCGCGTCGCGCGCTATTTCGACAAGCACCACCCCGATTTTTTCGACCCGGCGCTGTGGCAGCGAAACAAGGACATGCTGCTGCGCGGGGAGCTGCCCGATTTCTTTCCGTACGATCCGTCGATACGCTTTAGCATTCGTTATCCGCAGCGATTCCGCGCGGCGGCACCGGCGCGTTCCGCCGGCGACAGCGGCGCGGCCGTGCGCGCCGCGTGATACCTCACCTCTTTGCATCCCTGAACAACATGACGAATTCCGCCGACAACCCGCTTGCTCACCTCTTCGGCAACAACGAAAAGTGGGTCGCCGCGCGTCTTGCCGCCGACCCCGAATATTTCTCGCGGCTCGCGCACCAGCAGGCGCCCGAGTATCTGTGGATCGGCTGCTCCGATTCGCGCGTGCCCGCGAACGAGATCATCGGCTTGCCGCCGGGCGAGGTGTTCGTTCACCGCAACATCGCGAACGTCGTCGTGCACACCGACCTGAACTGCCTGTCGGTGATCCAGTTCGCCGTCGATCTGCTGAAGGTCAAGCACATCATGGTGGTCGGACACTACGGCTGTTCGGGCGTCGGCGCGGCGCTGCACGGCAAGCGCGTCGGCCTCGCCGACAACTGGCTGCATCACGTGCAGGACGTGCGCGCGAAGCACGCGGCGTTGCTCGGCGACTGGCCGATCGGCGAGGCGCGTCACCGGCGTCTCGTCGAACTGAACACGATCGAACAGGTGGTCAACGTGTGCCGCACGACGATCGTCGGCGATGCATGGGCGCGCGGCCAGGAGCTGGCCGTGCACGGCTGGGCGTACGGCGTGCACGACGGACGCGTGCGCAATCTCGGCATGACGATCACCGCGCCGAACCAGTTGCACGACACTTACGCGCGCTGCGTCGCGTCGCTGCGCGCGGGCGGCGTGCATCAGGCGGACAACGACGTCGTCGCGGCCGACGCGGCGCGTCTTGGCGATGTGCCGGCGGTCGTCGCGGGCGTCATCAAGGAGCTAAAACATGAGTGATGCACTGAAGGATCCGATCGTCATCGTATCGGCGGCCCGCACGCCGATGGCCGCGTTTCAGGGCGAATTCGCGAGCCTCGCCGCGCCGCAGCTCGGCGCGGTCGCGATCGCGGCGGCCGTGGAGCGCGCGGGCATCGCGCCCGAGCAGGTCGGCGAGGTCGTGATGGGCTGCGTGCTGCCGGCCGGGCAGGGGCAGGCGCCCGCCCGCCAGGCGGCGCGCGGCGCGGGGTTGCCGCTCGCGACCGGTGCGACCACCGTCAACAAGATGTGCGGTTCCGGCATGCGCGCGGCGATGTTCGCGCACGACATGCTGGTGGCGGGTTCGGCGGACGTGATCGTCGCGGGCGGCATGGAGAGCATGACGAACGCGCCGTACCTGTTGCCCGGCGCGCGCGGCGGCATGCGCATGGGGCACGGCGCGGTGCTCGATCACATGTTCGTCGACGGCCTCGAAGATGCGTACGAGAAGGGCCGTCTGATGGGCACGTTCGCCGAGGACTGCGCGCGCGACTACGCGTTCACGCGCGAGCGCCAGGACGCGTTCGCGATCGAATCGCTGACGCGCGCGAGGCGCGCGAACGAGGACGGTTCCTTTGCGTGGGAGATCGCGCCGGTAAAGGTCGTGGTCCGCGCGAACGAAACCGTGGTGACTCGCGACGAGCAGCCGTTTCGAGCGAATCCCGACAAGATCCCGACGCTTCGGCCCGCGTTCGCGAAGGACGGCACGGTGACGGCCGCCAATTCGTCGTCGATTTCGGACGGCGCGGCGGCGCTCGTGATGATGCGCGAATCGACCGCGTCGCGGCTCGGCGTGACGCCGCTCGCGCGCGTGACGGGCCACGCGACGTTCGCTCAGGCGCCGGCGAAGTTCACGACGGCGCCGGTCGGCGCGCTCGCGAAGCTGTTCGAGAAGACCGGCTGGCGCGCGCCGGACGTCGACCTGTACGAGATCAACGAGGCATTCGCGGTCGTCACGATGGCCGCGATGCGCGAGCATGCGCTGCCGCACGACAGGGTCAACGTGAATGGCGGCGCATGCGCGCTCGGCCATCCGATCGGTGCGTCCGGCGCGCGGATCATCGTGACGCTGCTCGGCGCGCTGCACAAACGCGGCGCGCGGCGCGGCGTTGCGAGCCTGTGCATCGGCGGCGGCGAGGCGACTGCGATCGGCGTCGAACTGCTTTAAACCAGGCTCCTTCGCTCACACGGGATCGGGAGGAAAACGACATGAAGGTGACGACATGAGAACCGCATTGATCGTGGGTGCGTCGCGCGGCATCGGACGCGAGTTCGCGCGCCAGTACGCGAAGACCGGCTGGCGGGTGCTGGCGACCGCGCGCAGCGACGAAGGGCTCAATGCGCTGCGCGCGCTCGGCGTCGGCGAAGCGTACCGGTTCGACATCACGCGCACCGAGGACATCGCCGCGCTCGGCTGGCGGCTCGACGGCGCGCGGCTCGACGTGGCGCTGATCGTGTCGGGCGTGTACGGACCGCGCACCGACGGCGTCGAGGTGATCACGAACGAAGATTTCGCGCAGGTGATGGACGCGAACGTGCGCGGTCCGATGCAGCTGATCCCGACGCTGCTGCCGCTCGTCGAAAGCGCGAACGGCGTGCTCGGCGTGCTGTCGAGCGCGATGGGCAGCATCTCGCAGACGACCGGCACGACCGGCTGGCTTTATCGCGCGAGCAAGGCGGCGTTGAACGACGTGCTGAAGATCACGTCGCTGCAGACGCGTCGCGCGACGTGCGTGTCGCTGCATCCGGGCTGGGTGAGGACCGACATGGGCGGGCCGCAGGCGGCGATCGAGCCGTCGGTCAGCGTGGCCGGCATGCGCGATGTGCTGGCGCAGGCGGCGGGCGCGCGCGAGGTGTTCAATGGACGCTTCTTCCAGTACGACGGCACCGAACTCGACTGGTAGGCCGGTGCTTACAACCTCGTCAGGGGCGCGAGCGGCGCCCCGTTTTCTTTCTGCTGCCATTCAATGAACGCCGACTCCTCCCGCGCCGCGCGCCCGACCGATTGTCCGTGCGGCGGCGCCGCGCCGAACGGCGCATCCGCTGCGAAGCCGCCGCGTTACGCGGCGTGCTGCGGCCGCTTCATCGACGGCGGCGACGTGCCGTCTACCGCGCTCGAACTGATGCGCTCGCGCTACACCGCGTACGTGCTCGGCGAGGCCGGCTACCTGCGCGCGACGTGGGCAAGCGACACGTGTCCCGCCGACCTCGACGTCGACCCGTCCGCGCCCGGCGCGCCGCGCTGGCTCGGCCTCGCGATCCGGCGTCATGCGGTGCTCGACGACACCCATGCCGAAGTCGAATTCGTCGCGCGCTACAAAAACGGCGGCCGCGCGTTCCGGCTGCACGAGTCGAGCCGCTTCGTGCGCGGCGGCGACGGCTGCTGGCGCTACGTCGACGGCGACATCCGCGAAGACTGAACGTCGCTGCGCGGCGCTCACCTTCAACGCGTTTACTCCCTTCGTAGCGGCACCATTTCGGTACATTTTGCGGCCTGTCGCGTGCGCGCGACGACGCTTCCTGGGGCGAACGTAGCCTGTACCGCATGGCATGGCTTATGCCGGGTAATTCCTTAATTGCATCAACTTATTTTGTCGTGCGACGATGCTTCGCAAGGTACTCGCACGAAGCACGCAACGCGGTGTTTTGAGCGAAGCGTCGTCAGCCACGCACGCCGCCGTCAGGGGGCCGGCAGCACGACGCAGTACCAGCGGCGCGTCTGCTGTTGCGGATCGCTGCCGCGCAAGTTCGGCTGGTTTCCCTTTCGAGCACGAACCTTCCCTGGCGCACGCTTCGCCGCGCGCGCCCAAGGTGTGTCGTTGTGTCGAAAAAATGGGGGACCGGATGATGTGACGATGCGGATTTCGCAGGTGAGTGCAGCGAATGACATTCAGGAAGCGTCTTTCCGGATGGGTAACGGCAGGTGCGATGGGCGCACTGTCGTTCGCGCACGTCGCTTTCGCGCACACCGCCGACCCGCAGCCTCGACCCGACGCCGTCGCGGCCCACGCCGCGCCGCCGAACCCGAGCGATCCGTCCGCGGGCCGCGCGGGCCCGCTCGGCAGTGCCCGCGTGCCGCGTCTCGCGCTCGACGATTCATGGCTGCCGCTCGTCGATGCGGACATGAATGAGCAGATCATTCGGATTCCGACCGATTCTTCCGGCGACGTCATGCTCGAAACCACCATCTATCGTCCGAACGGCCCCGGCCCGTTCCCGATGGTCGTGTTCAATCACGGCAAGATTCCCGGCGATCCGCGCACCCAGGAGCGCAGCGACCCGCGTTCGTTCGCGCGTGAATTCGTGCGCCGCGGCTACGTGGTCGTCGCGCCGAACCGCCGCGGGTTCGCGCAGTCGGGCGGCGCGTACGAGCAGGACGGCTGCGATGTCGCGCGCAACGGACTCGGCCAGGCGCTCGACGTCGCGGCGACCGTCGATTACATGGCGAAGCAGCCGTACGTGGACGCGCAGCACATCGCGATCGCCGGCACGTCGCACGGCGGGCTCGCGACGATCGCGTACGGCACCGAAGCGGCACACGGCGTGCGCGCGCTGATCAACTTCTCGGGCGGGCTGCGCCAGGATGCGTGCGACGGCTGGCAGGACAACCTGACCGCCGCCTTCGGTTCGTATGGCGAAACGAGTCGCGTGCCGTCGCTGTGGCTCTACGGCGATAACGACTCGGTGTGGTCGCCGTCGCTGATTACGCGGATGTTCGACGCGTATCGCGACGCGCAGACGGCGCACATGCCGGCCGCCGCCGTGAAGATGGTCGATTTCGGCGCGTACAAGAACGACGCGCATCGGCTCGTCGGCGACCGCGACGGCGTGCAGGTCTGGTGGCCGCTCGTCGAGGCGTTCCTCGCCCGCGAGGGGATGCCGACCGCCGTGCAGTATCAGGTGGCCGATCCGCAGGCGCCGCATCCGACCGGCTATGCGGCGGTCGACTCGGTGGGCGCGGTCCCGTATCTGGACCAGTCGGGCCGCGACGGCTATCGCAACTTCCTGAAGCAGTACCCGAGCCGCGCGTTTGCGGTGTCCGACTCCGGCGCGTGGTCGTGGGCCGAGGGCGGCGACAATCCGATGGCGGTCGCGATCGCGAACTGCCAGAAGCGCAGCGACGATCCGTGCCGCCTCTATGCGGTCAACGACAACGTCGTGTGGAACGGCGACACGTCCGCGACCGCGAAGAACGCAACCCCCGCCGACGTCGCCCATTCGATCGCGAGCCGTTAAGCGCACGGTCGTTTCACCCGTCATTCCCCCGGCATTCCTTTCGAATCTTCCCTCTCTGAGCGGCCCTTCGCGTGCTCGCGACGTCGCGCTCGTGCGCCGAAACCACGCGCGCGGCGGATTTTTTGCACAAGCGCGCGTGACTTTTCCGTCGCTATCTGCGGCGATTTTTGCCGTTCCGGTCCGATCCGCCGCGTGCTGCGCGAAACAGCGCCGAACTGCGAGCGACGCCCGTTCGCCGCCCGGATTTGGCGCTAGTGCATTGCGGCGGTGAAAGCGCTAATCTCGGGGCCGCTGTCGTATCTGGAGTGGTCTTGAAGAATCTGGCATCCGAAGATTGGGTCGAGCGCAGCCTGCGCGCGGTATGGCATCCGTGTACCCAGATGAAGCATCACGAGCGCCTGCCGCTCATCGCCGTCGCGCGGGGCGCGGGTCCGTGGCTGTACGATCGCGACGGCCGGCGTTATCTCGACGCGATCAGTTCGTGGTGGGTGAACCTGTTCGGCCACGCGAACCCGACGATCAACGCCGCGCTCAAGACGCAGCTCGACACGCTCGAACACGCGATGCTCGCCGGCTGCACGCACGAACCCGCGATCGAACTCGCCGAGCGGTTGTCCGCGCTGACCGGCAATACGCTCGGCCATGCGTTCTTCGCCTCCGATGGCGCGTCCGCGGTCGAGATCGCGCTGAAAATGAGCTTCCATTCGTGGCGCAATCGCGGCTACGCGGACAAGCGCGAATTCGTGTGCGTCGCGAACGGCTATCACGGCGAAACGATCGGCGCGCTCGGCGTGACCGATGTCGCGTTGTTCCGGGATGCGTACGATCCGCTGCTGCATCACGCGCATGTCGTCGCGTCGCCCGACGCGCGTCTCGCGCGCGACGGCGAAAGCGCGTCGGACGTCGCGCGTCGTGCGCTCGCCGACGTCGAGCAGTTGCTCGAAGCGCGCGGCGCGCAAATCGCCGCGCTGATCGTCGAGCCGCTCGTGCAGTGCGCGGCCGGCATGGCGATGCACGATCCGGCGTATCTCGCGGGCTTGCGCGAGTTGTGCGACCGCTATCGCGTGCATCTGATCGCGGACGAGATCGCGGTCGGCTGCGGGCGCAGCGGCACGTTCTTCGCGTGCGAGCAGGCGAACATCTGGCCGGACCTGCTGTGTCTGTCGAAGGGGATCAGTGGCGGCTACCTGCCGCTGTCGATCGTGCTGTCGCGCGAGGAAATCTTCGCGGCGTTCTACGACGACGACACCGCACGCGGCTTCCTGCATTCGCATTCGTACACCGGCAATCCGCTCGCGTGCCGCGCGGCGCTCGCGACGCTCGATCTCTTCGCCAGCGACGACGTGCTCGCGCAGAACGCCCGCAAGTCCGCGCATCTGCGCGAAGCGCTCGCGCCGCTCGCCGCGCATCCGCGCGTGCACCATTTGCGCGAGCGCGGAACGATCTTTGCGTTCGACACCGTGATCGACGACCCGGCGCGCGCGCGCACGTTCTCGCGCCGCTTCTTCGAGAACGCATTGAAGCGCGAACTGCTGCTGCGGCCGATCGGCACGACCGTGTACCTGATGCCGCCGTACATTCTCGACGCCGACACGCAGGCACTGCTCGCCGCGCGCACGCTCGAAACGTTCGAAGCGACCCTCGCGGAGGACCGCTGATGCAACTGCTCGACATGCTCGAACAAGGCTTGCGCGACATCGACGCGCGCGGGCTGCGCCGTCGCCGCCGCACCATCGACACGCCGTGCAGCGCGCACATGCGGGTGGACGGCCGCGACACCGTCGGCTTTGCGAGCAACGACTATCTCGGGCTCGCCGCGCATCCGGCGCTCGTCGCGGCGCTGGCCGAAGGCGCGCAGCGTTACGGCGCCGGCAGCGGCGGCTCGCACCTGCTCGGCGGGCACTCGCGCGCGCACGCGCAACTCGAAGACGACCTCGCAGCGTTCGCGGGCGGTTTCGTCGACGCGCCGCGCGCGCTGTACTTCAGCACCGGCTACATGGCGAATCTCGCGGTGCTGACCGCGCTCGCCGGACGCGGCACCACGCTCTTTTCCGACGCGCTGAACCACGCGTCGCTGATCGACGGCGCGCGGCTGTCGCGCGCCGACGTGCAGGTGTATCCGCATGCGGACGTCGACGCGCTGTCCGCGATGCTCGACGCGTCCGATTCCGCGGTGAAGCTGATCGTCACCGACACGGTGTTCAGCATGGACGGCGATATCGCACCGCTCGCGCGGCTCGTCGAACTCGCGGAACGACACGGCGCGTGGCTCGTCGTCGACGATGCGCACGGCTTCGGCGTGCTCGGTCCGCAAGGACGCGGCGCGCTAGCGCGGGCCGCGCTGCGCTCGCCCCATCTCGTGCTGGTCGGCACGCTCGGCAAGGCGGCAGGCGTGTCGGGCGCGTTCGTCGCCGCGCACGCGACGGTCGTCGAATGGCTCGTGCAGCGCGCGCGGCCGTATATCTTCACGACGGCGTCGTCGCCGGCCGTCGCGCATGCGGTGTCGGCGAGCGTGAAGCTGATCGCGGGCGAAGAGGGCGACGCACGGCGCGCGCATCTCGCTACGCTGATCGAGCGCGCGCGCGCGATGCTGAAAGCGACCTGCTGGCTGCCCGTCGATTCGCACACGGCCGTGCAGCCGCTCGTGATCGGCGCGAACGACGCGACGCTCGCGCTCGCCGCGACGCTCGAACGCGACGGGCTGTGGGTGCCGGCGATCCGCCCGCCGACGGTGCCCGAGGGGACGTCGCGGCTGCGCATCTCGCTGTCGGCCGCGCATTCGCACGACGACCTCGACCGTCTGCAGGCCGCGCTGCACCGCGCGAACGCCGACGCGCAACGCGAGGGCGCACGATGAACGCGCCGCTGTCGCTGTTCGTCACCGGCACCGATACGGAGATCGGCAAGACGTTCGTCAGCGCGGCGCTGTTGCGCGGCTTCGCGCGCACCGGCCTGCGAGCGGCGGCGATGAAGCCGGTCGCGGCCGGCGCGTTCCTGCGCGACGGCGTCTGGCACAACGAAGACGCCGATCAGCTCGACGCCGCCGCGAGCGTGCCATTGCCCGACGAGATCCGCACGCCGTACCTGCTGAAAGAGCCGGCTGCGCCGCACATCGTGGCCGCACGCGAAAACGTGTCGCTCGATATCGAGCGCATCGTCGCGTGTCACCGGGAAGCGTGCGCGCGCGCGGATGTCGTGGTCGTCGAAGGCGTCGGCGGGTTTCGCGTGCCGCTCACCGCGACGCAGGACACCGCCGATCTCGCGAAAGCGCTCGCGTTGCCGGTCGTGCTGGTGGTCGGCATGCGGCTCGGCTGCATCAGTCACGCGCTGCTCACCGCCGACGCGATCGCCGCGCGCGGCCTTTCGATCGCCGGGTGGGTCGCGAACCGCATCGACCCGGCGATGACGTTCGCCGACGAGAACATCGACGCGCTGCGCGAGCGGCTCGACGCGGAGCACGGCGCGCCGCTGATCGGCGTCGTGCCGAATCTGCGGGGCGAGCAGGCGAGCGCGGATGCCGCCGCCGATCATCTGGATATCGAACTACTGCTGTCGCGCGTGCGCGGCGGCGCCTTTACGAACATTCACCGAAGGACTCCGACATGACTCAAGCGTTTATCGAGCCGGGCGCCCACTCCGCAGCGGCCGCGCCGCAACCGTCGCCGGCCGCGGCCGCGGCCGCCGCGCCGCGCTGGCGCGTGGCCGACGTCGTCGCGCTGTACGAACTGCCGTTCAACGACCTGATCTTTCGCGCGCAGCAGGTGCATCGCGAGCACTTCGACGCGAACGCCGTGCAGCTGTCGACGCTGCTGTCGATCAAGACCGGCGGCTGCGAGGAGGACTGCGCGTACTGCCCGCAGTCCGCGCATCACGACACGAGCGTCGACGCGAGCAAGCTGATGGACGTCGACGACGTGCTCGCCGCGGCGCGCGTCGCGAAGGACAACGGTGCGACGCGCTTCTGCATGGGCGCGGCGTGGCGCAATCCGAAGGACCGCCATCTGGAGCCGATCAAGGACATGATCCGCGGCGTGAAGGCGATGGGGCTCGAAACCTGCGTGACGCTCGGGATGCTCGAAACGCACCAGGCGAAGGCGCTCGCCGACGCGGGCCTCGACTACTACAACCACAACCTCGACACGTCGCCGGAGTTCTACGGGCAGATCATCTCGACCCGCACGTACCAGGACCGTCTCGATACGCTCGAGCGCGTGCGCGACGCGGGCATCAACGTGTGCTGCGGCGGGATCGTCGGAATGGGCGAGTCGCGGCGCGAGCGCGCGGGGCTGATCGGGCAGCTCGCGAACATGGATCCGTACCCGGAGTCGGTGCCGATCAACAATCTCGTGCAGGTGAGCGGCACGCCGCTCGACGGCACCGAGCCGCTCGACCCGTTCGAGTTCGTGCGGACGATCGCGGTCGCCCGGATCACGATGCCGCGCGCGATGGTGCGTCTGTCGGCGGGCCGCGAGCAGATGGACGACGCGCTGCAGGCGCTGTGCTTCATGGCCGGCGCGAATTCGATTTTCTACGGCGATCAGCTGCTGACGACCAGCAATCCGCAGGCGGAGGCCGATCGCAAGCTGCTCGCGCGGCTCGGCATTCGCGCGGAAGCGGCGCAGCAGTTGCCCGCGGAGGCCGGGTCACAAGCGCATGGCGGCTGCGGGCACTGCGGTAGCTGATTTATTGCGGAAATTTGCGCGGCCGCGCCAATGACGCGCCGCCGCGCAAACGCGGTTCGCGTGCGGCCCGGCGCTCAACCGGGCGATCAGCGAAGCAGGGCACGGCGCGGCTCAACCGCTTCGCAGAGGTATGCGTCGTGCACGCGCCGCCTTCACCTGTCACCTCGAACGACCACTCACGCATACGCCGCGCGCCGCCCGCCGGCGATCGCGAGATAGCACACCGCGCCGACGACGAGCGCCGGCAGCGTCGCGCCGACGTTCGGCAGCCACTGGTTCAGCGCGTGATACGCGGCGATGCCGAGGGCCCACGCGATGAACGCACCCACCTGCCAGCCGCCCGAGAACCCGTACGCGCCGCGCAGATCGGCGAGCGCCGCCGCGTCGATCCGCCGACGCCGGATCACGAAGTGATCGACGAGCACGACGCCGAAGAGCGGCGCGAACACCGAGCCGATCAGCAGCAGGAAGTTCTGGTAACGCGCCATCGGCACGGCGATCGCGATCAGCGTGCAGAGTGCGCCGAACGCCGCCGACAGCCACGGCACGCTCGCGCGCGTCCAGAACGTGCCGGTCGAAACCGCGGCCGAGTGGATGTCGGCGAACGCGTTGTCGATCTCGTCGATCAACACGAGCAGCAGCGCGAGACCGCCGCCCGCCTTCGCGAGCGCCGTGGTCAACAGCGCGTCGCCGCCGCCGGCCATCAGGCCGTACACCGCGCCGAGCGCGTAGAACCACAGGTTCGCGATCCCGAAGCCGACCAGCGTGCCGCGGAACGTCTCGCCCGCGCGGCGCCCGAAGCGCGTGTAGTCCGCGATCAGCGGCAGCCACGACAGCGGCATCGCGACGACGAGGTCGATCGCACTGCCGAACGGCATCTCGCCGGTGCCGGGCCGGTTCATCAGCGAGCCGAGGTCGTGCTGCGTCAGCACGCTCCACGTGAGCCAGCCGGCGCCCGCGAGCAGAATCCAGATCCCCCACGTGCGCAGAAAGCGCCGCACGAACGACAGCGGCCCGCTGATCGCGAGCAGCGTCGCGAAAAGACCGAACAGGAGCGTCCACACGAGCGGCATCGACAGGCCGAATGCCTGCTTCGTCAGCGCCTCGGCCGAGTCGCGCATCACGATGATCTCGAACGCGCCCCAGCCGACGAGCTGGACCATGTTGATGACCGCGGGCACCGATGCGCCGCGCACGCCGAGCGTCGGCCGCAGCGACGACATCGCCGCAAGCCCCGTATCGGTGCCGATCACGCCCGCGAGCGCGAGCAGGATCACGCCCGCCACCGTGCCGATCGCGATCGCCGCGAGCGCGTGGGGCAGCGCGAGGCCCGGCACCAGCAGCGCGCCCGCCTGCGCGACGAGCAGGCCGATGCCGAGCGAGAACCAGAGCGCGAACGCGTCGCCGGTGCGGAACTGGCGGCGCGAATCGGGGACGGGGACGAGCGGCGCGTACGTCGGGCCGGCGTCGCTATCAGGTGATTCCTGAATCATCGGGATAAAGGTCCTGTCGTTTGTGGTCGGCCGCGCCGGCGTCCTCGCGGCGGCGCGCACGCTGTCATAATGCACGATTCCCGGTGCTCGAAAGAACGCGCCAGCGCCTCTGCCGGCGGGCGCGGGTCTCACGCCGCTCTCGTCGCGCCGGAAAGCCGACATTATCGCGAAATCGCCATGTTCGAAGAATCCCAAGCCAATGTGCCGCTCGCCGAGCGGCTGCGCCCGCGCTCGATCGACGAAGTGATCGGGCAGAAGCATCTGCTCGGCCCGATGAAGCCGCTGCGCGTCGCGTTCGAGTCGGGGCAGGCGCATTCGATGATCCTGTGGGGGCCGCCCGGCGTCGGCAAGACCACGCTCGCGCGGCTGATGGCCGATGCGTTCCATGCGGAGTTCATCGCGCTGTCGGCGGTGCTCTCGGGCGTGAAGGATATCCGCGAGGCGGTCGAGACCGCGCAGCTGCACCGCGCGCGCGGACACCAGACGCTGGTGTTCGTCGACGAGGTGCATCGCTTCAACAAGAGCCAGCAGGACGCGTTCTTGCCGCACGTCGAGTCCGGGCTCTTCGTGTTCGTCGGCGCGACGACCGAGAATCCGTCGTTCGAAGTGAACAGCGCGTTGCTGTCGCGCGCGGCGGTCTACGTGCTGAAGAGCCTCGACGACGACGAACAGCGAGAATTGCTCGCGCGCGCGTGCCGCGAACTCGGCGGCCTCGCGTTCACCGCCGAGGCCGAGAGCGCGCTGATCGCATCGGCCGACGGCGACGGCCGCAAGCTGCTGAACAACCTGGAGATCGTCGCGCGGGCGGCGGCCGGCCAGAACAAGACCGAGGTCGACGCGGCGCTGCTCGGCAGCGCGCTCGCGGAGAACCTGCGCCGCTTCGACAAGGGCGGCGACGCGTTCTACGACCAGATCAGCGCGCTGCACAAGTCGGTGCGCGGCAGCAATCCCGACGGCGCGCTGTACTGGTTCTGCCGGATGCTCGACGGCGGCGCGGATCCGCGCTACCTCGCGCGGCGCATCGTGCGCATGGCGTGGGAGGACATCGGTCTCGCCGACCCGCGCGCGGCGCGCCTCACGCTCGACGCCGCCGAAACCTACGAGCGCCTCGGCTCGCCGGAAGGGGAGCTGGCGCTCGCGCAGGCGGTGATCTATCTCGCGGTCGCGCCGAAGTCGAACGCCGGCTACATGGCGTACAACGAGGCGCGGCGCTTCGTCAGCAAGGACCAGTCGCGTCCGGTGCCGATCCATCTGCGCAACGCGCCGACCAAACTGATGAAGGAACTCGGCTACGGCCACGAGTACCGCTACGCACACGACGAACCGGATGCGTATGCGGCCGGCGAAACCTACCTGCCCGACGGGATGCGCGATCCGCGCTGGTACGTGCCGACGCCGCGCGGGCTCGAAGGCAAGATCGGCGAGAAACTCGCGCGGCTCGCGGACCTCGACGCGCGCTGGCGCGACGAGCACGGCGACGAAGACAACGGCGCGAAGCCGCGCCGCGGTTAGCGGTGCGAACGGCGCGACGGCCCGCCGCCGCGTCGCATCGGGGCACGGGCCGGGTGCGCCGGTGCGCTAAAATCGTCGATTCCTGAAACAAACGGCATCCCCACACCATGCTCGACATCCAGCTGCTGCGCAAAGACCTCGACGGCGTCGCGAAGCGCCTCGCCGACCGCGGCTACATCCTCGACGTCGCCGCGTTCTCCGCGCTCGAAGCGGAGCGCCGCGCGATCCAGACGCGCACCGAAGAACTGCAGGCGCGCCGCAACAGCCTGTCGAAGCAGATCGGCGCGATGAAGGGGCGCGGCGAGGACACGTCGGCGGTGATGGCGGAAGTCGGCGGCATCGGCGACGAGATGAAGGCGTCGGCCGCGAAGCTCGACGACATCCAGACGCGTCTGTCGGACCTGATGCTCGGTGTGCCGAACCTGCCGCACGAGAGCGTGCCCGTCGGCCGCGACGAGAGCGACAACGTCGAAGTGCGCCGCTGGGGCCAGCCGCGCCAGTTCGACTTCGACGTGAAGGACCACGTGGATGTGGGCGGGCCGCTCGGCCTCGACTTCGAGACCGGCGCGAAGCTCGCCGGCGCGCGCTTCACGATGCTGCGCGGCCAGATCGCGCGGCTGCATCGCGCGCTCGCGCAGTTCATGATCGACACGCACACGCAGCAGCACGGCTATACGGAGATCTACACGCCGTACATAGTGAATCCGGAGATCCTGTACGGCACCGGCCAGCTGCCGAAGTTCGCGGACGACATGTTCCGCGTCGAGAAGGGCGGCGGCGAGAACGTCGTCACGCAGTACCTGATTTCGACTTCGGAGATCTCGCTCACGAACACCGTGCGCGAGAGCATCGTCGAGGGCAACGCGCTGCCGATCAAGCTGACCGCGCATTCGCCGTGCTTCCGTTCGGAGGCGGGGTCGTACGGCCGCGACACACGCGGGATGATCCGTCAGCATCAGTTCGACAAGGTCGAGATGGTGCAGATCGTGGCCGCGGACAAGTCGTACGACACGCTCGAACAGATGGTCGTGCACGCGGAGACGATCCTGCAGAAGCTCGGCCTGCCGTACCGCGTGATTACGCTGTGCACCGGCGACATGGGCTTTTCGGCGACGAAGACGTACGACCTCGAAGTGTGGCTGCCGGCGCAGAACGCGTTCCGCGAGATTTCGAGCTGCTCGAACACCGAGGCGTTCCAGGCGCGCCGGATGCAGGCGCGCTATCGCAACGCGCAGGGCAAGACCGAGCACGTGCATACGCTGAACGGGTCGGGTCTGGCGGTCGGGCGCACGCTCGTCGCGGTGCTGGAGAACTACCAGAACGCGGACGGCACGGTGACCGTGCCCGAGGTGCTGCGCCCGTATATGGGCGGCGTTGCGCGTCTGGAGCCGGCGGCGGCTTGATCATTCTGAGGCCCTTGCGCATGCAAATTTTTTGCAACGGGGCTTGGATTTCGGGTCCAGGTGTTCTATAATCTTCGCTTCGCCAGTCAACGACCGGGCTGGCGGAGCGGTAGTAAAACGCGACAGCAGAAGCGTGGTATTCGATGCTGTCGCTCTGGTAGCACCCCGGAGAGGTGGCAGAGTGGTCGAATGTACCTGACTCGAAATCAGGCGTACGGTTTCCCCGTACCGTGGGTTCGAATCCCACCCTCTCCGCCAAGACATAAGGCCTTGCGGCCGGTAAGGCTCCCTCACGAGGGAGCCTTTTCTTTTTGAGTGCGGGTAACTTTTTGCCCACCGATCTTCCCCACGGCTTCCGTTAGCCGATCCGTGACGAGGTGGGCGTACGTGCTCGGCAGGCAGGAGTTGGCCAACCGGCACAGAGATACCCTGATCTCACGCAACGACATACCCGCGTCGGACGTCGCACTGCAGTTCGCCGGCGTCACTCCGACGAAGACGGAGAACGCGTACCGCAACGCGGCCGAAACCCACAACGTCGGGTTCTACT